>JAEEGL011133511.1_pt1 | contig 10648 bp, 10 predicted proteins | sample 9134231 | NCBI WGS metagenome assembly JAEEGL01 (sample SAMN16246548, study PRJNA631951) | gut metagenome | biome: gut microbiome; feature: rumen; material: fiber-attached | host: Bos | place: Iran: Karaj | collected 2018-10 | reverse complement strand
GATCCAAAAGGAGCTGTTAAGGTGGTAAACACCCAAATTAACTTTAGATGAAGTGTAGGAACTATTTACAATTATAAAAATTGACCTACAGATTTTTTAAAGTTAGGTTCTATCAAAATAAGATAGATATAAAAAACTCTTACGAGTTTGGAAGATCCTAAGATCTTAAAATAACATTAACCTCTATTGAGGAAACAACCTTCTGGATCAATTTGATTGTAATAAAAAAAATAAATTAAGTACAGAGTGAATTTGCCAAAAAAAACTTTGGTATTTTTTTTTATATTGTTATCATATTTTAGAATTGTTGAAGTAAAAAAGTTGAGGATAAATATGATAGAGGTTAAAAATTTAGATAAGTATTATTCTTCTTTTAAAGCTTTGGATAATGTTAGCTTCTCTGTGGATGATGGACAGATCGTAGGGCTTTTGGGACTTAACGGTGCTGGAAAGACCTCACTTCTTAAAATACTTGGAACCCTGCAACTTCCTTCTTCAGGACAAGCTTTGATAGATGGAGTAGATGTTGAACAAGATCCTTATACCGCTAGAACTAAGATAGGATATCTTACGGATGTTCCTGCGTTGTATAAAGAGATGAAGGTTATAAGTTTTTTAAGATTTGTAGCAGGTATTAAAGATGTACCATCTACCCAGGTGGATAGATATGTTGAAGAGGCTATGGAGATTACAAATATTAAAGAAGTTGCTGGTAGAAGATTATTTCAATTATCCCATGGTTTTCGTCAACGTGTAGGAGTTGCTCAAGCAATATTATGTAAACCAAAACTTTTGATCCTTGATGAACCTATAAACGGACTAGATCCTATTCAAATTATAGAAATGAGAGATTTGTTTCTCTCTCTTAAAGGAAAACATACGGTACTTCTATCAACTCATATTATCTCAGAGGTTACAAAGACCTGTGATAGGATTCTTATGATTCATAAAGGAAAACTGGTAAGAGAATGTGATAACGTAGAAGCTCTTGGTCAAGATCAAATAGAACAAATGTTTGTTGAACTGGTTCAAGGTAGTGGGCAAGGAGAGTACAATGCGTAAAGTATGGTTAATAGCTAAAAGAGAACTAGGGTATTTTTTTAGTAGTTGGACGGGATATGTTATTATAGCTGTTAGTTTGTTTATATCAGGGATATTATTTAATGCCTTTTCCCTGACGGCTACTCCAAGACTATCTTCACAGGTACTAGAACAATTCTTTTATCAATCTAGTGGAGTAGCAATGATTGCAGCCCTTTTGTTGTCAATGAGACTTATCTCAGAAGAAAAATCTAATTCTACAATCATGCTTTTATATACATCTCCAGTAACAGAAACCCAGATTGTACTTGGTAAATATATTTCAGCTCTTATCTTTTTTATTATTCTTCAACTTATAAGTGTATATATGCCTTCATTAATCTTTGTTAATGGTAAGGTTTCAATTGCTCATATTATTACAGGATATCTTGGTATAATTCTTTTAGGATCTTCCATAATATCTATAGGACTTTTTGCTTCTAGTTTATGTTCTTCTCAACTTCTTTCCGGGGTGGTTGGAGCTTTGATGGTGGTAGTATTTTTAGTTTTCTGGATGCTCTCATCTATCGTAAATCCTCCGTTTAAAGATTTGTTTTCGTATCTTGCGATACATAACAATCATTTTCTTCCATTTCAAAGGGGAGTTATTAGTATAGCTCATGTTGTATTCTATCTTAGTATTAATTTTTTCTTTATAGAATGTAGTGTGAAAACTCTACAGTCTAGGAGGTGTAGAGGATAATGTGGCAGTTTTTGTATGTATTTAGATTAGCTGTATTTATATTAGGTTTTATAGGCTTTTTTATCTCTTATCGATATGTAGTAGATAGTAGGTGCTTATGTACGAGTATTAGTTTTATCCTTATGGGAGTAGGAGCTTTTCTTACCGTAGGGTTCATAGGTAGATCTTCTAAGTTAAAAGAAACCGTAGAGAGTAGAAAATCTTTGTACTATGTTTTAGGATGGAAGCTTCTACTGATTCTAGCTTGTAGTATTTTTGTAGTATACGATAAGTTAATTGAAGCCTCAGGCGGAAGTTATGGATGGAGTCAAAAAATCAGCTTAGCCACTTGGATGATTCTAGGTATTTGGGGAATTGCCAGTGGTATAGGAGTAGAACTAGCTACTATAGGGGCAAGACGTGCTTTTGGTAAGGATAGTTCCACTAGAAAATACTTTGATCTACCTAGGGTAAAAAAAGCTATCGGATATTATAGTAGTATCAGTCTTGTTTTATGTATTTGTATATGTTTGTGTTATGCTACAAATAAACAAGATAAAACATTTGATCTATCTTATCTAAAAATAGCAACTCCTTCCCAGGAAACTACTTCCTATCTATCTTCTCATCCTGAAATAGCAGTAGAAGCTTATTTCGATAAGGATAATGAGGTAAGAGTCTATGTAGAAAAATATTTTTCTTTGATAACATCCAGCGTACCAAATCTTTCTATAGAGTATATAGATTTAGATACCTCTCCTGCTAAAGCCACTAAAAGAGATATATCTAAAAATGGATACGTAGTGTTTATAGATACTAGTAAAGATAATATTAATAAATTATTTGTTGATGATGAGATAGATTCAGCAAGAAAAGTACTAAGAAATTTTGATAACGAAGTTAAAACTCATCTTAAAGAACTTGTTGAAAAAACAAAAACTATCTATTTTACAAACTCTCATTTAGAATACTCTGTTCAAGAAGTTGGGAAAGATCCATTTAGATCTTTTAAATCTCTTTCTAAACTGTTTTCTCAACTTAACTATAACGTAAAGACTCTTGGCAGTCAGGAACTCATCTCAGCTATTCCTGAAGATGCTACCTGTCTTATGGTACTTGCTCCTCACGGATCTTTTCTTTCTAAAGAGTTAGAATCTATTGACAAGTATTTGGATAAAGGGGGGTGTCTTGTAGCTTTTATGGATTCTCTTGGAGGATCTGACGGAAAGCAAGTTTTAGGATCTGATGGACTAGGAACTTATCTTAAGTCTAAAGGACTTGTATATAATAAGGTGGTACTTGCTAATAGTTCTAACAGAGTAGAATTTTTCCATTCGAGTGTTGATAACTGGTTTTTAGCTACAAATAATTATTCTCAAAGTCCTATTACTCAAACTCTCCAAGCTCTTGGAAAACAGGCTGTAACGTTGATGATAGGTAGTGGATATTTTAATTTCGTTCCTAATAAGGAAGGTTGGAGTTATAACTCTCTGGTAAAAACTCTTCCAGCTACTTTTATTGATAAAAATCTTAACTATATTCAGGATAAGAATGAAACAGGTGAAGCAGGAATACTCGATCTTGCTATTTCTTCTACTAAACCAGTATCTTTGAAGACTGATACAGAAAGTAAGGATAAAGATAAAAATACTACTAACTCCTCCAAAAAGGAATCTAGGATGATTCTTTTTGGAACTCCTTCTATTAGTTCAGACGCTCTTTTAGAAAATACAGCAAATAAGGTATTGGTACTTGAAGCTTTTAGATGGGCGTTTTCTGATGAGACAATGTTTACATCATCTTCTTCAGAAGAAGATGTAAAAATCCAACATACTAAAAAAGAAAATATCATCTGGTTTAATGTTACTGTATTTGGAGTTCCTGTTCTTATATTGTTGATTGGTTTTATTGTTTTAAGGGTTATGAGAAAAAAACAGTAGGAACTTACTTTGTTTTAGAAAAGAGGTTTATATGAGTAAATCGATAAAAGTGTATATAGTAATATTTGTTTTGAGTTTAGCTTATGCTTATTACGTAAGTGGAACGAGTTTTGATAAGGATAAAAGTATAGAACTTTTTAACTTAGGTACTAATAAAATAGAATCTGTAACTTTAGAAGGACCTTTTTTGAAAGTACAGATCTTTAAAAAAGATCTTAATCAATCATCAAAACAAAAAAAACTTTTATCTCAATCTAAAAACCAATCGACCTTTATGGTCTTATTTCAAAGTAAAACTCAATCTAAAGATAAAAAAGCTCAAGATACAGAACCCGTAGTTCTTAGAGGTAGTGTAGCAGCCAATAAATATTTAGATTCGTATTGTCCTCTTCATGTGAGTAAGATTATAGAAACTGAGGATTTAGCTAGTTTTGGATTTAGTGAAGATAAGGATAAGATAGTTATAAAAACTGATGAATCAACTAAACTTCTATGGGTAGGAGATCAAAGACACGATAGTGTATACAGGTATTATTATGATCCAGATACTAAAAAAATGTTTTTAGCATCTGATGAACTGTATAGTTACTTGGTAGTAGCTAGATCTAAACTTGTATCATATGAACTAACCGATGTAAAAGAAGAGGATATCTCATCTTTTGAATTTACTGATCTGTCTCGGGGAGTAGATCCAAAAAAATTATATAAGGTTTTAACACAAAAACAGTCTATGGGATGGTCGAGTTCTCAAACCGGACAGGAAGATCCAAAACTTTCTAGATTTGTTCAATTTATAATGTCTATTCCTGTTATAGCGACTGTGGAACAAGATTTTAGTGATAAAATTACATATGAAATTAAATTAATTTCAGATGAATCGGTTATAGAAACTATTAAAATTGCTAAAGATAATGATGAGTTTTATGGATTTACTAATTATAGTGGAAGTTGGGTAAAGCTGGATAAAAGATCCATGGGGTTTTTATCGGATATGCTAGCAGATATCTAGGTAAAAATTACCTACTAGTAAACTAGAGGCTCTTAGATTAACTTTGTTATCATAAAGGTAGATAGCTATAAGGAGAAGAGGTTAATATGAGTCTTAGGATAGCAACCAACGTTTCTTCCTTAAACGTGCAACGTAATTTAAGAAACACAAGATCACTTCTGGATAAGTCTTTGGAAAGACTTGCTTCAGGGTATAGAATCAATCGAGCTGGAGATGATGCAGCTGGACTTGCTCTTTCAGAAAGGTTGAGAGCTAAAACCAGAGGGTTAGTTCAAGCAGAACGTAACGCTTCAGATGGACTGTCTTTGATTCAGGTAGCTGAAGGTGGACTTTCTGAAATCCAAGATATGTTGATACGTTTAAGAGAACTAGGAGTTCAAGCAGCAACTGATACTGTAGGAACCCAAGAAAGAGAATTTCTAAATAAAGAATTTCAAGCACTGCTAGAAGAAATTGAAAGGGTAGCAAATATAACTGAATTTAATGGAACTGCTCTTTTAGATGGTAGTGGTGGAACTATAGATCTTCAAATTAATACCGGAGGAGAAAACCTTTTTGGAGGAGATCGTATCAGTGTCGAGGCTTATGCTCTTGATTCAAATCTTGATGTATTAGGTATAGATACAGATAACGTATTAACTAAAGATGCAGCAAGGGCTAGTCTGTCTCATATAGACCATGCACTAGATTATGTTTCAGGAATTCGTGCAGAACTAGGAGCTATAGATAACAGACTTTCTGCAACAGTTAGAAGTTTAGGAGTATATATTGAAAATATCTCAGCTGCTAACTCAAGAATTAAAGATGTAGATGTTGCTAGTGAAACTGCAGAACTTACCAAAAACAACATCTTAACTCAAGCTGGAGTATCAGTACTATCTCAAGCTAATAATGTTCCTAATATGGCTCTGCAACTTTTAAAATAGTAACAAATAATAGTAGATAATATAATCTAAATACTGTCGAGTAAGAATTATCTTATTCGACAGTATTTTTTTGATGGGTTTCCTCTACAATCCCACATTACAATCTGTTCATTTTTAGATATTCTTACTTCTTGATCTTTTTCAAACCATGATAAAAAAGCTATTTCTGCAGAAGGTCTGGTATCCCTTAGAGAATGACAGTTTCCTTCAAATGCATCAGTTATATAAACATCATGACAATCTAGAATGTCATTGTATAAGGAAATTATGTTTTGACAATTACATGCAAGAACCTCTAACCCTCTAACATGTGCATGATCACAGTACATACATGAAGATTTTATAAGGTTAGATAACAGGATATTTTTAACAGGTTCAGTTTCAAATTCTCCCGCGACTCCAATATTTGTTGGTAAAGAGTTCTTTTCAGTAACTTTTACTTCCATAGGAGCACCAGGTTGTTTTTTTACAGGAATAGATAGATACAAACTGTCTTGATCAGTAGAAGGGATATTTTCTTTAATTCCTGCATAACAAGGATAGCTTGTATCTTTTTTACAAAAGTATTCGAGATAAAAATCATATGGAAAACATTCTTTTTTTAAACTGATAGTAATACTAGAGTTTTCTAAAAAACTAATCTGAGTGGATACTACCTCAGAACAAGATTCCTTATTAGACCTATAAGAAAGTCTAGCATGGGTAATTTGGTACTTAGAATCAGGAGCTATAAATGAAATCAAAGAATTACTAGATTCTTTATTTGTAGATGAATATGAAACTAAAAAACATGAACTACAAATTAAAATGATTAAATAAAGATTATAAAGATTTTTTCTCATAAGACTAAATCCCATAAACGTATTAAATACGTAGTTATTAAAACCCTATTTAAAATAAACTATTATACTTATACCCTGTAGTTCAAAACAAAAAAGGTTTCAACATAATCTTCGTAAAAACATATCAACTGCTAACTAGATACCTTTTATTAGCTTAAATATAAGCCAAAGATCATTGGGGTTAAGTTCATGAGGACGTTTGTCTAAAAAAGTTTCAGGTATAGGAGAAGAGAATTCTAAAATAAAAGGAGCTAAACTATTTTTTAATTTCTTTTTTTTATGTAAGAAAATTTGTCTTAAGAAATTTAAGAATGAATCGAAATTATCTTTAAAAGAAGGATCTAAATCCGAGGTTTCAAATACACCAGAAACAATAGTACTATCTACTTTTGGTTGAGGGTCAAATGAAGTTCTAGGAACTTGATTTAAAACGGTGGAGGTAGCCAGTATTGAAAGAAGGGTTCCAAGAGCTGAAGGTTCGAGTAAAATCTTTTGAAAAAATTCTTTTTGAGCCATTAGTACAAAAGAATCCAGGTGTTCAAAATGTCTTAAAATCTTTTCTAGTATTTTAGATGAAATAGAGTATGGAATATTTCCTACTACAGAAAACCTAGATCCTTTGGATTTAGACTTCCATCCTAGAAGATCAAACAAGAGAATATCATCGTTTATAATCTTGATATTTGTCTTATCTTTATATTTATTTTCACAGTAGAGGGTAAATCTAGGATCTTTTTCCACACAGGTAATGTTTAAACCAGCCTCACATAATAAATCGGTGAGTATACCAGTTCCTGGACCTATTTCAACTACTGTATCAATAGATCTGGATTTTAAAAAATCAATAACACAGTTAAGAGGAGTACTATCAATTAAAAACACCTGAGATAAAGCTTTTAATTGTATAGGCTTTTGATCATGACTATGTTTTTGATTAATCTTACTCATATACTCTCTATTTTGAAAAATCATATCTACTAAAAGCATCCCAAGAATAATCGTAGAAACACTCAGTATGTTTTAAATTTTTTTGAAACAATCTATATCCAAAACTTGCAATCATTGCAGCGTTATCTCCACAATATTTTAATTTTGGAGCAAGATACTTGATACCATGAGCTGAAAGGATTTCTTTTAATTTCATATTAGCAGATACTCCTCCAGCAATAATTACCTGTTTAGTATCTTTATAGACAGATTTTGCATATAGTATTTTTTTAGCTAATTGGTTAAGTGCAGCTTGTTGAAAAGAAGCACAAATATCATAGATATTAGATTTAAGTTCTTCTTCAGTAAAAGAATTTATAAGATGAACCATATGTGTTTTAAGTCCAGAATAACTAAACATCATGGTTTTGGCTGACATAACTGTTGGCATTGAAAAACGACGAGAATCTCCCTTTTGTGCTAACTCTTCTATAAGTTTTCCTCCTGGATATCCTAGTCCTAGAAGTTTTGCAACCTTATCAAAACATTCTCCACAAGCATCATCAATACTATGAGCTATGAGTTCATATGAGGTATACTCATTCATTCTGTAAAGATTAGTATGACCTCCAGAAACTACAAAAGCTAGAGCTGGAAAAAGTTTTGATTCTTCTGGTGGCTGTGGATCTTGTTGGGAGTCTAAGAGTAAACTAGCATGAACGTGAGCTTGTACATGGTTTACAGGAATTAAAGGTAGGGATCTAGATACTGCCAAAGCTTTAGCATAGGAAATACCAACAAGTAAAGCTCCTATTAACCCTGGACCTTGAGTTACAGCTACCGCATCGATATCATCTAAACTTAATTTAGCTTGATCTAGTGCACAACTAACTACTGTATCGATATTTTTAAGATGTTCTCTTGCTGCTATCTCTGGAATTACTCCTCCAAACTTGGAATGAATATCAATTTGAGATGCAACTACCGAAGAAACAACCGTAGTTCCGTCTTTAACAATAGCACAGGCAGTCTCATCACAACTAGATTCGATACCAAGAATATACATATAAAAGCCTCTATAAGATTAATATCATAAAATAGGAAGATACCCCTTCCAGTGGTAGTTAAATCTACCAAAGAGCTTATGAAATAACATTTTGGTTAAAAATACAATATAAATACTACAGTTTTTTTGTAGAAGAACTTTTCTTTATACTGTTAGATTTTTTTAAACTATTGGATTTTAAACTAGTTTGTTTAGCTATCATATCGAGCTTTTCTTTTGCAGAACGAGCTTCTTTAGATTTTGGATGATTATCAACTAGATCTTGATAGTAAAGTTTGGCAGTACTTCTATCTCCCAATTTGTAGAACACATCTCCAAGTCTTAATTTAGCGGTAGAAACCTTTTGTTTTAGTTCAACGAGTTCATTAAACTTCAAAGCTGACTCATTTAGTTGTCCTTGTTTAAATAGACTTTCAGCTAGATAGTAAAGGATATCGGCCTTTTCTTGTTTACCTTTTACTTTCTTATATAAATCAGGAGCTTCATTTGAAATCAGTGAATATTTTTTTTGAGCGTAGGCTTGTTGAACATCTGATGCTGATTTTAAAGTAGTTTTTCCTGATTTAGATGAAGAAGAAGATCCTAGTTGAGATTTTATAGTTTCAAGTAAGGTAGAATGAGCTTCTTCCAAAGAGGTAACTTTCTGATTAAGACTAGCTACCACTTCTCCTATAGGCATTGAACTATCAAACGAAGATTCCTTATCCCCTTCACTATAGGAATCCCCTGATAGTTTTATTGCTGTTTTTATATAATCAAGATCTCCATTTATCTTTTGAAGTTGTATGTTTATCTCTTCAATAGATGAGCTGATAGCAAGGATGTTTTTACTATCAAGGTCGGATTTTTCAGCATAGGAAGTTTTTCCAGAATTAATAGTGTTTTCTAGTTGTATCATTCTACTTTTTAAAGAAGCTATATCATTTTCAGTAGATCTTGATACACAAGAAGCTGATACCAAATAAATAAACATAATACTAATTATCAGTAAAAATTGTCTCATTTTATAACATTCCTTAACTGAGTTGGATTAGCTGAATAATTCAAAATTTACTGATTAATATTATATCTATTAAAAAAAGAATAGTAAAAACAAAAAAATCTATAGATTATACCGGGTTTAGTTTCCACAGATAGCATGACCTATTTTGATTCAGCAATTTTTTTTCTTTTTTTCAGGTATACAATGTATTCAAAAAGGAAATTTAGGTTTTCATGATCTGATTCCAACAGACAAGATCTTTTTTTAGCTTGTAATAGGGTTGTAGCGTTTATGTTGTAGTTATTTCTTTGCTCAAATTGAATTAAATCATCGTATGCTTCTTTACTTCTTGCTTCTATTTTCTCTAGAAGTTTTTGATTGTATTGAGATTCTTCTTCAGAAAGAACTGTTTTATCTGAAGAGGAACTATCGGAGCTAGTACTTTCTTCATTTACTACAGTAGAAGCTTCCTTAGCGTCTATAGAAGTAGAGTTAACACTAGATTCTTCTTTTGAATCTAGTACTTCTTCCTTACTCTGGGTAGTAGTTGTTGTGGCGGTAGCGGTAGTAGCCTCTTCTTTTACTAAGGTATCTGTACTCATTTTATTGTCCTTTTATATAATCTCTAACTTACTTATCGGAACTAAAATCAGAATTTAAAATTTTTTTTGATGTAAAATATTAGAAAAGTTGTAGTAGTTTTAAGGTGTTATAAAAATAGATCCTTTTTAGAAAGATAACTACACTTTCCATAAGGATCTATGCAAAGACAAAAGATCAGAAAAGCTGTCTTGTTCTATAGAGTTTCTAATGGTTTGCATTAGATCTAGATAATAGCTGAGGTTATGAAGACTCAGGAGTCTATGGGAACTTAACTCCCCAGATATAAACAGGTGTCTTAGGTATCCTTTGGAAAAAGTCTTACAAGTATAACAGTTACAGTTAGGATCTAGAGCCGAATCATCAAATTTATACCTGGAGTTTTTTATATTAACCTTTCCTTGGGAAGTAAATACAGTACCACGTCTAGCGTTTCTTGTAGGCATAACGCAATCAAACATATCTACTCCAAGATTAACCGCTTCTACTATATCAAGTGGGGTACCTACTCCCATTAGATATCTAGGTCTACTAGGATCCAAGATAGATGTACATACATCTATCATATCTATCATTTGATTCTTTTCTTCTCCT
>JAEEGL011070426.1_pt1 | contig 10648 bp, 11 predicted proteins | sample 9134231 | NCBI WGS metagenome assembly JAEEGL01 (sample SAMN16246548, study PRJNA631951) | gut metagenome | biome: gut microbiome; feature: rumen; material: fiber-attached | host: Bos | place: Iran: Karaj | collected 2018-10 | reverse complement strand
AGCTCCAGTATTCACAGAACTTCATCTGGGAAATGATGATGCCGTCCGCTTTGTATTCCTTCGCGAGATCCGCGATGTACTGTTTGCGTTCGCGCATCGTATGCTGCTCCATGAAACGCGGGCACTGGCTCGTGTCGAGATAGTGGCGCGCGATCGCGCGGAGCGGCGTTTCTCCCTCTTTGACCTCGATATCTTCCCTGCCCGGCAGAGAACCGTAGCAGTATCTGTCGGCGACGACCAGCGCGCCGCAGGTCTCGATCAGGTTGATGAAATCGGGATCGTCTTCTTCAGATCCGGCCAGGACCACCTTGCAGCGGTACTGCGGGACCGGGTCCGGCTCGCGGGTCTTCAGCTGCTCAGCGATATCACGGAGCTTATCCATGATCAGATATTTCGGACAGACCTGCGTGACGAGCTGGATAATGGAGAATTCCGTTCCCGTGATCGTCGGATTATCGAGCTTGCGGTAACTTCCGATTTCCCGGATCAGCGCGCACATTTCATTGTGCTCGGCGATCGCGGCTAGGAGCGCTTCGTCGCTCGTGTCGATCCCGAAATGCTCCGAAAGCGGCGCAAGGACATGGGCCCGCAGCTGCTTTTCATAATGATCGATCGAGTTGGTGTTTTTCTTGAACGGGACGTCCGTGAATGAAACGAAGAAATCCGGATTCTTGATGATATCCATCATGTCCAGATGCTCCTGGAAACGGCAGGTCACCGTACAGGTCTCCGTTGCCATCTGGGCGTCCAGGAAATTGAACCCGCCTTCAAGCGCGCGTTCCATCAGGCACCGTCCGTACGGACAGGTCCGGTTTGACATATAGTACGTCGCCATATCCGGAGACGTGGAACGCGGCGCGCGCAGACGCACACCGAAGCAGCCTTTCAGATCCAGCAGGACCTCCGGCATATAAAAACAGGTATAGCCGATCGCGCGCAGGCCGTCTTCTTTTCCTTTGCGCGCAAGTTCGTTATACGTCTGCTGCAGGAGATCCTCAAAATAAATTAGGTGTTTGAGGTCTTTCATGCCTTTCTCCTTTGGTCACGAATCGACAGTTCCCGCAAGTGGCAAGTGATATAGTAACATAATCAACAAGGATTGAAAACGGTTTAACAAAGTTTATTGTGGACTTATTATAAAGTTATTCTGCGGGGGATATTGTGCTTGTAAACAATCCACAATTATGGGAGAATTATAGCACAATGGAAACTGAATTTCATTGTATGGTTTTTGAGGAGAAATGAGGGTATGGCTGAAAAGAATGTCGTCATTGCCCTGACCGGAAAGGGCGGAGTCGGCAAGACATCTCTTTCGGCTTCCATCGTACGAATTCTGACAGAAGAAAAACCGGACGCGAAGATTCTGGCAATCGATGCAGATCCCGCGGTCGGTCTTTCTGTCGCGCTGGGGGTGGAAGTGAAAGAAACGCTCGACCAGATCAGGCGCCGTGTGGCGGAGGATGTGACAGGGAAACTCCGGGATACCCAGGATATTCTTGCAGAAGCGAAATTCCGCCTGTTCGAGGCGATGGAAGAGCAGAGAGGATTTGCGTTTCTCGCGATCGGGCGTCCCGAAGCCGCGGGCTGCTACTGCGCGATCAATACTTATCTGAAGCAGGTCATCGAGCTCCTTGTCGGTGAGTTTGATTACGTGGTGATCGACGGCGAGGCAGGCATCGAGCAGATCAACCGGCGCGTGATGGAAAAAGTCACCCACCTGATCTGCGTATCCGACCAGAGCCGCCGCGGGCTTTCGATCATCCGCACGATCAAGCAGGTCGCCGACGAGATGGTCATGTATGACGAAGCCGGGATCATCATCAACCGGGCGCCGATGCCCGAGCGGATCACGGAAATGCAGATGGAAGGCATTCCGGTCCTGGCAGTTATTCCGCAGGATACGGAACTGATGGAAAATGACGTGGAAGGGGAAAGTGTTTTCCGTCTTCCCGCGGACGCGGGCATTCTCAAAGGGGCCCGCACCGCCCTTGCAAAACTGGGCATTTTAGCATCTGATCACAGACAGAAAGGGGGCCAATCAATTTGAAAGATCTGAAGCACTTGCTGGAATTCGAGAATCTTCTCGAAGACGCGGATAATGCGCTTGTCCGGCAGGCACAGGCAGACGGGCAGTATGCCATCGGGTATACCTGCTATCATATGCCGGAAGTCCTGCTCAACGTCGACAATTGTTTCTCGACAAGGATCCGCGCGCCGCGTACAGGTTCGATCGACATCTCTACTTATTACATGTCGAACTATACCTGCGAATTCGCGCGTGCGCTTCTGGAACGCGGGATCGAGGGAGGCTACCAGTTCCTTGACGCGGTAGCCGGCGTGGACGCCTGCTCTGCGATGAACCGCACCTACGAGCATTTTGAAGTGCTGCAGTGCAATACGAAACCGCATTTCTTTGTCACGCATACGGACGTACCCTATAAGATCGAGTCCTATACCGTTGACCAGGTGGCGATCCAGATGCGGCTGCGCCTTCTTGACGTGATGCATGAGAAGCTCGGCACCGATGTGTCGGATGAAAAGATCCGGGAAGCGGTCGAAGAGCACAATGAACTTTGCCGGATCATTACGAAGATCGGGAATTACAGGAAAGAAAAGAATCCGCGTGTGACGGGTTATGAATTCCATGTGATCTGCCTGGTCTCTTACGTCTGCCCGACAAAGCTGATCCTGCCGAAGCTCCGCGAAACGCTCGAAGAGATCGAGAAACGCGAACTCGATCCGAAGCCGTTCTACCGCGCCAGAGTCGCCGTCGTCGGTTCCGAGATCGATGACCTTGGCTTCTCGAAGCTTCTGGAGGAAACCGGCGCGATGATCGTGGCGGACAGATACTGCTACGGTTCCTTCCCGGGCAGGGAAGAGATCATCCTCAATGACGATGAAGATATCGTCAAGCAGATCGCGCTGCATTATATGAAGACCTCCGAATGCCCGCGTTATATGGCTGCTGACAAAGTGAAGCAGCGCCGCGATACGGCGGACCGCCTTGCCAGAGAGTTCGACGCGGACGGCATTATCTACGAGCAGATGAAATACTGCGATTTCTGGGCATTTGAACGGCCGCTTGCAAGCCACATCCTGACAGAGGAATACGGCTGGCCGACTCTTTCGATCGACCGTTCCTACAATGTCCGCAGTTCCGGGCAGCTTCGGACCCGCTTCCAGGCATTCGTGGAAGCGCTTGAGATCAAGCGGCTGCAGAAAGAAAGGGCAAAGGGGGTGAGTTGACGATGAAAAATATCGATCCGAAATTTTGGCGGATGAAAGATCATATTGACTGGAAAGCCCAGGGCGAAAACATGAAAGAGATCGCCGGGATCGTCGGCGAACTCATCAAAGAGACAGATTGGAAAGACGTCGGCGCGGGCTTTAAGAAAGACGCGAAGCGCTTCGCCAAACGTGTTTCCTACGAGGCCGGCCTCCTTCGGAAAATGTCGCCCGAAGAATTCAAGGATTTCCTGATCAACGGCGAAAAACAGCTCGGCAAGCTCTACGCCAACGGGAAAATGGCGACTGTCCGCCGCGAATGGCGCGGCATCAAGGACACGGGCGTCGATTTCTATGAATGGGCCAAGATGTGGGGCATGCTTCTGGCGACCTTCTCGAAAGATCTTGTGCCTGCGCTCATGGGCGCGGTGCACTACCGCTGGATGATCTCCTATTTCTGCTGCCATTCATTTATGGACAAGAACATCATGGGACTGCGCGGCAGGGCTCTGAAGATGCATCACGAGCTCATCTACGCGATCTTCCGTTATGTGGCGGAGAATCTGGTCCTGCTGATGAAATCCGATCAGAAGGTCGGTAACAGCACGGATCTTTCCAAGAAGATCGTTCTTTTCGACGAAATGACGATGTCGCAGATCATGGCCGGTTTCCCGGACCTCATCGGTATCCCCTATCAGCTGATGCCGGTGTTCCTGCTTTCCGAGATCGACCAGCTCGCGTGCATGCCCTATATCGACGCAGTCGAGTCGTACGGGCTGCCCGGCGATACCTGCCCGGTTCCGACTTCGGAATGCGGTTCGGTCATTGTCGACGCGCTTCCGCACATGGGCGCCTGCTTCATTTCCAGTTCGATGCCCTGTGACGGTTCCGTTATGGCTTCGTCCTATGTCGACCGCCGCTTTAAGGATCTGCCGATCTACCATCTGGCATTCCCGGTCCGGTATGAGGATGAATCCGTCATGGACTGTGCCGTACAGGATGTAAAGGGTGCGATCAGGTTTATTGAAGATACGACCGGCGCAAAGTGGAGCTGGGATGCTTACTTCACGGCCATGAAGCGTTTCAACGAAGAGACGCGCTACGAACTGCAGAAATGGGACGTCAACCAGACGCCGTATCCGCAGCTGATCGGTCCGTGCTATGAGCTGTTCCGCAAATGGAATTACGAAATGGACGGCGGCCTTGACCCGCGTATCCTCACGACCTTCAAGAAAGTCGACAAGCTGATGATGAAGGCCTATGAGAAACGCGATGAGCCGTGGCGCGGCAAAATGAAATACCGCGCGATCGTCTGGTCCGTACCGGCGCATTATTACGCGAACTTCTCCAACTGGTTCGCGAACTGCTGGGGTGTCGATATCCTGGTCGAGATGGAGTCGCTGAACTTCACGAAACCGCTGGAAACGGAAGATCCAGAAGAAGCGCTGCGCGACCTTTCGAGACTCTATGTGCGCATGGTCATGCGCCGCCCCACGCACGGCGGCTATGAACACGTCGTGACGGAGCTCTGGAGACAGTGCGAAGCCTGGCATGTGGATTTCGTCCTCATGTACCAGCACGTCTCCTGCAAGAACATGGCGACTGTACAGGGTCTTTTCGAAGACCAGGCAAGAGAACGCGGGATCAAGCTTTGCTGGGTCGAACATGATCTGATGGATCCGCGGACGGTCTCGAGAAAAGACATGCGCGCGAAAGCGAACGAATTCATGCGCACCGTCATGCGCGCGGAACCGGTAGATCCATCACTCGTAGATTTCGAAGACGACACCACGTGGTAATTGGCCCGGCCGCGAAGCGTTGGCGGGCCAGCCCAGCGGCGTTTGAGCGTTGGCCCGGCCGCGAAGCACCTGAGCGGATAACAACATAGAATACTTAAAAAGAGAAAAATATATTGGGAGGAAAATGTAACATGAAATATTTTGGCGGCTGTGACGTAGGGAGCACATATACGAAGGCGGTAATTCTTGATGAGAACGGCAACATCTGTGCGTCCACGACCATCAAAAGCAAGATCAACGCGGAAGAATCCGCGAAACTGGCGATGGCGGAAGTCATTTCCCAGGTTCCGGATCTGAAGAGCGAGAAAGAACTTGCGTATCTGATCGGTACCGGATACGGCAGAAATAAAGTCCCGTTCGCGGACGAGAACGTTTCTGAGATCTCCTGCCATGCGATGGGCGTGCATATCACCAATCCGAGTGTCAAAGCGATCATCGATATCGGCGGACAGGACGTCAAGGGCATTGCGATCGATACCGACGGCACAGTCAAGAATTTTGCGATGAACGACAAATGCGCGGCCGGCACGGGACGTTTCTACGAGGCAATGGCGCGTTCGTTCGAAATGACACTGCCGGAATTTTCGGAGCTTTCCCTTTCTGCAAAGAACGTGATCCCGATCACGGCGCAGTGCACGGTTTTCGCCGAATCCGAAGTGATCACCCTGGTCGGCGAAGGCAAGCCGATGAATGAGATCGCCGCGGGCATCCAGATGGCGGTCGCGAAGAGATGCTTCGTCATGGCGAAAAAAGCCGGCGCTACCGATTCGATCACGCTGTCCGGCGGCTGCGCGAAAAACGGCGGCCTCAAGGCTGCGATCGAGCAGGTCCTGAAACTCAAGGTCGTGGAACTCAAGACCGATCCGCAGCTGATGGGCGCTCTGGGCGCAGCGGAATTTGCGAGACAGAAGGGCCTTGCCAGAAAGTCCGCGTAAGTGAGCCTTAAGGTTTTCTGAAAGGATCATGATATGGATAAAGTATTGAAGTTATTGTGGAAGATCCTGAAGATCCTGTTTGCCGTGACCGGAATTCTGTTCATCGTCTATTTCTGGAATCTGGATCAGAAACTCATGGCCTGGGCTTATACGCAGGTCAATAAGATCTTCGACCGGAAGACAGAAAATCTGAATTTCTGACGGGCAGGATATTATGAAGCTTTACGATGCGATCATGGATCATACGGAAAAAACGCTTGCGGAGGCTAAGCCGCGGCGTTTTCCGTACGATACCGCGAGGATCTGGAAAGACCGCGGGCAGAGCGAGCTGATCATGCTCCGGGATGCAGCCTTCGAACTGGGCGGCTCCGGGACACCTTCGGTCAACTATACCTGCGCCTCGACTTCGGACCGGGTCACGGAGGACGAAGTGTTCCTTTACGGACCGGATCTTTGCGAGATCAAAGAAGATACGGCATTCGCGAGGATCGTTTTCCTCCGCACCGATGACCTCGGGGAGAGCACGGACGAGGAAAAGGCATTTGCCGCGATCCGGAATCTGGATTTCGTCCGCTACCATGTCTATCCGGTCGGATACATGGTGCGTGTCAGTTCGCAGAGCAACCGGGAGCAGGTGCGCGTTTCGAAACGCGTGATCAGCGCGGGCATTTCTTTCGCCTATGTCGGCGCAGCCTATATCCGGAAATTCAAAGAAGTGGATGCGGTCCGGAATGTCCGCGTGATCTTCGTGACGGATCCGGATCTCGTGGCAGCGCTTACGGAAAATGCGGATAAAGTCGACGCGATCACGAAGACGCTGACACATATCCTGGACGGGCTTCCGACCGACTGCGGACACTGCAGCATGAAAGCGGTCTGCGACGAGGTCGAGGGCATGAAAGAACTGCACCTCGGAAAGAAAGCGGCGGCTGCCGCCCGGAAACAGGAGAAGGAAAATGAGAGTATTCCTGCATCATGAACATGCGCACGGCGGAGACGGGCAGAACAGAGATCTGACACTGCTGAACTATCTTTACGAACACAATGAGCATCACGCAATGGAACTGACGGACCTTGCGGAACAGCTGAAGACATCGGGAAAAGAGGTCTGTGCGGAACTGATCTGCGAGGCGCAGAAGAAGTTCGAAGAGGGTAACGAACTGCTTCACAAAGCGCTTCACGAGTATGGAGAATGAATTATGTGTCTTTCCAATACGATTAAAGAGAGCGATCATTCGATTCTGATGACCAATACGAGCAGGATCGAAACAGAGGGTGAGCATCTCGTGATCCGGAATCTTTTCGGGGAAGAGATCCGAATACGCGGCAGCATCGCTTCCGTGGATTTTGAGAAGAACGAAGCTGTGATCCGCTGTTACGATCTGTGATCGTGACGGGCGGAGTCCACGCAGAGATAGGCCCTGAGTCATATATCATTGAAAGGAGAATCCAATGAAAGAAATTTACGAACCTCTTTTTACGCCCTGGAAGGTTCGGGATCTTGAGATCAAGAACCGTATCGTCCTGGCCCCGATGGGAGGGACCTGTATCTTCGGCTGGATGGAGCCGACCGGCAACCATTTCGATCAGGAAGCTGCCAAGCTCCTTTATACGATCGCGAAAAACAACTGCGGTCTCGTGATCCCCGGCATCGCCCCGATCCGCGATCCGCTCGGCCGCAAATGGCTCTATCAGAATAAAAAGAAATATAAACAGCTTGCCGGTTTCATGGACGAGCTGCACAAGACCGGCGCCAAGATGTTCGTGCAGGTCACGGCAGGTTTCGGCCGCGCGATGGCCCTGACGGAACCGCTTGCGCTCCTGGCTTCCAATAAGATCCTCAATTCGATCGCGAAGCCGTATGTGGACGCGGAATTCCTGACCGCTGCCCCCTCGGTCTCCCCGAACCGCTGGGCGGACAACGTCACCGCGCGTGAGATCACCAAAAAAGAGATCGCCGAAATGGTCTATGCTTTCGGTGAGACGGCACGCCTGTGTAAAGAAGCGGGTGTTGACGGCATTGAGATCCATGCGGTGCATGAAGGATACCTGCTCGATCAGTTTACGCTTCCGTACTGCAACCAGAGGACCGACGAATACGGCGGATCTTTCGAGAACCGCTATCGTTTCGCGGTCGAGATCGTACAGGAGATCAAGAAGAAATGCGGCGAAGACTTCCCGGTCTCGCTCCGCTACTCCGTAAAATCCTATACGAAGGGCTTCCGTTCCGGCGCCATGCCCGGAGAAGACTTCATTGAAGTCGGCCGTACGATGGAAGAATCCGAAAAAGCTGTCAAATATCTCGAGGAAGCCGGCTACGATATGCTCAACTGCGACAACGGCACCTACGATGCCTGGTACTGGGCACATCCGCCACAGTATATGCCGCAGAACTGCTGTCTGGATGACGTCGCGCACATCAAGCCATTCTGCTCCATCCCTGTGGTCTGCGCGGGACGTATGGATCCGAAGGTCGGCGCACAGGCGATCGCGGAAGGCAGGATCGACGCGATGGCAGTCGGCCGTCAGTTCCTGGCCGATCCGCACTGGGTCACAAAGTTGATGCATGATGAGGAAGAAGAGATTCGTCCGTGCATCTGCTGCCATACTGCCTGCTTCAACCTGACGAAGTATAACGGCACCGCGAATGCGCAGGACCTTTCCGAAACGCTCGGTATGTGCCGGTGTGCGGTCAACCCGATCTCGATGCAGTCCGGGAAATACTATATCCGTCCGGCGAAGAAACCGAAGAAGATCGCGGTCATCGGCGGCGGTATCGGCGGCATGGAAGCTGCCCGTATCGCAACACTCCGCGGCCACAAGGTCACGCTTTATGAAAAGAGCGGAGAACTGGGCGGTGTCTTCATCGCGGCTGCGGCTCCGGATTTCAAAGAGAAAGACAAACAGCTCCTCGAATGGTTCAAGCATCAGCTCGACAAGCTCGGCATCGAGGTCAGACTGAACACGGAAGTCACGCCTGAGACAGAACTGGACGCGGATGAAGTGATCATCGCGACCGGTGCGGAAGCAAACCGCATTCCGATCCCCGGCGCGGCAGAATATGCGATGGACGCGACAGACTACCTGCTCGGCACCAAAGAGGCCGGCGACAATGTCGTCATCATCGGCGGCGGCCTGACCGGCTGCGAGATCGCGCTCGACCTCTTCCGCAAGGGCAAACATCCGGCCATCGTCGAAATGAAAAACGACCTGATCGCGGTCAAGAACATGTGCCTCGCGAATACGAGCTATCTGCGCGACTGTTTCAAGACCAACGAGGTACCGGTCTATCTCGAAGCAAGCGTCAAAGAGATCAGGGAGAATGAAGTCCTGGTGGAATGCAAAGACAAGAGCGTTGTCAGCCTTCCGGCAGACGCCGTGATCATGTCAGTCGGCTATCATCCGACCCCGCTGATTGAAAAAGGCAAGCATATCCACTTGCTCGGCGACTGCAACAAGGTCGGCAATGTCCGTTCGGCCATCTGGGGCGCCTGGGACATCGCGATGAAGCTTTGATCTTTTTCAAGCAGAATTCAGAAAGCAATATGGAACAAAAAGAAGGCTGCCGTGCACGGCAGTCTTCTTTCTTTATCTGATCCCGCTTCTTATTTCCGGATGACCGTATAACCGGCGTCCTCCAGCACTTGCAGGGCTTTAGCAAAGTCATCTTCTTTTACAAGGATGTAATCGGTGTTGAAAGTAGAGACCGCGAAAATGCCGATCTCATTTTCAGCCAGGATCCCGGAGATCTTTGAAAGGATCCCGATCAGTGAGAAGTCAAGCGGTCCCCGGATCCGGAAAGCCCGCCATCCGTCCTCTCTTTCCGATATGTTTTCCGGAGTATCTTCTGTTTTGCATACCAAAGAGATCTCTTCATCCGTCCGGGCAGCAAAATAGAAGTCCTTGCCGGGATCCAGAGCCGTAATGTCCGGCAGTTTGCAGACAGTCAGCTGAAACGGGATTACGAGAAGTTCCATCACAAGGCACCTCAAAAATCAGTTTTCTCGATGATCAATTCCGAAGAGCCATCTTCGAGGCTGCCATATTCATCATAGTGGATATGACTGCCCGGCAGTTCTTTAGCAAGCGCGGCAAGCTGCCACGATAGGGAGAGCAGGCCTTCTTTATTCGCGGATATCACAGCCGTACCGTTTTCGATCTTCACATGGATCGCAGATCCGTTCGTCCATTCTATATTCATGATCTCTTTCGGATCCTCCTGTTATCCGGTTTGTGAAAACCGGCAGATCATATTCAGGGAATCGGGCATATCTTCATCGACATATCCTGAATCCCTGAATCCGCATGTTTCATACAGGCGGATCGCAGGCACATCCGCTTTTTTGACGCAAACTTCCACATGATCGTAATGGTCTTCTTTTCGAAGTTCGTCCAGGATCAGCCGGAGCGCGGCAAGGCCATAGCCTTTTCCCTGGTACCGCCTGTCGATCATGAACTGCTGCAGGTCATAGCCCGGCGGTTCATCGTCAAACTCCCTGACCAGGGCAAGCCCTACAATCGTGCCGTCATTCTCGATCACAAAGACCCTGGCATTGCAGCCGCGGTAGACGTATCCTCTGGCGAGGATCCCGATCGCGGGAGCAAGAAAGTCTTTCTGATCGTCTTTTACGGATAAGGAGGCTGCTTCGAGCCAGTTATCTTCTGTTATATCTGTAAGTTTGATCATCT
>JAEEGL010955259.1_pt1 | contig 10648 bp, 6 predicted proteins | sample 9134231 | NCBI WGS metagenome assembly JAEEGL01 (sample SAMN16246548, study PRJNA631951) | gut metagenome | biome: gut microbiome; feature: rumen; material: fiber-attached | host: Bos | place: Iran: Karaj | collected 2018-10 | reverse complement strand
TTGTTTTTCAAAACCGAATACTTTGGCAAAGCCGGCGCAAGCCGGTGACGCAAAGCTACAGGGCCCCTCACGGGGCTGCCAGCTGCAACTGAAACTTTCGGAAACGGAAGCATTTTGGTTGCGTTTTTCTTTATCCGGCCGGTGTGCGGAAGGCCGGTCAAGACCGGGAGAAAGGAGGGTCGGCAATGAACGACGTGCAGAAAAAGTACATGAAAAGCAAAGAATTCATCGGCGGGCTCGCCACGCTCGTCCTTCTGTTCTCGGTCATCTGTCTGACCCTCGTCATCATGATGGACCCCTCCTTCGGCTGGTTCTCCCGGAACCTCGAGACCGACGGGAACGGGGCCGAGACCGTTCTGCAAGCGGAGGATGCCGTCGCCGACTACTACGCCTATATCTACGACGTGAAAGACATCGCCGTCCACTACACCGGCGAGGGGCGCACCGACGACGAGGGAGAAAGCATCGACCCGACGATCGAAAACCTCGATATGCAGTTCCACGACACGATTTTCCTGCAGCGCAACCGCTACACCCCCGCGCTCATCCGCATCCGCCTGCAGGACATCCGCCTGGACCGCCGCTCCGGCGGCACGATCACGCTCACCCTCCGGCGCGACACCTCGATCCCCGAGTATACGACGGAAAACGAGCGGATGTACCTCAACGAGTATCTGACGAGCATCATGCGCTTCACCCTCGTGCAGAACGATACCTGGTACAATGCGGACGCCGAAACGATCTACACCAACGCCGACGACGCGCTGTACACCAAGATCGTGACGAACGAGAACTACGCGCCCGCCGGGTCCTCCGAGGTGTTCACCACGACGACGAAGGACGGCCACGTGCTCACCTCCGTCTCGAAGGAAGACGCGATCACCCTCAGCGTCGACTACTCCGCCGCCGATGCGGAGGACGGGGAGCTGGACCTCTACCTCTACGTCACCTACGACGGTACGCTGACCGAAAACTTCCGCAATACGGCCGAGATCAGCACCATCATATCGACGGTCGGCCAGATCGTCACCATGGGAAACGACCTCGCTTCGATGACCATCTGCTTCGAATAATCCCCGCAGCGCCGGAAAAAATCTTACGAAAGGAGCCGCCGGAATGAAAAAACGAATCATCGCCGCGATCTGCATCATCGGGATCCTCCTGCTTCTGGCGGTTCCCGTCGGCTACGCGTGGCTTTCCGACACTCTGAACACAACGCCCAGCATCACCTCCTACGTGCACAAGTCCTACTTCGAGAGCGGCGACGGCACCTCTGCGACGCAGTTCGCGGGCAGCGACCTTCCCTCCGGAGAGGGCTGCGCCTACGAGATCAAATATCCCGTTCAGCTCTACTATTTCGCGTGGCTGCAGGCGATGGGCTACTTCAACGTTCCCAAAGAAGGGCAGACGGAGATCGAGCAGGTCTACTTCTACCTCTCCGCCGATCTGGACATGAGCGACTTCGTTCTGCCGGCCATCGGCACGCAGACCTATCCCTTCGTCGGCAATTTTGACGGCAACGGCCACACGATCACCGGCCTCACCGTGCAGAACGTGGATACCGCCGCCTCGGGCACGACCCTCACCGATAGGCCCACCTCCATCACCGGCGCGGAGATCGTTGGCTTCTTCGGCGTGATCGGCTCGCTGAACAACGCGGGCACCGTCAACGCCGCGATCATCAGCGGCGACGTCTTCGTCCCGACGCCGAACTACACCTACTCCAGCCAGATCAACGAAGTCAAAAACTTCACCGTGGACGGGATCACCGTCAAGACCGAGACCTCCGACGCGCTCATCGGCGCCATCGCGGGCTACGTCAACGGCACGGTCACCGGCGCCGCCGTTTCCGATTCCGACCTGGTCGTCGCCTCCGGCACCGGCGCGCTCGCGTACACCGAGAACCTGTCGGACTACGCGCTGGTCGGTTACTGCACCGACCCCTACAAATTCACGCTCAACGTCTCGAAAGTCACCGTCGCCGCGCCCACGGAGACGGATAATCTCATCTACAAGAACATCCAGAACGAGGGCCCCGGCTTCGGCGGAAGCATCCAGATGGAGCGGCTGTTCGACCGTCTGGACGTGATCCGCAGCTCCCTGAGCTCCTACACCGGCACCAACAACAACCGGACCTACTCCACCTATCCCTCCAAGATCACCGTGACCGTGGATGAAGTGGCGGGCGGCGACCCGGTGACCGAGGTCACCGAGACGGCGGGCACCATCTTCCGTCAGCGGGTGTACGATTCTCCCGCCGGCAGCTACTCCTTCGGCAAGTACAGCCAGACCGCCGAAGGAAACAGCACGGACATCATGTACCTCTACGGCCGGAACGACGACTATACGACGGAGGTCACCACCGTCACGAAGAAAAACGAGTTCAAAAACGGCTTCCGCATCACCGACGGCGAGCACTACCTCAACCTCAGCGCGCAGCACGCGATCGTCTCCGGCACCGACGAGGCGGCCGCGACGGTGTGGGTGCTCGAGAACAACCGTCTGTTCGCCTACGGCGCCGACGGGAACACCTACTACCTGAACGCGGCGAACGCCGCGACGCCGGCGCTTTCCGCCTCGACCAACGGGACCACGACCTGGACCCGCGACGGCGATTCGCTGTATTACAGCTACACCTACCGCGATGCGAGCCACTGGTATCTCAACTACCAGAACGGGTGGACCGCCTACCCCGTCAAGACCACCATGCACATCGCCAACGGGACCACCTACATGAACCGCAACGGCACGACGGGCGTCAGCGCCTCCGCCGCGGCGGACACCGAGTGGATCTTCGACAGTGCGAACGGCCGCATCTATACCTACTACAACGGCTACTTCTACTATCTCAACGCGAGCGGCTCCGAGCTTTCCCTCTCCCGCACCGCGAGCACGGTCTGGACGAGAGACGGCGACAGCTTCTATTACACCAACGGCGGCCGGGCGTGGTATCTGCGCCATTCCGGCGGCTGGAGCGCGTGGCCCGCGGAGACCACTTACCTCATCGCCTCCGGCAATAACTACCTCGTCCGCAGCGGCACCAACGACGTGACCGTCGGCAACGCGGCGGCCGCCTCCGAGTGGGCGTTCAACGCAAGCGGCAATCTCTATACGCTCTACAACGATACCGTTTACTTCCTCAACGGCACGTCCGCGCTCACGCTCTCCACCGGCGCGAGCACCGACTGGACCCGGAACGACGACGGCACGCTTTCCTATACCTACGATAACAAGACCTGGTACCTGCGCTGCACCGGGACGGACTGGGACGTCTTCCCCTCCGACTCCGCCTACACCATCGGCAGCGGGACGCATTGGCTCGCCGTCGACAACGGCGCGCTTTCCGCGGCGCAGACCGCGGCCGCCGGCACGGGCTGGCTGCTCGACGGGAACAAGATCTACACCGTGGTCGGCGGAACGGTCTACTACCTGCTCGGCCCCACCGACGGCTCGACGGATCTCACCCTCACCACCGCCTCCGGCAGCGCCACGCAGTGGACCTACACCCTCGGCGGCGGCACGATGTCCTACACCGGCGGCGGCAAAACGTGGTATCTCTACGATCAGAACGGCGCGTGGAAGATCTATCCCGCCGCTTCCGTGAGCTTCGTTTCGCAGAACGGGCAGTACCTCGTCGCCGACAGCGCGAACACGGTCGCCGGCGGGACCGCCGCGGAGGCCTCCGCGTGGATCCTTGACGGCGGCCGGCTCTCCACGAGCTACGGCGGAAACACCCGCTACCTCAACGCAAGCGGCACCGCGATCTCCCTCGGCGCCTCCGCGACCACGACCTGGACGCACAACAACAACGGCACGCTGACCGCCGCGAACGGCTGGTATCTCGTCTATGACGACGGCTGGAAGGCCTATCCCTCGCTCTCGGTCAGCCTCATCACCGACGGCGAAGGGCACTATCTCACCCGCTCCGGCACGACGGGCGTCACCGACGCGAACGAGGCGAACGCCTCCCGCTGGTTTGCCGACGGGAACAAACTTTTCACCCTCAACGGTTCGACCCCCTACTACCTGAACGCCACGACGGGCGCTCTCTCCGTGACGGCCACTGCGGCGAACGGCACCGAGTTTGCCTATAACGGCACGAATAAGACCCTTTCCTTCAACTCCGGCGCCTACTACGTCATCTACAACAACGGCTGGACGGTCGGAACGTCCGCGTCTCCGGGCATGCGCATCTCCGTGACCTCGGGGAACACGACCTACTACCTGAACGGGAACGCGGGCGGCGTCTCCACCGGCACGAGCGAGAACGGCGCGACCCTCTGGACCTACAACGGGACCTCCGGCACGGTCTCCACCGTCGTCAACGGAACGACCTACTACCTGCGCGCGGCGCTGGAGCAGAACAACCGCCGCTCCTCCACCAACCTGACGATGACCGCGACCGCCGGGGACGCGACGACCTTCGCCTACGCGGCCGGCCATCTGACCTGCTCGCTCGCCGGCGCGACCTACAGCCTCGCGCTGGACAACGCCGCGCTGAAGATGGTGAACACGAACACGACCTACTATACGATCTACAACAGCAACCAGAGACAGTATCTGAACGCGAACAACACTTCGCTGCAGGGCGGGAACGACGCGACCGCCGCCACGCTGTGGGAGTTCGGCGCGGCGAACTTCAACCCCTCGGGGAACTCCTCCGTCACGACGACGGTTTCCACCCCGGTCAACGGGACCGTCTATTACCTCTCCATCGGGAACGGCAGCGTCTCCCTGACGACCACCTCCACGAACACGCAGTATTACCGCTATTCCTCCTGGGGTTCCGCCACGCATTATCTCCGGCCCGACGGAGCGAACCGCTATCTGCGCTACAACAACGGATGGACCACGCGCAACTCCCGCAACAATGCGGACGTGATCACCGTGGCCGCCGTCTCCTTCACGCAGGCGGCCGTGGACCTCACGGAAGTGACCTATACGACGGAGAAGACCTCCGAAGCGATCGAAGGAACGGTCGTCTTCACGCCCGCGAACGCCGCGACCATGACCTTCGCAAGCCGCGCGGAGAACCTGACGCTCACCTTTACCGAGCAGAACTTCGCGGACCTCGTGACCGACCCCGTCCGGGTCGAGACCGTGCTCGAAGCCGCGCAGACGCAGGTCGTCACCCGCAGCGTCACGACGGTCCCCGCCGACTACCCGGCCGACACCTACATCCCGCTGAACGTCAACGGCGGCACCTTCAACGCGGAGAACTCCTCCATCGAGGCCTCCGGCGACAACACCGGCTACATCGTCAGCGGCTCCGATTATTACAACAGCGACTATCCCTCCCGTTCCGGCGACATCCGCGTCTCCGAGTACGCCATCACGAACATCAGCACCTCGCTCAACAGCTCCAACTACACGACCTACAACGAAACGGCGGACAGCCGTCTGGAGGTGCTCACGGCCGTCAATCACGGCAGCTACAGCGGCTTCTACCGCGTCTCCGACGATTACAACAACGCCAACGGAAGCGTCAGCAACTCGCTGAGCAACCGCACGAAGGTCTCCGTGACGGACCTCGGCCTGAAGCGGTACGCCGACGCGCGTGCCTCCATGTCCGAGACCTTCCTCAATTCGCAGCACATCTACGGCCTGCACTTCATGAACGCCTCCATCGACAAGAACGACTGCGCGGTCGTTCCCCAGGCGATGATCAACGGCGACCCGATCACCGATCTGACGGTCCCGCGCAACTGCATCGACTTCTTCGTCAAGCGCCGCGGCTTCATCACCGTGTTCGCCGGCACCTACTTCAGCGGGAACACCGCCTTCTTCTCCCTGCATGAGATCCATCGCGACCAGACCACGCTGGAGATCCTCGAGATCAAGGAGATCTCGGAGATCTACGCCGCCGCCGTCGGAAACAACTATATCTACCGTTATACCGACGGGACCTATTCCTCCAACGCGGCCCGGGGCGACCTCCTGTTCAACATGGCGTGGATGACCAATCCCTCCGTGTGGGTGAACAACACGGTCTACTACTTCGAGATCCCCGTCAACGGCGGCGAGTTCGCCCTCGGCTCCGTTGACAACCACACCGGCGCCTACCTCTTCTATCTGGACATCGCGGCCAACGGCGGTCTGGCGGAAGACAAGGACCGTGTGACGATCACCGAGCAGTTCACCGAAGAGACCTACAGCGTGGTGCTGCCCAAGGGCGTGCAGCTGACGGAGACCGGCAGCGGCTACAACAGCGCGAAGCCCTATGAATTCGCCACCATGCAGCTCGGCGCTTCCTTCTCCGGGACCCTTCCGCTCAACCGCACCGGGAACACCGTGGACTACACGGACGGCGCCGGGAAAGAGCTGACCTACATCGGCGGCGTCCTCACCGTCGGGTCCGGCGGCGCGCCGGCGCAGGTCTATTATCCCAACGGCTATAACGTGCGCACGCTGGAACACGTCGTGGACTACGGGCGCGACACCCGCAACTACTTCCACATCCTCATTGAAACGGTGGACCATTACGGCACCGGCGGCACGCGGGAGAGCCGGACGGTCAACGTCTACGGCGACCCGGACAGCACGCTGGCGCAGGAGAGCTGGATCGGACGCGACGATTCGATGACCCTTCTCTTCACCTTCTCCTACGACCCGACGGGACACGACGGCATGACCACCCGCGTGGTCAACTCCGCAGCGGAGGGCGGCTACAACGTCGCCTTCGATGAGGACGTGACCCTGATCTCCGCCACCGTTTCGCACGAGAACTCGCATGTGAACTTCGGCGACAACCTGGCCGACATACTCATCACCGCGACCCACGATGCGCCTCTGTCCGCGCGGCTGGTCCCGGCGATGGATCTCAGCAACGCGATCGGCCACAACGAGGAGAACGTCTACTACGCCTCGACGGTCGGCCCCGCGCTCGCCGCCTACAACACCGAATACGAGGGCGAGGGAGAGACCCTGAGCCTGCACACCGACGTCACCATGGCGCGGCTGGATCCCGGCTCGGCGGCGCAGTCCCGCACGCTGACCTACGCGATCACCCTCGACACCGACTCCAGCGAGGCCACCGTGTACGGCCGCCGGCTGATCGACAGCTACACCTACACGACCAAGACCTTCGATGCCGCCACCGCCACGGAGATCGTGAATTCCGGCACCGTTACGGTCACCGTCAGCGGCGTCACGATCAACGGCACCGCTCTCGGGACCCAGACGACGGAAGTCGCCGTCGGCGGGAACTGATCCGCGGAGCGCAAAACAAAAAAACACCGCCCGCAGACGCAAGTCTGCGGGCGGTTTCGTTTGTGTGTCGTCAGGCGAAGAGCGCGCGCTCCAGCGCGGAGACGAAGCGCTCCAGGCCGAGCCGGTCCGCCTCGGTAAAGCGGGCGGGGACGGGGCTGTCGATATCCAGAACGCCGACGACGCGGCCGCCGTCCCGGAGCGGGATCACGATCTCGGAGCGGGAGTCGCAGTCGCAGGCGATGAGCCCCGGAAAGGCGTGCACGTCGGGCACGAGCAGCGTCCGCCCCTCCTGCGCCGCCGTTCCGCAGACGCCCTTCCCGAGGGGGATCTCGATGCAGGCGGGCTTGCCCTGGAAGGGGCCGAGCACGAGAAGATCGCCCTCCAGAAGGTAGAAGCCCGCCCAGTTGACGTCCGCGAGGGCCTGAAAGAGGAGCGCGGAGACGTTCGCGAGGTTCGCGGTCCGGTGCGCGCAGCCGCGCACGAGCGCGTCCGCCTGCGCGGCGAGAGCGGTATAATCGGTCGTGTTCGCGGCCATCGGGTCATTCGCCTTCCGCCGGGGCGTCGGCCGCCGTTTCGCCGAGCTCCGCGCCGTGGCGGCAGAGCAGGGAGACGACGATCATCGCGACGCCGAGACCGACGGAGGAGAAGACCCCCGTCTGCGAGGTCTCGAAGCTCCCGGCGCCCAGCAGCGCGAGGATCGCCCCGGCGATCAAGCAGAGGAGCGAGACGCAGACCGGGAGAACGATCACGAGGACGCCGAGCCGCAGCAGCTCCTCCGCGCCGCGGAGGGTGAAGGGCGTTCCGTCCGCGAGTTCACGGGCGAAATACCGCTTGGCAAACCCGGCGAGCACGGCCTCCGCGGCGCAGAACGCCATGACGCATGCGGCGGCGAAATACAGGTCGCCGATCGAGACGGACGCCTCGGGGGGCGGCTGGATCAGGCTTTTGATCGACACGCCGTTGATCACGAGCGCGCCCTCGCCGATCACGGCGAGGGAGACGATGCCCGCCGCGGCGATGCAGAAGAGAACGATGCAAAGAACGAAGAGGACGGCGGAGAGCACCTTTCCGATCTTCGCAAGCACCTGGATCGTTTTCAGTGTTTTCATAAAAACAGTTCCTTTCGGTTCGCGCCGCGGGCGCGGCGCGTGATTTTCAGCCCCGGCGGGCCGCCGGAGCCGTTTCGGGTCACTCCTTTTCGCAGAGCGCCGCGAGCGCTTTGCTCTTCTCCGCGGCAAACGCGCGGATCTCGTCGCGGTAGGCATAGGCGAGCCAGCCGCACACGGCGAGGGCGCCCGCCAGCAGCACCCGGGCGGCGGCGCGCCGGCTGCGCCGCTTCAACTCTTTGCGGACCCGCTTTTCCACCGCGGCGTCCATCTCGGCGGCGATCCGGTCGCGCGTTTCCTCGCTCACGTCCGGAAGCAGGGCGGTCAGTTTCTCTTTCATGGGATAAAAACCTCCTTGTATACGGTCCCTCCCTCCGCGGAGGCGGGGGGAGGGGCGAAAAGATCCGTTCGGTATATTATTATAGGCGCGGGGGCGCGTCCTGTCAAGAAAAGGGGACGCGGGGCGCGTCAGGCGCCGCCGTGCTCCTTTTTCCATTTTTTGATCTGCTCCAGCCGGTCGCGGAAGCGCACCTCGGTGCCCTGATCGGTCGGCCGGTAGTAGGCGCGGCCGAGCAGCGAATCGGGCAGGCAGCGCATATCGGTCAGCTTGTCCTCCGCGTCGTGGGCGTACTGGTAGCCCTTGCCGTAGCCCACGTCCCGCATGAGGGCGGTGACGCCGTTCCGGATGTGCAGCGGCACGGGCTCGGAGAGCTGGGTCAGCGCGTCGCGCTTGGCGGCCTCGTAGGCGGTGTAGAGCGCGTTGGATTTCGGGGCGAGGGAGAGGTACACCACGGCCTGCGTCAGGTGCACGCTGCACTCCGGCATGCCGATGAGGTGGCAGGCCTGATAGGCGGCCACGGCGATCTCCAGCGCGCGCGGGTCGGCGAGGCCCACGTCCTCGCTGGCGAAGCGCGTCACGCGCCGCGCGACGTAGAGCGGGTCCTCCCCGGCCTCCAGCATGCGGGCGAGCCAGTACACCGCCGCGTCGGGGTCGGAGTTGCGCATCGACTTGTGCAGAGCGGAGATGAGGTTGTAGTGCTCCTCGCCGTCCTTGTCGTAGAGCAGCGATTTCCGCGAGGTGCACTGCTCGACCGTCTCGGCGGTCACCGTCACCGCGCCGCCGGAGGATTCGGAGTTGAGCACCGCCATCTCCAGCGTGGACAGGGCGGTGCGCGCGTCGCCGTTTGCAAACACGGCGATCATGCGAAGCACGTCCGGGGCGACCCCGATGCGCTCCCCGCCGAAGCCCGCGGGGCTGCGGAGCGCCCGTTCGAGCAGGGCGACGATCTCCTCCTCGGTCAGCGCCTTGAGCACGAACACCCGGCACCGCGACAGAAGCGCGCCGTTGACCTCGAAGGAGGGGTTCTCCGTGGTCGCGCCGATGAGGATGATGCTCCCCTTTTCCACGAAGGGGAGAAAGGCGGCCTGCTGGGCCGTGTTGAAGCGGTGGATCTCGTCGACGAAAACGATGGTCTTCTCGCCGTAGCGGCGGTTCTCGTCGGCCTGCTGCATCACAGCGCGGATCTCGCGGATCCCGCTGGTGACGGCGGAGAAATTGATGAACTTCGCGCGCGTGTGGTTGGCGATGACGTTGGCGAGGGTGGTCTTCCCGACCCCCGGCGGGCCCCAGAAGATCATGGAGGACACCGCGTCCTGCTCGATGATGCGCCGCAGGATCATGCCCGGGCCGAGCAGGTGCTGCTGGCCGACGATCTCGTCGACCGTCTGCGGCCGGAGACGGGCCGCCAGCGGCTGCGGCACGGCGCGGTCGAATAGGTTCTGCTGATGCTCCATCTCCGTCTCCTTTCCGTTCGGGCGCGCGCCCGTTCGTCTTCATTATACTATAAACGGAGAGAAAATCAAGCCCGCGCCCTGCGGCGGCGCGCGTTGACAATCGCCGGAAAAACGGTATAATAAATAATGGAAGAAAATACGGACGGCGCGCCGCCCGCGTGAAGAGGAACCGAGGACAAAAACCGTATGCCGAAACGAAACGAAACGCATGATCTGCTTTCCGGCGGACTCTGGAAAAAGATCATTCTCTTCACGCTTCCGCTGATGCTCTCCAACATGCTGCAGCTGCTCTACAGCGCCGCGGACATCGCGGTGGTGGGGCGCTTCGCGGGCACTGCCTCCATGGGCGCGGTGGGCGCCTGCGGTTCGCTGACCAACCTGATCACGAGCCTGTTCATCGGGCTGTCCGTCGGTACGAACGTCGCGGTCGCGCAGGGCATCGGCGCGCGCGACGACGCGCGGGTGTCCGACACGGTGCACACCGCGGTCGCCGTCGCCCTGCTCTCCGGCGCGCTGCTGGCCGCGGTGGGCGAGAGCTT
>JAEEGL016680298.1_pt1 | contig 10649 bp, 7 predicted proteins | sample 9134231 | NCBI WGS metagenome assembly JAEEGL01 (sample SAMN16246548, study PRJNA631951) | gut metagenome | biome: gut microbiome; feature: rumen; material: fiber-attached | host: Bos | place: Iran: Karaj | collected 2018-10 | reverse complement strand
GAAGGAGAATTGGTGACTCAGATTCTTGACAACAGCAATTGCGTGTTTTCATGCTATGCTCCAGGAGGGAAGTGCATTTGTGCTATTGAGAAGGCTTATCGTGAGGGCCGTATAAATTTCATGAAACCCATATCATGTGCGTTATATCCCTTACGTCTCAAGAAATTAAGCAATGGCAGTATTGCTGTCAATTATCATCGCTGGAAGATATGCAAGAGTGCAGAGGTCTTAGGTCGCAGTAAGGGGATACGTGTTTATCAATTCCTGAAAGATCCATTAATAAGACGATTTGGCATAGACTGGTATAATGAGCTTGTAGCAAACTGTGAATTATATATCAAACAGTATTTAAGTGATGAAAAATGAGGAACTCTAAACCTAGAGCTCCTCATTTTTATATTATAATGTAATGAATTTCTTATTTTGCACGGAAATACTCTGATTGCTGGCGAATCAGTTCAGTATCATCAAAATAATTGATTTTCATCGCGTCACGCACTTCAGCCATAGTCTGTGAAGCGGTTTCACGAGCCTTTTCAGTACCACGCCGCAGGATGTTGTAAATTTCAGGAATATCTTGTTCCAGTTCATGACGACGTTGCCGTATTGGCTCCAGCATCTCATTTAAAATACTGTTAAGGAGTTTTTTGCATTTCATGTCACCAAGACCGCCACGACGATAATGCTCTTTCATTTCATCGAGGTTCTGATAGTCAGGGAGATATTTTGCAAAGTGCTCATCGCATGAGAACGCGTCAAGATAAGTAAACACAGCATTGCCTTCAACGGTACCTGGGTCACTTACGTTTAAGTGATTCGGGTCGGTAAACATCGAACGCACCTTTTGCCAAACAGTATCGGCATCATCACTAAGATAGATGCAGTTACCAAGGCTCTTGCTCATCTTCTCTTTACCATCGGTGCCTGGTAAACGACGTGCAGTCTCGTTTTCGGGAAGCATAATGTCGGGTTCGACAAGAACTTCACCGTAGGTGCTGTTGAATCGGCGGACCAGTTCGCGAGTTATTTCAATCATAGGCTTTTGGTCTTCACCTGCAGGTACAATGTCGGCTTTAAACAGGGTGATGTCGGCAGCCTGGCTCACAGGATAGCAGAAGAAACCGAGAGGAATGTTAGCCTCAAAATTGCGCATCTTAATCTCGGTCTTCACCGTTGGGTTGCGCTCTACGCGACTCACAGTGATAAGGTTCATCAGGTAGGTGGTGAGCTCAGCCAGTTCAGGTATGTGGCTCTGAATGAAGATGATACATTTCTCTGGATCAAGCCCCGCTGAAAGGTAGTCAAGAGCCACTTCTATTATGTTCTGTCTGATTTTCTCTGGGTTGTCGGCGTTGTCGGTCAAAGCCTGAACATCGGCCATGAACACAAACATTTTCTCGAAATCACCTGCGTTTTGCAGTTCCACACGACGGCGAAGGGAACCCACATAATGCCCTAAATGTAGCTTGCCGGTAGGTCTGTCGCCAGTGAGTATAACTTTTCCCATAATCTATGTTTTTCTTCAATAAAAATACAATTTTGGTGCAAAGTTAGTAATAATTGCTGACAATGCAATGAAAATAAGGTTTTCTATAGATTCCAAATAAGAAAGAAACAATAATCATGTAAGCTTCACCTGATCGCCAAGAATAACCTTTTGCTGTTTATACAAAAGTCCTAATGCTTTCTTGAAGTCTTTCTTGCTACAGTTAAAAGTTCGCATTATCTCATCGGGCGACGACTTGTCGGTAAGGGTCATTATTCCATTGTTCTCTTGCATATATGACAGTATTGCAGCGGCAACATCATCAACACGCATTTTCTCAATTTTAGCGAGAGTAACGTCAATCTTGCCGTCGTCACGCACTTGTTTGATAAATCCCATGTGATGCTCGCCAATGTTAACCTGTTGATACAACTCATTGTTGTAAATCATTCCCCAATACTTATTGTTGATGATAACTCTGTAACCTATTTCCTGTTGCTGTACTACTAGTATGTCTACTTTCTGCCTGTGATAAAAGTCGGGGAAACTGTTATCAAGAAACTTATCAAGCTTGGCACTGCCAATAATGCGTTTGCTTGCAGGGTCAAGATGCACATAAACAATATAGCTACGTCCTGCCTGCATACGCACACGCTGTTCTCGGAATGGAACCAACAGGTCTTTTGCAACAAGTCCCCATTCCATGAAAGCACCAATCTCATTGACAGCTCTCACTCGCATCAGGCAAAACTGTCCGACTGTGGCAACTGGATGCTCGGTAGTAGCAACAGGGCGGTTCTCTGAGTCATTGTAAACAAAGACCTCAATCATGTCGTCAAGTTCCTCTTCACCAGTAAGATAACGCTTGGGAAGCAGAACTTCATCACCTTGCTCGTCAATCAGGTAAGCGCCAAAGTCGACGAACCTGTTAATCATTAATGTGTTGTATTCTCCGATTCTCATGATCATGTCATTCTTTTTTGTTTTGCAAAGTAACAAAAATAATGCATTATAAATTTGTTAAATATCATTAAGAAAGACGTTATTCCATGCAGTATTTAAGCAAGATGCGTGTTTAGAGAGTGAAAAAACAGGGAATTACAGATATTTCTCAAGTTTTGACGAGAATTATCTTTCTTTTCTTGAAAACTTTCAGTAGATTTGCAAGTTAGATAAGTTTAAACTTTTCATTTAATGTGGAGTCTAAACATCGATGCAACGAAAATTAATTTAAATTATATAAGCTTATGAACTACAAATTATTGTCATTATTTAGTGCCGTATTGCTGGGCAGTTGTTTAGCCGTGGCACAGAATTATGAAGATGACATCTATTATGATGGCAGTAACGACGAGGTAAAGACAACTAAGGTCGTGACTAAGAGAGTGCCGGCATCTACCGTTTATGCCAGCACAATGACTTCACAGGTGACTCCATTGACAGGTGTTGTTAATGGACGTGATGTTGATGAATATAATCGCCGTTATGAAGTTGTTAATGAAAGCGACACCACCTATCTTGATGGTGAGACATTTGCCAATACCCGTCGCATTGAACGTTTTCATAACCCCGACGTTGTAATTCGCAGTAATGATCCTGACCTTATTGAGTATTACTTTGATAGTACTCCGACGGTAAACCTCATCGTAGGTACTGACTGGTCATGGGGACCTTATTGGGGATGGACTACTCGTTTCTACGATCCTTGGTACTCAAGCTGGGGCTGGTATAGCCCATGGCGTTACAGCTGGTATGACTGGAACTGGTATGGTATCTATCGCCCATGGTATTCAAGTTGGAGTTGGGGTTGGGGCCGTCACTGGTATTCTCCCTGGCACCATCCTTACTGGGGTGGCTATTATGGATGGGATCATCGCGGATGGTATGGCGACCGTGGCTATGGACATCATGGACGCTACAACAGTGGTTACAACGGACGTCGTCCGGGCATGGCATATCACGGCAACCGTTATAACAATGGCAATAATGGTCATAAAGGCGGATATGGAGCACCCAGAACCGGTAACGGACGTTATGGTAGCTCTAGCATGAATCGCGGAAACATTGGTCGCAGTGGCGTACAAGCAGGGAACCGTTCTTACACTGGCGGATATGCAGGACGCAACTCGTCTACACCAGGTGGAGCATATAATGGCAACCGTCCAGCGTCAAGCACTGGTCGCAGTTATACACCATCGGGACGTGGACGTAGCTACACCCCATCGGGTACCGGTCGCAGTTATACACCATCGAGTAGCGGCCGCAGTTACACCCCATCGAATAGCGGACGCAGTTACTCGCCATCAAGCAGTGGTCGTAGCTACTCATCTCCATCGAGTGGCGGTCGTAGTGGCGGCTTCTCAGGCGGCAGCCACGGAGGTGGCGGAGGCTTCTCAGGCGGAGGCCATGGCGGTGGTAGCCACGGAGGTGGCGGAGGTCACGGCGGTCGTCGCTGATGTACATGCGAATAATGTTTAATGTAGATATAAAATTAATTGATAAGAATATGAATAAACTATATATAACATTGCTGATGTGTGGAGCTTCATTGATGGTAAGCGCACAAGCAACATTTGATGTACTTAAATTGTCGGAAACAGAACTTAACGGTACCGCCAGATATATGTCGATGGCAGGAGCCTATGGTGCAGTTGGTGGTGATGTTTCGTCTATCTCTCAAAACCCTGGTGGCATAGGTATTTATCGCAGCAGCGACATAGGTGTTACCATGAACCTTAACTTCCAGAAGACTCAAACTCCTGGTGACAAACTTACAGATACAAAGTTCATGTTTAACCACGTTGGTTATGTTGGCTCAATGAAGATTGACAGTGATTTCTTTAAGTATTTCAATTGGGGATTCTCGTTCAATCGCAATAAGTCATTTAACCGCCGTTATCAGGGAGGATACGCCATAAATAATTCGTTAACAAATAAGATTGCCGACAATCTCAATAATGATGGTTGGACCGAGGTAGACTTGTCTACATCAACTTATGGCGACAACAATATATATTATGAATGCGATGCCCCATGGATAGGCATTCTGGCTTACCAATCTTATCTTCTGAATGGCACCAGCGATGGTCGGCTTCAAGGTCTTGCTGGAGCAAATACAACAGGTTATGCAAGCTATTTGGTTGATGAGAAAGGCCATACTGATGAGTATAACATCACGCTTGGTGGTAACTTCAGTAACAAAGTATATTGGGGTCTGAACTTCGGTATCACTGATTTGGATTTTGACAGTTATCAGTATTATGGCGAAGATATGGACCATGCCTATATCTATAACTATCTTACAAACGACGGAAGAGTAGAACCGGGCTATGCAGGATATGATTTCCAGACTTACCAGGAGACAAAGGGTACCGGTTACAACTTTAAGATGGGTGTTATTGTGAAACCTATTAACGAGTTGCGTATTGGTGCTGCGTTCCACACTCCCACTTATTATGATTTGAAGGACTTATACAAAGTACAATCGGGATTTGATTTGTGTCTCGATACAGATGAAGAAGGTTATTCAGACATGACAGAGACTGGTGTAGAAGGCTACTATGATGAGTATCGTTACACAATAAAGACTCCATGGCGATTCATCGGCAGCCTTGCAGTGGTTCCCAACAGTAAGGGCTTAATTAGTATGGATTATGAGTATGTTGGCGCTAACACCATGCGTTGTGGTGATGAACGTGGCGGTAACTACTATGACACCGAATATAAAATCAAGAATCAACTTCAACCATCACACATTTTGCGTGTAGGAGCTGAATATCGTGTTACACCAAATTTGAGTCTCCGCGCCGGTTATTCTTACCAGACATCTCCTGTCAAGGATGAAGTTAAAGAAAAAGCCAACAATAATGTTGATGTTGTATCAAGTAACTACATGTATCAGTACGATAAGAGTAATCAGTATATTACAGCTGGTTTAGGTTATCGTTACCAGAAGTTCTACCTCGACTTGGCTTATGTACACCAGGCACGCAAGAGCCAGTATCACGCTTATCCTGGCGAGATTGGTGAAGAGGTGAAAGACAACAACAATAAGGTCGCACTTACATTAGGATTCCGTTTCTGATAAAGAAAATTGCAATATTTGTGTTGGGAGAGCATTGTTGATAACTTGCTCTCCTAACTTTTTTGTTATTTGTGCTATTTGTTGTATCTTTGAAAACAAAATGATAACAGCCAGAGTTGATGCAGAACATAAATCTAGACAATATTGACCTTAATAACGCTGAGTTTCAGAATGCATGGAATATTCTGCAAAACACTCACCGATCAGTTTTCCTTACGGGAAAAGCAGGCACAGGAAAAAGCACCTTTCTCAAATATATTTGTGCCAACACTCATAAGGAACATGTTGTGCTGGCACCTACAGGTATTGCCGCTGTTAATGTGGGAGGTCAGACTTTGCATTCATTTTTCAAGATGCCATTCAAACCCTTGCTACCCGATGACCCGGACTTCTCGCCACGAAAAATACGCAAGACATTACGGTATTCGGCTGAGAAAGTAAAACTTATCAAGAAGATAGAGCTTATCATCATTGATGAAATTTCAATGGTGCGCTGTGACATGATAGACTTTATTGATAAGGTGTTAAGAATCTTCTCTGGAAACATGCGAGAACCATTTGGCGGGAAGCAGTTACTCTTCGTTGGTGATATTTTCCAGCTAGAACCTGTAATTACCCATGATATGCGTGACATCTTGCGTCGCTATTACAAGCAGTTTTTCTTTTTCAATGCTCAAGTGTTCAGTAGTTTGGGGCTTATCCCTATAGAACTGCGAAAAATCTATCGACAGACTGACAGCAGTTTCATTTCTATGCTCGACCGCATAAGGGTTAGTCGCGCTACAAGCAGCGATTTGAGGTTGATTAACAGTCGGTATGTCCCTGATTACAGGGAACATGAAGATGGTTTCATGATGACGCTTGCGACAAGGCGCGATACAGTTGATTCTATCAATCATGATCACATGCAGGCTCTTGACACTCCAGAATACACATTTCAAGGTGTGGTAGAAGGGATTTTCCCAGACAATGATTTGCCTACAAACAAGGAACTTACTCTAAAAAAGGGAGCTCAGGTGATATTTATTCGCAATGACCGTGAAGAACGTTGGGTTAATGGAACACTTGGCCGTGTGTCGAGGGTCGATGAAAGTGGGGTAGAGGTGGAACTGGAAAACGGCGAGGAATATGTTCTTGATGAAGAGACATGGGAGAATGTACAGTATACATACGATGAAAAAGAAAAGAAGGTTAAAGAAGAGCTTGTCGGTTCTTTCAGGCAGTATCCAATTAAGCCCGCTTGGGCGCTCACGGTACACAAGAGCCAAGGCCTTACTTTCAGTAATATTGTAATTGACTTTGCAGGAGGTGCATTCTCAAGTGGACAGACTTATGTGGCTTTGTCACGTTGTACCTCACTCGAGGGTATTACATTGCTTAAACCATTGACTCAGCGTGACATTATCGTGAATACAGCGATTATTGATTTCAGTCGTCAGTTCAACAATCAAGTTGCAATCAATGATGCAATAATGCTGGAGAAGGCAAATGGTTTGTATGCCATGGCAGTAATTGCATTCAATCATAATGATTTCTCACAATGTGTTGATTGCTTCGCACAGGCAATGGAGATTCATAGTGTAATTAATAATCCTGTGGCAAGACGCTACATTAAGTTGAAATTCAATAAGTTCAACAAGCTGAATGAGAAAATCAAAAATCTTGAGAATGTTATTGACTCTCAAAATAAAATGCTGCTGGAACTTGCGGCGGAGTATACTGCCATGGGCGACCAGTCGATGGGATTTGGAGAGCTTGCCCAAGAAGATGAAATGCTGTATGGAAACCGCAAGCCGCGGCTTGATGAGATTGCCATTAAATCGGCACTAGCAAATTATAACAAGGCGCTAAAGGTAAGTAAAGGATATATACCTGCAATGCTTGGTAAAGCACGATTGCTTGAGACAATAGGAGAAACCGACAGTGCTGTGGCACTTCTTCAAGCTATTCTTGACATCAATAAAAACTGCTATAATGCCCACATGTCACTGGCAACAATTCATGAAAAGGAGAAAGACTTGCCTGCTGCAATTAAAGCGTATAAGCGTGCAACAAAAACTTCAAGAAATGCAATATCTCCTCATCTTGCCCTTGCACGAATATACGAAAAGATCGGTCTTGAAGACCTTGCCTATGATCATCAGCAGATTGCCGATCAATTACGCAAGAAACAGCATGTAAAGAAATCACAATCCAGGAAAAAGTGAAATCCCCATCATCGCACCAGGCAATGACGGGGATTAAATTCAATTAGTCAACCTAAATTATTTGTTCACTTGGAAGCGGTTGAAACCGTCTTTAAGGTGAGCAACAACCTGATTGGCTGCAGCGAGACCTGCATTGATGTTTGCTTCAGCGGTCTGAGCGCCCATCTTCTTAGGAGTAAAGAATACTCTCTCAGGGAATTTTTCCTCAAGTGCAGCTGCGTTGTCGGGTTTTACATCGGCAACATATTTCAGGTCGGTGCGCTCTTCAAGAACAGCCATAAGGTCATCCTCATCAATTACTTCTTTACGAGCAGCATTGATGAGTGTTCCTCCCTTAGGCATGAGCTCAAGTAGAGCACGGTTTACTGACTTGCGTGTCTGGTCATTAGCAGGGATGTGTAGGCTTACGAACTGATTGTTCTTGTAAAGATCCTCAACGGTGTGAACTGGAATGATTCCATCGGCAGTCATCACTTCATCCTTAACAAATGGGTCGAGAGCGCTGACTTTCATGTCAAAGCCCTTGGCAATGCGAGCCACATTGCGTCCTACAGCACCATAAGCATGAATGCCCAGAGTTTTACCCTTCAACTCAGTACCAGAAGTTCCGTTGTAGCGGTTGCGAATGAGGCAAACAATCATACCAAATACGAGTTCGGCAACAGCATTGGCATTCTGGCCAGGAGTGTTCATAACGCACACACCATGTTTTGTTGCTTCATCAAGATCGATGTTGTCATATCCAGCACCGGCACGAACAACCACCTTGAGTTGTGGAGCAGCATCAAACACTTCTTTATCTACCTTGTCACTGCGAACAATGAGTCCTGCACAGTCGGCAACAGCATTGATCATATCCTGCTTTGTTCCTTTCTCAACGAGAACGAGCTCATGTCCGCCTTGCTCAATGACTTCACGAATGCCAGTAACGGCAGCTGCTGCAAATGGTTTTTCGGTTGCAACTAAAATCTTCATAGTTAAATTATAAATAATGTGTTGATGTTGATTAATGATTGTTCTCGAATTCCTTCATTGCCTCAACGAGCACCTTCACGCTCTCGAGTGGAAGAGCATTGTAGAGCGATGCACGGAAACCACCAACGCTGCGGTGTCCCTTAATGCCGATGATGCCCTTAGTTCCGGCAAAGTCGATGAAGTCTTTCTCAAGTTCTTTGTACTCTGGTTTCATAACGAAACAAACGTTCATGATAGAACGGCTATCCTCGTGAGTAGTGCCAACAAACATACGGCTATTGTCAATCGCGTCGTAGAGGTAAGCGGCTTTCTCTTCGTCGATGCGCTGCATTTCTTTCACGCCACCGAGGTCTTTAAGCCATCTGAGAGTCTGCAAAGCAGTGAAGATGGGCAATACGGGAGGAGTATTGAACATTGAACCCTTGTCGATGTGAGTCTGATAGTTGAGCATTGTTGGGATAGCACGGTCAACTTTACCAAGGATGTCCTTCTTAACGATAATGAAAGTTACACCTGCAGGAGCGAGGTTCTTCTGAGCACCGCCATAGATGAGAGCATACTTAGAAACGTCAACAGGACGAGAGAAAATGTCGCTCGACATATCTGCTACCAGGGGAACATTTACATCAAGATCTTCACGCAACTCAGTGCCATAGATGGTGTTATTGGTAGTAATATGAAGATAATCAGCATCGGCAGGAACTGTAAAGTTCTTTGGGTAGTAGATGTAGTTGTCCTCCTTAGACGATGCTACTACTTCAACCTCACCAAAGAGCTTAGCTTCCTTGATGGCTTTGTTAGCCCATGTACCGCTGTCAACATAAGCGGCCTTAGTCTTGAGCAGGTTGTAAGGAACCATGCAGAACTGAGTGCTTGCACCACCACCGAGGAAAACTACTTCATAACCCTCGGGGATGTCGAGAAGTTCTTTAAACAAAGCTTGAGTCTCGTCCATTACAGCCTGGAACTCCTTGCTGCGGTGAGAAATCTCAAGAACTGATAAACCTGTTCCAGCAAAATCACGAATACCCTCAATAGTCTTGTCGATTGCATACTGACTTAGAATTGATGGGCCTGCATAGAAATTGTGCTTCTTCATAAAATAGTTGTTGTTTTAGTAAAATTAATTAGTCTAACTTTTTTTGCAAAATTACCTATTTTTATTGATACAGCAACTATAAAGACCAAAAAGAAAATATGTTATAAAACATGATTTGGATTTTGTACAATTGTCTAGATTTGAAGTTTTTTGAGTCAAAATGTTAGATAATTTATGTTTTTTGTTGAGAATATTTGGTATTGTTAATCAAAAGCAGAATTTAAGTGAAATTGTGTTACAAATTTAAAGAAAATAAAATGCTGTGAAAAATGAATAAAACTGATTTTTATGCTAAAAAACATCTTTTTTGAGTGATGCTGTTCCACTTTTTTGATATAAATTTGTCATGTTCTTTAAAGAAAGAGTTATTCTAAATAGTTACTTTTTAATACAATTAATTTAAATTTATTTTCAATCATGAACGTTGAAAAAATTATGGCCCACCTGGAGGCTAAACACCCAGGCGAATCAGAGTATCTGCAAGCAGTTCGCGAGGTTCTCGAATCAGTAGAAGAGGTTTACAACCAGCACCCCGAGTTTGAGAAGGCAAAGATTATCGAGCGCATCGTTGAGCCCGAGCGTATCTTTACTTTCCGTGTAAACTGGATTGACGATAAGGGTGAGGTTCAGACCAACCTTGGATATCGCGTGCAGTTCAACAGCGCTATTGGCCCATACAAGGGTGGCTTGCGCTTCCACAAGGCTGTTACTCCCTCAATGCTGAAGTTCCTCGGTTTCGCGCAGACTTTCAAGAATGCTCTCACCACGTTGCCCATGGGCGGGGGTAAGGGGGGTTCT
>JAEEGL015775613.1_pt1 | contig 10649 bp, 6 predicted proteins | sample 9134231 | NCBI WGS metagenome assembly JAEEGL01 (sample SAMN16246548, study PRJNA631951) | gut metagenome | biome: gut microbiome; feature: rumen; material: fiber-attached | host: Bos | place: Iran: Karaj | collected 2018-10 | reverse complement strand
TTAGGAATGAAGGATGGGCTCCGCCCATACCCGATTATAAAGGCGAAACCACTGGTATCATCGTAAAATGCGGCTTAAGCCGCCACCGATAATTCCTCATTTCTCATTCCTCATTTCTCATTTGATCAGAGCGATAAACTGAAATCTGAGCCGCGGAATCCGCAGCCGAACACGATTCATTCCCGAAATTGCCTTTCTGTTCCGTTTCTATTGCAAAGCGGCCCCGGGTATGGTTTGATGAAAGCGCAAAACCATATGATCGGAGGTCATAGTATGCAGAAATCCAAAAAAGCACTCAGCGTGCTCCTGAGCATTCTGATGGTACTCACACTCATCCCGTGGGCGATCGTTCCGGCGTTTGCCGAAGATCCGGCGCCCACGTATACCTGGACTTACGACGACGACACCGACACCCTCACCTTTACCGGTACCGGCGCGCTGCCGGACTATACGATGTACGGCGAGAACGGACCCCGGCAGCCCGATTCTCCCTGGGCCGCGTACTGCGAGACCGCCGAAAAGATCGTGATCGGCGAGAATATCACCCGTGTGGGCGCGTACGACTTTTTTGCGTTCGATCACGTGACCGAGGTCGTTCTGCCCTCCACGCTGACTTCCATCGGCGCGGGCGCGTTTGCCTACTGCATTGAGCTTGCCGAGATCGATCTGCCCGCGGGCCTGACCGAGCTCGGCGCAACGGCGTTCGGCGCGAACAGCCTCACGAGCGTGAACGTCCCCGCCGGGGTCAGAACGCTGGACAACGTTTTTTCGTATAACTTCGCGCCGCTTGAGGTAACGCTGAACGAGGGGCTTGAAACCGTTAAGGACAGCTTCAGCTATACCGTGGTGGAAAATCTGACGATCCCGTCCTCCGTGACCCTGTTTCAGGGGTATATGAACGAAAATACGGAGGAATCCTCGCACATCCTGAACGTAAAAACCCTTGTGAACAACTCCGCGGACGCGGCTGTTTCCGATCATCTCGCCTCTGTTAAAGAGGAAGGGCTGTCGGTGTATTTGCTGATGAGCAAAATGGAAATGCGCATGAGTCTCCTCTATCTCCGCACCGGAGACGAACCGGGCGAGGAGACTTTATATCCCCTCTATCTGGAATTCTACAACGCGATATTGGATACGGATTATACCGATTTCAATCAGATGATGGCGGATTTTGAAAGCGGAAACATCTCTCCCGAGCTACAGGAGAAAATGGACCGGATCGAAGACTCCATCAACGTGGTGAACGCGCCGCTTCCGTCCGTACAGATCTTCTGCCTTTCCGAATCCGCGGAGCACGACGCGCTGCGCGCCAACGGCTATCCGCATTACCTGATCGATCAGGACAACGCGCTGTGCACCGAGCCCGTGGTGCTGCAGTGCGGCGACAATATGACCTGGGAGATCGATAACGATACCCAAACGCTTGTGATCACCGGTTACGGCGAGATGTACGACGATTACACCGGCTGGCTGTTCTACCGGGATGCCGTAAACAACATCCGCTTTGAGGAATCGGGCGGCGCCATCACAAAAATCGGCAGCTACGCCTTTGCAAATTTCGGCGCGCTGGAAACGGTCGCCGTTCCCGCCGGCATCACTTATTTCGGCTACGATTGGCTGGAATACTGCGACGTGGGTACGCTCGTTCTTCCCGCGGGCTTCAGCTATTGGGAGGAATCTCCGAACTCCGAGGTCTTCTCCTCCTATGCCGATTCCATCGGCGCCTTCAGCGTGGAACAGGGCAACCCGGTGTATTTCACCGTAAACGGCTCGCTTTACGGCAATCAGTACGGCCAGGTCTGGCTGGTGCGGTATGGAGGCAGCGGCGATATCTTTGCCGGTACGGACGTGATCCGCGGTTACGCGTTCTATCGGAGCGATATCACCGACGTCACGATCCCCGGGGGCGTCAGCCGTGTGGAATATTACGCGTTCTCCAACAGCAGATCGCTTGAAACCGTCAACATTGCCGAAGGCTCCGGCGCAATGGAGCTTTCGCTGAACGCGTTCTGTTACTGCAACTCGCTTTCGGCGTTCGCGGTGAGCGAAAACGATACGCGCTTTGCCGTGGAAAACGGCGTGCTTTACAATAAAAATAAAACAAAAGTGGTCGCCGTGCCCTTTACTGTGAGCGAGCTGACGCTGTCCGCCACCGTGACCGGCGTTTACGTGCAAAACGGCAACACCGCCTACGCGGGCGAAAACGTCGGCCTGACGAAGCTGACCGTGCTGGATCCCGATTTCGATTTCGGATACAGCTACAACGGCAGCACCTCGGCGTTTTGCATGAAAAACGTGCGCGATCCCTCCACGCTGGAGGTCTGCGGCAACACCAATTCCACGGCGGAGACCTTCGCCATGCGCAGCGGCTATACCTTTACGCCGCTGAACGACGTGACCATAGAGAGCGTGGTCTTCGATCTCTCCCGCGTGCCGCAGCGCGTGGTCGTGGGCTCGAGCGAAAGCTTCCAAAACTGGTCCGTGACCGGCGTTGTGACGTATTCCGACGGCTCCACCAGATCGCTTTCTTACGGTAACGGCGATTTCAAGATCTATTATAAGTATCCGAACAGCACGAGCTGGCATGAAAACAACTGGATCCCCTTTGAATACGGCACGGGCGATTACCTGTTTGAGATCCGCTACGGGACCTTTGTAACGTCCTTCACCATTACGGCGGCCGTGCCGGATTACCACTACGAGTTCGATACCTCCGCGGCCGTTACCGAGGTAAAGCAATACGGCTCGTCCTCCGATTACGCAAGCCATGAGGAAGGAAATTACAACATTCTCGGCGTAAAGCTCTATAAGGTATACGACGATCCCGCGCAGGGACGCGAGCAGGTGGACTTCAACGGCAGCGTCAACGTCTACGTGGAATTGGACGGCGAAACCTGGCACTGGTCGCAGATCCTGTATCAGAGCGTCGGCGAGACCTATACCGTTTATTTCAGAGCGGATCTGGAAGGCATGCAGGCCGAAGCGCAGATCAGCGTTACCGTGATCCCCGGCGATTATACGATCACGCTGACGGGTATGCCCGAAACCGTGCCGCAGTTCAGCTCCTTCACCAACGAAAACTGCGGCGTGACGGCCACGCTCACCACCGTGAGCGGCAATACCTACGACGTGTCCGATCGCTTTGTCTTCAGCTCCTACGACGTCAATAACGCCGATACCTACAACTTTGTGAACACCACCGTTCCCGGAGAATACAGCATCCGGGCGGGCGTCAACGTCTACTCCTATTATCACGACGACGCGCTCGGCGATATCTACGTCAGTTACTTCAATTTCGATCCGTTTACGGTCACGGTCGTCCCGGCGCCGGGCTTCGATCACTTCCGTCTGGAGGTCCCTGCGCAGGTCGAGGCGGAGATCGGCTACAACATCCCGCTTACGGATTACGTAAAGGCTTACGCCGTATATGCCGATGAAACCGAGGAGGAGCTTACGGACCTCAGCGGCGTACGGTTTGAGGGCAGAGTGCAGGGCGGCACCTACACCGGCAGCTACCTGTATCTGCACCAATACGGCGAGCGGGTATCCTACACCGTCACTCTCGGCGACGCCACCGCCAGTATGCTGGTTATCGCCGTGCAGAACATTGTATGCGATCTGCAGTATACCGTAACCACGTTCGACGCCTGGCCGGGCAGATATCTCTATGCCGGTGATTTCGGTCTCACCGTGACCCGGACGAAGGACGGCGTGACCGCGGATATTACCGACGACGTATGGTTCAGCGGCACCTACGATACCTATTGGCGCGATCCGGGCACATATACCGTTCAGGTATGGTACTCCGATCCCGATCTGCACGCGAGCCGCATGGCCGGCGAGATCACCTGGACCCTTGTGAACGAAACCTCCTTTGCGCTGCGCGACGTACCGGAAGCGATCACCATCACCCAGGGCGACGATTATTCCCTCGCGGACGCCCGGATCGTAAAAGTCAGAAACGGCGTTGAGACCGACGCGGACAGCGTCGCATTCTGGATCCGCTCGCAGGACGGCGTGGGCTACGGCACCCGCTTCTCCGATCTGCCCGTGGGCACGTACGAGATCGTATTCTACGGCGGCATCTATGAAAACGGCGAAAGCTGCTCCATCAATTACGATATGATCGAGGGCAACGCCGTGCCCCTGACCGTGGAATGCGCTGCGCATCAGCCGCAGCTTGTGGCCGCCGCCGTGCCCGCCACCTGCTATGACCCCGGCCATATCGCCTACTGGCAGTGCGCCGTGTGCGGCAGGTATTTCTCTGACGAGGCCTGCACCGCCGGGATCACCCTTGACGAGATCGAAGTGCCCGCCATCGCCCACGCAAACGCGGAGCATACCGCGGCCGTGCCCGCCACCTGCTATGACTCCGGCAATATGGAATACTGGTACTGCCCCGATTGCGAAACCTACTTCGCGGACGCGGACTTTACACAGAACATCGCCCTTGAGGATACCGTGATCCCGGCCATCGCGCACGAAAACGCGGAATACCACGAAGCGAACGACCCCACCTGTACGGCGGACGGCAATATCGAATACTGGTACTGCCCGGACTGTGAAACCTATTTTGCGGACGCTGAATTTACGGATGAGATCGGCGTTGACGATACCGTGATCCCCGGCGGCCATGTTCTGGAGCCGCACGAGGGCGCGCAGGCCACCTGCACCGAGGACGGCAATCTGCCCTACAACGAGTGCACCCGCTGCCACAAGCTCTTTGCGGACGCAGAGGCCACGCAGGAGATCACCGATCCGGAGGAGATCGTGCTCAAGGCGCACCACACCCTCACCCGCGTGGCTGCCGTGCCGAACACCTGCACCGAGGCCGGCAATATCGAATACTGGACCTGCTCCGCCTGCGGCGAATGGTTCTCGGATGAAAACGGCACCGCAAAGATCGAAGACCACGCGAGCGTCACCCTGAACGCCAAGAACCACAGCTGGGGCGCCTGGACGAAGCTGGACGATACGCAGCATCAGCGCGTATGCGGCAACGACGTCAGTCATAAGGAAACAGCCCCGCATACCTGGGATAACGGCCGCGTGACGCAGAATCCCACCTGCACCGGCAAGGGCACAAAGACCTATACCTGCACCGTGTGCGGCGCCACCCGCAGCGAAGAGCTCGCCGCCGCGGGCCATAAGGACGCCAACAGCGACGGCGTATGCGACGTCTGCTCCGCAAACCTGAACCCGACGCAGCCCACGGAGCCCGAGAGCAACTGCGTATGCGGCCAGTACCACACCGGCCCCTTCGCCTGGCTCATCAAGTTCATCCACCGTATCACGTATTTCTTTAAGAATCTGTTTAACAGATAACACGCACCTCTCCGAAAAGCGGAGGCAGCTTCGTCTGCCTCCGTTTTTTTAATTGGATTTTGTCTGTAATGTTCGCTGACGCGAACGGGATGGGGAATGGGGGGAGAAGTTACAAATGTTTGGAAGAAATTCTCTGGAAATCGGATTATGACGTATAGAACAGGGTTTCATTATTCCGAGAGAATGGAATCTTTCCCGCGAGTGCAGCGAGCGTATCCCACATCCCCCATTCCCCATCCCGTGCCGAAGGCACATTGAAAAATTTCAATTCCGTTCCCGAAATAACGTTTTTATTCCGTTTCTCTTGCGCCGGGGCGCGGGATATGCTAAACTGAAAACGGAAGAACGGGAGGGAAGGCTTATGAGGATCGCCCTGTGTGACGACGAACGCGCCGAGGTGACGCGCCTGCACGCTCTGATCGAAGATTACGCGCTGAAAAAGGATTACCAGATTCGCGCGGAATGCTTCGTTTCCGGCGAGGAGCTTGTAAAGCAGGATCGCTTCGATCTGTATATTCTCGATTATAAAATGGAGCCGATGGACGGCATCGAAACGGCCCGCGCCCTGAACGAAAAATTCGGCGGGGCGGTCACCGTATGCTATCTTACGAACTACGAAAACGCCGCCGCCGATATCATCAACGGCCAGATCTACGCGGACGGGTTTCTGAAAAAGCCCGTGGAACCGCAGCTTTTGTACGAAAAGCTCGAAAAATTCTATAAAACCTCCTTCGGCGGCCGGCTGGAGCTCAAGCAGGGGAGGAGCCTCTGCACCGTTTACACGCGGGATATCGTGTATATCGAGGCCAAGGGCAAAACCTCCGCGGTGCGCTTCTGCAGCGGCGAGGAAACGCTGTTTACGCACCTGCTCAGTGAAATGGAAACGTTGCTCGCCGAAAGCCGTCTGTTTTACCGCATCCACCGCTCGTATATCGTAAACATGATGTACGTGGAATCCTACGATACCAAGTCCGTCACCCTGCGCGGCGGCATTACCCTGCCGCTCAAGGCAAAGGATTTTCAGAAGGCGTACAGGGAGTACATATTCAGACAATTACCGTGAGAATCGGAATTTGTCGATGTTGTAATGAAAAATTAATAATTAAAAATTAATAATTTCGGAAGGGGTGCGGGTGTTCGGTGGACACCTCTGCCGCAGGCAGAAGCACCGACCGAACCGGCAGGCGAGACCCGCCCTTACCCATTTATATATAGCGAAATCGCAAGTATCGTCTTTAATATGCGGCTTCAGCCGCCACCTTAATTTTTCATTTTTAATTTTTAATTTTTAATTCCAAACAACCCACTAACCTGAAATTTGCCCACACCATTATTATCGTTTTTCCCGAAAGCAGGTGAATGATCCTATGTCTCTTCTCTCCGAAACGCTGCGAAGCATGCCGGTTGTGTATGCCGTGGTGTCGGTGCTCAATACGATATTGATGACCTACGTCTGCATTTTAGCGGTGCCGGTCATTTTCCGCGTGTCCCTGCGGCGCGAGGCCGTGCTCTGGGTCGCGGCGGCGCTGCTGTGCGTCACGGTGGGCGTGTTCCGCTTCAAACGCGTGGGGCCGGACGTGGATCCCATTGTAAACTGGGAGCTGTTCAACACGATATTGCCCTACGTATGCGTGCTGCTTTTAGTGCCTTTTAAGCAGATATTAAAGGGCTTTGCCGCGGCGCTGGGCTATCTGCTGCTGGAGGCCCTGAAATACGCGATCATGATCTTCTTCTTCCGCGCGGCCCTGCAGACGGAGGACGACGGCGCGGAGCTTCTGGTGGAGCTGGGCGTGCATCTGGCGGGCGCCGTCGCCTTTACGGTGCTGCTGCGGTACAAAAACGAAAAGCGCAATATCTTTGAGCCGCTGCTGCAGATCCGCCCGCTGCTGTTCGTGCTCATCGTGATGAACATCGGCGTGTTCATCATCACCTTAACGGCGGTGAGCGCGGGCCGGGCGAATCTCTCCGATACCAAGCAGCTGCTGTTCGTGTTCCTCAATATCCCGCTGTTTGCCGCCACGGTGGGCTACGCGGTTTACAGCCTCGTAAAAACGCAGACGGCGGAGCGCACCTATAAGCTCCAGCTGGAGCAGCAGATCAGGCATTACGAGGCCATGGAGAAGATGAACGAGGATCTGCGCGTCTTCCGTCACGATCTGCCCAAAAAGCTGCGCCCCCTGGCCGCGTATCTGGATAACAACGACGTGGCCTCCGCCGCCGAGATCGCCCACGAGCTCACGGGGTTTACGGCGGAAAGCGAGCTCCGCTTCCATACGGGCAACTATCGGCTGGATACGGTACTCTTCTGCGAGCAGGAGACCGCCGCCCCGGACGGCATCCGCATCACCTATACCTACGGCAGCCTGTTCCCGGCGGAGGGCATCTCGCCGGACGATATCTACACCATCTTCCCCAACGCCCTCGATAACGCCATCGAGGCCTGCCGCAAGGTGGAAGGGGAGCGCGAGATCACGGTTTCCTCCCGCATCGCCGGGGATACGGTATACGTGACCGTGAAAAATCCCTACGTTGGCAAAGTGATTGTGAAGCACGGCATACCGCAAACCGATAAAAAAGATAAGATCGCCCACGGATACGGCTTCCGCAGCATAAAAAAAGCCGCCGCCAATTACGGCAGCGACAACGTGGACGTGGTCACCGAAAACGGCGTGTTCACCCTGCGGCTTTCCCTCTGCTTCGGCGGCGAAAATGCGGAGGAGGGAGAGTAAATTCCAATTTGTATAAAGAAAAACCGCTGCCCGGGGGGCGGCGGTTTTTGCGCGTCCGGCGCGGTTCCGGCTTACGGACGGCGGAAGAGCCAATTGTAAACCCAGGCCAGAGCGTTCTTTTCCTGATCGTCTTCACTGGGCTCGTAGATCTCGTTTCCGCGATCGGGAATCTCTACGGGCATTTCTACGGGAATGTCGAGTATAGGCATACGTTGTTCTCCTTTCTTTTGCGTTCTCATTCATTATAGCACGTTTTGCCGCAATTGTAAACAGTTTTTTTTGAACAATATTTTGTATTGTGTGTAAATTGCACAATCGGAACCGCCGTTTTTTTTGCTCCCGGCGGTATTTTTGGCTTCAAAAAAGCAAAAAGAGGGCGATTCGTTTCCCGAAAGAGCACGTTACGGGACTTGTTATGACAGAAGAAAACCCGCAGGAATTCCCGGAGGACGGTTTGATCGTGCTTACGGATCAGGACGGCAACGAAGTGAAATTTGAATTTCTGGATCTGATCGAATTCGAAGGGGAGGAATACGTGGTCCTGCTGCCCGCGGAGGGCGGCGAGGAGGTAGTCATCCTGCGCGTTGAACCCGTCGACGACGAAACGGAATCCTACGTCAGCGTGGAGGACGAAGTTATTCTGCGCACCGTGTTCATGATCTTTAAAGAGAAATTCAAAGACGAATTCAACTTTGAGGACTGACCCGTCGGAAACGGAAAACCCACTGTAAAGCTTTCTTACCGCGAAAGCCGTACAGCGGGCTTTTTTTATATTAAAAGGTTTGGTCCGGGAAATAGGCGTTGGTATCCGCGCGGTTTCCGTTTGCGTCCTGTACGGAAACGCGCACCCAGCCGTCCTCGGGGCGGACCGTGAATGCGCCGTGGGTAGCGAGGCTGCCGTTTTCGCCGTAGGCCGCCTGGCAGCGGCGGGCCTGCGTGATGCAGTAGATCCGCACGGCGGGGGAGCATTCCACGTGCAGCACGCCGTTTTCCATATAAAGGGCGTAGATCTCGGGCCCCTGCGAGGCGTAAAAATGCCCGTTCACTAAGGCGTTCGCAATATCGCGGTAGGTGAGCGCCGGGGCCTTGAGCCAAATGAACGCGCCGAAGGAATCCCACTTGGGGTCGTCCGGTTCCCGGCGGTTGTGGTTATCGTCCGCGCCGATCACGAACATGCGCTTGCCCTGCTCCAGCAGATCCTCGTACACGCGGGGGTTGTACTCGTCCCAGCCCGATACCACGCTGGAGTAATTGCAGATCTCCATGGCGTGCATGCCCTCGAAGCGGCTGTATTCGGCATAGCGCTCCAGGCTCCACACGGGGTGGTTGTAGGTGACAAAAAAGCCCTTTTCTCTGCCGATGCGGATGGCAGCGTTTACGCATTCCGGCGTGTATTCCCGCTCGAAATCACGGGCCCGCTCGTCGAATTTTACCAGCGCGCGCTTGTCCTCATCCACGTATTTCGTGCGGTGCCAGCAGGGCTGCAGCTCCGTTGTTTCGTCCAGCGCCACCATGCAGAGATGACAGGTTTTGGGGTTGGGACGCCACGGCCGCTTTGGTTCGTTGAATTCGATCTCGAAGCCGGTGAGCATCAGAAACTCCGGGTCCGTCAGGTCGTGGTGCGGCACCATCAGGTCGTGATCCGTAATGCTCAGCACCGAATACCCGTGCGCCTTGTACGCCGCCTTCATCTCCTCCGGCGTCAGACGCCCGTCCGAAATGGTGGAGTGCGCGTGCAGGTTCGCTTTGTAAAAATTGCCCGTTTCGGGAAGAAGAAATTTCAGCATAGAACGATTCCTTTCTTTTTTGGGAAAAAGCAGTTTGTTGGGGTGTTCGCTGCCGCGAACGGGATGAAAGATTGCTGCGCAATCGGGATGGGGGATGGGGGAAAGTTCCATATCTTATACTTCTTTTCTTCTTTCATTTTACGCGCAGGGTTTCCGGCTTGTCAAGCCGGAAAACGCCTTTTTCGGCGGTGATCGGGGTGCTTTTGGTAAATATAGCCAAATGCAGCGCTGTATTTTGTACATGTGAATTTGTAAGAACTGCTGCAAATCTGCAAAAGTGGGGTGTTAATTCTATGAATTATCATGTATAATATCTATGCATTTATAAAAATGTGTACAATTTTATTTATACAAAGGAGGGCAGAAAAGCGAGAATTTCTTTCCCTGCGAGACCCCTAAAAAAATGAAGGAGTTTGAATTTATGAAAACAATGAAAAAAGCATTGGCAGTATTGCTTTCGGCGCTGATGATGCTGTCGCTGTGCAGTGTGGCGTTTGCCGCCCACGAGCACACGGATTTCACCTATATCGACGGCAGCTGGTACGCGCAGCCCGGCGGCTGGTGGATCGACAACTATCAGCTGAAAAATGATACCAATAATGCAGTTTACAGCGATTGGGGCACCATGTATTACATGTGCAGCTGCGGTGACGCGCTGAAGATCGTGTATTCCAATGGCGGTGAAACGGTGACGGAGATCCACGTGCGCGGGGAAGAAGGACAGGACGTGTATTTCCGGAATGTGCACGTGCTGCCGGAGTTCGTCGGGCTCCCCACCTCGGAAGCAGGTCTTGAAACCGGGGCTTAC
>JAEEGL015079935.1_pt1 | contig 10649 bp, 12 predicted proteins | sample 9134231 | NCBI WGS metagenome assembly JAEEGL01 (sample SAMN16246548, study PRJNA631951) | gut metagenome | biome: gut microbiome; feature: rumen; material: fiber-attached | host: Bos | place: Iran: Karaj | collected 2018-10 | reverse complement strand
TTGTTCTGTCTGGTTCTCAAGGGTATGTAATCTTTCTTCATCATATTGATTTAATGTACCCTCTTTTTCCATTTTGCGATAGGTTTCTAGTTCTTCTGTAAGACTTTTGTACCTACCTTGCATGCTTTCCAATTCTGTCCGTGTCTTCTCCATATTTTTATGGAGTTGAATCTTCTCAGCTTCTTTTCCAATCGGTACAAACTTGGCAAGTGCTACTGAAGCAAGAGCTACGCCAGCAACTAAACCGCCACCACCTAAAAAACCACTCGCTAATTTAGATACTGTAGAACCTAAAGACGCTAACGGACTTCCTTTAACAGCTTTACTAATTGCACCTAATCCAGAACCAGCTTCTTTAGCACCTTTACCAATGTCACCAAACAACTTAACGATTGATAAACCTTTTAACCCAAGCAAGGCTTTTGCTAATAAATTGATTCCAGTAGTAAGTAATGCAAGTTTAATAATTCCTTGACCAACATCTGTAGTTAAAAAATGCAAAATATCAGCTAAGACATCCATTCCTTTCTTCAAGGTATCGCTATTTACCATCTTAAAAGAAAATTCTTCCCATGCTGATTTTAGGTTTGCTAAATGTCCAGCTAACGATTCAAGATATTTAGCGTTTTCTTTAGCGGCTGAGTTTTGCTCACCCATCGCTGTATTTGTAGCGTTAAGTGCTGTGTCAAAGTTGTTCATGGTGGCTAAGAAAACTTCCATTTGATTCTTGCCACCTAATTGAAGGGCTATAGCTGTCTTTTGTTCGTTATTAAGATTGCCCCATTGCTCGTGCAAGTCGGTAAGAAATTCATAAGTGTTTTTCATAGTACCGTCTTGCTTACGCATTTCTATATTAACTTTACCACTCGCTGTACTATATGTATCTGTTTCTTTAGCTAACTTCGCAATATTGGCACCAATAGTACGCCAACCTCTAGCCACTTTTGATGGTTGACCAACCATTATTTCAGTACCAGCAGTAATGATACCAATGGTTTGCTCATAACTATTACCAAAACCACCCATAGCAGAAGCAGTCTTAGATAATGCTAATTGCAAATCATTAGTACCAACAGCAAATTGGTTAGCTACTTCATTTACAGCACCGATAACGTGTTGTGATTCATTTGCACTGAAATTAAATGCTTTTAATTGTGAGTTTATAAATAACGCGGCATCGCCAGCAGAGATTTCAGCATCCGCAATATTCTGGAACATTGTAGCGGTGGTTGCAAGTTGTAATGATTGTTCTTCGGTATAACCCATCTTTTTAAACTGGGTCGCCGCATCAATCATTTCTGTTCCAGTTCTTGCAGTTTCTCTACCAGCTTTATATGCTTCTTCTGTATACTTCTCTAATCCCTTTGCGGATAAATCTGATACCTTCTTGAATTCGGTTAAAGAAGCATCGAGTTCAAATACATTCTGAACCATATCTGCCATACCGCTTGTTACGCCACGAATTATAGCAGTTACCGCACCAAATTGAATTACTTTCTTGGTTACGTCTAACGTTTGTTGCCCAAACCCTTTCATAGCTTTAGAGCTTTGTTTAGCACTATCGCCTATAGCACGATATGTCTTGCCATTAACAGTGCCCTTACTTACTCCTTTTAATTTCTTCTCTGTTTGAACAACTTGTCCATTAAATCCTTTTATATTTTTAGTGGCACTTTTAGCATCGTTGCCCATAGCGCCATAAACAGTTCCTTTGCCCCTACCGCCCCCACCTACCGTAAAGGCTTGTCGTTGAAGGCGGTTAAGTTCCGCTTGTATCGCTGTGCTGTCCAGAGTACCTTTAACTCGTATCGTATATTGTCCAGCACCCATACTATCCCACCTTTCTCCTTATGTAACTATGTAATAATTAATTTATAAAAATTCTCCATGATATTTTCAAAAGATTCTAAATCATATGGCTTTGAAACACCCATTTGCGACCATGCAATATTAATAGCGTCTGCAATATCATCTTGATTATATTTACTTGTAGGAGATTTATATATTAAATTCAACCCAAATGTATGATTGGCATAATCTACACTAAGTTTTTTCTCCCACGCTTTAGTCCAACCTTTAACTTTAGATAATGGTTTGCTTGCCTTATTGCCAAAATGCTTTTTAATAAGATTTTTACAAACGTTATTTTCTTTTGAAGAAACAAGATTAATGCCTATCTTTGTTTTCCACGTTTTTACTGGAACAAATTTTATGTCAATATTATGTATAATAGACAAAGCAATTATCATGCCTTGCAATGCCGATAACACCTTCACTGTTTGTGAATTATCGATAATTGGTGGCACATCTTCAACATAAATACAATTAACACCATGTGTTTCACAATATTTTGAAGCGCAATTTGCCATATATGCAATACGTTTACGCCAATCTTGTTCTTCGTCACTAGTAATTTCCCACAAACCATAATCTAATAACTTATCATTATTAAATAATGCATATCCACTTTTGTGGCTACTCATATCAAGTCCAAGAATAATGCTCATCATACCACCACCAATCCTTGATGTCTTAATGCAGAACGCATCCATTTATCAAATTTAGCATCTACGTTTTGTAAAAATTTATCCCACATAGGTCTTGCTGGTATTGGCTTACCTTTATGGTAGTTATATGCACCATAACCACTTTCTAAAATATCAAATATACGGTCACGAACATCAGTACCGCCGCCAATTAAACTACCATGTTGCCAAGAACCTTGGTTTAATGGCAACCACTCTGGTCGAAATTCTAAACTTGCCGCCATACCACGAGATTGTTTTTCCCATGCGTCTAAAAGAGCGTTAGTTCTATCATAATCTTGTGGCGAATATGCGTCATAAATATCTACTTGAATCTCTTTCCTCAACTCTTGAAAAATTTTTTCCATTACTTCGTCAATAGCTTTACTAACAGCCATTCCAATATATACATGAAATTCTGCATCGCTATGTATCGTAGGCATTATCTCTCACCCATCTTAAATGCGCCTTTAATAATTTCCGCATTACCATCTTCCTTAGCAACGTCTAAAACAGCGCGTAAATTTTCTGGCAATGCAGAAATAACAGCATCCCATTCACCATCTTTTGGCAATCTCTTAATGTATTTATTAGCGAGTTTTTCATACTTATCAAGCATGTTTGGCAAAGTATTGTTAAAGAATCTTGCGATTGCTACATCCATATCTTGTTCATGATAGACATATTCCCACACATCACTTACGTTTACAACATGCTCTCTTACTTCATCCCATAAGCCACTCATCATCATTTCATCAACGTCTAAATCTTCTACGTCCATATCAATGTCTGTGCATCTATCAATAACGCTTGAAGCTAATGTTAACTCTTGTTCAACAGTATTATTCATAGAAACCATGGCAGAACCAATTAAAATAATATCATCTTGTGTCAAATATGGGCGAATGTTAATACCAAATCTTTCGCTTTTATAATCTTTTGGCATTTCTAATTTATTCATTTTTATTCTCCTTTATTTATATTGATACGGTAAATTCTTTTTACATAACTCAACCATACGGATTAAGTCAATTTGTTTTACACGTCCTATACAATCCCCTAGTTGTGACTTATCGACTAAAGTGTATTGTTCGCATAATGCAACAGACTCTTTGTCTAAAAAGTCACAATCTCCTTTTGTAAGTATATAATGCAATGGCATATCTTTTTTATATTGACTGGTTAATGGTACACAATGAACACATGGTGAAAACACACAAGCGTCTTTGTTGTCTACAATCACACATGGTCTAACGCCACCTTGCATACTACCAACACCGTCACCAAAATCACAAATATATACTTCACCGATTTCTACTACCTTAAACATAACGTTTTATTTATTTTTTTTTCTTAGATTTAGTTTGTTCCTTCGACTCTTTTGGCTCGAATCCCTTAAAGTACATTTCATTATCAATCCTTACCATTTCCACTTTGTTTGGAACGTGGTCATACGGATTACGCTTTTGGATAACCATGTCACCCATTTCTATATAAAGATATCCATCTTTTTCAAATCTAACTTTATATTCATTCTTATTCAATTCTATCACCTCTTTTGGCTTTCTTAAAGAACACGTATCCATCAAATCAATTGGTAGCCATTCGTGCTCTATATTACACCTACGCATGAATGGACAAATTTCATTGTTCTTTATACATGTACAAAACCCATAATAGCTACCTTTTTCACAATACTCACACATAGACATAATTTCTATATCACCACCATTAAATATGTAAAAAAATAGGGAAAGAAATAAATCTCTCCCTATATAAAATTAAGAAGCAGTTACGGTTACACCTACCATAGTTGCGATAGCTGGCTTATCTGTTACCGTAATAGTAATATTTGTACTACCAGTACCAGCGGCAGTAACAACACCGCTAGTATTTACGCTCGCAGTGCTCGTAGCACCAGAAGTAAACGTAAGCTTAGAATTATCTAAAATTCCAGTGCCGTTCTTAAAGATACCAATGACTTTCAGAGCTTTAGTTGTTCCGTTTGCCAATGAGAAATTGCCACCATCTACAGCCATAGTTGTAAGGTCATCATACCAATTACCGCCATAAATCTTCTGCTTAACAGTACCATATGTACCCATATCGTTACAATTAGCAGTCGTATAAGAAGCTAATGCAGAACCAGACAGATTAGAAGTAGCCGCACCAGATGATGTTAACGACAGTTCAACATTACCAGCAAATTGGAATCTTGGAATGTCAACAATCAGTTCACCTACTTGAGAACTTGTGGAAATCTGTTCAACATTAGTTCCACCAGCAAATAACGGATATGTCATTACAAGGTGTACTTCAGATGGAATGATAGCAGAAGGCACAACAAATTCTTGAATGCCAGCATCATTAGCGTTATATCTTACACAATATTCTGTTCCGCTAACAACACCACTAACTGTAGCAACCTTACCACTAAATGTTAATGGTGCCCAATTTTCTTGCCCCGCTGGGGTGTACCAACCAACCGTACCCGCGTTACCAAAAGCAACTGGAGTACCTTGTACAGTTAAAGTACCAGAACCACCAGTAACAGTTTCGGTGACTAAGGAACTACCGCCAACCACTACTTGTCCACCAACATTTAACGCAAGATATTGCAGATTAAACAAAGCATCTGTAATATTTGCCTCAAGAATGGAATCATGGAAATATCTTCCAAGTAACGGATTAGATAATCCACCACGAATATCTTCTGCTGTTACAGAGATAGAAACTCCAGATTCTTGTAGCGTTTTGGAAGTAAAAATCTTTGTCGGCTGTGTACTTGACTGTGTGAAGGCTTCAATAGTACCTACACCAGCAAGAATATAATTGCTCATATATTTTTCCTCCTTTTTATAATTTACGATTATATGCTTGTCACTTTCTTTATTAAATCATCAGCATTTGTAAAGATGTCAGCATATTTATTTTGTTTCGTTTTATAAACCCAATGGTCTAACTTAAAGTTTTTAACTTCAACATTCGGTTGATTAACAATGAGCTTATCTACTACGTATTCTACCTTATTCACAATATAATGGAACAAAGACTCAAATAACCTTAATGGCATTTGATATAGTTCGTCTATTTTATATGCGGAGTTCGTGCAAACCACCATAAGCTTATCTTCCAAATTTGGCTCTATAATATCTTTATTTTTTAATTTATAATATTCGTTAACAATTCTCCGAAAATCTTCACTCATTTCAGTGTCATCGTATTCGTATACATTTTGAAACAATATGATGTCTCGTAATTCGTCAAATTGTTGCGCGTTTAATTCAATATAAGATTTATCATCACCGATGCGTAAGAACATTTCGTTAGTTTTCGCATTTATATAAAACCAAATATCCCAACCATTAATTCTTACAAGCATATCTTGATTTGGAAACGTTTCAACCAAAACAGCATTGGGCTTAAAATCTATTAATCTATTTTCTTTCTTATATCTCAAACCAAGCGTAATAGCCATAAGAGTCAAGAAATCTTCTAAATACTCTTCGCTATCACACACAATGGTGAATAAAAACTGAAGGTAGGTCATTTGAATGATATCAATATCTGGTATCCTATTTTTATCAATCAAGAAAATACGCTTTGCTTGATTAAAATTTATTGCATCACTTACACGTACTGGTTTAATATATAACCCATGATAAGGTATGTCTTTACCAAACACGACATATTTTTCAATATCATCTTTAACACTCATTAACAACCACCAACTTCAGTATCAGCAACTTGTGTCGCCATAATAATAGATAGTCCAGTAAAGGTGTAGTTATTACCTACTCCTGTCCTAGACCTACATAATGTAGTAAGCTCATTATTGTATTGTAAATAACCCACGCCAGCAACATCTTCACCGTTTAATGTACGCATTATCTCCATCTCAATTACATCACCGCGATTACACGTAATGCCATTGTATCTCACGAGTGGAATTTTTGAACCAAACAATATATCAAACGCATATGCTACAGTAGCAACATTACGATTGATTGGTTCTGTGACATAACGATAAACTTTCATAACGGTGCGATTATACGTTTCTTCGTTGGGTTGTACATTAGTTAAAAATATATTATAATTTTCCATATCGTCTTGACCATCCCATATCAAATTGCGCTTTTGCTCTATGGTTAAATTTGGTTGGTCAAGTGCATCTATGGTATTGTAATATAGTAATTTACAAAAATTGTCATTTTCCAATAAAGCCATTACAATCTTAAACGGAATGTATGGCATAGATGTGAACTTATTATTTTCTGCTCTCATATCTTATACCACCCCCAAATTAAAATAATGGCTTTAACATAATGTCAATTGTTTTTGTTGCGACCTCGCCCGAAAAAGTTAATGTCAACGAGTCGTTAGTCAATTTTAATACAGACAAAGTAAATGTATGTCCATTTTGAGATAAAGAGAAATAATCTGTGGTTAAACCAGAATATCCCCATGTAATCTCATCATCTTGTCTTACACCATTTTGATACAAATATGCTGTAAATGTCATTGGTTGCTTTTGTCGTACTTCATCAAACGATGGGTCGATAACTATCTCATAATTATCTGCTATACTCTCCACGATTTCAACATTACACGTTGCGACGACACTATCATTTCCAGATAATGTTGCTGTGATTGTAGCAATATCACCAACCTCACCGCTCAACGTATAATTTCCATCTGAGTCAATCTCAACATGCTCATTGCCATTCCATATAATATTCCTATTGACAACCTCGCCATTAAGCTCAATAGTTGCGCTCATTTGTCCAATAAACCCATCCACTTGTTCTGTAAAGTCTGGTTGAATCTCGATAGTGTATGTATACTCTGTGGCGTTCGCAATGCCATTGACCAAATCATCTGTAGGTTGAATCGTGTCAAGATACATATCTATATATAACAACGTGGAATAGCTTTCGTTTGCACTATTATCTAACATTGTCTGATATGCGCTAACCTTATATGGTTGACCATTAAAAATAAAGCGTTGATTTTTTCTGATAGACCAAGTTTCCTCATTTCCTTGTACAATAACAAAGATATGACCACTTGCCACCACAATATCCTTATCCTTAGATGGTTGTGGGCTTGATAATTCATAATCAATCGCACACCAATGTTGATGCACATACCCATTTTGTGGGTCAACCCATTTCATGATGTTATTACACCTACGCACCTCAATAGAATTCGTTGGGCTTTCAAATCCATTAGTATTGATGCAAATCCAATAATCTCTATCAGTTTTATACATTAATCCTAGTGGCACTTCCATAGATATATTCTTATGTGAAAATACCTTGAAATCATCGCCCTTCTTAAATCCTGTACCAATATCAATAGCAGTATCTACGCTCACATCAATCAATTCGTATGTTGCGCTCCCTATCTCTGCTTGTTGATATATGTCATAATTTGTCTGCGTGGAGTTATCCCACCTATCATTAACCAAGGCTTGCAATTGATTGATGTAACGATTATGGGGCGTTTCGCTCAAATTTCGTATGCTTTCATACATAGGTAAGTTCAAATCGAACACCCCCTTTAATCCTCATCATATAATTTAGCAGAACAATCCAATATCACACTACGAATATCTTTTTTCGTGGCAATATCCTCTGTCTTCTTTAAGCCTTTAAGCATTGTAAGTACAGACCTTTCAACCTCACTCAAATCGCCTTCTTGTGACATTCTGGCAATAAGCTTAAATAAATACCCTTTGTAACTATCCTCACCAAACGTATCATAAATAGATAGACATTTCCAAACAGCACCAGCATACCTATTAGCCATTAAACATCACCCCCAAAGTATGGAAGTGAATCCCAATTAGCCCATAAATAGTTGGTTGTATTTTGTTTGACTCTGGTGTATAACATAGTAAGATATTCTTGTCGCGGTTTAAGGTTTTGTCCAGTAGCTAAACGCTTAAACTCTCTATCTTGCAAAGCCTCTTTGAACTCTAGCACATCGTTGATATTTGACTCATACCAAGATATTACAGTATAATCTGCCAAAATATCCATCTCTAAATCCGTCAAATCAGAATTAAATGTTGCTGTATTAGCGTCATAAGATAAATCTTGTAAACATTCTGTAAATCTTGGTATCCCTTTAATTAAATATGCTTGCATGATACTATCAAATGCGTTTTCATCTGTAGAATATAACGCATCTAAACTATAATCACGCATCACAACCAATGCTTTATCAATTATATTACTAAAAGGAGTAGACATTTTTAACATTCCTCCTTTTTATATAATTATTCTTCAAGCGCCTCAAGCTCTTCTACACTCATAATCTTGATATCATCTGCAATCTTTGCGATATCATAACCCAAATCTTTCTTAATGCGCTCTAACTTGTTCGGCTCCATATATTCACCTTGATTATATAATTGTGCGATTTCTCTAATTGTGCTTTCAAGTAAAGGCTTACTCATTCCACAAAGTAAATCCACATCTACATCTTCTCTAAGATAAACGAGCTTATCCATAAGTTCTTTTGTGTAAATAATTTCTTCATTCTCATAAAGATTCTGTTCATCACAAAAGTCCTTATCTGCAACATAAATCAATCCAGATTCCATAGTGCGTGGATAAGATGAAATGATATCAAGTAAATCATCTTGTCTGATATATTGCACTTGACCATACTCCTTAAATTCAAACACTCTGCCTTGCCCATTTGGGAAAGTAGAAATGTTAACAGGGTGATGCGCAATATTGATGCATTTGATTTTAGCATTTGCTCTCTTATCACTTTGCACAACGATTTGTTGTGGTTGATTGATTTGTCCTTTAAGTTGGTTGATTAACTCCATAGCCTCTTGCAGAGCGTTTTTGGTTTCTTTAAGTTCCTTTTCGATTTCTGCCTTTGTAGGCGCTTTAGTAGTATTAGCCATTATTCCTTTATCTCCTTTTTAATCAAAATCTGAAAGGGGATAGGAGTCTCCCAATCCCCTCTCATATAAGCTATATTCTAAGATTAGTTGCCAGCCTCTAAGCTCTTAACGATACCACAAACAGAGTTCGTAACAACTTGGCAATCCCAAGCCTTGTTAAGAGTGGACAGTTGTAACAGATTAGCATTGTCATAAATAGCATCAGTATGAGACATCATTTCGCCACCAACACCAATCTTAACAATCTTGTCAGCCGCAGGTGAAACAACCCAAATCTTCGTATCGTCTAACTTGAGAGAATACGGAGTTGTAGTATTGTACGGATTAGCAACTTGCTCTAAAGGCAGAACATCATAGCCGTTGAAGGTTTGCAGATGTCCCAGTCTTACATATTCATCATCGAGCAGATATCTATAATTTGCATTAGTTGGCAGAACAGCCTTTAATGCAACAGGCGTACCAATGATGACAGCCTTTCTGCCTTGGTTATAAGCAGTAACCTTCTCACACAGAGAAATCAGAGCATTCTCGCTGTAGTTAGCAACAGCCAGATTGCCAGATAAGTTACCAGTAGCAGTTGCGAAAGCATCATAAGCATCAAACATCATAGCAGTTTCAATACTTCTAACAGCCTTCATTACTTCCTTAGCAATAGACACACGACCAACCAGAATTTCAAACAGGTCAGTACCTACAGTTACTTGTCTGTTGATTGGAGCAAGTGTTACCGTAGTCTTAAACAGCTTTTGCAGATTTGTGCTTCTCTTTCTGTAACCAGCCTTAGTAACATTGTACAGAGCATTGTTCTCAATGTCAAAGCTCATAGAATCACCAAGGTCTGCAAATCTAAAGTCTGCAAAATATCTCAGAGAACCAGTTAACAGAGTTTCTGGTAAAAGCATATCAATCATGAAATCTCTAATGTCATCAGCCATTTCGATAACATGAGAATTGTTAGCAAATCTTTGTAAAGAACCATCAAAGTTCTCGTCTGGTGTCATGCCAGTTCTACGATAAAGCTCTTGTGTGAACTCTTTATTAATGGCTTCTTCCATAACGTCCTTTGGTGTGGAAGAAAATTGCTTGCCAACTACACCTCTCTCAGCAAGACAATGTTCGCCATATTCTTTCATAGCATCATACAGGTCTTTTGAATTCTCAGCGAACTTCTTAATTCTTGTATATTCTACCATTACGTA
>JAEEGL014693331.1_pt1 | contig 10649 bp, 11 predicted proteins | sample 9134231 | NCBI WGS metagenome assembly JAEEGL01 (sample SAMN16246548, study PRJNA631951) | gut metagenome | biome: gut microbiome; feature: rumen; material: fiber-attached | host: Bos | place: Iran: Karaj | collected 2018-10 | reverse complement strand
CTTTTGATTCATTATTGCTATTTTCTTGAATGACTAAGTCGTCACTAAAAGAGGTGTCTCTACCATCTTGCATTAAGTTACCGCCAGTATGAGTTAAGCTCATTTTGCTATAACTCATTCCAAAATAGTTAGCTAGTTTTTGTGGAACTCCGTTTTGCTCAGTTCTTGAAGGTCTGTTGTAGGTAAAATCAACTACGGATAAATCTTTGTCTTTAAAGACATAAAATGGTGAAAAGTCTCTAACCCAGTATGTGTAGTCATCATCAATAGGCATGTCTAAAAAGGTAACATTTTCCATATTAATTCCAGCAGATTCAAACTCACTTCTTGCTTCAGAGATTCTTGAACTATTGTCATAATTTGGATTTACCAAAATGAGTAATTTGTTATCTTCAGCAATGGTTTTATAAACACTTAAAGGCATGTTATTTGGGTAGCACATCTTAATCATTGAAGATGGCTCAAATTCTGCTGGCATTCTTATTTCTGGAGTTTTAATTAACTTAAAACTTTCTTCAGTTGGAGGATCACCAGGTTCTTGTGGATCTATTTCTGTTCCTGGATCAGTTGGTTCAGGTGTTTCTGAAGGCTTTTCTTCTTCGTTTTGTTTTTCTTCCTTTTGAGGAGTTTCTTCAACTTTCTTTTCCCAGAATTTCAAAAAGTCAGGAAGTTTAAATGTGCATCCTGAGAGAAGTAATCCGCTTATAAGAGTTAGTAACAAATGCCTTCTTTTCATAAGGTATCATAATTATAAAAAATTAATGCAATCATTACAAAATTATTTATAATTTATGTATTGGGTCCTATTAGTTTAGGGTAAAAGGAGATAACGCATGTCAAAGAAATTAATGATTGTCGGTGGTACTGGCTTTTTAGGCTATTACACTGCAAAATTAGCTCTTTCTAAAGGATATGAAGTTGGTTCAATTTCAATTTTGGATGATGATTTAGAAAACAAAGACTTATCGAGTTGGTATCCAAAAGAAATTGAAAGCACATTATTAGATGTCTTTACTGCTTCGGAAGAAGAAATTAGTAAAGTAATGAAAGGTTATGACTACATGATTTATGCAGTCGGACCAGATGATAGATACACTCCAAAAGCTCCATCTTATGACTTTTTCCATTATAGATTAGTCGATTGTTGCGCCAAAGTTTTTAGAGCAGCAGAGAAAGCTGGAGTTAAGAAAGCAGCAGTTTATAACTCATATTTTGCTTACTTCGATAGAAGATATCCAGAAATGAAACTCGCTGAAAAACATCCATACATTCGTTGTAGAGTAGAGCAAGCAAAACTTTTAAATGAACAAAAGAAAAATATGGAAGTGGTAGTTCTTGAACTACCATACATCTTTGGTTCAATGGAAGCACGTGTTCCAATTTGGAGAGGTGTTTTCCTTGATAGATTTGTTAACGGTCATAAGAGTGCATTCTTTTCAAAAGGTGGCACAACCATGATTGCAATCGAACATATTGCAGAAGCTGGTATCGGTGCTCTTGAATACGGAAAAGATGGTGAAAGATACCCAATCGGAGATGAAAATAGATCATTCAAATGGATGCTTGAATACATGTGCAAATGTAAAGGTGTTAACAAGAAAGTTCATCTTCCACCTACATGGATGTGTGTTATCGGTGGTAAAGCTATCCAAAATAAAGATAAGAAGAAAGGCCTTGAAGGTGGACTTAATTTTGGTTTAGTTATGAAAGAAATTATGTCTAAAGACATGATGATTGAACCTGAAGTTATGGACAAGATTAACGCCGAACTTCATATTGGTCGTGGTGGTTTAGAAGAAGCCATCCAAAGAACAATGGATCGTTGTTATCCAAATCCAGGAGATTTTAAATAATTAAAATATGATAGTTGCTTTATTTGGTGCCGCCGGGCACATGGGTTTTCCTACGCTGGAGGAATTTATTAAACTAAAGGAAGTTGACAAAGTCAAAGTCCTTTTAGAGAAAAAATATAAACGCAATAAATTAGTGGAAAAACTAGCCAAAGATAACCCAGGAAAAATAGAAATTATATACGGAACTGTTGCTTCAAAAGATGACATCATTAAAACAATTGATGATGCTTCTTATTTATTTAACTTAGCAGCAGCTATTCCCCCAAGAGCAGATAAATTCCCAAATGATTCATATCTTGCTAATGAAGTAGGTGTGAAAAACATTGTTGAAATATTAGAAGCTCGTCCAGATATTAAGTTAATTGATATTACAACTGTTGCCCTCTATGGGCATAGATGTCCAAAAAACCCTTATTTAAGAGTTGGAGATCCACTTTTCCCAGGAGTTTTTGATTTTTATACAACCCATAAACTTAGAGGAGAATTTGCTATTTTAGAAAGTAGCATTCCAAATTGGGCAATTATTCGTCAATCAGCGATGATTTATCTTGATATGTTGACTGCTAACATGGGTGATGGACTTATGTTTCACACTCCATTTAATAACGCTATTGAATGGTCAACTGCTGAAGATAGCGGTCGACTTATGGCTGCTATTATTAAAGAAGATGCTGCAGGTCACTTAACCCATGATAATTTCTGGGGCAAAATTTTTAATTTTGGTTCAGGTGAACAAAGTAGAATCACTGGATACGAAACAGTACAAGGTGGTTTTTCATTAATGGGCGGAGATGTTAAGGATTACTTTAATCCTAATGATTGTTGCACTAGAAACTTCCATTGTGGTTTTTATGTTGATGGTGAAAAATTAAATGATCTTTTTAACTATAGACAAGATAACATCCATGATTATTGGGGCAAAATTTTAAAAGCTCATCCAGAAATGAAAATGGCTAGAATTGTGCCAAAGAAGCTCATTAAGAGATTTTCTCTTACAAGTACGATGAAAGACTCAAATGCACCTCAATATTGGTACAATCATGGCGATGTCGCTAGAATCACAGCATTCTTTGGTTCAATGGAAGAATATGAAAATCAACCAAAGAAATGGGAAGATTTTGATCTTTGGGATGCAAGCGAAGCTAAAACATTAAAACCATATAAACCAATTGATTACGGTTTTGATATTGATAAAGAAGATAAAGATATATCTTTAGAAGACTTACAAAACGTAGCCAAAATGCATGGTGGTAAGCTTTTAACCAACTCATTTAAGAAAGGTGATGTTTACACTAAAGTTGAATGGGAAAACCAAGATGGACAAAGATTTACAGCACGTCCATTTACCGTTTTAAGAGGCGGTCACTGGTGGAACGCTCTTTATAATGAATACGTTTGGGATTTCGATAGACTTGCTAAAAAAGACAAGATTTACGCTCAATATTGGTATGATTCTCATAATTTTGATGAAGATCACTACTACTATTTTGATGAAAACTTAGAGGCAAAGATGAAATGAAATACTTAGGTCTTTACTTTACTGGAACAGGAAATACAAAGATTGTTTGCCATAAGGCAAAAGAAGAGCTTGAAAAGAGAGGACACTCTCTTGATACAGTTGATGTTATGACTGGAGACATTACAAATGTTGAAGGTTATGATGGTCTTTTCGTTTTCTATCCAATTTATGGATTTAATTGTCCAAAACCAATGATTAAATACGTTAAGAAGCTACAAAAAGCTAGTAAAGAAATACCTTGTGTTATCATAAAACAATCTGGCGAACACTTATTCTGGAATAACGCTTCAAGTCTATATCTAACCTCTTTATTAAAGAGAAGAAACATTAAAGTTCATGATGAATTCCATTATTTAATGCCATATTCATTCATTTTTAGACATTCAGATTATATGGCTTACAGAATGATTAAAGTAATGAATGGACTTCTTCCGTTAGACTTAGATTTATTCTTAAAGGGCCAAGAAGTTCGTATGAAACGTTGGTTCTTCGACCGTCCATTTGCATTTGTTCTTAGAATCCAATGGTGGGGCGGTAGATTTAATGGTCTTTTCTATAAAGTAGAAAAAGATAAGTGCGTTAAATGTATGAAATGCATTAATGATTGCCCTGCTCACAATATTAAGTTCGATGAAGAGAAGGGTAAATTTAAATTTGGTTATCAATGTTTAATGTGTCAAAAATGCGTTATGTATTGTCCACAACACGCAATTAAAGTTGGTTTGTTTAATTCTTGGAGAGTTGATCAACCTTATTCCTTTAAAGAAGTAAAAGAATTCCAAAAAGAAAGACATCCAAGGTATTGTAAAAAGAATTACGAAAGATACTTCAGAGAATCTGAACAAAGGATTGAAGAATCTAAATTATAAGCAAGATAAAAAGGAGCTTAGCTCCTTTTTTTAACTTAATCACTGTAAGAACTTGAATTATTTTGTCTACGTTGGTCTGTGATGTTATCAATAGCAATTACAAGAGCTAAAAAGAACATTGGGTCAACATTAACATCGTCATCAATGTGAAGCACAAAACTATCTCTTAATGAGATTCTACGTCCAACGTGGCCAATTTCTTTTCCTTCAAGATAAATGTGATAATCAAAACAGAAGATATTTCCTTTAATTTCGAGCTTTCCAAACTTTGATTCAATAAAGAAACGGTCATGGAAGGAGAAGATTTTTCTTCTTAAATAGGCAATTCTTTCTTTTTGACTTGCATCTAAGACAAAGGCTTTATATGCAAATAATCTCCAGAATTTGTTGCGGACAACATACTTTGTCTCACCATCTAAAGTCTGGATAAATTTCTTTCTTGTGAATGTCCAAAACTTACCTCTTACTTTGTAAACATCTTGTTCATTTAAGTCTTTAACGACTGATGAGCCTCTAAGACTAATCCATTTGTTTCTAATAAGTAAATCCATAAAAATCTCCTTTATTTAACATCTTTTCTTCTATGTAAGAAATATGATAACAAACCAAATCCTGCAATCACAAGGACTGAAACGACAATAGCGGTGACAATCGTTTTAGTTTCAACATCTACGAATGTGAGGTTTGTCATAACTCCGCTAATCCAATAGTCACTTAACGAAATATCATCATTTTTGATAAATAGATTTGCTAGAATTAGCAAAACAGAAATGCCAGTTGGTCCTAAAATGGAAAGAACAATTGAAGATGCAACCTTCTTGAAAATCATGCTAATTGCGAAATAAATTGCGAAATAAGCAATAGCAACAAGATAAATACAAACAAGAGAACCAGCAAAGTTTTTACCGATTGAACCAAGCTCGCCAGTAAGGGCAACACCTAAAGTGAATGATACAAGCATTCCAACAATAATAACTGCGACAAACGCCACTAAAGATGATAGCAATTTTGCGAAATAAACTTGTGTTCTAGTGTAACCTTTGGAGTAAACATTTTTAATGATATCTCCCGCAAAGTCTTCGCAAATAATAATTGAGACAATTACACCTTCAACAATAGCTGTATTGTTATTAAATACAGTCTTTAGTAAAGCTAATGCACTAAATTCGTACTCATAAGTCATTCCGATTTCAGCATATGCTTCTTCCATCATTTCCTTATTTATGTCTGCCATAACTTTGGAAGTAATGGTATTGATAATTAAAAGGAAAATGCCTATAGCAAGACAAATGTAAAATGCCTTGTTTCTAACTAGTTTTCTAAATTCAAATCTTAATAATGCACCCATACTATTTACCTAACCTTTCGATAAAATAGTCTTCAAATCCATTATTAGAGAATGAAAGTGAATTAACTTTTACGCCACCTTTGACAAGAACTTCATTAACAAGATATGGCTCTTCAAAGTGATCATACATAAGCAGCTTGTTTTCATTAATGACGTGATTGCCAAGAAGCTTTGCTTTTGTTAAAACTTGTTGAGCTTTCTCCAAATCATCAACTTCAATAATTAAGCAAGTTTTGCATCTTTCTTGAAGTTCAAAAGCTGAAATTTCATCAACGAGCAAACCATCACTTAAGATGCCATAACGTGTCGCAATTTTGCCTAACTCATCTAACAGATGAGATGAAATAACAAATGTAACACCTTTCTCTTTATTAAGTCTTAAAATAATGTCTCTAAATTCTTTAATACCAGCTGGATCTAGTCCGTTGATTGGTTCATCTAAAACTAAGACTTCTGGATTACCTAAAAGTGAAAGGGCAAGACCAAGTCTTTGTTTCATGCCTAGAGAAAAATGACCTGCTTTCATTTTTCCGGTATTACCAAGACCAACAAAGTCTAAAAGTTCTTTAATTTCTTCGTCGGTTCCACCATAAAGAAGAGAAAATCTCTTCATATTTTCAAAAGCAGTGCAGCCTCTATATAAACCAGGTGCTTCAATTAGTGATCCGATTTTTCTTCTTTCAACATCTAAGTTAGAATTGCCAAAAAGGGCAATCTCACCTTCAGTAGGGAACAAAGTTCCCAAAATCATTTTCATTAAGGTTGTTTTACCAGCTCCGTTACGTCCAATAAGACCATATATGTCTCCTTTTTCAACGTGAACTGACACTTTATCAACAGCAAGTTTATTAGGGAATTTTTTGCTTAAATTATTCGTTTCAATAACGTAATTCATACTAAACCTCCTGTTAATTATTTCCCTAAAATCATAGCACAAGTTTTTAGTTATGATGTAAAAATATAATTTTTATGTATAATTTTAATAAATACACATTTAAATAAATGGCAACCGAGAAAACAGTTAGTTATTTATCATCTGTTAATGAAGCTTCAAAAGAAGTCGATTCTTTAACATACAATACTGAAACCCAAAAAGGTTTAAAACTTGCGTATAAAAAAGACTTTGAAGGAGCTTTAGAAATTTTTAATGAAATCGCTAATGAAGAAATGATTCTTCTTATAAAGAAGTGTGTTGAATTGCAAGAATTATTCGAACAGTTTTTAAATGGTGATATTTCCTTATCTCATTACAAGAGAATTTCTAAACACTATCCTGAAGACGCTAAAGACATCGTTCATCATAAATATCCAAATCTCGAATTTATCGAGTTAAGAAATTTGGAGAAGAAATTCCGTGAAAAGATTGAAGGAATTATTGATGATTTGTTATCAAAGAACACACTTGAATCTTTAATTGAAGCTAAAAAAGTTTATGAGAAAAACGTTGGTGTTGTTAAAAAACCATACAATTTTGACAAACTTTTCCTAAAGACAATTTCATTTATTCCGTATTCTCAATACGAGCCACTTTACTATGTTGACTGGACCGATGTTGATACTTTAATTAACGACTATCTTCTTAAAGAAGCGAATAATTTCTTTAAAGCAGAAACGATAATTAAAGAAATAAAAGTTATCGATAAGAATAGAGATACTGTTCAAGCAATTATTAGAAAGTTTAATAAAACTTTCGATTATAGACTTAGACAGAATTATCGCGAAGTTAGACTTAAAGCATTTGTTAAAGAATATAATCGTCATACCTTCTTTGCGTTAGACAAGAAAAACAAAGTAATCACCAAAACAGAACCATTCTTTGTTCAAAGAAAGATTTACTCGACATTCTATTTAAACGAGAACTGTGAACTTTTCCTTGGTTTGCTAAAAGCAAATCTTGAATGTTTTGATGTAATTCCTGCAGAAAACCAAAAAGCTTATTACTTTGCGATTGTTAGAGCAGTTAAGAAGACCAACGACTTTTCAATATTTGAATTTATTCCAGAAGATACGATCAAGAAGCAAAACTTTATAGATGTTATTTGCGATACTTTATCAGAAGATGAAGAAACAATAAGAGGAATAGTGAAACAACTAAAAGGAAAAGAAAATCAAGTAATCTTAGAATCACTCTTTTTAGATGCATTCAAGAAAGAACTTACTTTTACTGACACTAAAAAAGCTCCTGAATTTAACAAAGAAAAGTCAGCAGTTTTAGTAGAAAAATTCAAAGAAAACGATTCCCAGATTCATGGTTTAAAAGCAAAGAAAATTGCTTATAAAACACTTGCCGCATTTGAACTTATGATTTCAGCAATCTTTACTTTAGGTCTTGCCGGAATTTCGTTCTTTCCTTTTAAGGAAAGAATATACTTCCTTGGAGTCATTGTTTTATTAGTTGCACTTGTTTTTGGCATTTGGTCATTTGTGCGTCTTGAAGAGATTATTACCACTAATAGAGAAAGAAGACTTATTGTTGCAAATAAAGAAATCGGTATTTTAGAAACTGAGAATGTTGTTATTCTTAAGAAAATATATTTAGGAATCGATTAATAAGGAGAGAAAAATGAGCAAATTGTTGATTTATTATTCCTTAACCGGAAGCGGAGAATTAGTCGCAAAGAAGTTTGAAGAAAAAGGTTACGAGATTAGAAAAGTAAGTGAAAAAAAGAAAATGCCAAAGAAATTTTTCTTTATGGTTCTTTCTGGTGGCTTTAGAGCAGGCATGGGGTTAAAAGGAAAACTCGTTGATTACAACAATGATGTATCTTCTTATGAAGAAGTTGTAATTGGTTCTCCTATTTGGAACGGAAGAATGCCTCCAGTAATTAATTCGGTTCTTGCGCAAACAGATTTTTCTAATAAGAAATTAACCTTTGTTTTCTATTCTGGAAGCGGAGAAGGAAAACCTGCAGAAAAGAAAGTTAAAAAGCTATTTCCAGATGCTAAAATCCTTTTCCTAAAGGAACCTAAAAAATACGAAAAAGAGTTAGAAAAACTAGGGAATTTGCAATAATTTTAAAAATAAAATGCATCTATCTTGTAAATAAAACCAATTATTTTATAATTAAGTCATCATTAGGGTTGTTAAATCAATCCTCCGGAGGAAAGATATAATGAAATATCGTTGTAAAATTTGCGGACAAATCGTCGAAATTAAAGAAGGCGAAAATTGTCCAATTTGTGGTGCTGACTTTTCAATGTTAGAACCTCTTGAAGAAAATGCTCCAAAAGGCAAACTAGAATGGGCATGCAAACACGACATTGGTGTCGCAAAAGGTGTTGATCCATTTGTACTTCAAGGTTGTAGAGACCATTTCAAAGGCGAATGTAGCGAAGTTGGTATGTATGTAGCAATGGCAAGACAAGCCTTAAGAGAAGGTTATCCAGAAATCGCAATGCTCTTAGAGCAAATTGCTAAAGAAGAAGCTGAACACGCTGCTAAATTTGCTGAATTATTAGGCGAAGTCGTTGAAGCAGATACAAAAGCAAATCTCGAAAAGATGCTTGCAGGCGAAAACGGTGCGTGCGCATCTAAACTTGAAATTGCTAAGAAAGCAAAAGAACTCAATTATGATGCAATTCATGACGCAGTTCACGAAATGGCAAAAGATGAACAACGTCATGGTGCTGCTCTTGAAGCAATGCTAAAAAGATATTTCAAATAAGATAGAAATTACAAAATAAGCAGAGAATTTATTCTCTGCTTTTTATTTGCTTTCTAACTCTTTAAAATAATCATTTACTAGATGGTAAGCCAATTTACCATTTTTAGAAATATAAGTTGAATGACCATTATTTTTAACAATTGCAATTTTGCTATTTGGAATACTTTCGTGGAGAAAAACGGTGTCAGATAAACGAATTACATCATATTCACCAGCGACTATATAAGTTGGAGTTGTAATTGCTCCTAAAAACTCTTTTGTTAAATTAGGTTCATCTAGCATTAATTTGTAATATTTATTATTTTTATTTCGTTTACAATTTCTTAAATATTTTCTTGTTAATCCTATAGGATTAGAATTTGCTCCACAAGCAATACAAGCTTTTAATTCATCTGGATGATTTTTAGATAAGATCAATCCAATAATCCCGCCATCACTATGACCCACAAAGTAAGGATTTTTAAGTTCTTTAGCGACAATAAATTCATGGACATCGTTTGCCATAAAATCATAAGAAAGAGCATTTGTTTCGCTACTTAATCCGTGGTCCCTGCTATCTAAACAATAAACTGAACAATCATTTGCAAGATATGAAGCTAGTTCTTCTAAAACTTTTCCTGACGATCTATTTCCGTGAACCAAAATAACTGATTGAGGCGCATTTCCGTACTTAACATAATGCATATTTACTTCGCTTAATTGAATAAAATTATCCTCTATAACTTCAAGTTTTTCTGGCAAATCACCTTCTTTTAAGGTTATTAGGTTGTGTTTACCTGACTTAATGCGAATAACTAAAAAGCGACATCCAAAAACAATGCCCACAATAGAAAAAGCCACAACAAAAGGAATGGCAATCATTCTTTTCTTCATTTGTTATTATTGTAACTGCTTTCATAAGTTTATGTATTGATTTTATATTTTATGGGACTAAAATTACGCTCCTTTGGTTTGTATATTCCGAGGACGTGCAAGCTAAAGACCCGGCGCTCCTACAAAGTAGATTTATAGAAAGGAGAACAAATATCATGAAAAATCTATTCAAGTTTGATTCTGCGGAAGAATTTGAAGTTCGTAATGAAAATTTGGCCGAAAATATTGAAGTAAAAGACGAGCCAATCGTTGATAACAACAATATTGACTATTCAAATTTAGATGAAGCACTTTTATTCTTCTAAAGGCAATTAAGGTTTGCAGTGAAATCTTAGATTACACTACAAATCTTTTTTTAAATCTTATATAATTTATTACCGTAGATATGAACCCTGATCCCAGTATTATACTAACATCATTTACCGAAATTCCCAATTTCGTTTTAGTTTCAATTATTATCTTAGTAGGCTTGCTATTTATGTCAGCCTTCTTCTCTTTAAGTGAAACTGCTTTTACTTCACT
>JAEEGL012875694.1_pt1 | contig 10649 bp, 9 predicted proteins | sample 9134231 | NCBI WGS metagenome assembly JAEEGL01 (sample SAMN16246548, study PRJNA631951) | gut metagenome | biome: gut microbiome; feature: rumen; material: fiber-attached | host: Bos | place: Iran: Karaj | collected 2018-10 | reverse complement strand
TCTTTAGAGGTAGGCATGGTTGTTGTATTTGTATTCATTTTCATATTCTTCATCACGCCGCTTCTTTTTGCGGAAGAACAGCAGATACCAGTACACCACCGAGACCACGCAGAAAAGGACCAGCACACCAAAGATGATTTTCCACTTTGGGATCAGACGCGAGGATTTCTCCATTCTGCCCAGAATAGACGGAAAAATGGCTGAGTTGCCGCCGCTGCCTCCGGCCAGAGGCACGTCCAGATCCACAATCTCCTGGGTTTCCGGGAACTCCTGCGCTGCGACAGGCTGATTACCGGGAGGATTGGCCGGCCCAGCATTTGTTCCTGCGTTTGCGTTGGCATTTCCGCCTGCCGCTCCGCCGGTCTGAATGACTGTCGTTGTTGTGGCAGTTATCGGATAGTAAACGACGGATTCTGTTCTGTTCGAAGCGCCAAGCTTTGCCGTCGCGAAATTTGCGCTGGGACGGTACCCTTCGACATACGGGGTTTTTATCAGGATAGTACTGTTCGGCTCGCCGTAGAAAACTTCCTGCACACCAAGATCGGTTCCGTCTGCGGTTGTACACCGGATGATGAGAGCTACCTCATTGCCGGGAATACCATAGGCGACAACATAGTCCTGATCCCGCACCACTCTGACATTTATCTCGTTCGTGCTGCTGGACGGCGTAATGATTTCCGAGTTGTCTTTCCCGCTCTCACGCAGTCCTCTTACGACGTACTTGGAATTGGTGACCGTGACGTCCGACTGGACATTGAATGTAAAACTGCCGTCATAGGGGATGTTGGCCTGATTCGCGTGGTTTACAACACTGCCCTGATTGCCGCCAAATACGCGGACCGTGTAGCTGTATTCGCCGTCAGCCCACGCTCCGATTCCGAAGCACATAAACAGCGTCAGTACAAGAAACAGAACGAAAAACTGTCTGCATTTCTTCATGCTTCAGCCTCTCTTTCCGTACTTGCGATCGGTGATCGCGTCGAGAGCCAGATAGAGGAAAACAAGACCGCTGATAACCATCGCAATGTACAGTGGAACGAGGCGGTATTCGTCACCTGTTTTGACGATAGTGGTTCGCCTGGAGTTTTCCTGCGGCATTTCCACAGCAAAACGCATATTCAGCTCACCCTGGGTGTTCTGATACACATTGCTCTGTGTTTCGCCGTCCAGCGTAACCGTTAAGTCCACTCTTCCGCTTTGGTTGCTGCCGATTGAGCCAAGCAGGAAGTAGTCTTCCAGACCGCTTGTGGCTTCCTTCATGCCCTCGCGTCCTTCAATTCCGGTTTCGCCGCCGACGGTTGCGCTGTTGAAAACTTCCTTGGCAACGCCGGCAGGATCGGTATAGGTCAGCACATAGCTGTATGCGCCATTGGTCGCGGAGCTGTGAGTCTCCAGAGATTCAACGACCCTGTTCCACATATAGAAATCCGCACTCCTGGAATACAGATTGTTCAGTGGGATTTGAAGGACCATGGTATCTCCGGGCTCAAGCCGGGAAAGAGCCTGTGTCAGATCCGCGTTCTTAAAGCGGTTCTCCATCTTTGCCGATGAGGTAAAAACAACGCTCCAATCCGAGCCCACCGTGTATGCCTCCGCATAGGCGGAAAGAGAGAGACTTCCGAGCAGAAGCAGCATCAGGAGCAAACTGACAATTCTTTTTTTCATTTTGCCCCTCCTTATTTATAAGTGCCCCAGGCGCTTGTTCTTGCTGCGTCGCCGTTATGGGTCTGCACCGCATCTACTTGAACTTCGATCACAAAACCGATTCCATTGTACGCATACTTGTATATGGTTTTGCTGCCGTCCTCCGAAACAGTTTCTGTCACATACTTCAACACGTCGCTTTTGACCGTCAGCGTGTCGGCAAAAGGCGCGGATTTCTCGCCCGGGTTCAAAATGTTCTGATAATAAAGCACCGTTCTCTCTTTTGATCCAACGCTGGCCTCATCATCCATTACCCATCCGCTGTCGGTAACAAAATGAAGGTCAATCAAATCCGGGTCAAGATAAACCTTCTTTTTTCCTTCGCCGTCGATCCAGCCGTTTTCAAGCCGTCTGCCGTTGTGATCCACCCAGTACTTATACACGGACACACGCACCGTCTGCGGAATACCGCCCTCTTCAATGGAAGCTGCGCTGTTTTGAACCTGAAGTACCGCGTCATAGCTGCGGCCGATCTGGAAGTTCTCTCCGTCTGCGACAAGCGATGTCAGGATATCCCCACGCTGTCCGTCACCGGCAACGAATTCCCCGTTTTCCAGCAGCGCGACGCTGATGTTGCCCAAACGAATCTGAGAGTCGTAAATGTCCGACTCGATATTCAGAGCCGCGCGCGTACCGCCGACAGAACCAAAAGCGAGCAGGAACACAGCCAGCAGAAGCAGGGCTCCGGAAAAGATCGGTGAACGAAAGACTTTTTTCATGATCCGTTTCCTCCCACCTTCACAACTTTTCCGATCTCCCAGGAGGTTTTCAGATCCGCCTTACCGTCCGTTGTGTAGACCACGGGAACACTCTCGCAGACGACGATGACGTTAAAATGATCGTCTTTGATGTTCTCTTCGGGGATGCCGCTGATGCTGATCGTAATATCTCCGGAGAGCGCGCCGCCTGCAACAGGAAGCGTATAGCGCCAGAAACCGTCCTCATCCGCCTCCCAGTTTTCTCCGCTGTACTGGAACGGAAATGCACTTCCCGAAAAGCCTTTCACTCTCACGAAGACAGGCGCAGCGGTTTCCTTGTTTTCAATGGAGACGATTTTCCTGCGCTCACCATACTTTTCGTGGATTTCCGTCTCTCTCCCATAGGTCAGGATATAACCGCCCTTTGCGGTGGTATACGTGGTAAAGTACGCCATGGCGGAGCCTGCACTCGCGCCCAGGATCAGGGCAAGCGCAAGCAGGGCGAGCAGCCATTTTTTTATTTTCAATTGCTCTCGCCTCCCTCCGTTATGTCTCGAATCACGTCAGGATCCGTGTTGGTGGGATTCTGCCAGCCGGAGCCATTGTTGGTGTAATGATTGACAATACCGCTCCCGTAGGTCACGGTCTCATCCCATTCGTTTGTGAACGCCGCACTTGCCAGGGTCTCCCCGTTCAGGATCAGTCCGTCCTCAGCCATGATCGCGGTCAAAGATTTCTGCCCGGCAGACTGATAGTGCGCGCCGGCATATTCTTCTGTCACAGTAACTTCGGCGCCGATCGGGATCGCCTTTTCAAGGGTCAGCTCTTTTGTTCCGGCGCTGGAGAAGGTGATGGATTTTACGTCACTGAACACTGTTTTCCTGTTTTCTCCATCCCCCATGGTCGCCTCTATGCGGAACACGAAAAATGCGTCATCGGGGCCAACCGCTTTCGAAAGCGTTTTGGTAATCTTCAGATCTGCCAGGCGGTCTTCTGCGGTAGGCTTCAGCACCGCTTCCACCTTGTAGATCCATTCGCCGGGAGTATCGGTTGCAACCACGCCATCCACGGCATCCTTATAGGGTACGGTTACCAGCACCGGCGTATAGATGAAGTTCTTATCATCGGAATGGACAATGCTGGCCAGCGTGTTGGGCGCCCCGTCTTCCCCCTCAATTTCTTTCCAATAATCGCGCTCATCCGTGCGTGCAATCAGTAGATAAAGACCAAAACCGGCATTTACGACATCCGGGTCTTCCTCCTCTGCCTCCCGCTTACCGACAGACAGGGTAGCCACCTTCTTCAGACTCTCTTTCCTGACAAGCGCTGCGGCATCCTGTGCAAGCCTGCTCCACGTATCGCTGGTGATTTTCTGTTCCGATGCAATCTGGCCAAATCCGCCGAGGACTTCTTTTAACTCTGTCTTCGGTTCTGTCTCACCTTCGGCGGGCGGAGTCTGGGTCTCGACCCAAAGAGGCAGGTCCCGGCATGCTTCTTCAAACGTGAAATCAAAGCGTCCGCCGTTATCCATGTTTACTTCCGCCACCCGATAGATGTCCACGTATACCTTGACATCTTTTAAGGCCTCTTTTAATTCCTTGTTAGAATCAGACGCAGGCTTTACTGTAATTGTCGGATCTTCCGCAAAGGCGGCCGGAGCGGAAGCGCAGACAAGGCATGCCGTCAGCAGCAGCGCCAGAAGCCTGCGGCCCCATTTTCTGTTCACAATCATCTCCATAGACATTCCTCTTTCTCACGCGGCTCCGTGTTACAGGTCAAAGGTGTCGTCAAAAAGGTCGTCCTCTATGCCGGGGATTTTTTTCTTCCTTCTGGTCATAATCAGCATCACAACCAGGAAAACAAACAGCAGGGGGATTCCCACAGCGGGAATGGTCATATAGCGCGGCAGCATGACCGCCTCCGCTGTCACCACCAGTTCCCCGGCCTCATTTGCAACGCGGGTCCCGCGGACCAGCAGTCGGTGGGTGTTGATGCCATAGGGCGTACAGGTGACCAGCGTACAGTAATCTTCGCCGCGGGCGGTGGCAAGATCCGAAACATCTCCGGGCTCCACGATGCGGATCTGATCTACCTCATAGGTGATGGTCTGGTTGAGCACCGTGACGGTGAAGCGGTCGCCTTCCTTGATCCGGTCCAGATCGGTAAAGAGCTTGGCGCTCGGCAGGCCTCTGTGCCCGGACAGCACCGTGTGGGTGCTCTCGCCGCCCACGGGAAGCGCCGTCCATTCTACATGGCCCACAGCAACTTGCAGCACGGATTCCTCCGTGGTGTGGTAAATGGGAATGTTGACCTTGATGGACGGAATCTGAATATAGCCCATTAGCCCCGTGCCGGAGAGATTCAGGAGACTGTTATAAGCCTCCATGTCCTCATCCGTCATGGCAAAGGGATTCTCCTTCTCCAGCAGTGCGCGGTTGTATGCCCGTGCCGCTTCCAGCATGGTCTCCAGCTCTCTGCTGTCAGTCTCTTCCACCTGCTTGGAGTAGGAGGCGATGGCCTGCGTTGAGTGGAAGGAGTTCCACCAGTCGCTGACCGTGGGATAGGCCATGATGGCCGCTCCCAGAAACATGATCAGCAGCAGGATCCAGGTGGAGCCGCCGGACTTTTTCTTTTTCTTTTTTTGAAGAGTGGCCGCTTCCGGCGTATGTTCGTTCATACCATGCTCCAGATCTAGTTTTGCTTCTCTTGGCCGGATGATTGTCCGCTGCTCACCGCACGCGGCGGGAAGGCGTAAGCTTGTGCGGCAACGCCCCGGGACGGGAAACCCGTCCCAGGGGCGATCATTCTGTTGGGATTATTTATCGTTGTCGACGCGCTTCTTGGTCACGAGCAGCACACCGCCAACAACCAGGAGCAGGCCGCCGACCACATAGAAGATGGTGGTGCCGATGCCGCCGGTGCTGGGCAGCTCAGTGCCGGCCATGTTGACAATGTTTTTGCTCTGGGAAAGATTCTCGATGCTGTAGTTGCCCGCGTCAATGGTGATTGCAGGAATCTCTCTTGCCTCGTTGTAGCCGGCGGGAACCGTTTTCTCCACCAGGGTGTAGGTGCCATTGGCGAGGCCGGTGAAAGTAATCTTGGCAACCTTCTCGGTCTTGTCGCCGACAGTCTCCTCTTTCACCTCAGTGATGTACTCGGTCGCATCCTCAACGCTGTCAACCCAGACAACACCAGCGGGCTGTGCATCCCTTGCCGGGACGTAGTCACTTGCGCCCTCGGTCCCCTGTGCGGGGGCGGCCTCAACGGCGTCTTCGTTGTACTTATAGTACTTGCCATCGGCATTTTTCAGGACAAAGCCGGCGCCGGCAAGGGCTGCGCTCTTGTCGTCAACTTTGAAGACGGCAATCTCTGCAGTCCAAACCTTGGACTGGTCCTCGGTGTAGTCCTTTACAGCCTTGTGGCCCCATTCGAGTCTGGCAGAGTTGTCATTGCTGTTGGAAGCCACGACAGCATCTTTGTTCAGCGTTGCGGTGTATTCGATCGTGATCGCGGTGTCGGCAGAGATGGTATTCAGATAGGCATTTGCAAAGCTCACGGTAATGACCTGACCGGTGACGTCGACTGCCGCGTCAGCTGCGTCCAAAGCGGTCACACCTGCTTTTACGGAGACGGCGCTTGCAGCAGGAGGAGTCAGTCCAGCAGCAAGGGTATCGGTCACAACGTAGTTCTCAGCACCGGGCTTTGCCCCGATCGTCAGCTTGTAAGTAATGGTGTCGCCGATCTGAGCGATTGCATGCTCATTGGCACCCTGGCCGACGTCTGCCATTTCGGCGGATGCCGCCTCGTCTTCGCCGGTAACGTTGGAGATGCTGCCATTTGAAACAGCGGTGATTTCCTTATCCAGCGTGGGGGGATTGTTCTTGTCCTGAACGGTCACGTTGGGATTGTTGCTGTCCACGCTGACAAAGGAACCGAGGGAGGAGTCCACAAAATAGTAGCCAAAAGGCAAATCATCCCACTTGACTTCCGATTCAGCCGCAGCAGTAATGGGGTCTTTCCCTGCCACCTCCACACCGAACGCACGGGCCCACGCCATGGCATCAGCGTCCTTGGCCCACTCGGCGGTCACACCTTCAGCCGCGACAACATAGCCATTTTCAACCTTGAACCACTGGCGCACATTGCCTTCGGAAATCTCATACTTCAAATCATCTTCGGTCTTTCCTTCAGGGAGCGTGTACGTGACAGCGATCATATTTCCATTGTCATCAAAGCTCATTCTTGCATCAAAGAGCTTATAAAGCGTATAGGTCTGGCCGACGTTCGGAGAAGCAACCTGCACAGAACCGCTGGTCGGCTTGACGGCTGGCTCATCGTCAGTCGCAAATGCGGTCAGGGAGCCCAGGGAGATGACCAGCACCGCCACGAGCAGAATTGCGAAAAGTTTCTTAATCTTTTTCATTTTCTTTACCTTTCCTTTTCTTTTTCGGCTGCCCGGTCCCGGGCTTTCGGAGCGCCGCTGGGGCGTCTCGTTTCTTTTTCCTCTGTGTCTATATTAAACCATATCCAGCATCAAGAAAGCAATCAATAAATCGACAATAAATGGAACTCAGATAAGCTTTTTTTGTTGACTTCAAAGACCTTACTTCGTTCCGGTTTTTGAAAGGATATTTCTCCAGGAAAGGGCACTGCCACCTGTAAAACCAACATAGATAACTCTTGGCCTGTCCCGCAGCCGTCAGCGATGGGACGGTAGCGAGGCAGGCCAAGATCAAGAAGCGCAGCGACTCAGAAAAGGGGCTCTTCTGTCGCCCTTATGTGCAGCGCTCAATTGAATTGCAAAGTGTGATACCCACCTGATTATCCGCCGATTATTTGACAGCTCCGAAAGAGTTCAGTGGCCACACGTTCCACAAAAGGCGCCCCACAACAGCGTCGTCACTGATACATCCGACTGTGCTGTTTCGGCTGTCCACACTGGTAAGCCGATGGTCGCCCATGACGAAACATTTACCATCCGGGACCTGGTACGGAAGGCCAATGTTGCATTCACCGAGCGCTTTTTGTTCCAGATAAGGTTCCTCCAGCAGAACACCATTGACGTAGACGTTGCCGTCGCTGTCGATATCCACCCAGTCGCCTGCATATGCGATCACGCGTTTGACGAGAATGCTGTTGTTGTAATAAAAAGCGATGACGTCTCCGGTCCTATAGGCGTGATCGTTGACCGCAACCACGATGTTCTTGTCCTCCAGCGTCGGGGACATGGATTCTCCGCTGATCTGCAAAACCGGCAGCAGCAGCACGGAAAGGATCACCGCGACCGCCATCACGACCAGCAGGGAATAAATGGTACTCCGCAGCGTCCTGCCGTAATTCTTTTTGTAGCGTTCCTTTTTCAGCGCCTCTTCGAGCTGCTCAGCGGTAGGAAACCATATTTCGTTTTCTTCCATGTGGTCCCCCATCTTTCTTTTTCTGATTTAATCCTTTGTACCTGTCAACGACCAGATTCTCGTCCAAAGCTCGCGGATCTCATCGTCGCGCTGCTCCAGCTTGGTATTGAGTTCCTGGATTTTTCTCTCCTTGTCCAGCAGCTTATCCGACGCAGCGGGATCCAGCATGTCGGCCTGCATGAAACCGGCTTTCAGCTCCGCAAACTGATCCCTGATGATCGTCTCCAGGTTGTCGCGCTCCGAAGTCAGGCGGCAGATAGAATCCAGCTGAGCCTCCTTGGCGTTCAGCTGCTCCACCAGCTTCTGGTTCTTCTCGTTGAAATCGTCAATCAGCATATCCAGATCGTCAAGCGTTTCAACCGGCGGCCTTTCATTGAGCACGTCCAGCTTCTCCTTGCAGCGCTTGAGTTCGCTTTCCTTCTGCGCCAGCTGCGCCTTCAGTTCTCCGATCTTGCCGTTGAGCTCTTCCACCTGCTGCAGAAGCGATGCGTTCTCCTTTTGCAGGTTGATGAAATGCTCGTCAGACTGGAGAACCCCCTGCATTCTGTTATCCAGTTCTTCCTGCTTTTCCTCCAGGAGTTTGTCCTTATCGTCAAGGCGTTTTTTCAGCTTTTCCAGCAGCGCGTCCTTTTCATTCAGCCTGCCCTTGAGCCGCTCGATGGTCTCGTCCTTTTCATCGAGCTTCGCCTTCAGTCGTTCGATAGTTGCTGCATTTTCTTCCTGCGTTTTTGTCATTCCACCGACGATTGTTTTTTGCCGCGTGAGTTCCTTGCTCTGGGCAAGCATCAGCTTCAGCAAGTCTTCGCGGGACAGTTTATGTAAGTCTTTATCTGTCATATGTCCCCTTCTTTCGCTTGTTTTTGGGAAGCATGTTTTCCGTTTGTTATAATCGCGCTTCGATCTTTACTGTACAGCCATATTAACAGACGCAGCGTCAAAAAAGCAATCAATCAAACTAAGTAATTCCGGATCAAAGGCGCGTACGTGGATCGCGGGAATTGATTCTATTTTTATATTATAGCGCTTGCTCTTTTTTGTTTCAACACTTTTTCGGGATTATTTGGCAAAAAGCAATAAAAAAGGTGTCAATCCAGACGTGAATTGACACCTTTCCATTCTGCGTAAAGACTGGCATTTACTCTTTGCCGAGCACTTTGTAGTCCTGTGCTTCCACAGCGGCCTTCAGAGCTTCAAAGTCCGCGCTGCCGGTGACGACAGCAGTTCCCTTTTCATGGCTGACGACAGCGCTCTCCACGCCTTCAACGGCCTCCAGAGCCTTCTTGACACGGGCCTCGCAATGCGTGCACATCATGCCTTCAATCTTCATGGTTGTGGTCATCGTTGTATCCTCCTCAATGTTTTGAATTTGTATGGTTTGATTCTTTTGGCTCATATTTCTCGGTTTATCATGGCTCGCGTCATGCACCTTGATGAGATTCAGCCGCAGCGCGTTGGATACCACGCAGAAGCTGGACAAGCTCATGGCCGCGGCGCCCAGCATGGGATTGAGCGTCAGGCCGGCCCACACGAAGGCGCCGGCTGCAACAGGGATGCAGATAGCGTTGTAGAAAAACGCCCAGAAGAGGTTTTCATGGATATTGCGCAGCGTCGCCCGGCTGAGCCGAATGGCAGCGGAGACGTCCAGCAGGCTGCCGTGCATCAGTACCACGTCCGCCGCGTCCACCGCAATGTCAGCACCGGCGCCAATTGCGATGCCGATATCAGCGCGCGTGAGGGCGGGCGCATCGTTGATCCCGTCGCCCACCATGGCCACCTTGCCGTAATCGGAGAGCGCGCGGATGGTGCTCTCTTTCCCGTCGGGCAGTACGCCCGCAATCACCTGATCCACACCGGCCTGTCGGCCGATGGCGTCCGCGGTACGCTGGTTGTCTCCGGTGAGCATCACGACCTTGACGCCGAGATTCTTCAGCTCCTGAATCGCCTGGGGGCTGTCCGGCTTCATCACATCTGCAACGGCAATGACGCCCAGCAGCTTTCCGTCCAAGGCAAAGAGCAGCGGCGTCTTTCCCTCTTCGGACAGTTCATCGCACTTCGTCTGCAGCGCTCGCGGAATGTCAGCAAGACCACCGATATACTTCCGGCTGCCGCCGATCAGCGTTCTGCCGTCCAGCAAAGCTCTGAGTCCGTTGCCGGGCAATGCTTTAAACTCAGTCACGCCCGTGGGGGCAAGTCCCTGCTCTGCCGCATAGGCCATCACAGCGCTTGCCAGCGGATGTTCGCTCATCGCCTCAAGCGAAGCCGCAGCGGAAAGCATCTGCTGCTCTGTGCAGTCCTCCGCCGGGATCAGATCCGTCACCCGTGGCGTGCCTGCCGTGATGGTTCCGGTTTTGTCCAGCGCCACCACATCCACGCGTCCTGTCTCTTCCAGCGCGGCTGCGGTTTTGAAGAGGATTCCCTGCTTGGCGCCCACGCCGTTGCCCACCATGATGGCCACCGGCGTTGCCAGTCCCAGCGCACAGGGGCAGCTGATTACCAGCACGGAGATGCCACGCGCCAGTGCAAACCCGATATCCTTGCCGCAGAACAGCCAGATCACGGTGGTCACCAGAGCAATGGACATGACGACCGGGACAAACACACCGGAGACCTTGTCCGCCACCTTTGCGATCGGCGCCTTGGTCGCCGCAGCGTCGCTGACCATGCGGATGATCTGGCTGAGCGTCGTGTCCTCACCCACGCGGGTTGCCTCACAGCGAATATAGCCCACCTGATTGACCGTGGCTGCAGAGACCAGGTCGCCCGGTTCCTTGTCGACCGGAATACTCTCACCTGTCAGGGCGGATTCGTCCACAGCGCTGGTACCTTCAAGGAC
>JAEEGL012559368.1_pt1 | contig 10649 bp, 8 predicted proteins | sample 9134231 | NCBI WGS metagenome assembly JAEEGL01 (sample SAMN16246548, study PRJNA631951) | gut metagenome | biome: gut microbiome; feature: rumen; material: fiber-attached | host: Bos | place: Iran: Karaj | collected 2018-10 | reverse complement strand
AGTCATCAATGCTCGACACGCTCCTTGCGTACCATCTGCTGAAGGCAATGCGGCGTGGTTCCAGGCTCGTCATGCTTGGCGATAAAGATCAGCTTCCTTCGGTCGGTCCGGGCAATATCCTGAAGGATATCATATCGTCGAAGCTTTTCCCCGTAACGACGCTCACGTACGTTTACCGCCAGTCTGACCAGAGCCTTATAGCGTACAACGCACAACGGATAAATGCCGGCCTGATACCCGAGATGAACCGCCGCGACAAGGATTTCTTTATGCTTGACAGTGAAGATCCCGCAATGATACCGGAAATGATATGCGACGTCGTATGCAGAAGACTGCCTAAAGCGTACGGGATCGATCCGATGCGAGATATCCAGGTCATAATCCCCGGTAAAAAAGGTGAATGCGGCGTCGAAAACATCAATCTGCTTCTCCAGGACGAGCTTAATCCCGGCGCAGGCGAAAACAGGCGCGGACAGGGTTTCGGCCGTTTTTCGGAGGGAGAAGCGAATATTACGTTTGGCGACGCTTCGTTCAGAGAAGGCGACCGCGTGATGCAGATAAAGAACAACTATGATATAGAATGGCAGAGCAGGAGCACGCTCGGCATTGTCGGTAAAGGCATTTTTAACGGCGAAATGGGAGTGATACTTCAGATCGACCGCGCCGGCAGAACTCTCGAGATACTGTTTGACGACGACAGAAGTGCGGTATACAGCTTCGACCTGCTTTCACAGCTCGAACTATGCTACGCTATAACCGTACATAAAAGCCAGGGAAGCGAATTCGACTATTGCGTTGTCCCGCTCTCAAACATACCGCCGAGGCTGTGTACACGAAATATACTTTACACTGCTGTTACGAGAGCAAAAAAGATGCTTATACTTGTCGGAGACAGGCGCTACCTGCGGGCAATGATCGACAATAATTCCGAGGAACGCCGTTATACGTGTCTGCGCGAGCGGCTTTGCGAAAGCGACGGCAATGAATGGCCGGACGCCGAACCGTTCCCGGACATCTTCAATGCTGACGTCAATGAAAGCGGGGATCTTAAATGAACCGGAGCTCGCGCCTAATAGAATTATTGTTCCCCGATAAATGCCCCTTCTGCGGAAGGATGATCAGGAGCGGCGAATCAGAGGAAAAACTTTATTGCGACAGCTGCCGCGACGATCTGATATTTTACGAACAGGCAGACACGCTCCCGCACGAAGCACTCGATAGGATACTGAGGCTCTACGTCCCGATGAGGTATTACAGCCTCGCAAAGAAGGCAATGCTCAGGTACAAATTCAATTCCGAAGAGTGGCTGTACAGGCCTTTTTCAATGATAATGCATCGATTCCTCTCGAATAACGGCGGGTATGATGATATCGATATTATCACGTGCGTCCCGGTAAGCAAAAAGCGGTACGCCAAAAGAGGATATGACCAGAGCAGACTGATTGCCCGCAAACTTTCCGAACTGTCCGGAAAACCGTTCCGCGACCTGCTCGAAAGAATTGACGCCGGCAACAAAAACAGAGTAACGAGTGCGGAAAACTACGCCCAGCGTGCTGCTGACCGCCGCTTTAACGCTTTAGACGAAGGCCTTGAACTGTACAACGCGAGGATCCTGCTCGTAGACGATATATTTACGACCGGATCGACGCTGAACGAATGCGGCGGGATACTGCTAGAGCACGGCGCCCTTTACGTAAACGCCGCATGCCTGATGAGCGGCCGTCAGGATATCTATTATTCCGCCGGGGAGGAAACGGCATGATCCTGTTTTCATGCAAAGAAATGCAGATGGCATTCGGAGACGACGTGATATTAGACGGCGTGGATCTGAGCGTCAACGAAGGTGATAAGATCGGTGTTATCGGTGCAAACGGCGCCGGTAAGACTACGCTCATACGTATTTTTACGAGAGAATATATCCCGACTTCCGGAAACTGCTATATCCATTCTTCTGTCAGCTCCTCTCTCGGATATCTGAGACAGGATTCCGGGCTCGACTCGGAACTGTCCGTATATGAAGAATTTATGAAGCCTTACGCGCACCTGAGAGAACTGGAGAAGCAGATCGCGGAAACCGAAGAAAGAATGATCAGATTCGGAGACGGAGAAGCGATCGGCCACGTGCTGTCCGGTAAGCTGTCCGATCTGTATGAAAAATACAAAGAACAGGGCGGCCTTACGTACGAAAGCAGGGTAAGAAGTACGCTGAACGGCCTCGGCTTTAGCGGATCAGATTTTCAGCGAAACGTGTCGACGTTATCCGGAGGCCAGAAAACACGCCTCGCCCTCGCAAAACTGATATTGTCCGACGCAAAAATACTTATCCTGGACGAACCGACGAACCACCTTGACGAACGATCATGCGAATGGCTCGAAGGGGAATTGTCCGCGTTCTCCGGGACGCTGATAGTTATATCGCATGACAGAGCATTTCTCGATAAAGTGACTAAAAAAACGCTGCTCATAGAGAGATCGGGCGCATTTTTATACAACGCACCGTACTCCAAATATTCCGAACTGCGCAAGGCGGATCTCGAATACAGACAAAAATGTTACATTCAGCAGCAAAGAGAGATCGCACGCATAAACGCGTTCATAGAAAATCAACGCAAATGGAACAGGGAACGCAATATAAAAGCCGTAGACAGCAGACTTAAGTACCTTGACCGCATGGAACTGATCGATAAACCCCAATCGCCTGAAGACCCGCCTGCAGTGTCGTTCGAGATCGACGTCCCGGGCGGAAAAGACGTGCTCTTCGTGAAAGATCTCGGATTTGCGTATCCCGGGAACGAGCTTTTCAGAAACCTGAGCTTCGAGATACATAAAGGAGAGAGAGTATTCATAACAGGACCGAACGGTTCCGGAAAGACGACGTTTTTAAAGGTCATCGCAAACAGACTTACGCCGTCCGAGAAGAAATATGTTTCCGGTTCGTTCAAATTGGGCGTGAATACCGCTTTCGCCTATTATTCTCAGGATCTTTCCGACGTTTCCGGAGAAGGAAGCGTATTCGACGCGCTATATGATATGGTCAATTACCCGGGTAAACCGGCGGCGCTTCTCGTTCCTCCTTTGAAGATCAGAAACAGCCTGGCGGCAATGGGTTTTCGCGGCCCTGACGTTTTCAAGTCGCTTAGCGAACTTTCCGGCGGAGAAAAATCGCGGCTTCAGCTTCTTATGATCAGCTACAAGAGAAAACCGCTGCTGATATTAGACGAACCTACGAACCATCTGGATATTGCTTCGAGAGAGGTGCTCGAAGACGCTCTTCTGAAATTCGAAGGCACTCTGATAGCCGTTTCGCACGACAGATATTTCAGAGAAAAACTTGCCACGCGCGTTATAGATATCTCGTCATACGCCGAACCTGAAGCCAAAGCGGATAACGAACCGGCCTCCGGGATCAGATCGGGCAGAGAAGATTACCTTAAGCAAAAAGAACTGCGCTCAAAAATAACTAAACTCCGAAACGAGTTAAAGCGCTCTGAGGAGACGCTTAAACAAAAAGAGGCAGAAAGCAACGAAGCGGAGAAGGCAATATCCGATCCAGCCATTGCCAGCGATCACGTAAGGCTCGGCGAGCTTTATGAGACGAAAAGCACTCTTGACGAAGAGATGCTTACGCTGATGTCGCGCATCGACGAAATAAACGCGGAACTTGACGCTCTTTCAAAAGACGGCGCGTTGTGATAAAATATTGACGAAAGTGATTATCAGGAGGAAACCGAATGAATACGGTACTGACAGATCTTGTAATTGACGACGCGATGACGCTTTTCGGGCAGAATGACGAAAATCTTTCCGTGATATCCGACGCGTTCGGCGTAAAGACCGAACTCAACGCAGACGGAAATCTCAGATTGTCCTGCGACGGTTACGACCGTGACGCAGAGGAAAAATTAAAAAATGCCGAGGCGGTCATCAGGAGACTGGTAAAACTGTCTGAAGATAACGAGATGATAAATAAAAGGCTGACCGCGTATCTGTGCGATCTGGTGACCGAAAACGGCATCCAGTCGGTGAATCAATATTCGGCGGACGGTATCTGCGTCACAGCGAAAGGACGCCCGATAAAGGCAAAAACGCTTGGCCAGACCGAATATGTGGAGTCAATAAAAAACAATTCCGTTACGTTCGGTATCGGTCCTGCCGGTACCGGTAAAACGTATCTGGCGGTGGCAATGGCGGTTTCGGCTTTTCGTCGGAACGAGGTGTCGCGGATAATTCTTACGCGCCCTGCGGTCGAAGCAGGCGAGAAGCTCGGATTCCTGCCCGGAGACCTTCAGAGCAAAGTCGACCCGTATCTCAGGCCGCTGTACGACGCCCTCTACGATATAATGGGGATAGACGCCTACCAGAAGAATTTTGAGCGCGGCGCAATCGAAATTGCTCCGCTTGCGTACATGCGCGGCAGAACACTGGATAACTCGTTCATAATCCTCGACGAGGCGCAGAATACTACTCCGGAGCAGCTTAAAATGTTCCTCACCAGGATCGGACAATACTCCAAAGCCGTTGTCACCGGAGATATTACCCAGATCGACCTGCCGAAGGATAAAACCTCATCGCTTATTGGCGCCCAGAAGATACTGGGAGATATTAACGAGATCGGTTTCGTAACGCTTACCGGCCGCGACGTCGTGCGCTGCCAGCTCGTTCAGAAGATCATAAAGGCTTACGAAAAATATGAAAAGAAATGATCGCAAAGGGCAGACGATATGAAGCACAGATGTATGTTCAGATTTGAAAAAAGAAAATTGTTCGGGGCGGATAATAAAAAAGATATCCTTTCCTCGATAGCGGATGTTTTCAGAGAAGCGTGTCTTCCTGAGTACAGCTGCGTAGAAGCGTCATGCTCTGAAACAGGAGCGAAGGGCGTTGAGGTATGTATCACTTTTACCGATGACGCGGGTATTCAGAAATACAATTCGGAGCACAGGGGCATAGACAGACCGACAGACGTCCTGTCATTTCCCGCGATCGGGTTTGACCGCGGAAAAGGCAGTGCGGAGTTCTTCGATATCGACCCGGAAACTAATATGGTTTTTTTAGGCGACGTGGTGATATCGGTCCCGCGCGCACGTGAGCAGGCGGAAAAGTTCGGGCACAGTTTTAAACGCGAGATCTCATTCCTTTCTGCTCATTCGTTTTTGCATCTTCTGGGATATGATCATGAAAAGCCGAAAGACGAAAAAGAGATGAACAGACTGCAGGAGAAGATCCTCTCGGATCTCGGGATCGTAAGGGCATAGCATCGTGCTCGTAAAGGGATTGGTATTATATTATGGAGCATAAGACCGGAGTAGTAACGATAATCGGAAGACCAAACGTCGGTAAATCCACGCTTATAAATGCGCTGCTTGGAGAGAAGATCGCGATAACGTCGCCCAAACCACAGACGACGCGAACGAATATGCGTGCGATCCTCAGCAGCGACGATTACCAGATCATATTTATTGACACCCCCGGCATTTACTCGCCGAAGAACAAGCTGGGTCAATTAATGACTGAAGCGGCTAAAAAGACGTTGTCCGGGGTAGACGCCGTTGTATACATTTGCGACGCAACGGACAGGACTTTTTTGAGCGCGGACAAGAAAATAACCGAGCTTATCAGGCAGGCCGGGCGTCCCGCGATCGCCGTGATCAACAAGATAGACGAGATCCCGAAAGAGTCGCTGCTTGAGCGTATCGCCACGTTATCGCGCGAATATGAATTTTCAGACATCATCCCGGTCTCCGCTCTGAAGAAAGACGGACTGGATATCGTCGTCGGATCGATCGTGAAACTGCTGCCCGACGGACCGGAATTATACGACAAAGATTACATCACCGATACGTCGGTAAGAGACATTGCCGCCGATATCATCCGCGAAAAAATACTCTTGTTCACGAAAGACGAAGTGCCGCACGGAACAGGCGTGGAGATCGTACGCTTCATAGAGAGCGAAAACGGAGGCTCTACGCATATCGACGCCACGATATATTGCGAAAAAGAAAGTCATAAATCCATAATCCTCGGAAAAGAAGGCGCGATGCTCGGAAAGATCGGCAGGCGCGCGAGAGAAGATATTCAAAAACTGACCGGCACTCCCGTCGATCTGAAACTTTTCGTGAAGATCAGAGAGAACTGGAGAAATAACAACGGCTTCCTGCACGATCAGGGCTTCGGAGCGGATTGACAGAAGGATTACTTATCATGATCCCGGAAAAATATTTTTCTGTAAACGGAATCGTATTAAAATGCAGTGATTTTTCCGAATCCAGCCGTATCCTCACGCTTTTCTCAGATGAGTACGGCCTGATAAAAGTATCCGCAAAAGCAGTGAAGCGAAAAGACAGTAAACTCCTGCCGGTAACGCAGCCCTTATCCTTCGGACGATATCAGTTATGCCGCGGAAAGAACGACCTTCACACTTTGACTTCCGGAGAACTTATAGAAAATTTTTACGGCATCTCGAAAGACATTGACCGGTTCACGGCCGCAGGAGAGATGACAGGTGAACTTCTGAAAAACCTTGTCCCGGAAGAACCCGAACCGGACGTGCTGAGGCTATACCTGAATTCGTTGTTCACACTTTGCTATTCGGAAAAAGAAATATCTTTCGTTCGGCCGGTATTTACTCTCAGACTCAAATACGAACTCGGCTTTCTTGCGGATCCCGAAGCTGTAATAAAGAAATACGTTCCGGATGCAAATAAAGTAACGGCCGACGTTCTGGAACATATTTTTAATTCGGATCTTAAGCAGCTGTACGGGTTCACGGTATCGGATGATATCAAGCGAAGCATAGGTATTCTGGCCGAAATGGTCAGATCGGAGGATAAATAATGTATTTTATCGTTGTTTGCGACAGTTTCGGAATAGGGGCTGATACCAGGGCCGGTCAATACGGCGATACGGGTTCAAACACAGCTTTGAGCGCGTCAAAAGGCGGGGGAGGCGGTAAGTGGCTTTTCCTCGAGCGTGCCGGTCTGGGCAATGCGTTTGCTCTTGTGAATGGTTATGCGCTGCCGTCGGCCGAACCTGTCAGGTATCCTCTCGCCGCCTTCGGAGCGATGCAGAAAAGATCCCCCGGGAAAGACACACAGACAGGTCACTGGGAGATCGCCGGAATGGACGTTAACCTCCATCTCGTACAGATGAAGCCGGAATACCCTTCGTTCAGCGACGAAATGATGTCAATGCTGAAGCAGGAGACAGGCTGTGATTTTATAGGCAATTATGCTGCGTCCGGTACTGTTATAATTGAAGATCTGGGAGAAGAACACATAAGGACGGGGAAGCCGATAATATATACCTCTGCCGACTCGGTAATGCAGATCGCCGCGCATACGGATATCGTCCCGCTCGAAAAGCTTTACACGATATGCAAAGGTGCGAGAAAAGTATGCGATAAATACGGGATCGGCCGTGTGATCGCAAGACCTTTCACCTACGCCCGACCCGGTTCGCCATCCAGATTTGAACGAACACTTGACCGGCGCGATTTCGGAATAGCTCTTCCTTCAAAATCGTTTTTTGAGACCGAGTTTCCGGATCTCGGACTCAGATCCGCTGCCGTGGGAAAGATCGGAGACCTCTTCAATGAGACCGGTTTTAACATTTCGTTTCACGACAAAGGAAACGATCAATGCCTGAACAGAATGACGCAGATAGTAACGCGCAGGACAGAGGGAATCGACGAAAACAGCGTTATTTTTATCAATCTGGTGGATACCGATACGCTTTACGGACACAGACGTGATCCTTCCGGATACTGGAAAGAAATAGCCCGCATCTCACGCTATCTGGAAGGCTTTTACGGACTTATGCATAAAAACGACGTGCTCTATTTTACCGCAGATCACGGATGCGACCCCTGTTTCCCCGGGACAGACCACACGAGAGAATACGTGCCTCTTCTCGCTTTGGAAAAAGAAGATCGGAATGACGACATGTCGGGCTTAATGAAAACGGCTGAAGAAAAACTCATCGGTATAACGAACGGTTTCGACTGGTGTGTAAAAGATATAGTAAGACGCGAAAAGGAGAAAATATGATATGATCCAGTATAATCCTACCAAAGTATCGAAAATGAAGAAGAACGACAATATATGCGGTTATTTCTATTTAAAGACTTCCGAAGTTCGTGTCTCTAATCAGAACAGCCGCTACCTGGACTTTACCCTGTGCGATAATTCGGGCGAGATCAACGCAAAAATGTGGAACGCTGATGACGGAGACGAAATACTGTTCCGCGCAGGGACGATCGTTTATGCGGAGTGCCTCGTAAAAGAGTTTCAGGGATCGCTGCAGCTCAGAGTAGATATGATACGGCGGACAACAGATTCGGAGGATATTGACATCGCCAGCCTCGTTCCGAGCGCGCCTGAAAAGCCGGAAGAGATGTACGGATATATTGTCCGCATAGCAGAGGGGATCACGGACCCTGATCTGAAAAAGCTGACACTCGATATGATCGAGAGGTATAAGAAAGAACTGCTCGTTTATCCCGCCGCGAAAACTTTCCATCATGCCGTACGCTCCGGACTGCTTTACCACACGTACACTATGCTCAGAGGCGCGCGTCACTACACAGAACTTTATCCCGAACTCAAGGGCGACCTTCTTTACTGCGGCGTGATCCTGCACGATATCGGAAAGATCCGCGAGATGGAGCTGATGGACTGCGGGCTCGTTTCAGATTATACCACCGAAGGAAATCTGCTCGGCCACATCACCCTCGGCATCTGCATGGTCGATGAAGCGGCGAACCGCCTCGGAACGCCACGCAGTAAAACGATGCTGGTAGAGCATATGATATTGTCCCACCACTACGAGCCGGAATTCGGGAGCCCAAAGAAGCCTGCTTTCCCGGAAGCAGAGGTGCTTCATTACCTCGATATCGTAGATTCACGTCTCTACGATATGGATCTGGCGCTTTCATCTACGAGACCGGGAGAATTCAGCGAGAAGATCAATTCGCTCGATAAAAGAACAGTTTTAAAAACGGAAACGTGACCGTAACGGAGTAAACGATGCTGCACATCATCACGGGAAGAGCAAAATCGGGGAAAAGCGTATATTGCGAGCGTGAATTTGCCGCCTCTCTCGGAGCGGATCTGCGCGGCGTATCTTATTTCATCGTTCCCGAACAATTTACGATGGAAGGTGAAAAAAACATATTCGCTCTCGATCTTCCGACTTCCGGCGTGATATTCAGATCGGAAGTGCTTTCATTCCGCCGTATCGTGCACAGGATACTGGGAAAACTCGGAGGAGGCTCGGGAGAGACGCTGCCGGAATCGGGTCGCGCGATGCTCCTCATCTCCGTGCTCACGCAGATGAATAACGAAGGAAAACTTCAATACTATACGGGCATATGGAAAAAACCCGCGGAAGTATTGACGCTGCTCGAATTCATAAACGAACTCGAATCTTATAATTCCGACAGAACTCTGCTCATCGAAAAACTCTCTTCCGTTAGGGACAATGCCGACGGGACCCGTAAGTTCAAATACGACGATCTGCTGAGCATCTACCTGCGATTTTCGGAAGTTGTCGACAGATCGTTCCTTTCCGGGTCGCGGGCGTGGTCAACAGCAGTTTCTCTTAGCGATGAGTTCGGTTTTTTCAAAGATTCTTCCGTCTGGATCGATGAGTTTACCGGATTCACCGACGCCGAGTATGAGATGATATCGTGCATGCTCAGGCAGGGCGCAGAAGTAACGGTCGCATTATGCACTTCGCGCCTTGGAGAGCCGATTTTCTATCCGACCGACAAAACACTTGACCGCCTTAAAGATATCGCCTTAAAAGCCAGATCAGGCTTTAAAATAAGCGATATAACAGAGATATACGATTTCGCAGATAAATTTAAAAACAGATTGCTGAACAGGCTCGAACTCTCATACACTGGTCTGAAGCCTGTACCGATAAGCGAAGAAACAGTAGGCGATAGCGAAAAAAACTCGATACGGCTGAGTGCGTCCGCCGATACGTACGAAGAGGTGAAGAACGCCGCAAAGCAGATAAAAGAACTCATCTCTGCAGGACTGTCGTATTCCGATATTGTTGTCGCCGTGAGAAATATCAGCGATTACAGCGCTTTCATCGGACCGGTATTCAGCGAAATGAATATACCGTTTTATATTGACGACGTAAAATATATAACGTCGAATCCGGCTGTCGTTACGATAAACACGCTTCTCGATATTTATATTTACGGCATGCGGCAGGGCGACGTCATAAGGCTGATCAAGAACGGATATTTTGTGGATGATCCCGACAGGCAGGATGAACTGGAGAATTATATATTATCCCGCAACATCATCTATCCTGCGCGCTATTCAGCGTCAGACGTGACCGAACTGAAAGATCTTTACGACGTGTACAACGACGTTAAAACTGTTTTTACAAACGCACCCGATCCCGGGACCGCGGCATCGCTGTTCACTTCTTTGCTGAAAAAGCTGAAGATCGACGAAACGTCTCAAAAGTTTTGCGAAAGACTAAAGAGTGATGGCGATATGAAAGGCGCGGATGAATTTGACCGGATATGGACCGTAATAGCAGATACGCTCGACATCGCACGCGATTTCCTTTATTCGGCTCCGTCGGAAGAAAGGTTTAAAGATGACGGGGCTCCTTCCGGAACAGAGCTT
>JAEEGL012406994.1_pt1 | contig 10649 bp, 6 predicted proteins | sample 9134231 | NCBI WGS metagenome assembly JAEEGL01 (sample SAMN16246548, study PRJNA631951) | gut metagenome | biome: gut microbiome; feature: rumen; material: fiber-attached | host: Bos | place: Iran: Karaj | collected 2018-10 | reverse complement strand
GAATAAATCATGAATAAAAAGGCGTAAATTTGCATCAGTTAACTAAAAAATGGCATTTTTCATGGCATGGAAAAAGATGATTCGATGTGTCAACTGCGGTTATGAGGCAGAAAAATACGAAGGCCGCGGTTTGTTTCGTCAGGAGATTATGACGGTATGCTGTCCCGACTGTCATCGCATCGAGCATCTGGTGAAAGGGGGCATCATCGGTGATGTGGCGCCCTCGTTCCGCAGTGAGGTGGGCCGTCTATGCCTGCACTGCGGGAGTGACCGCATCCGACTTTGGGACGGTCATACCTGTCCGAAATGTCAAGGAAAGATGGAGGATACGGGCGAAAAGGAGTTTTGGAGTTGAAGCCCCCGACCCAACCCTACTAAGGGAGTCATCTTCGGAAAGCTCGTCGTGGACAAGGGATTGTTGTTTTAGGGGTTTTAGAACAATTCGACGACTTTGCACCATTCCATCTTTTTGATCTCCTCGTTGTATTTTGCGTAATTGCCGCCGACCGGATCTTGTGGCACAAACATCGATACCCCGTGCATCTTAGCATCTGTGACGGTGAAATCGGTGTACTTGTGTCTCCATATTTTATCGGTATTCCAAATTGTTGCGTTACGTTTCACCACGATGGCTCTGTCAAGCGTCTGTTTCCACTGCTGATACACATCCTTTGGAGCGTTTGCCAGGAAGAAGTCGCCGGCATCGTAGAAGATATTGTACTCAGGACGGAATACGATTTTGCAGTTGGCGTCTACTTTTATTTTGTCGGTATGATAATAATGTATGATACCTGTCATATCGGCATAGGCGTTGCCCAAGTTTGATTTTACGGCTTGCAATGCTTGGCGGGTTGCCTGCGCCACATTCTGCATCTCACTTGTTTTGACGGCAGTCAGAGGGAGTAAGCCGTATACACTGTTGTAGTATTTGTCGATAATACTAGTATAGAATGTACCGTCAGCAAACATGTCGGGCAAGATTTGGTCATAAGGTGCCCCTTGTTCGGGAATCTCTGCCGGTGAGCCGATGATGTAGTCGCAGGTGTTTCGCAATTCGTAGAGATTCTCCAGACACATGAAGTTGCAGCAGTCGGCCATGATGAATTTCATGTGAGGCATGTTCTTGAGGATTTCAGCCAGTGAGGGGATGTTCAACCAGAGACCATTGTTGCTGTCGTCATCGTTGCCCCAATCCACGCCGTAGGCTCGTGTGCTTTTTTTCACCTCATCTTTCATCAGCCATCCGCTGCCGTGCCCCCACAGCACAAGACCGTAATAGCCTGTCAAGGACTGGTAGTGTCTGAACGCATACCTCATGACGCCTTCCATCACCATGGGGTCGCTGCCACGCATCAGTCCGTCGCTGCTCTTCACCCCCATATCATTCAGACTCACGCTGTCAGTCACCTCACCGTTCTTGATACGTGCCAGCCAGGGAGTCTCTTTTTTCTCAAAACGTCGTACAAACACCAGCAGGTTGCAGTTGTCGCCGATGCGGCGCGAACCGTCCTTGATTTCGTCAAGGTCCACGTTGACGTCTTGCGTCAGGTCGTTCCTGCCCGCCATGTAAATGAGCACGGTCTTCTCACTTTTCATGCTGTCAGACTGTTTTCCTGTCGTTTCAGCCATCAAGTCGTCATCACTTGAGCAGGCGGTTGTCAAAAACACCAATGCCATTATCACTGTATAAAAAATACTCTTTTTCATGATTCTTTAATTCTTATTTGTTTTCTGACAGCAAAGGTAGGGTGATCTGTTCTTGTTTCCTTTTATTATCAGCTTTTTCGTCTCGGGTTGTTGCGACAGGCTGACTATTATGCGACGATAAGGATTCGCCCCCTCTGGATTTGTCGTACTCAGGCGTGTAAATGTTCTAAAACGAAAAAAGACTCCCGGTGTGGGAGTCTTTTGTGTGAGCGTGATGTTGTTTAGTCCATCACGAGGCGTATTTGCATGCCCCAATCGTTCTCTTCCTTTTCTTTGCTGATCTTGATATTGTCGTCTGTGAATGTAGCATGACCGCCTTCCTTCGTGTAGTATTCCATGTGGTGCTTGCCCCAGCATTGTGACTCGTAGTTGTAGTAGTACTGTTCAAAATCATCTTCTATCATATAATGATAATTTATAGCCTTGAAAGTGTACCATCCAAACCATCTCATTTGGAATCCGGAGATTCCTCCGCGCACCATCATTTCACTGATGCTCTTGCTGCTTCTTTTGACGGTGACGGCCGATTTCAGGTTTTCAAAGTCCGTCATCTTGGCAACGTGCCATCCGTTAGGAGTCTTCAAATTGTTGATGCTTTCGAGTGTGTAATAAACCATACCGTTAACAACTTTTACTCCGTTACGATGTTTCCAGTTTTTGCCATGAGGGATGTTGCCGCTGAAGTTTTCGCGCGTCCAGATATGATTGCCGATTTTCACCAGAGGATAATGGTAGTTGTCGTCATACTTCAGCTTTCCGACCCACGACTCGTCAATTTTATATTTTTCAGTATCACTGAACAAATAGTTAAAGTTAACATGTGTCAGTCCCAATGTGCACGACACGTCGTCTTTGCAACGTTGAGCCACCATGAACTTGCCCTTGATGGTGCAGTCGGTGATGTCGGCATTGTTCAGTGAGAATGTGCTCTGGGCGGCAGTGAAGAACTTCGAACCGCGCAGGTAAAGCGTGTTCTCTCTGCCCTTGCTGTTGGCTTTTTCGATGATTTTTACCGTGCCGTTTTCCTGCATCTCGAAACTGCATGCCTGGTTGTCTGCGTCGCCCAGGAAGCGTCCTATCTTGAAGTTAGGCTTGCCGTTCTCAACGAGATAGATGGTCTGTACCTTGTCGGTCTTGCTGATTTCCGGGAGATACTCTGTACAGAGCATGGCCACCATTTCGTCCTTTTTCTGGTTCCACACCTCATAGACGAGTGTCTTGTAACTGCTCTCGCTCACCTGGCCGTATTTGCTCATCAGTTCGTCGGCGCTGGGGATGTCGATTTTCATAATATCACCATTAGAGTAGTTGCCAGTTCCCTCGTATGCCTCGTCCTCCATCATGCCGGTCTCCATGTACTCCTTCAGTGCTTTGTAGCGCTCGGGGTTGTTTTTGCGGTCGATAAGGTCGTAAAGGGGCATGAGTTCAAGTGCGTCTTCCTGTCCGAAGCCCACCACTGCGAGATTGTTCTTTTCGTCGAGCGACTGTATCCAGGCCTGTACGTTTGCGTCAGTGTCGTTGCCCTCTCCGTAAAGTGCTGCAGTGCTCTTGGTGCTACCGCCAATTGCAGAGATGGTTGTGGTGATGTATTTCTTGTTGCTTTCGAAAGTTTTCTTCTGGTCAGCGGTGACATTGCAACTACCCTCAATGATCTTGTTTTTGTAACTGCAACTTGCCATGGCCTTGATCTCATTCTCATTTTTACAGTATTGCTTGTCGCAGGTGGTACCGTAGCGCAGACGTCCTCCGAGGTCGGCTTTCAGGATGAGGTGCGATCCGTAGTTTTTGATGAGTTCCTTGAAACCTTCGGGTGTAGAGGGATAAAAATCATTGTTTCCGTCAACGGCGTCCAGTGCGGTCTGTGTCATGAATTTGCGCACGTTGCTGCGGTCGATGCCTTCCACATACGACTCACGCACCTTGACGTCGACCAATCCCAAACCGAACATGTTGGTCGTCTTCTCCGTCTGCGATTTGCTGAAGGTGGCGTTCGCCTCAGCCTTGAAACCGCCGCGTGAGCCCTTGATCTCAGAGTGTACCTCCATCTTCCTGGAGAGTTCGTTGATGCTGGTCGCACCGTACTGTTCCACTCTGATGACAGCGCTTGTACCGGAGTATGTCACGCCGCAACCCTCGTCACTGGCAGCGTTGACGGCCTCGATTTTGAGGATGGGGTTTCTCGAGATGGCGCTTTTCCCGGGTGCCTTGGTAATGTTGTAACCATATCCTACACCGTTGTTGCGGTTGCCCTTGGTGTCTTTGTTCTCAGGAGCCTCATTTTCCTCACCTCCGCCTTCGCCACGTGTGCGACTGTAATCGGGGTTGTCGAGGTTGCACTTCTGTGAGATAGGGAACGACTGGATTTCGTTGCCTTCCATGTCGCGGATGATCATCTTCGCCTCATTGCGATAGTCAGTCCAGTTGTCGAGCATACAAAGTTTGATGGTGGCGGGTCCGTGTCCGTGGTCGGGCAGCGCATAGCAGAAACTGTTTTTCTCGTCTTTGAACTTGATGTCGACTGTCCAGTCGCCGTCTGCGTCCACTTTCACAGGAACGGAGTAACCGCACTGGTCAAGATTCATTAATTCAAAACTGTTAGAGGTAGAGGCGTCAGACACCTCTTTAAGTTCATCACTGCATGCTGTGAAAGCAGTAGCGAAAATACCTGCGGTCAGGATGTTTATGAACATCGTCTTGACTAGATTCTTTTTGGTAATCATGTTTTTTGTCTTTTTTTTTGTTGTTATACATTGTTTGTGTTGATTTCTGTGTGCAAAGTTATGGGGTGAATCTATAGGCTCCACTTTTTTCCGTGTTTTTTGTTCCAGATTATTGAGACATCTCATAAATATTGCGACAAAGTGCCGCCACCCCCTCCATATCTGTCGCAAAGAAGGCAAAAACGCGATGAAAAAGTTTATCAAAAGTCTTCAGTTCACCTAAAAATGCCTACATCTGCATTCTATGCATGATGAGACATCAGGAATGGCATACGATAGTTTTTTCAACAAAAAAAGCAGAGGCGCCATCGCACCTCTGCTTATCATGAGAATCACTGTCTTGTGATGTTATCTGCGGATATATTTCTTACCGTTCTTGATAATGATGCCCTTGTAATCGCTGTTAACCTTCACACCCATGATATTATATGCAGGAGCGTTGGTGTCATCGTCATTGGTCAGTTGGTTGATGCCAGACGTGTGGTAGAACACGACCTTGTCGATGTTGCAATAGGGATTGTTGATGGTAAGACGGATGATTTGCTGTCCTTCGGGAATCTCATTGGTGAAGGTGCCCATCACAGCCTTATAGGTGTCCCATGAACCTTCGCCTGTTTTCGGCACATTGATTCTGGCCAGCGGCACCAACGTTCCGTTCTGAACGAGTGCGAGACTGAATCCTGAACCGTCGAGTCCAGATGACACGTAAGCCTCATAATTGTACAATCCGGCCTTTGTCACATTGACAGTGTATTCGGTCCATTCGCCAGCGGCAGTATATCCAAGCGCATAACTGTTATTACCGGTCACGATATCCACGCCTCCGTTGTCGTTGCGATAGCGAGTATTGCCCTCGTCTTCAGCGTCTGAATCATGGTATGTGAAATCCTCACCACCTGAATCAAAGTCTTCCACCTCAATCATGCCAGGCAAAGTGGCAGTGCCTTTATGAGGTATGCGCTTGTTGTTAACAACAAATTGATATTCAGCCACTTTTGAATACTTACCTTTGTTATCAACAGCGACAGCGTTGAATTTGAAGGTACCTTTCTGATTCGGGACATAGGAATAGTCGTAAGGCTGGCTAGTGAATGTCGTCACAAGCACATCGTCACGATAGAGCATTACCTTTGAAATCGATGCTGTCGATGATGAAGCATCCACATGTATTGTAGCGTTCTCTGAGATCACACCCGGGTTGGGATTGGAAGAGACTGCGATATTGATGTTGTCGTCCACCTCGATGCGGTTGAACACCAGTTTGTCGATGTTACAACTGCTGCCCGTGATGTTGATGCGGAAGATGTGCTCTCCTGCCTCGAGCGGTATGAGCAAACGTCCGTGCATAGTGCTGTAGACATCCCAGTTGTTCTGTTGCAGACATGGAATGACGATGTTGTTGGTAAGAGCCACAAGCGAGCCGTTCTCGTTGAGCGACAAGTTGAACGAGGAATTGGTGGCACCTGAAGAGACGAATGCGTCATATTCATAGACACCAGCCTCTTTCACATTGACCGTGTATTCCAGCCATTCGCCACTACTGGTATAACCGATAGCGTAACTGTTGTTGCCTCTGACTATATCCACGCCGCAGCCTTCATCGGAACGATAGTTGACCTTACCCTCGTCCTGATTGTCACTGTCGTGGTAAGAGATGCCCTCAGCGCCCTGGTCAAAGTCCTCGGCCTCAAGCGTTCCAGGCAATTCGGCGACACCGTTGTAGGGAGTACGCGGCGGGAAGGTATTGAAGCCAGACATGCGCTCATAGGTAGAGCCGTCAGTGGCGGTGACCACGGTCTTGACATTGTAGCGTCCTGTATGATCGGGGGTATAAGCAAACTCAAAGTTATTGGTAGTGAACGACTTGCTGAGAGTACCGTCGATATACACATCAATGCGGGAAATCGTCTTCGTCTTCAGTCTGGCTTTTCCGCTGATTGTCACAGGCTCATTGACAGTGGCTTTGATGGGCCAGCATTTTACATACGTGGAAGACTCCTTGACCATGCCGGGGAATGGGCTCTTTGCTTTTTGGGCTTTTTCGCTCGCCATGTATTGACGCAACCACGTCATCGCAGGACGGTCCTCGCCATCTTTGATGAGACCTGAGTTACCGTCGGTAGTCCATGTGGCACCATAGATATATCCCCAGAGGGTAATGCCGGCACAGTAGTCCTTCTCCCACATATAAGGAATCTGGGTTTGATACTGCTGCTCTTGCTGGGCATCGTCGGTGGTACCGATATCATATTCGGTGCTGTACATCGGCATCTTCAACTCGCGTTGAATCTCATCACACGCGGCAGTAAATTCCTCGAAAGAGATGTCGGTGAGGTCGTGCGACTGACATCCGTAAGCGTCGATGGGCGCACCGGCGTCGCGCAATGTCTTGACAAGGTCAATGAACTGATCTTTTTGCCAACGGAAAGTGTTGTAATCATTGTAGATGAGGATGGCATCCGGCCAACGCTCATGCGCCATTTCAAATGCCTTGATAATCCAATCATAACCGGTGACACCGTCACCTCCGAGCGCATTCTTATAGGGAGCGGGATTATGACCCGCCACAGCCTCGTTGACCACGTCGATCATGGGCAGGTCAGGATAATGCGCCTTGACCCCGTCGAACCACTCCTCAATGGCCACAGTCTGCTCACTGGTGGATATGTCATTCATCCATCTTGGATACTGACCACCCCAAATCAGTGTGTGGAATTTGTAGGTGAAGCCATGTTGCTTTGCATAATCGAAAGCCCTATCTGCACCTCCGAAAGTGAAAACACCGCGTTGTGGTTCACACGCATCCCATTTGGACTCGTTCTCGGGTGTGATTTGATTCCACAAGGTATAATACGGCTCGTTACCGTAATCTACTTGTCCCCTTGTGGTAATGTTTCCCAGAAATTTGTCCGGGTTTTTTGACAACTGCGCTTGGGCACTCACAGTGAGCAATCCCGCAGCGAAAAACAGTAATAATGTACGTTTCATTTTGATGAATCGATAGCAGTTTTGAAAATGAATGTTTTTATAGGTTGATTTGAAGCATGGTAAATGAATACGGCGCGATGTCGAGGGTCATTTTCTTGCTTGCCTTGATGCTTTCCTCCTTGGGTTGGATGGGCTGCGCGTCGTAGTTGTTCTCGTCCTGAGCCTGACCAGAGATGACGGTCTTGACAGCCTGCGACTTCATCCCCTTGAAGCGTGAGAGGTCGATGTTTGCCCTTTTGGCTTCGTCGCTGGCATTACAGATTTTGACAAAGAGTTGGCGTGTTTTGGTGTTGAGCACCACCGACTGTCCTTGCAAGTTGGTAGCCCCGTCGATTTTGACACAGTCGCCATAGTAATAGTTACCTGCTGATTTGCCGAACATCTGCTGCACATAGTAAGAGCAGGTGAGATAGGGACGCTCATTGTCGAAGTAGATGAGGTCGGGGTTCCAGTTGGTGTTGTCGCGGCGTGCGAAGAGGGGCGCATAAGAAGTCATGCAGACCACATCGCCGTTTTTCTCGACATGGAGCAGATAGAGTCCCTCAGCCAGAGCGTCGATAAGTTTCTTGTCCTTGGCGGCATATTCACCCAGATAGACCTTTGTCTTGCGGTCGCGGGGATAATTGTCGTATTGACGTGTTTTGAGGAAAAAGTCGCGCGGTTCGTAGTAGTGCTCATCGAGGATGGGGAGTCCCACTTCCTCAGCCACTTTCCAACCCGTCTCGAAGTCGGGGTTGCCGGGGTGTGAACCAGGACCGGCCGTACCTACGATGACAATTTCGGGATGAGCCTTGGTGACACGCTCGTAGATGTATTTGAAACGCTCGATGAATTCGGGAGAGATGCGCTCCTCATTACCCAGTCCGAGGTATTTGAGGTTGAAGGGTGCGGGATGGCCAGCTTCAGCACGGACACGTCCCCACTTGGTGTTGACATCTCCATTGGCCCACTCGATAAGGTCGAGGGCTTCATCTACCCACTCGTCCATCTGATCCATGGGAACCCAATCCTGGGCCTGGTCTTTCATACCCCAGCCACCGTTTGTACCTTGACAACTGACACCACACGGGAGAATAGGAACGGGCTGCATACCGAGGTCTTCGCAGAACTGGAAATACTCGAAATAGCCCAATCCCATGGACTGGTGGTATCCCCAAGTGTTTTTCAGTCCACGGCGCTGCTCTTTCGGTCCGACAGTCGTCTTCCAGCGGTAGGTATCCCAGAATCCGTCGCCACCGCCATGCACCACACATCCACCAGGGAAACGCATGAACTTAGGATGGAGGTCGGCCAACGCCTGAGCCAGGTCTTTTCTCATGCCGTGACCTTTGTAGGTGTCTTGGGGCATGAGCGATATCTGGTCGACATCAAGTGTGCCCACGTTGAGCACAAGTATCTGGAGGGCTGCTTTCTGCGAGGTCTCACCGGCAGTGAGAGTAGCATTGAATTTCTGCCATTGGGTATTGTTGACATCCCACTCCACGTCAGCAATCAGTTTGGGGTCTCTGCCCCACCCTTGCGGTTCCACGAGCGCCACTCTGACTTTCTTCGCATCACCTTTCACATTGCGGAGGAAGGCAGACACATCGTATTTATCGCCCGCTTTGACAGAGATGCCTCCAAAGCCGTCGTTCTGGATGCCATAGCCGGTCCAGCCTTTGAAATCATAGTAATGTCCAACACGTTCGGTCATCAGCCGCATGAAGTGCGGATTGTTCTCATGGATGGGATTGTCGGTGCGAGCCTCGAGGTAACCGAGAGAATGACCGGGACGAACCACTTTCCATGCAGTGCCAGGTCCCCAACCGTCGCGTTCGGAGGGATTGAACTCGAATGAGCCGTTTTGTATCAGTTCGGCGTATAATCCGCCGTCGGCTGCACTGCTGATATCCTCGAAGAAGATACCGAGTAATTCGTCACTAATGGGAGTTCCGCCTTTAGGCGGGGTCATGGCCTTTTGAGCGTAAAGACCCAAAGCCGCTGCCAAAAACGCAGCGCAAAGTGTTGTTCTTTTATTCATAATGATTCAGGCTTAATTATTCATAATTATTGTGCGAAGGTAACATTTTTTTTCCATTCTGACAACACGCTATTAAGCGGAATGGACAAAATGCAACAAATCAACAATTATTTGGTACTTTTCATCGTTTACAAAATGGCATTTTTCGGGAAATACATTATTTTTGCATCCGAAAAACATCCTATATACCATGACCAGAAAAGAAGAATTGGAACAGAATCCGAGATTGCAAGAGGAACTGCGGAAGATGGCCGCGGGTGAGCATTACGATGCACACATCCCTGAAATGCGAGCCTGGCGCGACGAGGTGAAGAAACTGTTGCGGCGGTTGAACATCACTGAATATCACGATGAGAGCATGGCGGCTGTGACACGTGAACTGCTGCCCAACAGTGCGCCCGACGTGTATGTAGAACCACCCTTCTACTGCGACTACGGCAGCCGTATCTTTGCCAAGGAAGGTGTGTTTGTGAATTTCGGCTGTACGGTGCTCGACGGCGGCGGCGTTTACATCGGTCGCAAGACGCTGATAGCGCCCAATGTGTGTATTTACACCTCGGAGCACCCCGTGGATGCCGACGAGCGCGACGTGTGGGAGAACTGCCGTCCTGTGCATATCGGCGAGCGCTGCTGGATAGGCGGCAACGTGACCATTTGCCCGGGAGTGACCATCGGTGACCGCACGGTGATAGGCGCGGGTTCGGTTGTGATACGCGACATTCCCTCCGACTGCTTGGCGGCAGGGAATCCGTGTAAGGTGATCAGGAAGTTGGGGAAAAGCCTCACCCCTTCCCCCTCTCCAAAGGGCGAGGGGCGTGATTAGTAATCATTCTGAGCTAAGAATGCTCAAAAAACTCATAGCACCTAGAAAGAAGCCTAAGCCCTCATAGGAGAACTATCGTCTAAAATCATAGACTCATTACTTTATTTTGAAATATCTTGCAAGTTTGTAGTATTTGCATTATCTTTGCCAATGGAATTACTGGGCGCAGCAAGCTCTGACCCCTTTGCACCATGAGAGGTTGACGTGGGATTGGTGGTAATTCCCTCTTCTTCCCAAACTTATTTACTTTATGAGTCTGGACAAGTGGCATTGGATAAGACGGCCGTCGCCATCGCGGAGGTGCATGCCGCTGCCTTTGCAATAACGGTACATATTGCAGTCGGCACACTGGTCGCGGTGCATCCATTCGCGGTCGCGGTAAACTTCAAAG
>JAEEGL012344671.1_pt1 | contig 10649 bp, 11 predicted proteins | sample 9134231 | NCBI WGS metagenome assembly JAEEGL01 (sample SAMN16246548, study PRJNA631951) | gut metagenome | biome: gut microbiome; feature: rumen; material: fiber-attached | host: Bos | place: Iran: Karaj | collected 2018-10 | reverse complement strand
ATAATCCTGAATTTACTTTAATGGAAGCATATCTTGCTTATAGTAATTTAGAGGGAATGATGGATTTAACAGAAGGTATGTTTACTACTATTGCAAAAGAGTTGGGTAAAATGACATTCCAATTCTTAGGAAATGATATTAATCTAGAAGGTCCTTGGAAAAGAATTAGTATGACTGATGCTATTAAAGAACAAACAGGAATTGATTTTAAAGCAATTACTTCATTAGATGAGTGTTTGAAATTAGCAGAAGAACATCATATTGAGCTAGAAGAACATGAAAGAGCATATGGTCATATTGTTAATAAATTCTTTGAAAAGTATGTAGAAGAAACATTAATTCAACCAACATTCTTATATGGACATCCAATTGAGATTTCTCCATTAACAAAGAAGAATCCTGATGATCCTAGATTTGTTGATCGTTTTGAGTTATTTATTGGTGGAAAAGAATTTGCAAACGCTTATACGGAGTTAAATGATCCAATTGATCAATTAGAAAGATTTGAAGCACAACTTGCTGAAAGAGACTTAGGAAATGATGAAGCTAATGATATTGATATGGATTTCATAGAGGCACTTGAATATGGAATGCCACCTGCTGGTGGAATTGGATATGGAATAGATCGATTAATGATGTTATTTACGGAACAAGAATCCATTCGTGATGTTTTACTATTCCCAACTATGAAAGAAAAAAATAAAGAAGTTTAATACTTCTTTTTTTTGTAATATTAATGATATAATAGTAATATAAGGTAGGTGAAATTATGGAGGATGAAAGACTAGAAGATACAGAAAAAGATTTAGCGTTAACTGTAGGAGATATAGAAGAAGTAAAGGAAAGACTTGAACAAATGGAATTCAACAACGAAGAAGAAGATCAAGAGGTTATTGAAGAATCCGATGAAGAAGAGGATGAAGAAGAAGAGGAAGTTGTTGAAGAAAAAGAAGTAGAAGAAGAAAAACCTGTAGTGGAGAAAAAAGAAGAGAAGGAAGAAATTGCTAAAGATTTTGTTGTAGATGATGAAAAGAAGAGCAATAAAATCATTATTATTTTAGGTTGTGTTATTGTTTTATTACTTCTTATTGTAATTGTTTTATTAGTTCTTCCTAAAGGAAATGGTAAGAATAATAATAGTAAGGGATCCGGTAGTAGTGAAAGTAGTAGAGGTACTCCAATAACAGATGATGAAAAACCTACTGTTTCTAAAATAGATATTTCTAAAGGAGATTCTTACTTTATCAATGATAATTATTTATATGTTGTCTTTAATAATAAAGGATATATTACGAATTTAGATGGAAAAACTTATTTCCAAGATGATTCTTTATCTTGTTCTGTTGATACGATTGGAAGTTCTCAATTATTATGTTTAGATAAAAATTCTGATCAAGTAAAATATTCTATTAAAAAAGTTGATGATAATGGTGTAGTTAAAACAGTTGTTGAAGAAGATAAATATTCTTCTCCAGATAGAGTTTTAATGGATAATAAACGTCGTTTAGTAGGTATTTATAGTGATAATAAAAATGAATTAACTTTTTATATTTTAACGAATGAAGGATCTAATAAGATAACTTTAAAAGATACTTATTTAGTTTCTAATACAATTTATAGTGGAAGATATGCAATTGTATCAAATGATAAGAGTCATAAATCTATTGGTGTATTTGATGTTATTGATAATAAGGAATTAATTCCATACAAGTATCAAGAAGTACAATATCTACATGATAATATTTTTGCAGTAAAAGAAAATGATAAATATGGTATTCTTGATTCTAATGCATCTGTTAAATTAGGCTTTAAATATAGTAATGTTTATTATTCTAATGGATTATATTTTGTTGGATCTAATGATTCTTATAGTTTATATGATAATAATTTTAAAGAATTAAAATCTTCTCTTTTATATGGAATACTAGAAGTAGAGAAATTTGGTGATAAAGTAATTGTTCATTCTAGTAAATCTAGTGAACCATATATTGGTGTTGATAAGAATGGAAAAGTAACGAAGTTTGATTTTTCTACTTATAAAGTATATGAGGATACTCTTATTACAGTTAAGGGTAATACTATTACTTTATATGATAAAGATTTTAATAAAACAAAAGATTTTAATTATGAAAAAATGAATGAAATTGATTTTACAACGGGAGCTATTTATTTGGATAATTATTTAGTATTTAATGGTAGAAAATTGTTTGATATTGGACAAGGTACTTACTTATATAATGCAAGTAATTTATCTCGTTCTTATCAAAGTTATTATGTTGATGTAGCAATTCATGATACTCTTGGAAATGCTACGGTTTCTTTGGATGATAAGCCAATTGGTACTCTAGAAGGAATTGATATGAATGCATTTATTAATGCTGATAATAATGGTATTAAAGTTACAAATCAATACTTTATATTCCATGTTGGAAATAAAACATTAATTGTAAAAAAATAAAAATGAAAAATCAGAAATCTGATTTTTCTTTTATTTTTCCATAAAAAAAACATCAAAAAAAAGGTCAAAAGCTTGTAAATTAAAAGTCAAATATTATATAATTAATACAGGAGGTTATTTATGAAGAAACATAATGTAAGCAAAGTCGTTCTTATTACTATATTAGTATTCTTATTACTTACTTGGATTTTACCTGCTGCTTATTATTCTGGTGAGTATGTAGATCAAGGACGCGTCCAAATGGGATTATTTGATTTGTTTAGTTATCCATTAACAGCATTAAGTTATTTTGGATATATTGCACTTTTCTTTATCCTAGTTGGAGGATTTTATGGAGTTTTATATAAAATTCCAGCATATCGTTCATTCTTAGATAAGATTGTTGAAAAAGCAAAAGGTAAAGAAAAATTTGTTCTTTCACTATTTGTAGTTCTAATTGCTTTATTAGTATCTATTTGTGGAGCACAAATTAGTATTGCTTTATTTATTCCTTTTGTAGTTGCAGTTGTTCTATTAATGGGATATGACAAAATTGTGGCAGGATTTGTCACTGTTGGATCTATTTCTGCAGGATTAATTGGAAATACTTATGCTACATCTAATTCTAGTATCTTAACAAGCGCATTATCATTAAATGATAATTACCAAATTGGTGTTCGTTGGATATTATTAGTTGTTGCAGTTGCACTTGTAATTTTCAATATGCTAATGTATATCAAGAAAAACTCTGCAGGCGTAAAAATAGAGAGAAAATCTGTTAGAAAAGTAGAAGAGAAAGTAGTTGCTTCAAAAGTAGAAGCTAAAAAAGCTCCTGCTAAGAAACCAGCTTCTAAACCTACAAAGAAAACAGGAAAGAAAACAAACAAGAAATCTTCTAAATCACGTAGAAGTGATAACAAAGCAGCTTTAAAAGATGAAGATATTATTGTTGTAAAAGATGGAGTTATGGAAGAAGATTTAGTTCCTACTTTAAGTGGAGGACGTCATAAAGTATGGCCAATTGCAGTTGCATTTAGTTTATTATTTATTCTATTTGTATTAGCATTCCTTCCATGGGGATCTTGGGGAGTTAAAGCATTTGATACAGCTACTACTAGTGTAACTGGATTCGAATTATTTGGATTCCCACTATTCGGTAAAGTATTAGGTACAATTAATTCATTTGGTAATTGGTCAATTACTGACTTATTCTTACCTTTAACATTAGTTGTATTACTATTAGCATTTATTTATAAAGTAAAAGCTAAAGATCTTACTGAAGGATTTGTTGAAGGATGCAAGAAGGCTTTAGGTCCTGCTGCAATCGCTATTTTACTATATACAGTTTTAGTATTAGTAACATATCATCCATTCCAATTAGCAATATATAAATTTGTTTTAGGAATTACTAAAAACTTTAATATTGCAACTACAGTTATTGTTGCTGTATTATGTGGATTATTTAATTCAGATATTGCGTATAGTTACCAAAGTGTTGTTCCTTACTTCGCTAGTGTAGTAAATTCAACAAACTATGGATTAGCTGGAATTATTTTCCAATCTATGTATGGTTTAACAATGTTAGTTGCTCCAACAAGTTTAGCTTTAATAGCAGTCTTATCATTCTTAGATGTTTCTTATAAGAATTGGTTTAAGTCTGTTTGGAAATTATTGTTAGAATTATTCGTAGTATTATTAATTGTATTCATAATTTTAGCTTTAATTTAATAAGAGAACCCAATGGGTTCTTTTTTTTGTTTCCAAAGAAGAATTCTGTGATATAATAGGCGCAGGTAGGTGATTTATGTGAGGATTTATAATACTCTAAGTAAGACAATTGAAGAATTTGTTCCAAATGATGGAAAAAAGGTAAAGATGTATACTTGTGGACCTACTGTATATCATTATGCTCATATAGGTAATTTACGTACTTATATTTTTGAGGATATTTTAGAAAAAGGGTTAACCTATTTAGGTTATGACGTTTCTCGTGCAATGAATATTACAGATGTTGGTCATTTAACGAGTGATGGTGATACTGGTGAAGATAAAATGGAAAAAGGAGCTAAAAGAGAAGGTAAGACTGTATATGAGATAGCTGATTTCTATACAAAGGCTTTCTTAGATGATATGGTTCGTTTAAATATCAAAGTTCCTGAAATCATTGAAAAGGCTAGTGACAACATTGATACTTATATTAAGATGATTACGAAAATGATTGATGAGGATTATGCTTATCTATCTAATGGTAATGTTTATTTTGATATTAGTAAGGCAAATGATTATTACAAGCTATCTGGTAAAAATCCAGATGATCTAAAAATAGGAGTACGTGATACAGTAGAAGAAGATAAAGCAAAAAGAAATCCAGCTGATTTTGTTCTCTGGTTTACTTTATCTAAGTTCGAGAATCAAGTAATGAAGTGGGACTCTCCATGGGGTGTAGGATATCCTGGATGGCATATTGAATGTTCTGGAATATCTTATAAAGTTTTTGGAGACCATTTAGATATCCACTGCGGTGGTGTTGATAATATATTCCCACATCATACAAATGAGATTGCTCAAAGTGAAGCATATCTTGGACATAAATGGTGTAATTACTGGTGTCATGGAGCTCATTTAAATGATGAAACTGGTAAGATGAGTAAATCTAATGGAGAGTTTTTAACTGTTTCTCTACTAGAGAAAAAAGGATATTCTCCTCTAGATTATCGTTTCTTTTGTTTGAATAGTCATTATCGTAATCCTTTGGTATTTACATTTGATTCTTTAGATGGCGCTAGAAATGCATTAAAGAAATTAAAATCAAAAGTTTTGTCTTTAACAAATGATGGAGAAAAACAACAGGATAAATTTGTTTTATACCATGAAAAATTTGGAGACGCTTTAGGAAATGATTTAAATACTTCTTTAATGATTACAGTTTTATATGACTTATTAAAAGATAATGAAGTAAATGATGCTACTAAGAGACTTATTGTAGAGGATTTTGATTCTGTATTATCTTTAGATTTATTAAAGGAAGAAAAACAAGAAGTAGATAGTTCTTTAGAAGAGATGATTCTTTCTAAGATTGAAGAGAGAAAAGAAGCTAAAAAGAATAAAGACTTCCAAAAAGCTGATCAAATTCGTGATGAATTACTTTCTCAAGGTATTAAGTTAATTGATACTAGAGAAGGTACTACATATGAGATTCTATAGAATTCGTTTAGGCGAATTCTTTTCTTTATGTTATAATGTGTTTGGTGAAAAGAAATGGATGTAATGGAAATCAATGTATTAGTACTTGCTTATTTAGGTGATACTATTTATGAAAATTATGTGCGTAGATATTTAATATCAAAAGGTATTGCTCATGTAGATGATTTACAAAAAGAAGCTATAAAATATGTTAGTGCGAAAAACCAAGCTGTTTTTATACAAGAATTAATTGATAAAAATTTATTATCAGAAGAAGAGTTAGATGTTGTGAAAAGAGCTAGAAATTATAAAACTACTTCTCATCCAAAGAGTTGTGATATTATTACCTATAAATATGCTACTGGATTAGAAGCTTTGATTGGTTATTTAGATTTAAAAAATCATAAAGAAAGGATCGATGAAATTATGAATTTCATCTTACAATAGAATATGTTAGTATTTGGTAGAAATGTTGCGAAAGATTTATTGAAAAAAAATAAAAAAGTACTAAAAGTAATAATTCAAGATGGTTTTGATGATAAAGAATTAATTTCTCTAATAGAAAAAGAACATTTAAGAGTAGAAACACGTTCAAAAAGAGAAATGGATCATTTGTGTAATGGAGTTCATCAAGGTATAATTCTAGATATTCCGGATTACCAATATTCTGATTTGAAGGAATTCTTAAATGATTCCAGTGAGGAGTTTGTCGTTTTATTAGATCATTTAGAAGATCCACATAATTTAGGAGCAATTATTCGTACTTGTGAAGCTGCGGGAGTTAGGACAATTATTCTTCCTAAAGACAGACAAGTTCAAATTAATGCTACGGTTATGAAGACTAGTGTTGGAACTCTAGATAATATGAGAATTGTATCTGTTAGTAATTTAGCAAATACGATTGATCGTTTAAAAGAGAATGGATATTGGATTGTTGGAACTGCCTTAGAGAATAGTGTTGATTATCGTAGTATTGATTATAGCGGTAAAATTGCTTTAATTATTGGAAATGAGGGGTCTGGCATTTCTAAGTTAACTGCTGAAAAGTGTGATTTTATAGCAAAAATACCAATGTATGGCACTACAAATAGTTTAAATGCTAGTGTAGCAGCTGGTATTATGATTTATGAGGTAATCCGGAATAGAAAGTAGGTTTCATGGATTATAAAATATATAATGACTATGAACTCATTGATAAGATAAGGGAAAATGATGAAGATTCTCATTCTATATTGTTTTTAAAATATCAAAATGTTCTTCATGCAATTGTTCATGAGTATTATAGTCGTTTTTCTAATTATGGATATGATTATGATGATTTTTATCAGGAAGCAATTATTTCTTTTTATCATGCATTATCTTTATATGATGAAAAGAAAGATGTTTTGTTTTATACTTTTATGATTCTTTGTGTTAAGAGATCCTTATTATCTTTTTGTAGAAATATTTCTAGAGGAGATACTCGTATTTCCTCTAAATATTTTAAAGATTCAGATGATTGTGTCATAGAGGATGTTGAAAGTGATATCTCTATGTATATGAAAAGACAAGAGATTCAATCTATTATACGAGAGGTTATTTTTGATTTTCCTATTGATGTTAGCTCTATATTAGAATTACATTTCAATGGTTTTTCTTATCGAGAGATTGGAACTCTATTAGATATTCCTACTAGTACGGTTGAATTTAAGAGTCGTAAGGCAAGAAAATTGTTAATTTCAAGAGTTCAAAATTATTGTTGTAAATAGGCAGTTATTCAATTGTCTTTTTTTCTTTTTTAGAGTACAATGGATATAGAATAGGGTGATTTGTATGGCTAATCAGAATTATGAATCTATGTCTTTAACTGAATGGGTTGTATCTCATCCTAGTGAGGATGATAGAAGAGCTGTTTTTCTTAATTTGGATAGAGCTTTAAAATATATTCATGACCATGGATATTGTATTCAAATTTTTCATCCTTCTGAAATAGAAGTATTAAATAACGATGATCAGTACATTCAATTTCTTCATTTGATGGAATTATCACATGATTCTATTACTAGAAAGAAAATGATAAAAGAAGATATTTTTAATTCTAGTTTAGTTCAAATTGGTATCTATTCTAATAGTTTAAAATATCTTCAACCTGATTTTTTAAAAGAAAATTTTGATTCTTTTGTTCAGTTTCTTCCTCAGGGAGATGTTCCTTATTATAGAGGTGTTATCCAAAGAGGAGCTTCTGTATATTTCTGTGAATATGCTTTAGAGAAGAGAAATCGTGATTTAGCGGAATTAGAGAAAGAATTAGGTGAAATGACGGATGATGTAGAGGAACAATATGATAAAGAGGAAGTTTCTATTACAAATGATGCCGTTAATGATCTTATTTATAAACAAATCAATGGACTAAGAGATGCTGCATTTATTAACTGGTTATTAGTTCCTACTGTTATTTTAGGTATGTTAGTATTATTTGGTATCTTATCTTGGGTTTCTACTTTGATTTCTTAAATAATTATTTATCTTTTATATATTAAGATTTTGTTGACATTTCTAGGTGTTTATGCTATTTTATTGGTGTAAGCACTTGGAAGTGTTTTTATTTTGAAAAAATAAGGAATAGGTGAAAGTAAATATGGCTGAGGTTCGTAATAAGAAAAATAAAAAGACTAAAACTGAAAAGATTGAAAAGAAAAGTACGGAAAAGAAAGGATTATGGACACGTTTTCGTATCTTCTGTAATGGAGTAAAAAGTGAATTTAATAAAGTTCATTGGCCTAAAAAAGAAGATATGATTAAGTATTCTATCGCAACGGTTTTCTTTATTATATTCTGTGGTGTATTTTTCTACATCATTGATATCATCTTTGCATTTATTAGATCATTATTTTAAAAGGAGTTGTAGTTATGGATAAACAATGGTATGTCGTTAATACTTATTCTGGTCATGAGAATAAAGTAAAAGAAAAATTGGAAATGAGAGCAGAATCTATGGATATGCAAGACTATATCTATAGAGTAGTTATTCCTGAAGAAAAAGTAGTTGAAGTAAAAGATGGAGTAACAAAAGAAAAGACAAAGAAAATGTTTCCTGGATACATTTTAGTTGAAATGGTTATGACAGATGAAGCATGGTATGTTGTTCGTAATACTCCTGGAGTTACTGGATTTATTGGATCTAGTGGTAAAGGTGCTAAACCTACTCCATTACAACCATATGAAGTAGATAATATTTTAGGTAATATGGGTATTAGTCGTATGGATGTTGATACTGATTTATCTGAAGGTGCTAAAGTTAAAATTATTGCAGGACCATTCCAAGGTATGTTTGGTACTGTTGATACAGTTGATTTACCAAGTCAAAAAGTTAACTTACTTGTTGACTTATTCGGACAAGAGACTTCTGTTGAAGTAGAATTAAGTCAAATTGAAAAAGCTTAAGAAATAAATATTGCATTATTGCGATGTTTATGATATATTACTTACGCGGCTATTTATATAGTTCGTTAAGTATTTAGTGGGAAGCATGGTTTCGATTTTGAAAGCGGGAATCAAGCTATTTGGACCACTCGCGAAAACTATAATATAGGAGGTGTTTTTCGTGGCAAAGGAAGCAATTAAGAAAATTAAATTACAAATCGAAGCAGGAAAAGCTACACCAGCTCCACCAGTTGGAACTGTATTAGGACCTGCTGGAATCAATCTTCAAGATTTTTGTACTAAGTATAACGAAGCTACTCGTGATAAGATGGGTGACGTTTTACCAGTAGAAATTTCAATTTATGAAGATAGAAGTTTTGATTTTGTAATTAAAACTCCACCTACAGCATTCTTATTAAAGAAATATGCTAAGGTAAAGAAGGGATCTACTAAAGGATCTAACGAAACAGTTGCTACTATTTCACAAGCTACTTTAAAGGAAATTGCAGAAATCAAATTACCTGATTTAAATGCATATGATGTTGAGGCTGCTATGAAAATTGTTGCAGGAACTGCTAAAAATATGGGAATTGCTATTGAAGGTCAAGAGTAATTCATAAATAAGTTTAATAATTATCCAAGTGGAAGGATAAGAAAAAAAGAATCCGCTTAAACCACATAAGGAGGAAATAAAATGAGAAAAAGAAGTAAGAAATATACAGAAGCTATTTCTAAAGTTGAAAGAAATAAGGTATATTCAAAAGAAGAAGCTGTTAAATTAGTAAAAGAAACTTCTACTAGCAAATTTGATGGTTCAGTTGAAATTGCTATGAGATTAAATCTTGATACTAAGAAAGCTGATCAACAATTAAGAGGTGCTATTGTACTACCAAAGGGAACTGGAAAAACTAATAGAGTTTTAGTAGTTGCTAGAGGACCAAAAGCTCAAGAAGCTAAAGATGCTGGAGCTGATTTTGTAGGAGATACAGATATCTTAGAAAAAATCGAAAAAGAAAATTGGTTTGATTTCGATACTATGATTGCTACTCCTGATATGATGCCACTTCTTGGTAAATTAGGTAAGGTTTTAGGACCAAAAGGTTTAATGCCAAACCCAAAGACTGGAACAGTTACTATGGATATTGCTAAAGCAGTAGAAGAAGTAAAAGCTGGTCGTGTTGAATATAGAACAGATACTTTTGGAAATGTTCATGGAGTTATTGGTAAAGTTTCTTTCTCAGAAGAAGATTTACTTGCTAACCTTGATGCTTTTGTAGGTCAAATTATTCGTATTAAACCTTCAACAGTAAAAGGTGATTATATTAAGAATATTTCTATCTCTTCAACTATGGGTCCTGGAATCAAAGTTGAAAATAGTTTTGACAAATAATAATTAATAAGTTATAATAATTTAGAAATTTGTTGGTGCCATAGACAGTAGGTATAAAAATAAATCCTACCGAGGACTTAAAATACTAAGTATAAAAAGTTCTTTTGCTGTCTAGTAAAAGAATTTTTTTATGGCATCCCTAATAATTAAGGAGGTGTGTTATGGCAAGTAAGGCAATCTTAGAGCAAAAGCAAGTTGTTATTGACGAGATTAAAGATCGTGCTTCTAATGCTAAGT
>JAEEGL017305774.1_pt1 | contig 10650 bp, 10 predicted proteins | sample 9134231 | NCBI WGS metagenome assembly JAEEGL01 (sample SAMN16246548, study PRJNA631951) | gut metagenome | biome: gut microbiome; feature: rumen; material: fiber-attached | host: Bos | place: Iran: Karaj | collected 2018-10 | reverse complement strand
GCCGCCGACGTTGTGGTGCGCCTTGACGCCGTCCTTCGATTCGAGGATATCGGGGTAGATCGTGCCCTGACCGAGGAAGCGGATGCCCTCGAGCTTGTCCGCCTCTTCCGCGAACACGTCGATGAATTCTTTGCCGATGATCTTGCGCTTGGTTTCGGGATCGCTCACGCCCGCAAGCTTGTCGAGGAAACGGTCGGTCGCGTCGATGTAGATGAGGTTCGCGCCGAGCTGCTTCTCGAAGACGTCGATCACCTGCTCGCTCTCACCCTTGCGCATGAGGCCGTGGTTGACGTGGACGCAGACGAGCTGTTTGCCCACCGCCTTGATGAGAAGCGCGGCGACTACGGAAGAATCAACGCCGCCGGACAGGGCGAGCAAGACTTTTTTGTCTCCGATCTGCGCTCTCAGCTCCGTGATCTGTTCTTCGATGAACGCCTCGGCGAGGGCGGGTGTGGTAATGCGCTCCATGGATTCAGGACGGACGTTGCTGCTTGCCATAAAATACCTCCGATAAGAAGCGATTTTGAACTTGGCTTATTATAGCACAGCGCGGGACGGTTCGCAACGGTTTTTTTCACAAAAAATCGCCCGTCTGCGCTTTTTTTCTTTGTTTCGGCATGCGGGGGAGCGGGATCGACGCGCCGTCGTTCGACCGTCGGTTCGCTTCATGACGACGAGTTTTGTCCCGATTCGGCGCCGGGCGTGAAAAATGTTACAAATCATTTTTTTCTTGTCACGGAAATCCGCTTCGGCGCATGCTATAATGGGGGGAAAGTATTGTCCCCTGAAAGGATCGATCCATGCCCACCTATCGCGAAAACGCGGAAAAGCTGACGCTGCCCGTCATTCCCCTGCGCGGCGTCGTCGCGTTTCCTTCCAACAACATCAATTTCGAGCTCGAGCGGGAGATTTCGAAAAAGGCCTGCGAGGCGGCGACTTCTTCCGACATGCTCGTATTTCTTCTGACCCAGCGCGACGTTCGCGTCGACGAACCGAAGGAGGCCGACCTCTATCCCGTCGGCTGCGTCGCGCGCATCAAGCAGAGCGTCCGCAATCCGAAAAACGGGATCCTCCGCGTCGTGGCGGAGGGCTTCTGCCGCGCGACCGTGCTCTCGCTCACCGAGACAAACGGCTATTATACCGCGGAAGTGATGTCGAAAACCATCACCTCCGATTTTTCCGGGCACGAGCTGCGCGTGGAGGCCATGCTTGGCGAAATGCTCGAGACGCTCGAAGAATTCCTGCGCTACCGCCCCGCCTTCTCCCCGAGCTTTGAGATCGCCGCGCGCCAGATCACCAATCCCGGTCTGCTCGCGGATTTCATCGCCGCCCAGCTTTTCGTCCGCTTTGAGGATAAGCAGGGCGTGCTCGAGATCTACGACCCGATGCGCCGCGCGGAGAAGACCCTCATCCTCATGAAGAGCGAGATCGATCTGCTCCAGACCGAGCTCGAGATCCACCAGAAGGTCAAGCAGTCCATGGACGACAACCAGCGGGACTACTACCTCCGCGAACAGCTCAAGGCCATCGAATACGAGCTGGGCGTGGGCGAGGACGGAGACGAGCTGAGAAGAAAAATGGAGGACCGCAAGCTCCCGAAGGAGGTGCGGGAAAAGCTCGACCGCGAGATCACGAAGCTCTCCCGCATGACCCCCGGCTCACCGGAGGCAACGGTGATTTACAACTACGTCGACACCTGCCTCTCCATTCCGTGGGAAAAGCGCACCCGCGACCGCGTCGACGTGGACGCCGCGCGGCGGATCCTCGATGCGGACCACGACGGCCTCAAAAAGGTCAAGGAGCGCATTCTCGAATATCTCGCCGTGAAGCAGCTCAATCCGGAGCTGAAAAACCAGATCCTCTGCTTCGTCGGACCTCCGGGCGTGGGCAAGACCTCGCTCGGCGCGTCCATCGCCCGCTCGATGAAGCGCAAATACGTCCGTGTCTCCCTCGGCGGCATCCGGGATGAGAGCGATATCCGCGGCCACCGCAAGACCTATATCGGCTCCATGCCCGGCCGCATCATCGAGGCGCTCATCCAGTGCGGGACGCTGAACCCGGTCATGCTGCTCGACGAAGTGGACAAAATGTGTCAGGACGTGCACGGCGACCCGGCGTCCGCCCTGCTCGAGGTACTCGACGGCGAGCAGAACAGCGCGTTCCGCGATCATTTCATCGAGCTTCCCGTCGACCTCTCCGAGGTTCTCTTCATCTGCACCGCGAACACGCTCGACACCGTGCCGCGTCCTCTTCTGGACCGCATGGAAATCATCGAGCTGAACACCTATACCCCCTCCGAAAAGCTCTCCATCGCGAAGAATCACCTTCTTCCGAAGCAGCTCAAGCGCCACGGGCTGAGCCGCCGGCTCCTGAAGATCACCGACGCGGCGATCAAGGAGCTCATCGACGGCTTCACGCGGGAATCCGGCGTGCGCAATCTCGAGCGGGAGATCGGCGCGCTCTGCCGCAAGGGAGCGAAAGTGCTCGTCACGGAGAACCGCAAGAACCTCGTGATCGACGCTCCCGACCTTGAGGGATACCTCGGCCCGCGCAAATTCATCGACGACCCGGCACAGAAGGACGACCTCGTCGGCGTGACGAACGGTCTTGCCTACACCGAGGTCGGCGGCGATCTTTTGAAGGTGGAGGTCCTTCCCGTGGACGGCACCGGCAAGATCGAGCTGACCGGCACGCTGGGCGACGTGATGAAGGAATCCGCCCGCATCGCCGTGACCTGGCTCCGCGCCCACGCGGACGAATACGGCGTCGCCCCCGATTTTTACAAGACCAAGGACATACATATTCACGTTCCCGAAGGCGCGGTGCCGAAGGACGGGCCGAGTGCGGGCGTTACGATGACGACCTCCCTCACCTCCGCCCTCTCCGGCATCCCCGTCCGGCACGATATCGCCATGACCGGGGAGATTACCCTGACCGGTCGGGTGCTCGCCATCGGCGGACTGAGAGAAAAGTCCACCGCGGCATACGTCAAGGGCATCCGCACCCTCCTGATCCCGCGGGACAATATGCGCGACATTCCGGAGCTTGACCCCGCCGTGCAGAAGGAGGTCCGCTTCATCCCCTGCTCCACCCTCTCCGACGTGCTGAGCCACGCCCTGAGAAAGCCCGCTCCCGCCGAGACGCTTCCCATCATCGAAGCGCCTGAGGAGCACGAGCCGAAGACCGCAGCGGTGAAGATCCCGAAATCCGATCCGACGCCGCGCTACAACCGCGTATGAAACCGAATCTCAACAACGCCTCTCTCAAAATGTCGGCGGGACTGATCTCCCAGTTCCCCGCCGACCGGCTTCCCCAAATCGCCTTTTCCGGCCGCTCGAACGTCGGGAAGAGCTCGCTCGTCAACGCGCTTCTGAACCGCAAAAGTCTCGCGCGGGTCAGCGGGGAGCCCGGAAAGACCATTACGGTTAATTTCTACGACATCGACAAAAAGCTCTATTTCGTCGATCTGCCCGGCTACGGCTACGCGAAGCGCTCCCCCGAGGACAAGAAGCGCTGGTCGGCGCTGACGGACGGATATTTCACGAAGAATCCGAACATCGATTCCTTAAAGCTCGTGTGCGCCCTCGTCGATTCCCGCACGGGACCGACCGCGGACGACCGCGATATGCTCTATTATCTCCGCGAAACGGGCCTGCCCCACATCCTTGTCGCGACAAAAGCGGATAAGCTGAACGCGACCGAAACGAAGGCGTTTCGGGCGTTCCTCGAAGAAGACGAATCCACGCGCGGGCTCGACACGATCCTCTGCTCCGCGAGAACCGGGCTCGGCAGGGACGAGCTCTGGCGGAGGATCTACGAGGCCGCAAAGCTCTGAATTTTCGCCCGGAGGACCGAATATGATTCTTCATCCTCATTTTGACGTGAACGAAGCGGGGCACCTGACCGTCGCCGGCTGCGACGCCGTGAGCCTCGCCGAAAAATACGGCACCCCGCTCTATCTCATCGACACCGACGCGGTGCGCGCCATGTGCCGCCTTTACAAGAACACTGTGAAAACGGCGTTCGGCGGCGCGTCCGTTCCCGCCTACGCCGGAAAAGCCCTTTGCTACAAGGGGCTCTACCGCCTCATCGCCGAGGAGGGTCTCTCGGCGGACTGCGTGTCGTCCGGGGAGCTTTACACCGCGCATGCCGCCGGTTTCCCGATGGAGCGCGTGTTCTTCCACGGGAACAACAAGACGGACGAGGACCTCGCCTACGCACTCGAGCTGGGCGTGGGACACGTCGTCGTCGACGGCACGGACGAGCTCGAAGCCCTCGAGCGGATCGCCGCCGAAAAGGGCGCGCGCGCGAAAATCCTTCTGCGCATCACCCCCGGCATCGATCCGCACACGCACAAGAAGATCGTCACCGGCAGCGTCGACTCGAAGTTCGGCATGGCAATCGCCACCGGACAGGCGTTCGATTTCGTGAAGGCCGCGCTTGCCGCGCCCCATATCGAGCTCGACGGCTGGCACTGCCACGTCGGCTCGCAGATCTTCGACATCGACCCCTTCACGGACGCGTGCGACATCATGCTCGCGTTTACGGCGCGGGTCAAAGCTCTCTTCGGCTATACCCCGAAGATCCTCAATCTCGGCGGCGGCATGGGCGTGCGCTACGTCGAGGACGATCCCGGGATCGACTACGTCAAAAATCTCACCGACATGGGCGCGGAGTTTGAGCGGATGTGCGCGCTGTACGGTCTTGAAAAGCCCGCGGTCGTGCTCGAGCCCGGCCGTTCCATCGTCGCGGCCGCCGGAGCCACGCTTTACACCTGCGGCTCGGTCAAGACCGTGACGGGCTTCCGCAATTACGTCTCGATCGACGGGGGCATGCCGGACAACCCGCGCTACGCGCTCTACCAGTCCCGCTACACCGTCGTCAACGCGAGCCGCGCCGCTGAACAAGCGGACTTCCCCTGCACGCTCGCCGGGCGCTGCTGCGAGAGCGGCGACCTCATCGCCGAGGACGCGGTGATCGCCCGTCCGAAGCGCGGGAATGTCATCGCCGTGCTCGTCACCGGAGCCTACAACTATTCCATGGCGTCGAACTACAACCGCATCCCGCGTCCCCCGGTCGTTGAGCTTTCTTCCGAAGGAGACAGGCTCGCCGTCCGGCGTGAAACGCGCGAGGATCTTCTGGCGCTTGATCTTTAATCATTCCAGACGGGAGGCAGACCTTATTGAGCACTTCCAGACTGATCGAGTTTTTGTTCGTCATACCGTGCGTTCTCATCGCCCTGAGCGTTCATGAGGTCTCGCACGGCTGGATGGCATACAAGCTCGGCGACCCGACCGCGAAAAACATGGGCCGCCTGACGCTCAATCCCTTAAAGCACCTCGATCCGATCGGCACCCTGTGCATGATCTTCTTCCACTTCGGATGGGCGCGTCCCGTTCCGATCAACACGCGGTATTTCAAGAACAACAAGCGCGACACCGCGCTGACCGCTGCCGCGGGACCGATCTCGAACTTCATCATGGCGTTCGCCGGCGTGCTGTTTTTCCAGATTTTCGCCGTCATTTTCGCGCATCATCCGGCGCAGTCCGAGTTCGCCGTTCATCTGCAGTCCGGCGTTCTCACGCTCTTCTACACCTTCCATGTTCTGAACCTGTCGCTCGGGCTGTTCAACCTCATCCCCGTTCCTCCGCTCGACGGATCGCGCATCTTTCTCGTGTGGCTGCCGCCGAAGTACTATTTCGGCGTGATGCAATACGAGCGCTATATCCAGATCGCTCTACTGATCCTCCTGTGGACAGGGCTGTTGACCCTTCCGCTCGGGAAAGCGGTCAACGCGATCTCGGGCGGCATGGCATGGTTCGCGGATCTGATCATCCCCGGATAACGCCATGATCCAATACAAGCTCGAAACCTTCGAGGGGCCGCTCGATCTGCTGCTGTCCCTCGTCGCGAAGCATAAGCTCGACATCAGCGACATCCCGATCGATCTGCTCTGCGAGCAGTACATGGCGTACATCAAGGACGCCGAGGAGCACGACGTCGCGCTTGCCTGCGAATTCCTTCTGATGGCGAGCGAGCTCATGCTCATCAAAAGCCGGATGCTGCTGCCCCGCGATCCCGCATCGTCGGAGGACCCGCGCAAGTCCCTTGTCGACGCCCTCATCGAATATCAGCGCGCGAAGCTCGCGGCGGGCGAGCTGTCCGATCTCTTCCGTCTCTACGGCGGACGGACGGCAAAAGAACAGGACGACGTCTCCCCCGACCGGACCTATGTCGCCGACCACGCGGTCGATCTGCTCCGCGCCGCGCTCGTCCACGTATTCACGGAGACGAAATTCTCCGAAAAGACCGTGCGGGAAGAATTCTCCGGCATCGTCAACGCGCCCCGCATTCCGGTCGAGGACGTGATCGCCCGTCTGATCGGAGGTCTGCGCGAAAAGAGCGCGGATCTCGAGGATTATTTCCGGCGCTCGGAGAGCCGCGCGGAGGTCATCGCGAAATTCATCGGGATCCTCGAACTTTTGAAATTCCACATCATCGAGTTGCGCGAATCGATCACCGAGGAAAACGTCACCGACGTGTACTCCCACGCCGAAATCGTTCTCATCGCCACGGACGAGGAGATCGCCGCCGCCCAGCTTGAATCGAACGATTATTGATCGCAAAGGTATTCCATGGACAAAAACCTTGAAGAAGAAATCGTATTTTACACCCCGGAGCAGCAGTTCGCCGTCATCGAGGCTTGTCTGTTCGCGGCGGGTCATCCCCTGAGCTATGAAAAGCTCGGCGAGGTCCTTCGGATCACCCCGGGAGAATGCGCCGATGTCGTGGAGAAAATGGCGTCCCTGTACAACAGCGGGGACGGCTTCCCCCGCGGCGTCATCCTCGTCCGCTTTCCGGATTCCTGCCAGCTCTGCACGAAGGAGATCTATTCGACCGAGATCCGGCAGGCGCTCGGCATCCGGCGGGGCGGTCATCTCTCGCAGTCCCTGCTCGAGGTGCTCGCGATCGTCGCGTACAACCAGCCGAGCACGCGTGCCTTTGTCGACGCGGTCCGGGGCGTGGATTCGAGCTACGCGGTGGGCGCGCTGCTCGAGAAAAATCTCATCGAACCCTGCGGAAAACTGGACGCGCCCGGCCGTCCGACGCTCTACCGCACCACGACGGATTTTCTCCGCGTGTTCGGGATCGCGAGTCTGAACGAGCTGCCCGCGGTCCGCGTCAAAAACGACGCGGGTGAAACCGTCGAAATCACGCCGGAGCATAAGCCGGAACCGGATCCCACGCCGGCGGAATAAGCGCGTCTCTAAGGAAACACGGAAAGGAGGTCATGCCCCTTGATCGTTTTGTATATCCTGCTCGGCATCGTGCTCTTCTTCGCACTACTCTTCTGGATGAAGGTCAAGGTCTTTGTCCGCCTCGAGGACGAAATGACACTCCGTGCCGGTTACGGACCGATCGTTTTGACCCTTGTTCCGAAGAAAAAGAAAAAGCCCGTGAGCATCAAGGACTTTACTTATAAAAAGCATCAGAAGCGCCTCGCGAAGGACAGAGCCGCCGCGGAGAAAAAAGCGCTGAAGAAGAAAAAGAAGAAGGAAGAAAGCGATAAGAAGAAAAAAGCCAAGGAGCTCGAAAAGAAGGTCCAGAAGCTTGCCGAAAAGCACGACGGGGACAAGGACGTGAACAAGATCGCGTTCATCGTCGATCTCGTCAAATTGGGACTGGGCGAGCTCGCGGCGTTCCCCGGCTATCTCCACACGGATATCAAAATGCTCGACATTACCGTCGCCTCCGACGAGGCGGCAAGCACGGCGATCAAGTACGGAGCGATCTCGGCGGCGGTTTACAATCTGCTCGAGATCCTGAGAGCCAAGACCGTCATGCACGCGCGGAAAAACGCCGTCATCGACGTACGCCCCGATTTCTGCTCGGAAAAAACCGTATTCCATGTGGATTTCAGCGTCAAGATCCGCGTCTTCTCCTTCGTCCGCATCGGCTGGCACTTCCTCGTCTGGTTTGTGAAGCAGAAAATGAAGCGGGACTGATTCCCGCGACGTGCGGGCATTCCCCGCTTTCCCGATTCCAACCGTCGTCAGTAATCCTTGTATATTATGAATACGATATCATTTCATACGGAGGTTCACCATGGCTGAAAACAGACTCGGCGAAATGAACAAGAATTCCATCGATTCCCTTGCGGGACTGATCGACCCCAACGCCGTCGTCGGCACGCCCATCGAAACGGCGAGCGGAACCACCATCATCCCGATCACGAAGATGTCGGTCGGCTACGCGTCCGGCGGCGTGGACTACGCGTCGAAGAAGGACGTTTCCGGCAAGCCCGGCAATTTCGGCGGAGGCGGCGGAACGGGACTCACGGTCTCCCCGGTCGCGTTCATCGTGGTACAGCCGGACGGAAACGTCTCCCTGCTCAACGTCGGCGCGCCCGCGCCGAGCGGCGGCTCCGCGCCCTCCGTGCCCGCGGATTCCGTTTCCCAGGTCGTCGGGTTCCTCGAACGCTCCCCCGATCTGATCGAGCGCATCAAGGCGATTTTCTCGAAGAAAAAAGAAGAAAACAAGATCTGACGATCATTTCCGCGCATAAATGTGCCTCAGCCGGGTATGCTGTGAGCAGAAAACGCGAGTTTTCGACGAATCACTGTTGCCCGGCGGAGGTTTTATGAAACGCACACTTGCCCTTCTTTTGGCCGCGCTCCTGCTTCTTTTGCCCTGCGCGTCCGTCCCCGTATCTGCCGGCGCGCCGGGTACTTCCGCGCGCGCCGCTTTTCTCATGGAGGCGGGCGGAGGCGTTCTATACGAAAAGAACGCGGACGAGCGTCTTCCGATGGCGAGCACCACAAAGATCATGACGGCGCTCGTCGCGCTCGAACGCCTTGATCCGGACGCTCTTGTCACGGTCCCCCCCGAGGCGTGCGGCGTGGAGGGCTCAAGCGTCTATCTCTCCCCCGGCGAAAAGCTCACGGCGCGCGATCTGCTCGCCGCCGTTCTGCTTGAAAGCGCGAACGACGCGGCAGCCGCTCTCGCGTTCGCGGCGGCGGGCGGCATCGAACCCTTCGCGGAGCTGATGAACGAAAAGGCCGCGCGGCTCGGGCTTATGTCGACCCATTTCGTCAATCCGCACGGGCTGGACGACGAGGAGCACTACACGACCGCCCGCGACCTCGCGCGGCTGACCGCAGAAGCGCTCCGAAACGATTTGTTCCGCTCCCTCGTCGGCATGAAAAACGCCGTCATCGAACGGGATGGGTCCGGTCCACGCGCGCTCATCAACCACAACCGCCTGCTCCGCATGTCCGGGGACGTGATCGGCGTCAAGACCGGCTATACGAAGCGCAGCGGGAGGTGTCTTGTTTCCGCGGCGCAAAAGGACGGCGTGCTTCTGATCGCCGTCACGCTTTCGGACCCCGACGACTGGGACGACCATCTCGCGCTTCACGCCTACGGCTTCTCCCGGTGCCGCCGCGTCATCCTCGCGGAGGCGGGGGAGATCGTGCTGCGCATCCCCTGCGCCGGCGCGCCGGACGGTTTCGTGACCACCTCGAATCCCTCAGCACTCTCGCTCTGCCTGACGGACAGCCCGGCTCTGACCCGCGTGATCGAGGGAGAGCGGCTCTTGTTCGCGCCCGTCGAAAAAGGGACGCGGATCGGCGTCGTCACGTTTTACGCGGACGGAAAACCCGTCGCCTCCCTTCCCCTCCTCGCCGCGGAGTCGATTTGTGCTCCGGAGGAGAAATCCTTCTTCGGTTTTTTCCGGAGGACCCGATGAACGAAATCAGATTATCGAAATACCTGACCGACTGCGGCGTGATGTCCCGGCGCGCCGCGGATCGGGAAATCACCGCCGGGACGATCACCGTCAACGGAGAAACGGCGGTTCTCGGCCAGAAGATCGATCCGGAGACGGACGTGATCCTCTGGCGCGGGAAAAAGATCCGCGCGCGGGTGTTCTCGGAGGAGCATCCGCATACTTATATTCTTCTGAACAAGCCCGTCGGCTATGTCACCACGATGAAGGACGACGGGGGGAGAAAAACCGTCGCCGATCTGACGAAGCAGGTCGGGACGCGGGTCTATCCGGTCGGGCGGCTGGATTATTACTCGGACGGTCTGCTTCTCATGACGGACGACGGAGAACTGACCAACCGCATCCTCCACCCCTCGCACGAGATCCCGAAGCGGTACCTCGCGACGATCCATTCCCTTCTGACCGAGGAGGATCTCGAAGCCCTCGCGGAGCCCTTTGAGCTCGACGGGTACATGCTGCGCCCCTACGGCGTCGAATTCGTCCGGTATGTGAAATCGAACGGCATCCCGTCCACGGTCGTCCAGTTCACCTTGTATGAGGGCAGGAACCGCGAAATACGGAGAATCTGCGCGCGCTGCGGCGCGAAGCTCTCCCGGCTGACGCGCATCTCCATCGGCGAGCTGAAGCTGGACGGCATCGAATCCGGCAAGTGGCGCCCCCTGAACGAGGCGGAGCTCGCCTATATCAAATCCATCTGAACAACGCAGTTTAGCGGAAAGAGGACAAACATGTTTCAGGTACAGCCCGTACGCTCCCGCGAGCTTCAGAAAACGCTCGCGGAGCTCGTCGAATGTCCGTTTTACGAGAATACATACGCCTTCTTCGCCGCCGAGCTGACCGACGACGCGGCGGAAATCACGAAG
>JAEEGL016764002.1_pt1 | contig 10650 bp, 9 predicted proteins | sample 9134231 | NCBI WGS metagenome assembly JAEEGL01 (sample SAMN16246548, study PRJNA631951) | gut metagenome | biome: gut microbiome; feature: rumen; material: fiber-attached | host: Bos | place: Iran: Karaj | collected 2018-10 | reverse complement strand
TTCTTTTCTAATATCTTATTAAGTAATGTACTTTTACCTACATTAGGACGACCAACAATACTTACTGTTCCACTTCTCATAAATTACTCTCATCAAATGGATATGGGCATAACTCTTCTACAGTCTTTTCCATCATATCTATTTTAGAATACATATATACTTTCATATCTTTATTAAAGAATTCAGTAAATACTTGTCTACAAATAAAACAAGGTGTTCCAATCTTATCACTATTTACCATGATATGAAGTTCTTTAAAGTCACCTTTTTTATAACCCATAGAGATAGCTTTAAATATTGCTACACGTTCTGCACATATAGTTGCTCCGTAACTAGCATTTTCAATATTAACACCACCAATTAATTTACCATCATTCATTACACAGATAGCACTAACATTATATTTTGAATAAGGAGCATAACTTCTTTCTAATAACTTTTCTAAATTCTCTCTCATTTCAACCTCTTTAATATATTATATCATTATTTTTTCTTATATAATACTAAATCATTCTCAATAATTACTTCATAATTATTATTATGTAAATACTCATTTAAATAAGAATCTTTATATACTAAGTAATAATCAAAATCATATTTATTAATTAATTCTAAATCCTTACCTTGTTCTATATAACATACATCTTTAAAGTTAATATCGATATACATATCTGCTCTTCCATCTATAAAAGGTTTAATATCTTTATATATTAAGTAACCTCCTAGATCATATGCATTATATAATCTTTCCACTTTATTATCTTTTAAGTAATTAATAATATCATCACTAATTAACTTCTTTTCTTTATAACTAAAGATAAATAAGATATTGGCAATTATTAAGATTATTGATATAACAATTGGATTAATATAAAACTTATTCTTTTTAAAATAACTTGGTATATAAAAACAAACAAAGATATATAAATAAGGCATAAACTTAATACTTTTAATTCCCATAATAATAAACACTATTGTTATTAATAAATTAGTTAATGATATCTTTTCTTTCTTCTTTAATCTTCTTATAAAGATAAATATTAGAATTAATATTAAAACAATATAAATAATGCCTTCTGGATTTAGTTTAATACCTTGCCATTCTTCTATACAATCAATCATTATTTTATAACCCATATTTTGATAAGGATATAAAATCATTTTAAAAGTATGAGGATTAATAATTATACCAACTATTGATGTAACAATGGCATAAACATACTTTAATATTTGCTCTTTATTTAGTTTGTTATTACTAATATTTTTATACTTAATACTAAATATATTAATACCTAAAAACATTAAATAAATAATATATGATAGATTACTAGATCCTCCATGAAAATTAGCCCATAAAATACTTATTAATAAACTAAAATATATTTTTTTACTCTTTGGATTCTTATATAAATCAAAAGATAAATATAAAGTTATCGTAAAGAATAAATAACTTAATAAATGAGGTCTTGGAAGTAATTTAAAACCAAAAACTAATAATCCTATTAAAGCCAAAATAATAGTATAAAAAGTATTCTTCTCAAAATCTTTTTTATTGTAATAATATATAATACTTGATATCCCTAATAATGATAATAATGTATATATTAAACTACCTAAATTACCAAATATATATTTAAATCCATATATTAAACATTCATATAACCATTCATGACTTATCCAATGTAAATTATTTAATTCCCCATACCAAGAGAATATATCAGTATAAGGTATTTTAAGATTATTAATAATATATTTCCCTATTCTTACATGCCAATAATAATCACTACCATTATTAAAGAATGATATTATAATACAAAATATTAAAACAAATGATAAATATAACCAAATATTTTTCTTTTTCATTCTTTCTCCTTAGGACAATAATTAATCTTTCTACAATATACAAAATCATCATAACATAATTCATAATTATTAAGAATAAAGTCTTTTACTTTAATAGGCATTTGATTATCTATAAGACTATATTCAAAGAAATCAACTAGTATTCTACAATCTTCTTTTAAACATATTCTATCTATTTCATAAATAATATGATTCTCTTCGGTACCTAAATTACCATGATTCATTAAATCATATTTTGTAATTGTTTCATTATTATTAAGTCTTATAAAGTATGCAAAGGAATTTAAATAAAATCTTTTTTTGTTAGGTTCTTTATTAATATAATCTTGAACTTTATCAAAGTATTCTGTATTATCTGCATACATATTACGATATCCAATAAAAGAATCATATTTCTTATACATAAATCTAAATGCAACTAATGTAGGAACACAAAATATAATTATTAACAATTTTGTTAATAAAATATTATTTTTTTGTTTTAAAGTCATCAACAAATAAAATATTAATGGGAAAATTGCTACCACAAAATGATTTAAATCTAATAATGGATAAAAAAGTATTTGAAAAGCTAGTATATAGTAATAATTATTATCTTTTGTCCTTATTATTTTAAAGATAATATACCCTATTACTATTAATTCCATAATTATATATTCATATTCAATATAATAATTCTTAGTAAAGTTCATTAAACCCAATAAACAATAATCAATACAAGGTAATAAAGAATTAGTTAATATCAAGTAAGTTAGTACAAATAAGGGAATAATTGCTGAATACATGAATGCTTTCAATTTATCTTTTGATCTAAAGAAGAATACTAAGAAGACAAAAGCTCCTATATTAACTTTCGTCATCATAATATAGCCTATTAATAAGCCAATAATAATATCTTTATGTTTATATTCACTAGTTTCTAAAAGTAATATCATCATTAATAAAAAAGCCATAAATGAATTATAAAAATATGTTTCTAACATTACTAAGTAAAGAATCAAATATAAAGTTTTCCTTAATGATATTCTTTCTGATATAAAGTAATAAAACACACTATATATCAAAGCCATAATAATGTGATATGAAAGAAATGATGTATTAGTTAATCTTAATAATAAACCCGTTACTAAAGAATGAAATGGTAATATAACCATATTAAATTCTTTATAAGGTATTAAATAATTAGCAATATTATAACTAAAACCATATGTCCATATTTCATCCATAGTAGCAATTGTTATAAAATAGTTAATTACAAAAACTAAAGTAAATATTAATATAAATTTAAGAATTTTTTTTACTATTTTATTATTCATATTAACTCCATAATAATTATAACATTTATTATTTATCTTTTTTTGGTGTTGACAACTTTATATTAATAAATAAGAAATTATTGTATACTTATTATGGTGACTATATGAAAAAGAATAATAAAAAGAAGAATATAGAAAAAAATGAAGTAGTAAGTAAATCTAAATATGCTAAATATATACTATTCTTACCTTTCTTTGTTCCAATTGCTTTATTAATTGGAAAGTTTGGAATAGATAATGACTTTTGGTTTACGATTAATCAAGGTAGATATGTATTAAGTAATGGATTTCCTACTACAGTTATTAATGTTATCCATGACTTACCTTTTGTATATCAAAGTAGTGGTTCAGGAGTATTATTCTATCTAATATATAATTATCTCGGTAATTATGGAATAATGATAATGACCTTAATACTCTTGGAATTAATATCTTATTTCTACTATAAATTATGCTTATTAGTATCAAAAAATAATTATCGTTCTATAATATTGACTACTCTCTTTATGTTAATATTCTTATTATATACATTCCCAAGACCTCATTTATTTACAGTATTAAATCTTGTTGTAATATTATATTTACTTGAAAGATATATTAAAGAGAATAATTATAAATTATTGATCCCTATACCATTTATTTACTTATTACAAGTATATATGCATGGTATGTATTATGTTCCATTATTAGTATTTATTACGCCTTATCTATTAAATAGTTTTAAATATAAATTTAAATTCTTAAATCAAGGACCTGTTAATTATAATAAAAAACCTTTATTTATAACATATTTAGTATCAGCACTAGTAGGTTTTTTAAATCCATATACTTACAAAATGTATACTTATGGTTTTAGTTCATATGGAAATGCTACTATGAAAGAAAATATTAATGAACTAGCTTCTATTAACTTTAATACTTTCTTTGGTAAAATATGTATCTTTACTATAATTGCAATATTCTTATTATTTATTATTAATAGAAAGAAGAAAATACCATTAAGATACTATCTATTAGCACTTGGTACTTGTATATTAGCAATAGATGCTTATAAATCATTCTATTTATTCTTAGCTTGTTCTCTCTTCTCTATTGCTTATATGTATAGAGAGAACATAGAAACAGTAATAAGTAAAAAAACTAAAATAATTACATGCTTAATCATCGTTTTATTAGCAGGAATAGCAATTGGAACAACAAAGGTACTAACCCCATCTCAACATGATCCTGCAACTTATTTAAAAGAAAACAACAAATTAGAAAGTCCAAAGGTATATACATCATTTGAAGATGGCAGTTATTTTGAATATATGGGATTTAATTGTTATGTAGATCCTAGAGCTGAAGTTTTTATAAAAGCTAATAATAAAAAAGAAGATATTCTAAAAGAAAACTTTGATATGCAGCATGGTTTAATTAATATTAATGATTTCTTAAATAAATATCAATTTGAATACTTAGTTGTTAGAATTGATCATGATGCAATATATACTTATCTACAAGATAATAAAGAAACTAATTATAAAAAGATTTATGAAGACAAGAAATATCAAATATGGGAGAAAAAAAGCACGAATTAACGTGCTTTTTTATTATCTAGGTTCACCAAATAAACCCGATGGTACTTTAGATACAAAATTTGATGGTGTTTCAATACCTAAGGCATATAAAGTAATAGCTGCTACATCCCTATTTCTTACACCATTATAGAAATTTGTTTTTCTTACAGAATGTCCTCTTACAGCAAGTACTGCTGAAGTTTCTTCTTTAGAATTACCACCATGGCCACCTTTTGTTTCTCCATGGTCTGTAACAAGAATAACTAAAGTATCATCCATCATGTTTTTATCTGATATTTTTTTATATATTTTACCTATTAACGTATCTATTTTCTTAACAGTCATATAATATTCATTACTAAAACCACCATGAGCATGAGCTTGATGATCAGCTTCATCTAAATGAATAAACATTAATGTTGGTTCTGTCTTATCTAAATAACTGACAACAGAATTAGTAACCGCATCATCTGAACCACCATGTATCTTTTTTACATTTAAATCATTTTCTACTATTCCTATATTAATTGGATTCCAATTAACAATTGATACTAAGTTAGCATCTGGGTAGGCTTTTCTAACATAATAGAATATTGAATGATTTTTAGAATTAGAATTTCTTTCTTTACTTTCAATTGATGAATTTGTAAAACCATGTGTATTACAAGCAACACCTGTTAATATTGATCCCCAATTTTGAGCACTTATAGTTATATCTTCTGTTTTAGCATCATGTTTGTATGCATAATTACCAAATATATTTTTAAAGTTCTTAGCATCAACTTTAGTTAAAGCTGCTCCTAATCCATCAACACCAATTATAATAACGTGTTTATATGCTCCAAAACTATTATATGATTTTATAGTTGTTTTACATTTAATAGTCTTACTTAACCCATCCACATCTACTAAAGTAACTTTATTTGTTTTATATCTAGTATTAAACTTATATGTACTCTCTTTAGAATCTTCTTTACCATTATATGTATATTTAACTATTTCTTTATTAGCAGTAACACTTATTGTTGTTTCCTTATTCTTTACTTCAGCCGAGCATGTTGCTTCAAGAGGTTTAATAATACCTTTTACTTCTAATTTTCTATCATATTTATTTCCGTAATTATCAACTACTGTAAATGTATATATATCATTCTTTGTAATTGTCATTACATAATCTTCATTCTTAACTGTTCCATCTGGAAGAATATATTCTTTTACTTTCGTTTTATCCATTGTAATATTAATAATTATTGATTCTGTTGTTTCACCTTGACTAACATCTAATTTAAAATATTCTTTAAAGTCACTAATATGTAGTTTTCTCTCTAATGTTCTATTTAATTCTTTACTCATATATGTAATGGAACAAGTTCCTGTTTTATGCATATCACAACTTGAATAAACTTGAATAGAACTAGAATAATCTATTTCATTTAAATATGCATTTACTTTTGGATCTTCATATGTGCCATTTAATAATATATAAACATCACTTTCACCATTCAATACAAATTCTTTTATTTTTTTAACTTCAATAGTTCTTTTTAATACTTTATCTTCGTAAGTATATGTTCTTTCATATACCCCTATTGTATTAATATCAATATTATCATTAACTACTACTCTACTAGATAGATCCTCGTCCCCTTTATATATCGTAAAACCAGGATCACTAAAGTATTCACCAACATTTATTGTTATATAATCTTCTCCATTTAATTTAAACTCAACTTTATTTTGAAGAAGTACATTATCTATTATTAACATTAATACAACAACAAATATTAGACCTATTAATACTTTAATAACAATATCTAAACTATTATTACCTTTTCTATTCTTCATATAAGACCTACTATCTGATACAATTATAACACACCATTTATTGATTCCTTCTATAAAAAATGATATAATATGACACTGTTTTGAGAAAGTGTTTATATATGATCCACATGGTGCAGACTGGAAATCAAAAGTAGTATTAGAATATGTAAAAAGACTAGTTAACTAGTCTTTTTACATTTTGATATTACATATATGATATAATTTAGATAGTATGAGAGGTTTACTATGAAAGCAAAGATTAAAAAAGTAACAGTATTACTTGCCTTTATGCAACTGTTTTCTGCCCAAATAGCATCTGCTAATGAAATTGTTTTTACAATTGATCAAAATAGTGGTAAACTTGCATATAAAAGATATGATCCTAAAACAATGGAATATAATGACATTTCTATTTTTGATGAAGAGAATATTGAATCACATCAATATGGAGCAAATCAAATAGCATTATATGAGAATTTTGATAATTTAATAAAAGATCCCCTTATTTTAAAAGAAGTATTAAAATATTTCCCTAAATCAGAATTAGTTGATTATATTGGTGATGAAGATACTTATGACTTTTATCGAAGTTACTTTTATGTTATTACTTGTTCTGGATGTGGTTATGCCGCAGGAACTAATTTAACATTTAGATTATTTGAAGGTCGTGAAGATGAATTTAAAGAAACTTTTGGTTTTCCAATGTATAAAGTAACTGGCAAAGACAAAATAGATTTTAATTATGAATTATTCATGTTAAAGTTCTTTAATTATTCTGTTATTGATAGAGGAAATAAAAAAGATACAGTGAGAGATTTAGCTATCAAACACATGTATAAATCAAAACTAGATAAGATGAAACAAGATGATAAAGATAATCGAAAAGCTACTGTTAAAGATTTTCTTCATTGGTCAAAAGAAGAATATGATGAATGGAAAAAAGAAGAAGAAAAAGTTACTGAACAAATAAATAATTATCAAGAAAAATATGATGATGCTAAAGATATTGACGAAAGCTTAGGTATGCATATTAACGCTAAATTTGGTCACCTATGGGATTATCTTAAAAGTTATGGTATCAACGTTAAAGGAAAACTTGTTCAATATGCTAAAAAGTTTAATAAAGATACTATTATTGCAAGTGAGGGATCTAAAATGTACGAAATAGATCAAAATGGTAATTTTATTGGTGAAACAGAAACAGGTTCTCACTTTGTTTATGTAACTGATATAAATGGTGATAAAGTATTAGTATCAAGTTGGGGTTCTAAGTATGAATTAGATCCCAAAAGTTCCTCTTGGATATCAACAATAGAACAAAGAAAATCACAAAAATAAGACTAGATTAATCTAGTCTTTTTTCGTATTTTAAAAAGCATTTATTATCTTTCATGTAATTATTTTTATAAACAAAACCAAGTTTCTCAAGTACTCTTATTGAACTCTTATTACCATCTACTGTATCTGCATTAATACATTTAATATTTAATTCGTTAAATGCTATATCGATTATTCTTTTACAGGCCTCCGTACAGTAACCATTATTAATATAATCATAGTCAAAGATATATGATAGTTCTACTTCATTATTAATTTTTAATCCAATAAACCCAATTGGTGTATTATCTTTTAAACAAATAGTTAAAGAAGTATTCATATCATTAATTAATGCTATTCTCTCCTCTTTCGTTTTATTTTTAATTCCACCTAAAAATCTTTGTGTTTCTTCTTGTTTATCCATTTTCAATAATAAATCTACATCACTAATATTTGTTTTTCTAATAATTACCCTGTCTGTCTCTTGTGGTAAAAGATTTATAAACATTTCTTTTTGTGCTTCCATATATTCATGAGATGTATATGCACATAAAATAACTTCTATTTCATATTCTTTATAATCATTTACAAATTTATTATACGCTTTAATACATTCTCCTGCTGATATTTTAGCTGGATTATCTAAGTTGCCTCCAAATATACCTGAACTGATTAATGGAAAGGATATTGAATGGTAATTATTATCTTTTAGTAATACTAAAGAATTATAATAAGCATCAAATAATTTATCAAAGGCATCTTTTGTATCGTTAAAATTAGGCCCTACTGCATGAATTATAGCTTTACAATTAGTAATACCAAAAGATGGTGTAATTACAGCCTCTCCATCTTTTAATGGTGTATTTATTTTTCTACAAGCATCTGTTAACTCCTCATATCCTGCTTGAGAGAATATCACCCCACATATTCCACCACCAGACGCAAGATATCTATTAGCAGCATTTACTATAACATCTACTTTTTGTTCTACACACGAACCATGGATTAATAATAGTTTACTCATATTATCACCTACTAAATTCATTATAACAAAAAAAGACTAGATTTCTCTAGGATCTTCTATTCCTCTTCTTAAATCTAATCTTCTTATCATATCTTTTATATTTTCATCTATTGTTCTTCTATGATGAGGGAAATCATTAACATAGTTATCTGGTCCATATGTGGTTTCACAATCATCTAAATCAATTAATACCACATCACCAGTTTCTAAATTAACAAGAATATTATTTTCACTTATATCTTTTGGAACAATATTATGATCTAATAAATCTTTTGCTAACTCATAACTAATGGAAATATATTTATCTCTTTCTTCAACTGAAACAATATTAGCTGCTTCTGTTAAAGAAATATAATCTTTAAAATAGTTTAATACTACTCCTACAAATAACCCTTCATATGCTAAAACACCAGCAATTAATCTATTTGACTTGGTATCCTGTAATCTACTATATTTCTCTATTTTTTCTTCTAGTGTGCTTTTATCATTCCTTAAATCTTTTTCAACTTGTTGCCAATTACTTACTTCACTAGCTAAAGTATTTTCATCACCAGTTATATAAGTACCAATAAAATCTTTATAATTAACTTTAAATAAATAATCCCCTATTATAGTTAATTTACCATATACTCCCTGATCAAAAGGATTAGGGTTTGTTAATAAATATAAAAATTGTTCTTTAGTAAGATTTATTCTTTTCATAAATACCTCTCTTAGTAATTATATTTAATACAAATTACTCCTTATTATAATTAAAACAAATTATATCTCCATCATTTAGTCTGGTTATTTTAATATTGTTATTTAATTCATAATTAGTTATTTTATCTTTCATATCTTCTTTTTCTCTTTGAAAATGAGGAATGATAATAATATCTATTAAACCTAATCCCTCATATGAATCAAATACAACATCATATTTTGGTTTAGTACCTTTTTTAATATCAAAGATATATTTAACATCATGAGATAGTATCATTGAACCAGAACTTTCTCCTATATATATCCCCTTCTCTAAGAACTTAATTAATAATTCTTTATAATTTGTAGTATGAACTAAATCAAGTAAAAAATTAATATTACCACCCAATCCATAAATAACATCATAATCTAGTATTATATTTACATTATCTTTATTTAAATCTACTATATCAGCTTTTATTGCTCCTATACTTAAAAAATTATCTCTTACATTTTCTCTTGCAATATAATTACCATTTCCTTCTGGTGCAGCATTAGCTATAATAATTACTTTTTTACCATTTGCAATCTTTTTAAATAAATCTATATTTTCATCAGATACATAATTATTAATAGAATTAAAACCACCTGATGTTACTATAATATTTTCCATATAATCACCAACTAAATTATAACATAAAAAAGACTAGATTTCTCTAGTCTTTATAAACTATATCTTTGTCAACTTGTGGATATAAATATTTATATTTTTTATAGTAATATGCCCATTCACGATCGCCATATGAAAAGTGCCACCATTCTCCATCATAAGGTGCAAATCCTACTTCTAGCATAATCTTTCTTAATAACATTCGATTAGATTTAGCAGTTGAACTAATATTATCATAATAAACATAACTCTTACAATCATCATAGTCATGAACACTAGTACCAAAATCTATTATTTCATTATTCTTATTATCATAAATAACAACATCTACTGCTCCTCCTGTTGGGTGACCTGATACAGATGGAACAGCTATCTTTTCATGAACAAATTCATATA
>JAEEGL016398984.1_pt1 | contig 10650 bp, 4 predicted proteins | sample 9134231 | NCBI WGS metagenome assembly JAEEGL01 (sample SAMN16246548, study PRJNA631951) | gut metagenome | biome: gut microbiome; feature: rumen; material: fiber-attached | host: Bos | place: Iran: Karaj | collected 2018-10 | reverse complement strand
TCTTGCTCGTAGAATAGCGTCCCTGCCATGTCAGGCTGTTGTTGCGCGACGACAGGCGTCTGTTCACCGTAGCATTGACGTTGAACGAGGTGCTGGTGCCGTAGCTCAGTGACTTGTTCTCCGTTCGGTTTACGCGGAACTTGTAGTCCGTAGCCCTCTCAATGGCATTCATCAGTGCGCTGTCAAGCGGGTCGATGGAGTCGTCAAAGCTGTATGGGTCTTTGTTGAATGTAGCACTGATGCCGGTAGAACGTGAGTCGTTCCTGCTGGTGCTGAAACTTGGGCGCAACTGTATCGTAGTCATCGTGTCCGGCTTCCACTCCAGTCGTCCGCTCATATTCCATGAGTTCGAACGACTGTAGCTTTGGCTGCGGCTATTAGCGAAAGAACCCGTTGTTGACACGAAGTTCTCAGTCGATGTGCGTGTGTTGTTGTCTGTATCGTTGTGATTGTATCTTACAGAGAAGTCAGCTCTCAGTTTGTCCTTAATCTCGTAGTTGTAGTTCATTCCGAACATCTTCGGTGCAGACAGTCCGTTGCCACCACCTCCGAAGCCGCCTCTGCCGCCAAAGCCCCTGTCACCAGTGTTGTTGGCATTGCCGAACACCATGACGCGGCTGTTATCCTTCATGTATGCACCCATCACGCGCTCAGCATAGCGGCTCTTGGTACCCATGGCGAGGTCTATGTTCGTAAGAAAGCCCTTGTTCATGCCCCTCTTGATGCCGAAGTCCAGCACGGTCTGTTCCTCACCATCATCCACACCGGTCATCCTTGCCAGGTCGCTCTTCTCGTCGTAGGCCTTCACCCTCTCTATGATTGATGTAGGCAGGTTCTTCAGGGCTGTCTGTGTATCGCCCGTCATGAACTCCTTGCCGTCCACCATAATCTTCTTCACCTCCTTACCGTTGATGGTAATCTTACCACTTTCGTCAATCTGCGCTCCCGGCAGGCGTTTCACCAGTTCCTCCACCACGGAGCCTTCCGGTGTCCTGTATGCAGCAGCGTTATATACGAAGGTATCCTCCTTTATCACCACCTTGGCAGCCACACCGTTGGCAACGACCTCTTTCAGCAGCACGGCATCAGTCTCCATATTCAGCCTGCCGAAGGCAAAGCCGTTATTGTCTTCTACGCTGATATTCCTCACGATGGGCTTATAGCCTATGTTGCTCATCTTGATGATATACTTGCCGTTCTCCGGAGCCTTGACGAAGAAATGTCCGTCCATGTCAGTGACGCCGCCGGCAACGAAGGTAGAGTCCGTAGCCTTCAGCAGCTGTACTGTCACCTGCATGACAGCCTCTTTCGTCTCCTTATCTATCAGCGTACCCGTGATAGCCCTCTCCTGTGCTTGAGATGTTTCCTGAACCTGTTCAGCCTCCTGCGCCGCCATCGTCAGCGGACAGAGAGCAATGAGAATAATCGATATTAATGTGAAAATTTGTTTCATAACTGCTTTCTATGACGCACTAAAATAAGAGAAGTTTAAAACAGTGGTTATTATTTTTTTCCCAATAATGACGATTTTTCATAAAAAATGCAAGAAAATTTGTGTGGAATGGAAAATTTTACTAGTTTTGCCGATGGAATTCTAACGATAACGGCACAACAACACGATGAAAAAGAATCTGTCTATAATCATTGTTCTGCTTTGCACTATGGTGCAGGGGGCGTGGGCTGAGGAGCTGACTAAGAAGCAGGCGCTGGAACTGGCTAAGCAGTTTGTGGCGAGTAATCTCAGTATGCCAGATAACGGCAATGCCGCAAGGGGTAATACCAGACAGACTGTTCCTACAATAAATGAGGCCGGACAGGTGAGCGGACTCTACGTGTTCAACGTGAGTGATGACGGCGGTTTCGTCATCGTGAGCAACGACGACAGGACAGTCCCCATTCTCGGTTTCGGACAGAAAGGCAACATAGACCCCGACAACATGCCCGACAATATGCGTGCCTGGCTGCAGGGATATGCTGACCAGATAGAGTGGCTGAAAACGGTTCAAGGTTCTCGGTTCATGGTTCATGGTTCTTGGACGAACCAAGCGGCAGAGCCGAGCGCAAATTCCATTGCCAAGCATGACATTGAGCCGTTGATAACGACGAAGTGGGATCAGGATAAGCCATATAATAACCTCTGCCCGGAGATTGACGGGCAAAGAAGCATAACGGGGTGTGCTGCTACGGCAATAGCGCAGATAATGAACTATCACAAGTGGCCCAAGGATGCCTGCAAGCCAATTCCCAGCTATGACTACCGGACTGTGAACAAAGACAAAGATTCCATCTCCGTGACTGTTGACGGAATCCCTGCCACAACCTTCGACTGGGAGAACATTATTGACATCTATGTAATCAAAGACCCTAAGGGTAAGGAGCAACCTGAATACTTCGGCAATGAAACCCAACAGCATGCCGTAGCCGAACTGATGCAATATAGCGGCGCAGCAATGCACATGCAGTATGGTCTGCCTAACGTCGGCTCAGGAGTAACTGGCTACGAAATAGCCTACGCGATGAAGACATACTTCGGCTATGACGGTGGCATGGAATACAGCCTTCGAACATATTACACCTATCAGGATTGGGTTGACCTGATATACAACGAACTGGCTGAGAATCGCCCTGTGTTCCTTGGTGGTCAGAGTTCCAATGGAGGACATGCCTTCGTTTGTGACGGATATAAGTTCAAAGATGGTGCCGACTACTTCAACATCAACTGGGGATGGAGCGGCATTTACGACAACTATTTCCTGCTGTCGCTGCTCAACCCTATTGAAAAGGGTATGGGCGGCAGGTCGTCACTTGACGGTTTCGGTTTCGGACAGTTCGCCATCATTGGCGTACAGCCGTCCGTTGAAGGAAACAAGGACTACGGTCTCTTTTTAAATTCCTTGTGCCTGAGCAAAGAAGACTCCTGCCTGACCAGCAAGACATTTTCGCGCAAGAAAGCTGCTGATGACTTCAAGGACATCAACATCTATTTCCAAACCACTTGCTTCGACCTTGTTCCCATGGATTACGATATCGCTCTCCAGTTTGTGGATGGCAGCGGCAATGTGGTGAATACGCTTGAAACTTTCAAAGAGGAGTTGGACTGGAACAAGGATACGAAGAAGGATGTCAACCTCACCATCCCTTCGACAGTGGGCGACGGCACCTACTACATCAAGGTGGCATGCCGCCCGACTGGCAGCGACGAGTGGATGGAATGCCACCTCGGCAACCGTCAACAACTGACAGCAGAGATAAGCGGCAACACACTGACCATTGAGGTGCCTTTACCAAAAAACACCTATCCTGCTGCCACACTCTCTGTGACGGGTGATATGAAGAAGGGTCATGAGCAGACTGTAACTGCCACATTTAGCGACGGCATCTATAACGGCGATATCGTACTGTTTGTCAACGACAAGTTCATCATGGGACAGGAACTAAACCTCAAGGCTGGCGAGACAGTGGAACTGCAGTTCGCATTTATCCCCAACGAGGCCGGCGAGAACACTCTCGCCCTCTATAACACCTACAAAGACAACAAGATACAGATTGGCAGTCCGACGACGGTAGAAATTATCGATGACGCGACGGGAACACAAGCGGTGAGCGGTGAGCGGTCAGCGTTTAGCGAAGCTGGCGCTTGGTTCGACCTGTTCGGACGCAAGCTTAAAGGCAAGCCGACACAGAAAGGAATGTATATCCACAATAGCAAAGCAGTTGCGGTTGATTAAAGATAAAACCGAGCGAAAAGTGTAAAGTTGGAAGTTATAAAATTGCAGGAATTGCGTGATTGCAGTTCCTGCTTTTGTGTTTTTGGGGATATTTATTTGCATTTCTCATAATTATTTTGTAATTTTGCACGCGAAAATTAATTTATGGATAATATGGCATCAAAAGACTACAAGAGAACAACTGTCACCGCCGCCCTACCCTATGCTAACGGCGGCGTACACATAGGACACCTGGCGGGGGTGTATATTCCTGCCGACATTTATGCCCGCTTCCTCAGACTGAAAAACAGGGAGGTGATGTTTGTATGCGGCTCTGACGAGCACGGCGTACCGGTTACCATCCGCGCAAAGCAGGAGGGCATCTCTACACAGGAGGTGGTGGACAGATACCACGAGCTGATAAAGAAGTCGTTTGCGGACTTCGGCATCTCGTTCGACATCTATTCACGCACCACGAGCCCTACGCACAACAAGTTCGCCAGCGACTTCTTCAGGACGCTGTATGACAAGGGCGAGCTGGACGAGATTACGGAAGAGCAGTTCTGCGACGAGGTGACGGGCGAATTCCTCACCGACCGCAACATCGTGGGCGAATGTCCGCGCTGCCACAACCAGGGCGCTTACGGCGACCAGTGCGAGAAATGCGGCGCAACGCTGTCACCTGACGAGCTTATCAATCCTACAAACAAGAACAATCCGGGCCACGGCCTCGTGAAGCGCCCTACAAAGAACTGGTATCTGCCACTGGGACGCTATCAGGAGTGGCTGAAGCAGTGGATACTGGTCGACCACAAGGAGTGGCGCTCAAACGTATATGGCCAGTGTAAGTCTTGGCTCGACATGGACCTGCAGCCTCGTGCTATGACACGTGACCTGGAATGGGGCATACCAGTACCCGTAGAGGGAGCAGAAGGAAAAGTTCTTTACGTATGGTTCGACGCACCGATAGGATATATCTCAAACACCAAGGAGCTGTGCGAGAAGAACCCTGAGCGCTGGGGCACATGGCAGAAATGGTGGCAGGACGAGGACACAAGGCTGATACACTTCATTGGCAAGGACAACATCGTGTTCCACTGCCTGATATTCCCCGTAATGATGAAGGCACATGGCGGGTACATCATGCCGGACAATGTGCCTGCAAACGAATTCCTGAACCTTGAGGACGACAAGATTTCCACTTCAAGGAACTGGGCAGTATGGCTGCATGAATACCTCGTGGACCTGCCGGGCAAGCAGGACGTGCTGCGCTATGTGCTCACGGCAAACGCGCCCGAGACAAAGGACAACAACTTCACATGGAGGGATTTTCAGGAGCGCAACAACTCTGAGTTGGTAGCAATATACGGCAACTTCGTAAACCGCGCCCTGCAGCTGACAAAGAAATACTTCAACGGCGTAGTGCCCGCATGCGGCGAGCTGAACGACACCGACAAGCAGGCAATAGCCGAATTCAAGGACGTGAAGACCAGCGTAGAGACATATCTGGAGCAGTTCAAGTTCCGCGAGGCACAGAAGGAGGCCATGAACCTGGCACGCATCGGCAACAGATACATTACCGAATGTGAGCCGTGGAAAGTAGCAAAGGAGGATATGGAGCGTGTGAAGACCATTCTCAATATCTGCCTGCAGCTGTCTGCAAACCTCGCCATAGCCTTCGAGCCTTTCCTGCCTTTCAGCAGCAAGAAGCTCAGGGACATGCTGGCAATGGACACCTTCTCATGGGAGCAGCTGGGCAGCATGGACATACTGCCAGCAGGAAAGCAGCTCAACGAGCCGTCACTGCTCTTCGAGAAGATTGAGGACAGCGTGATAGAGGCACAGCTGAAGAAACTCGAAGACACGAAGAAAGCCAACGAGGCAACGGAATTCACTCCGGAGCCCATCAAGGAGAACGCAGATTTCGAGACTTTCGAGAAGCTCGACATCCGCGTAGGTCTCGTGACAGAATGCGAGAAGGTGAAGAAGTCGAAGAAACTGCTGAAGTTCCACATCGACGACGGCACACCGGAGGGACGCACCATACTGAGCGGCATCGCTGCATACTATGAAGACCCGCAAGTATTGGTCGGCAAGCAGGTGCTCTTCGTGGCAAACTTCGCACCAAGGAAGATGATGGGCGAAGAGAGTCAGGGCATGATACTGTCGGCTGTGAACTATGACGGTACGCTGTCAGTAACGACAACATCAACGAACGTTAAACCAGGAAGCATTGTTGGTTAACGGTTAGCGGTTAGCGGTTAATGTTCAATTTTCAATGTTCAATTTTCAATAGAATTTAAGTGGAAAAACAGATACAGCAGGCGGTAATAGCCGCAATTAAGGAGTTATACGGTCAGGAGATACCTGAGAAGATGGCAACCTTGCAGAAGACAAGAGCAGAGTTTGAAGGCAACCTGACACTTGTGGTATTCCCATTTCTGAAAATGTCGAAGAAAGCCCCTGAGGCAACGGCAGAGGAAATAGGACAATACCTGAAAGCCAACTGTCCCGCAGTGAGCGGATACAACGTGGTGAAGGGATTCCTGAACCTCGTCATCGGCGGCAATGCATGGATCAACGTGCTTAAAGACATTGATGCCGACCCACACTATGGAGAGAAGCAGGCTACTGCCGATTCACCGCTGGTGATGATAGAATACTCTTCACCTAATACCAACAAGCCCTTGCACCTGGGACACGTAAGAAACAACCTGCTGGGATGGTCGCTGGCACAGATTATGGCAGCCAACGGCAACAAGGTTGTGAAGACCAACATCGTCAACGACAGAGGCATACACATCTGCAAGTCCATGCTGGCGTGGCTGAAATGGGGCAACGGCGAGACACCTGAGACATCAGGCAAGAAGGGCGACCACCTTATTGGCGACTACTACGTGGCCTTCGACAAGCACTACCGCGAGGAGATAAAGGAACTCATGGCGAAGGGAATGTCAGAAGAGGATGCAAAGAACGAGGCACCGCTGATAAAAGAGGCTCATGAGATGCTCGTGAAATGGGAGCAGAACGACCCTGAGGTGCGCGCACTGTGGAAAAAGATGAACGAATGGGTATATGCCGGTTTTGACGAGACATACAAGGCGCTGGGTGTATCGTTTGACAAGATATACTACGAAAGCGACACCTACCTCGAAGGTAAGGAGAAGGTGGAGGAAGGACTGGCAAAAGGGCTGTTCTACAGAAGAGATGACGGCTCGGTATGGGCTAACCTGACCAACGAGGGATTGGACGAGAAACTCCTGCTGCGCTCTGACGGCACGTCGGTATATATGACGCAGGACATCGGAACGGCAAAGCTGCGCTTCCAGGACTATCCCATCGACCAGATGATATACGTAGTAGGCAATGAGCAGAACTACCACTTCCAGGTGCTCTCTATCCTCCTCGACAAGCTGGGCTTCAAATGGGGCAAGGACCTTGTGCATTTCTCATACGGCATGGTGGAACTGCCCAACGGCAAGATGAAGTCAAGAGAGGGCACTGTGGTTGATGCTGACGACTTGATGCAGTTGATGGTGGACGATGCCCTGAAGACATCGCAGGAACTGGGCAAGTTCGCTGACATGAGCGACGAGGAGCGTAAAGAGATCGCACGCATCGTAGGTATGGGAGCGCTGAAATACTTCATCCTGAAGGTGGATGCTCGAAAAAATATGCTCTTCAATCCTGAAGAGTCGATTGACTTCAACGGCAACACGGGACCGTTCATACAATACACCTACGCCCGTATCAGGAGCATCCTGAGAAAGGCTGAGGCAGAGGGCATCGAGGCAAAGGCTGACGTTGACACAGAGCTCAACGAGAAGGAAGTGGCCCTGATACAGAAGATGAGCGAATACGGTGCCGCCGTAGCACAGGCAGGCAAGGACTACAGCCCGTCAGGCATCGCAAACTACTGCTATGAGTTGACAAAGGCCTTCAACCAGTTCTATCATGACTACTCAATACTGGGAGCAGAAACAAAGGAACTGAAGCAGATGCGTCTAGCACTGGCTGCAAATGTGGCAAAGACCATCAAGAACGGAATGGCACTCCTTGGCATTGAAGTACCAGAAAGGATGTAAAGAGATGGATGGAATACGTCTTGCTTGGGCTGTGGATGCAGCATGTTCCGGTAACCCCGGGCCGATGGAATATCGCGGAGTAGATCTGACGACGAAAGAGGTGGTGTTCCATTTCGGGCCTATCAAGGGCACCAACAACATCGGCGAATTCCTAGCAATAGTTCACGCTATGGCCCTTATGGAGCAGCGGGGTATGAAGGGGTACACCATATACACCGACTCCGTAAGCGGAAAGGCATGGGTAAGGCGCATGCAGTGCAAGACGAACCTTGAACGCACACCTGAGACCCAGAAGGCATGGGAACTGGTGGAGAGAGCAGAGAAATGGCTCAAGACACATTCATTCAGAGTTCCCATAGAAAAATGGGACACAAGGGAATGGGGAGAGATACCTGCTGATTTCGGAAGAAAATAAACAACTAACTTTTATTACCAAGACTAAAGACTAAAGAGAGAATAAAAATGAAGCTTACAAGATTCTTCACAATTATCCTATTGTTCTTGACAGGCATGACGTCAAGCGCCCAGACATGGACGAATGTCACGGACCTGTACATCAAGAATGCAAACTTCATGCAGGGAGACAAATTCTGGGAGGGAACGGACTTCGGGAAGGTAAGTTATGCATATAACGATGCCGAATTCTGGAGCATGAACTACGTCAAGTATCAGGAAATCAACGGAATCCCCCCTGGCAGATACCGCGTTACCCTGAAAGGATTCTACCGCATCGGAGACTGGACTAACGACTACTCTATTTATTCCAGCGGTGACTACAGCGACTATCAAAACGCCACATTCTACTGCAAGACTTCATTAAAAGATTATTCTGTAAAACTGCCGCCATTAAGCAGTGGCGCCAGCTACACCAACTATGGTGGTGATGTCGCCACCATCGGAGGGAAGCGATACATACCTAATGATATGGAGTCAGCCAGAAAATGGTTTGACAATGTGGACGATTACAAGAACACTTTCACAGTCGTTGTAGGTGAAGACGGTCATTTGGAAATAGGACTGACAAAAGACCAATACATATACAATGACTGGACATGTATCGCAGACCTTAAGTTAGAGTATTACGGAAAGATAACATACGGCGAGCCGAAAGACCTCATCATCAACGAGGTGATGGCGAACAATATCGACGTATATCTCGATGCCTCGTCAAATTACGGTACATGGTTTGAGGTATATAACCCTACGGATAAATATATTTCTCTCGGAGGACTGTATGTGAGCAGTGATGCCACAAATCTCAAGCAGCACCGTCTGCTTGACGACTATGGATATGTAGCCCCTTATGGCTACGCCGTAATCAGCTATGACCATTACGAGGTCTTCACGAAGAATGCCTTCCGCCAGATTAACGACAAACTGGACATTGACGGTGGCGAGATATACCTCAGCGACGGCAACAGCATATATGCTTCGGCAGTATATCCGACCGGATTGCCGCGCATTTCATATGCCCGCACCACAGACGGAGGTGAGACATGGGGATATACTGGCACTCCAACACCAGAAGAGAGCAACAACGGCAGCAGCTTTGCCACATACCAGATAGCTAATCCGACAGTCAGCAGAGAGGGCGGACTCTTCACTGGGCTTGTATCATTCCAGGTCAGCATCCCCAGCGGAGCGACCCTGCTCTATACCACAGACGGTAGCACCCCTACCCTTTCGAACGGTTGGATGAGCTCTGACGGTAAATTCACGACCAAAGAGACAACGGTATATCGTTTCCGCGCCTTCCGCGACGGCTACCTGCCCAGCGACGTGGTGTCACGCTCATTCATAAAGAACAATGGCAACGAGCCATTCCCGATTATATCTGTAGTGACAGACCCACGGCACGTCTTCGATGACGACATAGCACTGTTTGCATACAGCAGTAACGGTCGCCCGGGAAACGGCACCGGAGACAATGCCAACTTCAACATGGACTGGGACAGGCCAGTAAACATGGAGTATATCACTACCGACGGCGAGGCTGTCGTCAATCAGGAGTGTAACATGAGCGTATGCGGAGGATGGAGCCGCGCATGGAATCCTCACGCTTTCAAGCTTAAGGCAAACAAGATATATTACGGTCAGAACTACTTCCCATACCAATTCTGGGAAGACAAGCCATTCCTGAAGAGCAAGACACTCCAGATACGTAATGGAGGTAACGACAACGGCTGCCGCATCAAGGATGCCGCCTTGCAGGAGATAGTAGCACGCTCAGGACTGTACGTAGATCATCAGGCATGGCAGCCTGTTCACGTATATTTCAACGGCTCACCATACGCCGTGCTTAATATGCGCGAGCCGAACAACAAGCATTACGGCTATGCCAACTATGGCATTGACACCGACTTCATGGATCAGTTTGAGGTATGCCCTGATTCAGGATACGTACAGAAAGAAGGTACGCGCGAATCCTGGGAGAGACTGTACGAACTGGCAAAGAACGCCGCTGATGGAGGAACATACGCAGAAATAGGCAAACTGCTCGACATAAACGAGTTCATCAACTACCTTGCTGTAGAATTCTATCTGGGTAACTGGGACTGGCCACAGAACAACGTGAAGGCTTTCCGCGACCAGAACGACGGAAGGTTCCGCTTTGTGCTCTTTGACATGGATGGTGCGCTGAACAATACCACAGGCATATCCAACTTCATGAGCAAACAGACATATACCTTCGACAAGCTTTACGGATATGACTATTCCACCTCTACCACTCTGACGAATACACGCCTGACGAAGGAGATAGAACTGGTAACCATTGTGAAGAACCTGCTCAACAACGCCACGTTCAAGAAACAACTTGTGGATGCCATGTGTATCATGGGCGGTTCAGTCTGTACCCC
>JAEEGL015781427.1_pt1 | contig 10650 bp, 4 predicted proteins | sample 9134231 | NCBI WGS metagenome assembly JAEEGL01 (sample SAMN16246548, study PRJNA631951) | gut metagenome | biome: gut microbiome; feature: rumen; material: fiber-attached | host: Bos | place: Iran: Karaj | collected 2018-10 | reverse complement strand
TTCTTTAATAGAAAAAATTTCCTTTTTTCAATTAAAAAAGTAGATTTCATGCGGTGTAGTATATCGAGGAGGATTGTCTTCTTGATGTTCTGCGTGGTCAGAGAGAACCAAAATGGATAGAAATACAATGAAGAACACAATTAAATCCTTAAAACTATGGGTATTGGGCTGTGTTATGCTCTTTGCTGGTGTCCAAAGTGCATCAGCAGCTCTTAAAGGGTGTGAGGGCACCGTTTATCTTAAACTTCCGGATGGCTGGACTACCGCTTTTGCCGAGGGCGGTGGCAACTTTGAAGGTTTTACAAAGAGTACTACGTACCCCAGCTGGTATGAAATTTCCACGACTAAAATTGGTGGTACCAATGAAGCGGTGGCGTTCCACATCTCCGTTGCAAGGGGTGACTATGGTCAGGCGGGTGGTATTACTCGTACTCAGATTGGCAAGAATGTCCAGTTCCAAGACGCAAATGGTTTTTCTTGCAAGGATTTTGGAAGTAAAAACGAACTTTGGATTCAGCCAAGTTTTGATAATCCGGCCAAGCCTTTCTTTAAGGGCGATGCTCCTCAAGTAAAGTATTTCTATGTCTTCTTGCCGGACAATGCTATTTGGAAGAGTGCTACGCCGGTGATTAATGAAGATGGCAAAGAAAGCCCAATGGATATCGACAACGATCACTGTGGTTGGTATTACAAACGCTATGTTGATGTTAAAGAACTTCCGACAAAAGTCTTTATCCGTAGGGATGATGATGAAGATATGAAGGAGGCTATCGGTTTCGGTGGCGAAAAAGCTGCCAAAGAAGGTAAAGCTCCTGAAGCAATTAATTTGGAAGGGTTGTTTAAATCATTTGAGCAACAGCTAGGTACTGATGAACAAATCCTGTACTTTGTTGCTGACGAACAAAAGGCCTCAGCTCTCCAAGGTGTTGATTTTGGTTGGTATGTATCGGATCCTGGAATTACGGGGACATGCACGTATAGTATTGCTGCTGTTATTTATGATACCGATGCTCAATTGCACCCGGCATTCTCTTGTTATGGTGGAAATGGTGATCCTGAACCGCACTCTCCGAATCCGGATCATGATGCTTGCCAGAACGTTGACCAGACGAATGCTGCAAAAGGGGCTAATAAAGCTGAGGCGCTTCATGCAATTTATGATTGTATCGGTGTGACTCCGGGTATCGTTGAAAAAACTTTGGATAGGGCTACTGAAAAACCGAAACTTTCGGCTGCCGGTAAAAAATGCTTTATTGATGAAAAGTATTTCAACATGCTTTTCAATTACACCGAAGGTGTGAATGAAGTGAGTTGCTATGATTTACCGTTTGAACGTGCTGACGATGGCAAGTGGGAGTTTGACTCTGATACCTATACGAGCGGAGGTCTTAAGAACCCGACCGTGGGCGGTTTTTATCCTGTAGAAAATACGCAACCAACTGATCTTGAAGCAGCCTTGCCGGGGCAGACGGCAGCTCCGTTAGCTCGTACCAAGCGTGATGCTCAAGGTCCTGTTTTTTATGGCCCTGTGTTCCGTGCAGTAGATTCTAAAGAAAATGCTCCTTTAGTTGATATCATGTGTAATGGACCCGGTTGGAATAAAGGTATCAAGTGTGATAGTCTCTTTGTTGGTGGAGATGAGGCAAAAGTACTTACCGCGATGAGGTATCCTGATAATACGTGTTTTTATGGTTGGAGTTGTTCACAAAATGCTCCTGCGGATTGGACTTTCTTCAAGAGAGATACAGATACTGCAACTACTTCTTCGGCCACAGATGCTGATTTCCGTTGGGGTTCTTATACTAAAGACACTAAAGGAAATGGTGGCCGTAACCAGCATTTCTGCTTTGAATCTAAGGGTCAATTCCGCTTTAAGAAGGGCCTCAAGTTCAGCTTCCGTGGTGATGACGATATTTGGGTTTATATTGACTATAAGCTTGCTGTGGACCTTGGTGGTACTCACCTTGCTGCTCCGGGTTATGTGGATTTGGATACATTTATGCCGGATGCAAAGCTTGACTCGATGTATTATATTCATATCTTCTTCTGTGACCGTCGTACGACGATGAGTAACGTCCGTATCAAGACGAACATGTTCATCGATCAAAATACAGATATTCATTCGGACGCTATCGGTAGAAATATGAAAGAGGGTACAATTACGTATGAACTTGTCTATCGTGAATCGGGTGGTAAAGGCTGTGCTTCTTTAATGGATAAAGGAGAGTCCATATTGCGCGGTGAGGAAATTCTTAACAAAAATCACAAGGTTTCTTACATTTTTGCGCACGATAAAGCTGGTACTGATGTAATTTGTTCTGAAGAAGAATTTGCTACTAAAAAAACTTGTCAGAATGGTTTGATTGATGTTTCTGACCTCGTTCATCCGGTTGTACATGTAGAGGAGCTTTTGAATGGAGCGCTTCTTCCGGGTAGCTATTATTTGATTTATAAGATTGACGATAAAAAGGATGTCTTGTGGGAGGCCCAAATCAAGGGAAGTGTTGGTGTGGCTTCTCGTAATGCTGTTATTATTGATGGTGGTACTACGAGCTCAGAAATTAAGTTCAAGTCTTCTGCAATGGGGTCTGCAAACGTTCCGGCTATAGAGCAGATGATTCCTATTTATATCGCTTCTATTAATGATCCGTGTGGGGCTGATGAAGCTTGTAAGGCTACTACACCGCTTCAGTTGTTGCCGTCTCCTAATGAACAATATTCCTTGGACGTTACTGATTCTAATGGTGTTGATATTTCAAAGAGAGTTACTTTCTATCAAATGAAGAATGGCCAACTTTCCATGGTTAGCCCGACGGGACGCACTATTGGTCGCGGTGGTATTGATACCCTGTATGTAACGGTTCCGTTATCTCTATTTAAAAGTGCAAACAGAGAGAATGTTGTTGTCAGCGTCGCTAAGAGTGGTTTCAAGGCAAAGCTTAGCTTCTTTATTCCTACACTAGTCTTCGTAGAATCTGATTCTACTTTGGTCCCCAGAAGTTCTGATCCTGACGATCAAAAGCCTCACTTGATGAATTCTGAAGTTGTTAAGTTCTACCTGGTCGCTCTTGATGGAAATACTCCGTGTGGCGCGGGATGCAACTTTAATGTGAATCCTATTGGTTCCAAGACTTCTGTGGGTTTGATTGTGGATTATGGTGAAAGTACGGATAGCACCATCAAGGTTGTTGATGGCCGTGCTACTATTTCAGTCATTTCGACGAAGAAGTTCGAATCAACGATGCCGTATGCTCAATGTGGTACACCTAGCTGTAATGGTACGGCAACACTCCATGTGAGAGGCCCGAGTTCATTTATGGAGGCTTTTTATGTCAACTTGCAGTTTGAAGAACCGCCGGTTCCGACCCCGGTTATGGCTGACATCTTTGACGTCCATGGTGAACTACCGATTTCCAAGATGAATATTCCGCCTGAATACTTCAGCATGCAGACTGAATACCTTGATGGCATCGGCGACTCTCTTGCTGTTTACTACTATCGTAAGTTCCATAAAGACTCCCTCCCGGAAAAGATTGCAGTCTTCTGGGATGAAGACGATAAAGACTCTGTGGTGTTTGAAAAGGCCGAAATTGTAGCCGGTGCCACTTGCGGTGCGGCCGCTGGTTTGGCAGACTCTATTTGTGCTCCTCGAATCACGTTGGGTGGTAAGAAACTTTCGAAGAAAGTGAAAACATCAGGTACTGGAAAATTCAAGTCTTGGGCAACGTATAAATATAAAGGAAAGACTGTCACGGAACCTTTCTCTTGTGACTACGTTTTAGACCGAATTGCTCCGATTATCGTCTCTGCTAGGGCTTCGACGGAAGAATCTTCTGCTAAACTTAAGATTGAGTTCTCTGAACCTGTCCAGAAGACCACTGATGGTATCGGTAAAGGAGATGCTGTGCTTTCGTTCTACATCAATAATGGCAAGAATCCTCAGTTTACAGAACACATTCCGTTGAGGTCGGGGACTTCGATTCCGGCTGAAGCTGGTACGGGTGTCATGAACTTGTTATACAATGCTGATGGCTTGTTCCCGCAATCTGGTGACTATCTCCACTTCGGTAGTATTGCTGGTGTTGGACTCTTTACGGATAAGTCTGACTATGCGACAGCAGTTCCTGGTTCTGATTCTCTCCGTCCTGCAGATGACGCTGACCACAAGTGGAATGTGGCTCCTGGCTATAATGCTACAAGTCGTCTTCCGTCACCGTGGGTTCTGATTTCTGGTGAAGTAAGTTCTTACGTTGTCAGAATTATTCCTCCTGCAGTGGGTGGCATTCCGAGAACTCCGAGTGAATCCGCTGATTTGGAGCCGTTCGACATCTTTACTTATGACGCTACCAAGGATGAAACCGACTTTAGAAATGATATCCGTGCTGGTCAGGGCGAATTTAGTAAATATGGTTTCGTTCCGCATGGCTGGTCTGCCAAGAGCGATATGGGTGCCTTGATTGAATCTAAGGAAGAGTATGTTGACGTCGATAAGAAGAATGTGTTCTTTAACTATGAATTCTCCTTGTTTACGAACTTGGGTACTCATGTTGCAACAAAGAAGGGACGCATCTACTGCGATGACGACAAAAATAAAGAAGTCAATAAGAGGTACTTCTTTGGTGGTGCTGGTCAAGACTGCGTTGGCAAGCGCATGAACTTCTTTGTCCTGTGGAACATGAAGTCTGACAAGAAGCGCTTGGTGGGTTCTGGTGCCTATGTTTCGAAGTTCAAGTCTTACGTGCAACTTGATAACTTCGGTAAGAAGAACAAGTTCGACAAGAGCGAAATGTGGGGCGTTCGCCATAACGCAAAGGTTCTTGGTAGCTACTTCCCGGTTATCAAGACTAATAATCCGTAATAGCGCTCTTTAATGATTTTTTAAAGCCTCCCTTCGGGGAGGCTTTTTCTATATTTCTATACATGCGAAAGATTTTAATTGTAGCTTCTTTATGCGCTATGGCTTGGGCCGGATCGCCAACAGATATGGATTCTCTTTTCCGCGGTAACGAGTACAAGCCGACGCTTAGTGCATCGCTCCGCGATACGACGAGTTCTATCGTGCCTGCTAAGGTATCGGGCAAGAACGATAAGGGTGATGGATTCTACATGCTTCAGTTCGAAGCTGTTGGTGATTTTGATGCAGCGCAAAGGCGCAAGGCCCAGCTCTCTGCGAGTACGGGTTATACCATCCAGGTTGTGTTCGATACGCCGTTCTACAAACTTCGTGGCGGTGGATGGAACAAGCGCAAGGTCGCAGAAGACAAAGCCCGCGAACTCTCCGCGTATAACATCAACGCCTTTGTCGTAAAGATTCGCTAAAAAATGCTAAAAAGAAAGCCCGCGAGCGGGCTTTTCTCATAGTTGTCCCTTGAAATTTGTTCGAGAGACTTTCTTTTGATAGTCCTCGCATAGGCGAGGATTTTTTTACTTAGGGGCGATGCCTTTTTACAGCAGCCCAAGTATTTGCTTGATGCTGTGGTCGTCGAGCTTGATGAGGGCGCGTTCTTCGGGCGGCACGTAAGCCATCTTGCGCTCGTTGTCGGGCCTCTTGGAACGGTCGCGGAGCACAATTTCTTTGTTCGTGCGCGAATAGAAGAACGGGCCGGTCTTGATGAATTGCTTTTGGTGCAACGCCTGCTTGATGGCTTCGTTCAATGCTGCTGTCATCTTGGGTGTCGGATGGTTTATGTGGTGCAGTTCCAGAAGCCTCAGTACCAACAATTCCCCATGGATAGGTGATTCACTATCGACGTAGAACTTTAGCTGCTTGATGAGCTTGTCTATGGGCTGTTCTTGAATGTCCGCAGATTCGTCGCCTGCATAATGCACGACTTTGTATGGCTCCGTTTGAACTCTGCTATTTTGTTCCGCCTCATCGAGAGAATCTTCTTCTTGTGGTGGCGGTGCAACGCTTTGCTCAATCGCTATCGTAGCAATGAGGTTTTCTCTTTCGTCGGCATTTGAAATGTTCCAAAGTGGGAGCCACATGTTCAAAACAGTCCAGCCGAACCTCGAAAGCATGTTTGGTCGAATGTATTCGCGGTCTTCGATGGATTCATTGTAGGTGCCGTAGCTACAGTCGCTTTCTACAACAGCAAGAAAGTGCTTGGGATTGTTGGCATCAATGACTACAGGGCCTATTGGAATGTTGCCCGGAGCAATAAAATCCTTAAACGCAATGGATTCCTTTTTAAGTGCGTCTTTAATTTGTTCGCTAAATGTGGATTCTTGCGTTGTTAAATCGATTGGCGGGTTGTCATAGGAAGGTTTTGTTTTGAGTGACAGGACCCATTCTTGGAATAGGCTTGGCTTTGCGTTTGTTAAGGCATCTGCTTCTTCGTTCGTCATGAACAAGCAAAGACTTTGCTTTGCAAGTGTTGTGCAAATGGCTAACTTGCTGATTTCGCTAGCGCCTTTTTCGCTATTGGAGTCCGCACACACGAAAATGACATCGCGGTAAAGATCAACGGCGCGTTCAACGGTCTTGATGTAGAATCTGTTTTGCAAATTTCCTTGCGTAAAGAATCTTTCTGCATTCGAATTTTTTTGTAAAAGCTTTTGCAGTGCTACTTCAATTTCTTTGCACTGCGATTGATTCGATGCGACTATGCCGAGTGTTTGCCCTGGATTCTTTGTGGCGTGTTGTACAGCTTTTTCTGCAATGGTTGCGATTTTGTCTTGTGCTACTTTGAGTGTCTGTAATTTGTTTGTCGAGAGTACAGAATTCGGGAACTGTGCTATTTCGTTATAATAAATTCTGTTGTTTGCAAAACTGAATAGCGTTGGATTGGCGTATTGTGTTGTGTAGCCGATTACGCGTGTGGGGACGCCTTTTCGGAGTGATGCCGAAAGAACGTTGTCTTTAAAGAAAATCGACTGCGACGAAATCGCCATGTTGCAGGCGTCCATTGGGAGCGTTTCTAATACGGGCGCATACGGATTTCCTAAAAGAATAACTTTTTTCGAATGGTAAATCGCAGGCATGGCTTCGGCTATGGTCATGCAGTCGGCATCCAAGAACAATGTTACATCGAAAGTATCGAAACTTGAATCGTAAGATTGCGATAAAGTAATATTTTGGAATGATGTGGGATTTTTTTCGGCTGCTTCGTGCGCTACTTTAAAGTTTGCATTGCAGAATTGGTCCAGCAGAGTCTTGTACTGCTTGTTTTGCTGTTTGTGGCTTTTGGAGGACTGGCTGAAGAGTTCTGGACATCTTGTGCTTGCGGCTTGCATTTGACCGTTTGTCCAAGCACGGATAAACGCCAACGGAAGATCCTTGTTCGCGTTTTTTGAATCCTCTACAAATTCTGCGAGATTTTCACATGGCGAGTCACTGATGTTTTCCATGTGTTCACGAAGTTGCAGATAAACGTTTTGTTTGTTCCATTGTGTTGCCAAACGTTCAATTTGGCCAAACCACAAATCCACACTCGGGATTTCCAGGGATTCGGTTAAAATAAGTGATTTGCTGATGCTTTGAATTTTATGCTGTAGTTCTTTAACTCGTAGCCGAATGTTATCAAAGTCTTCGAAGAATGGTTTGAATAAATACCACTTTTCAAGCAGCTGCATCAGGTAATCGTATTGATCGTTGTTCTTGATGCGTCCGCGGAATACGTAGTATTGCCTGATTTTATCCGCTAAATCGTTCCAGTCTGTTTTTTCGAATTTCCAATCTTTACCCAGCAAGCGTGCGGCAAGTACAGAAGAATCCTTGTATTTACGTTTGTATTCCTGAATTTCAATTAACTTGTTCACTTCTTCAATGAGCATGTCATCGGAGGTGATGCTTTTGGGATTCTTGAATACGCTAAGCAGAAGGCGTTTGGGTCTGCGGTAATGGTCCGAAAGCGATTTGAGCGTAGAATTGAGGCTCTCGATAAATTCGTCGCGAGCGGCAATAATGTTCTTGTCAACGGCATCGTCGGTAAAAACGTCAGAGCCTTTGCGGCGGTAATCGGTCCAGCGGGCGCCTGCACTGGGAAATTCGTTTAGGTCGTCTTGGTAGGCAACCCATCCGCTTGAATGCAGGTTCCATTCTTCAAAAGCGGGGGTGCCATTGTCGAAGTATTTCTTAAGGACTTCTATCAAGTCAAGAATGTCGGCAAGCCTTGTTCCTGAAGGATAGAGATTTGATTTGATGACGTTGTCTGAGAACGGTTTGATGGTTTCGATTAAAAGTTTCGCCTGCTCAAGTTCTTTGCCGATGGCGTTTTTACGTTCTTTCGAAACGGCTGGCAGCATGATTCCTTGGAACGCACTGTAGATTTCTATTCCGTTTTCGCTGAAGAATAGTTGTTCTATTTTTTCAAGGCTCGAAAGCATGGACTTGAATTTGTCGTAGCGTACATTTTCGATGCCCGCGAAAAGATCGTTTGCAAATTTTGTTTTGAACGGCTTTAAATTCGAAATTTTGTCGAAGAGTTCTGTGAGCTTTATGCCGCTTGGCTTGAGCGGAAAGTTGACGGCATCATAGTAAGTGCGTAGTTTTGAACGGATCTCGATTAGCGAGTTTTTGAGCGCGCTGCGATCGGGACTCTGGAATGAGCGATAAGGCGGTTTCCAGGCGTTATCAAAATTGAATTTTGTAATGGCCCTACGGCTTATCACGCAAACTTTTTTCTTTTTCAGTAGGCAATCTGCGGCGATGTTTACTGCCACTTTCGCTTTTTCTGCGCCGGGAAGCGTTTGTATGGCAAAAGCAAAATTCTCGTCGTTAAGGGCGTCGATGACGGCCTTGTTTGTTTGCGAATCTGTTATGTAAGGAAAGTAATGATCGACTGGATTGAAAATATGATCGTAGGGAACGTTATCGAATAGCGAAGGATGAGGCAAGAATCCTTCGTTCCCGATAGTCGCTATGAAAAATGCGTTGTTTGCCGCTTTCGATGTAGTCCAACAGTCGTCTATGAGCCTCTTCTTGAGGAGCAGGCTGTTGGTGCTGTAAAACGTGATGCAGAAACCATTGCGTGTAAATTGCCAATCGTTTCTGGGGGCAATTCTTTTTTCGAGTGTGTCAAAAAACTTTTGAAGATCAAATGTTCCGTTTTTGTAAAAGTCTTCTGCAAGCGGATACTTGATTCTTTTGTCGAGGGCCTGGAGCGCTATGTTTTCGATGGGCGCACGGGCCGAAATGGCTACAGTGTCGTGTCCAGCGTCATAGGTCAGTGGAACCAGGAGCGCAGGGGCGAGCATTTTATCGCCATGCTTGATAAATCCCTTGGCCATGAACAGGTCTTGGTTGCAGAAATCCTCAGTTTTGGATTTTAATATTTTGCGGAATGTATCGAGGTCGGCAGTTTGTTTTTCTTGATCGTATTTTGCAGTAATAGGAAAAAACTGCGCCAGCGCACGAGGTTTTTGTTCTTTTTGCCAAGCTTCAAAAAAATCGTTTCCGTTGTCTAAAAGCAACGGGGATTGAATCTTGTTCTTTTGCGTAAAACAGAGCAGGCGGTCTTTGCTATCAAAGGCGGCTGCTTCTTCGCGAATATTTTCTATAGTAGTTGACACAGACGTTGAAGTCATACCACGAATATAAATTTTTTTTTGCAATGTGCGGTTATAGCCGCTCCATAATTATAGACATTGCGTTAACGAGTGTGATGGGTGTATCACTTTCGGTTAATCGGGCCTTGAAACAGACGCGTCCGAACAGCATCTCGGGAGTGATTCCCGCCTCCTTGTCTTGCCTTAGGCTGTGGGCGAGTTCCCGCTTGGAAAGCTTCTTGTTGTTTTCATCGACGATTAACGGATGGTGCAGGTAAATCGGGCGTTCCGTGCGGCCTAGAGCTTCCATCAACGCGATTTGTCGAGCCGTAGAATTGCGGATATCTTCGCCACGTACGATATGCGTAATATTTTCGTCAATATCATCAACGCAAACGGCAAATTGGTAGGTCCATTGGTTGTCGCGATCGCGGATAGGGAAGTCCCCGCATTGGAGTTTTGGGTTCTCGTGGAAGTCCCCGAGTCGTAGGTCGTGCCAGTCAATGAATTTGTCAGGAACGATAAAGCGCAAATTGTGCGGCGCTGCACCAATTCCTAATTCCGATTTACGACTTCCTAATTGAGAAAGGCATTTGCCTTGATAAATTATTTCTCCGGTTTCGCTTTGTGGATTCTCGGCGAGGAGTTGCTTGCGACTGCAATAGCATGGATAAACTAACGACTTTTCTTCGAGTTTTTGCAGCGCTGCCTTATAAATCTTGTTTCGCGCACTTTGTATGCTCTCGGAATCATAATGAAAACCTAACCAAGATAAATCTTCGCGGATGCCCTCGATATAAGCAGGGCGCGCTCGGCTTTGGTCGTGGTCTTCTATTCTCAAGTGGATCTTTAAGTTCCATTTTTTTGCCGCTGCCCACACATAAAGTGCCGAAAGCAAATGGCCTTCGTGGAGGTAGCCTGTGGGGCTTGGAGCAAATCGAATTTTTCCTGACATACTGCATTTGTAAGACACATCACAAATATAAGTTGTAAAATTGTTACTAAAGTCACATATTTTCAATGAAAAAACGTAAATATTTTGTTTTTTTCGAAAAAAACGATTTTGTTATGTATATTATTGCAGTAAAAAGGGATGTCTCCCTGGAATACGGAGTAATTATGGGTGGAATGAAACTTCTTTCTAGAGCCTGCACGGCTCTT
>JAEEGL015360295.1_pt1 | contig 10650 bp, 11 predicted proteins | sample 9134231 | NCBI WGS metagenome assembly JAEEGL01 (sample SAMN16246548, study PRJNA631951) | gut metagenome | biome: gut microbiome; feature: rumen; material: fiber-attached | host: Bos | place: Iran: Karaj | collected 2018-10 | reverse complement strand
TCTTTGTAGTCGATGTACTTGATGCGGTTCTTCTTGAAGCGGCAGTATTTCTTTCTCTTGGTATCGACTGCGATAGGAGTCAAATATTTGATGTCGTTATTGTTTTGTTGTGCCATTTTTCTAAGTTTTTAAGTGTTAAACATTAGGCTTGGGCTTCAGCTTGTTCCTGAGCTTTCTTGCGTTTCTTCTCGTTGTAAGCGACAGCGTGTTTGTCAAGCTTCACAGTCAGGAAACGGAGGATGCGCTCGTCACGCTTCAGCTCGGTCTCGACATCGGCAATAACATTTCCTTCGGCTTTGTACTCTATCAATTGATAGAAGCCAGTGGATTTCTTTTGGATCGGGTATGCAAGTTTGCGCATGCCCCAGTGCTCTTCATGAACGATCTCCGCACCAGCATTGGCCAGATAATCTTCATACTTCTTTACCGCTTCCTTCATCTGATCGTCAGACAAAACGGGAGTTAAAATGAAAACGGTTTCGTACTGATTCATAATTTAAATTACTGATAATTAATGATTTAATATTTTATTACTTGCTTGTAAAAAGCGAGTGCAAAGATACAGCTTTTTCTTTAATAAACAAGAAGTTGGGTGAAAATTATTTTTTGTAAAGGTCGAACACATTCATGTCAGTCCATTTGGTGGGCCGCAACTTGCTGTCGGTCATGGTGGCGTCAAGGCTGCTTATCCTTCCTGAAAGGCACTGGTCAACGAAAGCGCAGAAGAGATCAACGCTGCCGGGGAACCATGATGCCACTTCATGCCCGATGCCCTCGAAACGGATGAACCAATGGGGAATGTCCTGCTTCCGCATCTTCTTGTCGATGGTCTTTGAGCCGAATAGTTTTGGGTGGAAGGGTATCCCGAAGCCCTTGTAATTCACTATTTTGTCTTTTGTGCCGTGTATCAGCAGGGTGGGAGCGGGCGGAGTGGGGTATTTTAGGTCGCTTTTCCGGCACATCACGCCGCCGGCGTAGGGGATCATCGCGGCAGGTTTCCAACCTTCGGGAAGTGCGGATGCTTGCGGCAATCTGTTTGTGCGGCAGTAGTCCAACTGCAAGATGGTGATGGCTCCCGCAGAGCTCCCCGTCAATGCGATTTTCGTGGGGTCGATGCCAATTTCGTCGGCATGGCTGACCACCCAGCTGACGGCTGCGGCACAGTCTTCCGTGGCGATGTCAATGCAGTATTGGAACAATTTGTCCATCTTCAGCAACTTGCTGTTTTCAGCTACCATCACGCTGTCTTTCAGCCCTAAACGATAGTCGATGCTGATCACTGTGAATCCCCTCTTGACCAATGAGTCGGCCAGTGCCGACTGGTATTTGTCGTCGCGTTTTCCGACGATGAATCCGCCGCCGAACACAGCAAGCACCGCGGCTTTGTCAGCCCTCGCCACAACGGGCTTGTGGACATCCAGGTAAAGCGTGGAATCGCGTTCCACGAAAGGATATGTGGCCTTGGTTTGGGCAAAAACGGCAATGACGCTCGAAAAGCACAATGTCACCAAAAGAAAAAAACGTCTCATAGATTGATGTGTTTGGAATTATTTTGGGTTGAACATGGTTTAAAAGTCGTTTATAGGAGCATCTTCTCCAACATGAACTCTGCCGCGTGACCGTCGCCGAAGATAGCGGGGAAATCAACAGGGGGCTGCTGCAAATAGTGGTGGCTGGCCTCCAAAATCTTCTTGCCATCGGCATCCGCCAGTGTGGCGGCACCGGTTTTAACAATCTCCACCCATTCGGTCTCGGGTCTTAGGATCACACAAGGCTTCTGGAAGAAATACGACTCTTTCTGCACACCGCCGGAGTCAGTGGTCACCAGCTGCGCATGTTTTTCCAGCTGTATCATCTCAAGGAACGACACGGGTTCAGTGACGACAACATTGCTGGCGTTGAAATTCGTCACTTTTTTGCGTGTTCTCGGGTGCATGGGCAGCACAACGGTGATCTCCTTCGAGAGTTCGGCGAAAGCTTCCAAAATGGCATTCAACCGTTCAGGTTGGTCGGTATTGCTGTCGCGGTGCAGGGTCGCCAACACGTAAGGCTTCCCTTCTAAATCCATGCGTTTCAGCAGATCCGCTTTTTGGTCGGCGATGGCGGAGAAATGCAGACTGTTGTCATACATGATGTCGCCGCAGTGATATACTTTTGGGTTGTCGATGGAGTAAGGCCCTTCATTATTAATTTTGAAACCTTCGCGGGCGAGATTGTCGAATCCAGCTTGGGTAGGGGTGAAGAGCAGGGTGGAGCAGTGGTCGCACACGATGCGGTTGATTTCCTCGGGCATGCTCTTGTTGAACGAGCGCAGTCCAGCCTCGATGTGGGCGACTGGCACATGGATTTTGGAGGCGGCCACGGCACCGGCTAAAGTGGAGTTAGTGTCGCCATAAAGCACGATGTAGTCGGGCTTTTCATCCATGAGGATTTTCTCAATGCCTTCAATCATCTTAGCGGTTTGGACACCATGTGATGCGGAACCCACATGGAGGTTGTAGTCGGGTTTCGGGATGCCGAGCTCGTCGAAAAACACCTGCGACATATTGTCGTCGTAATGTTGGCCGGTGTGGACGATGACTTCGTGTATTCGGTCGGAGTAATGGTTTTGGATAGCGCGGCTCAGTGCGGCGGCTTTGATGATCTGGGGCCTTGCCCCTATGATGGTGACGATTTTCATCTTTTATAACATTAGGCCTTCTTCGGCGAAGCTAAAATACGAATTTTCTCCGATAATGAGGTGGTCAAGCACGTTGATGTCAAAAATTTTTCCGGCTGCGATGATTTTTTTGGTCAGTTGTTTGTCCTCGGCGCTGGGTTTGGTGACCCCGGAAGGGTGGTTGTGGCAAAGCATGATGGCGGTGGCTTCTTTGAGTAGGGCTTTTTTGAAGATGACTTTTGGGTCGGCCAAGGTGGAGGTGATGCCTCCGATGCTGATGCGCTCCATCTTGATGATTTTGTTGCCTTGGTTGAGGTAAGCCACCATGAAATTTTCTTTGCTTGGATCGTCGATGAGGGGAAGGAAGCTCTCGTAGGCCTCTTTGCTGTTGTTGATGGCATTGCGTTCCTTGGGTGAGGTGAGGCTCCAGCGACGGCCCAGCTCCAAAGCGGCCATGATGCTGACGGCTTTGGCTTCGCCGATGCCTTTGTGCTGCTTCAGCTCGTCGATGCTGAGTTTTGAGAGGTCGTAGAGGTTGTCGCCGACGGCATTCAGCACTTGTCGCGCTAACTCCACAGCGGATTGCCCGCCAGGACCCGATCCGATTAGGATCGCGATGAGTTCTGCGTTGCTGAGGACACCCTTGCCCTTGTTGATCATCTTCTCGCGCGGACGGTCGTCGGCTGCCCAGTGTTTGATGGTTTTGCGGTCGTTTTCAATCATTATCTATAAAAGTATAAAAAAAACGGTCGCAAGTTACATAAAATTATTTTATCTAAACCAAAAAACCTCCCCTAAAAATTCAGGGGAGGCCAACATTATGATGAAAAAACTCTTATTAAGCCAACTTGGCGGTGTATTTCGTCAGCTTGGACTTCAGGTTACCGGCTTTGTTCTTGTGGATGATGCCGCGTTTGGCAACCTTGTCGATGATGGAGTACATCTTCGGCAGTTGGTTCTCAGCCTCTGACTTGTCGGTAAGGGTTCTGAATTTTTTGACTTCGTTACGCATGGCTTTGGCATAGTAACGGTTATGCAGACGTCTTTTTTCGGTTTGACGAATACGTTTGATTGAAGATTTGTGATTTGCCATTTTCTAATATCTCTTTTTTGTTTCTTCTTTTATTTTCGGGCTGCAAAATTACAACTTTTATTTGAATTACAACTCTATTTTAGGATTTTTTTTCAAATAAGGCTGTTGAAAACCATCTTTTCCTCGTTTTTTTGATTTACAATCTCGTTGAGAGTCACATTGATAAATGTATTTTTGTTAAGGTTTTTCCCTGAGACTTGAATAGGAATGTAATTTTCTCCATATCCTCGTGCAATGCCTTTGGCATCGATTCTCTCGATCAAGAGTCTTTGCGCGCGTCCTTTCATTTGCTCGAAATACTTGAGTTTGTTTTCTAATGAGATGTTGCGCATGATTTCGCTTCTACGGCTTTTCTCGTTTTCTGGCACTTGGTTGGGCATGACAGCGGCTTTGGTGCCGGTACGTTTGGAGTATTTAAAGGTGTGGATGTGGCTGAAGCCAATCTCTCGTGCGAAGTCGCAACTTTCCTGAAAAGTTTCCTCGGTCTCTCCGGGAAAGCCCACGATGATGTCGGTGGTGAGGTTGAAGTCGGGACGGAAGGCCTTGATGCGCTGGCACATCTCACGGAACTGCGTCACGGTATAAAAGCGATGCATTCGTCTCAAGGTGTCTTCTGAGCCACTTTGGAGGCAGATGTGCATGTGTGGGGCGAGTTTTTCGTGTTGGAAGAGTTGCAGAAAACGGTCGCTGAATTGGTCGGGTTCGATGGAGGAGACCCTTACACGGAAGTCTCCTTCTATATTAATAATGTGTTCAACCAAAGACTCGAAGTTGGTGTCACCATCATGGTAACGCCCCATGTTGACGCCGGTCAACACGATTTCCTTGAAGCCGTGACCGATCACTTCGTGGATGTTGCGGTAGATGTCCTCTGCGGGACGGCTGGTGGACCTCCCTCTGACCATAGGAATGATGCAGTAGGAGCAGAAGTTGTTGCATCCGTCGTGGATCTTGATGAGGCTGCGGGTGTGGAAGGTGTCGAAGGCGGGTCGGTAGCTGAACAGGTCGCAGTCATAGCCTTCGGGGTCGCTGTGGCCTTGTTTGAAATGCTCTTCCACAATGTCGAAGATGGCCGATTTGCGCTCATTATCAATGACATAATCGGCAATGCCTTCCTGGATCAGTTCTTCCTTGCGGTGATTGACCATGCATCCGGTGACGACCACCAAAGCTTCGGGGTTTTTTCTCCTAATCTGATGGATGGCTTGACGGCATTTCTGGTCGCTGGTGTTGGTGACGGTGCAGGTGTTCACCACGAAGATGTCAGCCTTGTCAGTGTTCACAACCTCATATCCTCCTGCTTTGAACCGCGATGCCAAAGCATCGGTCTCAAAAAGGTTCACACGGCAACCCAATGTTTTGAAGGAGATAAGCATGGGGAATTAGGAGTTAGGAGTTAGGAGTTAGGAGTTAGGAGTTAGGAGTTCTCCTTCGATGGATAATGCCGTCGCCGAAGTCACCTTCACGTTGACAATCTGACCAATAAGGCTCTCATCTATAGAGGCAAATCTTATCACAATCTTACCTTCGGTGTGGCCAGTGAGGTAGCCGTTCTTGCGGTCGAAATCCTCCACGAGCATCTTTACGGTGGTGCCGACCAAAGTCTGATTATATACTAAGGAGTGCTTCATCAGCTCTTCGGTGAGGCGGTGATAACGCTGGCGTTTTACCTCTTTCGGCACGTCGTCTTCCCGTCGGGAGGCCACGGCTCCCTCACGCACACTGTACTGGGCGATGTAGGCCATGTTGTACTTGAACTCCTCCATAGCCTTACGGGTGTTCTCGAACTCCTCCTCGCTCTCATGGGTGAAACCCACGATGATGTCGGTGAAGATGGTGGCGGTGGGCAGCACCTCACGGATGGTCTGGATGATATGACGATAGCGTTCCAAATTATGGTGGCGGTTCATGCGTTGCAGCATCACATCATCACCCGACTGTATCGGGATGTGGATCTGCTTGGCAAGGCAGTCGTACTGCGCCATCACCTCGATGATTTCATCTTCCATGTCGCGGGGATGCGGCGCGGTGTAATACACCCAGAACTCCTTGCCCGAAGCCTTGCCGTATTCGCCGATGCGCCTTAAAAGCTCAGCAAAGTTGATTTCTTCACCTTTCTTGTCAAGGCCATAAGAGTTGACATTCTGCCCTAACAATGTGATGCTTTTGTAATCTTTCTCAACCAACTCTTTCACCTCGTTCAGTATCTCTTCCGACGGCCTTGAGACTTCTCTGCCTCTGGTGTATGGAACGGCGCAGTAAGTGCAGAAGTTATTGCATCCGTTTTGGATGGGGATGTAGGCTTCGAAACTGGAGGCGCGCAAAGGATTGATTTCCCAAAAAGGCTCCATGTTGGCCGATGGGTTCACCTCCTTCATCGGGGTGACCACGCCATATTGGCGAATCATCTCGGGCAGTTGCGGCAACTCGTTCATGGTGAACACCAAGTCGAACAGTTTCAAGAACCTGACTCTGTCGGCGGGCAGGATGCAACCAGAGACAAAAGTGATCACGCTCTTGCGGTTTTTCATGGTGTTCCATTTTTCGATGCGGCCATACACCTTGTCGATGCCTTTCTGTCGCACCGAACAGGCCACGATGCCTAAAAGATTGGCTTCCTCTTCGTTGTCGGTGGGTTCATAGCCCATCTGTTGCAAAACCGTTCTTACACGCTCAGCGTCACTGAGGTTCATTTGGCATCCGAAAGGCAGGAGGAAATATTTCATTTTTAAGAAGTTAGAAGACAGAAGTAAGAAGTTACTTGTTATAGAATGATTCGTCGGTAGAATTCGTGTGCAAAATTAGGAAATTTTATTCACCGTAAACCAATCCTATGATATCCTTGATAATTTCTTGGTCAATTTCAACCATAGGAGGGTTTTTGGTGCTGCTTTTTTTCAGTAACGATTCTGCCTGTGCAATGCTTTCAGGTTCAAGGCAATCCGAGGCAATCTGTACATCGGTGATGACAGCATTGGCTTCATCCACTTGCAAGGCAATTTCCACGCCACCCCAAGGGAAACGGGCTTTCTTTGTGGTCTTGAAATGCTCCCAACGGCCAAATAGGAAGTCGTGGCTTGAGATATTGTCTTTGATGGCTTGCACTTCGTGAATGTCGGCCAAAGTGTCGAAATCGAGCATCTGTGCCTTGCCGCCATAGACCTTTTCAAACGACTGGATCAGCGGCTGCTTGATGTTTTCTGAAGTCAGCTCTGGAACGGCTTCGCTGAGGTTGATAACGCGGCTGGCCACACTCTTCACGCCGTTTTTCAGCAACTTGGCTTTGTCCACAATAAGGTATCGTTGCATCATTTCGCTATCGGTCTTGATAAGGATGGTGCCATGATGCAGGTTGTTTTGGGCGCCGTTGAAGAAAGCGTTGCCGCTGAATTTGCGCCCTTGGCAGGTGAGGTCGTTGCGTCCTGAGATCTCGGCTTCAAGGCCAAAGGATTTCAATGCTTCTTGGATGACGGACTGTTGTTTTCTTACGTCGTAGTCGCTTTTGTCGGCAATGAAGGAGAAGTTGAGGTTGCCGAGGTCGTGATAGACGGCGCCGCCTCCCGTGCGCCTTCGCATCAGATAACCGCCTTCCTCGGTCAAACGCTTCACGTCACACTCTGAGAAAGGGTTTTGGTTCAAACCGATGACCACCGTGCGCTCGTTCTTCCATAAGTACATCGTCACCATGCCCTCTTCTTGATGGTCGGTGAGCCAGGTCTCCACCGCAAGGTTCAAGTAGGGATTATGTCGCTCGCTGACGATGATTTGAAGTTTTTTCATGGCGCAAAGATATAAAAAAAGCCCGCTGTTTGGCGGGCTTGTAGTCTCTCCGGGATTTGAACCCGAGTTACCAGGATGAAAACCTGACGTCCTGACCAGACTAGACGAAGAGACCACGGTCTGACTTGCCTTTGAGGTTTCGTTTTGACGCTGCAAAATTAGACAAAATTTTTATACCTGCAACAAAATCAGGAAAAAAATTTTATTCGAAAGTGAAAGAAAGTTGTAATTGATTGGCTTTCAGTGACTCAAGGGACCTCGCATAGAAGAATGTCTGGGATACTGGGTCAGTTTGTAACAAATTGAAAAGACCAAACCCCATCTTGAGCTCCACACCCATCTTGAACCACTGGTTGTAGATGTCATACCCTGCGCCGATCTCCAAGGCTATATCCGCGCGCTTGGGGACAAGGAACTGTGGATTGCCGCTGCTGGAGGTCTTGTTTTGCCTTGTGACCAAATAAAGCTTGGGATTGACACCCATCAGCAAATAAGCTCCAACGTTGTTGTAACGTTTGGACCTGTATTTGATGTGCATCGGGAACTCAAGATAAGTCGCCAAGTCATCCCTGGAGATAACGGTTTGTATGACTTTCCCGTCGTTTTGATTTTGAATCGGGTGACCGCTGTCGTCATAGAGAATCACATTGTAATAAACCTGCCTCCAATTAAGGCTTAACGTGGGCGAAAACCTGAAATTGAAGTATCTCCCGAGAAGAAGGTCGCCAATAACGCCTACTGAAAACCCGGGGTTGCGGGTTGTCTTTCTGGACTCAATGCTTATAATCTGATAATTGGCAAAGGCATCTTGTGAGAAACCAACCACTCCGTTTGCGTTGTTTATTAATCCGTTTAAAGGGGATGGGTCCGGAAACAGGTCTTTGGAAATGATTTCGTTCTGATAATTATCTTTCAGATCCAAGTTGTAACCCATGAAATTAATCCCCACGAGAAAGCCGAAATGGTATGGAGCCTCCTCGTAGGACTGTAGATAAATGACTTTTCTTCTTTGTGCTTTTGCCCCTATGGAACAGGCCAAGGCTATAATGAGTAAAACAGCTATTTTGAAATGTCTTTTCACTTGATTCATTTTAAAGCCTTTTAACGGAGAATGACTTCTTTTTATTGTGATGCCAAAGTCCTTTTTTGGGCGTAACCATAATATAAGGTAACGATGCCGCCACTGAATGTCCTTTTTTTTACCTCCCGAAAGCCGCTCTGTTCCATCATTTTGACGAATGTTTCTGCGTCGGGGAAGTGCTCTATGGAAGAAGGCAGATAATGGTATGCGTTTCTATGTCCCGATAGGATGCGCCCGATAAGAGGGAGAATCCTTTTGGAATAGACGTTGTAAGGACCTTTTATCCAGAAAGATTTTGGTCGAGAGAACTCCAGAACGGCAAGTGTTCCTCCTTCCTTGCAAACCCGGAACATCTCAAAAATCCCTTTCTCGATATTTTCAAAGTTGCGAACTCCAAATGCCACGGTCACAGCATCGAAACTGTTGTCAGGGAAGGAGAGTCTCGATGCGTCACCAATTTCAAGAGTGATGCGCTGGTCCAACTTCTTTTTGGTGATTTTTTCCCTGCCGATCTCAAGCATTTTTTCGGAGAGGTCCACTCCCGTGATGGTTGCCGAAGCGGTGTCTTTGGCCATGCGGATGGCAAGGTCGGCAGTGCCTGTGGCCACGTCGAGGATGGCGGTGGGATGATGGCTTGCGACCAATTTGGAAGTCTTTCGCCTCCAGATTTTGTCAATGTGGAACGAGAGAAGGTGATTCAAGAAATCGTATCGAGGTGAGATGTTGTCAAACATCTCAGTGACAGCCTTTTGCTCACTCATAACGGATGCGTTTGGCCTCTTGGATTAGCTTTTCCTTGTCAATGGGGATCACCCCCACCTCTTCACATACCAGACCTCCGGCAAGGTTGGAGAGGTCGGCGATGGTTGTCGCATCGGCTTTAAGTGCCAAGCACAACGCGGCTGCGCTCAAAACAGTATCGCCAGCCCCCGAAACGTCAACAATATGTCGGGGATGCGCTGGAATATGTTGGAATTCACCATTGTGAAGGATCATCACACCTTGTTCTGAAAGCGTGACCATGAGGTATTGGCATTGCAGTCGTTCTTGCAGCATAATGGCTGCATGATGAAGCTCGTCGATGGTCCCGGCGGTTACGCTGAGACCATCGCGAAGCTCTTTGGCGTTGGGCTTGAAAAGCGTCACGCCTTGATAAGCGAAAAAGTTTTTCTTTTTGGGATCGACGGCAATGGGAATGTTTTTCTGTTGTGCAAGGCTGATGATGGCATGGATCATCTTCTCCGTGAGGACTCCTTTGTTGTAGTCTTGTAGGATGATGATATCGCAGCCATCAATTTGATTCTCAATAATATGTATTAATTCAAAATACTCTTCCTCGCTCAGATCGAAAGTGTCCTCTTCATCGATGCGCAGCACTTGTTTGTCGCCATCGAACACGCGGTGTTTGACGGTGGTTTTCCGATGTTGGCTTTTGACTAAACCATCAGTGTTCAGTTTGTGTTCCTGCATCAGTTGAAGCAACCTGTCGCCCGAAACGTCTTCGCCGATGACGGAGCAGACAATGGGGGCGGCATCCAAGGCTTTCAGGTTGACGGCCACATTGGCCGCGCCTCCGAGCCGGTCGAAACGCTCGCCCATACTGACGATGGGCACAGGCGCCTCGGGTGACATTCGCTCAATAATCCCTTTAGTGTAGGTGTCGATCATCACGTCACCCACCACTAAAGCTTTCAACCCATTGAATCTCTCGATCAATTCTGCGTTACGCATTCCGCATTCCGCATTTAGTGTAACTTCGTCAAGGCGGCCTTAATGCGCCTCACAGCCTCGATGAGTTTGTCCTCCGAGGTGGCATACGACAGGCGGATGCAGTCGTCGTTGCCGAAAGCGTTGCCAGCCACACAAGCCACATGGGCGTTGTAGAGCAGCCACATGCAGAGGTCGTCACTGCCTTTGATGACGGTTTCGCCATCGGTCTTGCCGTAGAATGAATTCATCTCAGGAAATACGTAGAAGGCGCCGGCGGGGGTGTTGCATTTCACGCCTGGAATTTCGTTCAGCAGCTTCACGAAGGTG
>JAEEGL014052157.1_pt1 | contig 10650 bp, 9 predicted proteins | sample 9134231 | NCBI WGS metagenome assembly JAEEGL01 (sample SAMN16246548, study PRJNA631951) | gut metagenome | biome: gut microbiome; feature: rumen; material: fiber-attached | host: Bos | place: Iran: Karaj | collected 2018-10 | reverse complement strand
TAAAAATGTAAAAAAAAAATTTCTAAATAAAGAATTATTAATAGAAGAATATTAATAAATATTTAATAAAACTATATTATAAAATCATTTTTAAAATTTTGTTTATGATATATTTTTTGTTTTTTTTTTTCTAAAAAACAAAATTTTTAATATTTATAACTTTTGATTTACTATATATTTAATAAAGGATCTTCTAAATCACTATTGTCATTTAATCTTTGTGTTTCACTTTCATTGTTATTATTATTTTGATTGTTATTTGAATTACTGTTATTTAATTTTGATTTAATTGAGTCAAGTATTATTTTCATATATGATATTTGTTCCATTATTTTTTTTAATAAAATTCCTTTTTTTTTATTTAAGAAAGATAATAAACAAATTAATAATGTTATAAACATAAAAATTTTTATTTTTGATAAACTTATATTTCTTAATAAAATCAATATTACTAAAAATAAAATAAAATAAATTAAAAATTCTGATGGAGATAATTTTTTTCTTTTTGGTCTTCTTGTATTAATTATATTTCGATGTTCAATTTTATCTTCTTCTTCTTTTTTTTCTTCTTCTTCATTAACAGTAAAAATTTCATTTAAAAATTGCATTTTTTCATTATCATTATTATCATCTTCTACTTCATTTTCGTTGTTTTTTAAAGAAGTATTATTCTTTTCCATTTACTTCACAAATTAAAAAAAAAAAAATAAAAAAGAAAGTAATAAAAATAAATTATAATAATATAAAAGTAAAAAAATAAAATATTTTTTTTATTCTTTTTCATTTAGCTAAATAATATTAAATTTGATTATTAAAATCAATTGAATATAGTTATTTAAATATATTTATAAGTAATTATTATATTATTAATAATTGTATTTTATAGTATATTAAATTTTAAAATAATATTTTTAACAGATATGAATATTAAAATCAGAGAATTTATTAATATATTATTTTTAATTACTAAAATAATATAAAAACTTGTATAAAAAATGAACATACATTTTATATATGAAGGAAATGAATATCAATTTGATTTATTTTCTGGTGTAACAATTAATTATATTAAAGAATTAGCAGAAAAAATATTTCAATATGAAGAAAAGGGTTTAGAAATATTATATAATGACGAAATCATATCTAATTTTGATGATAAAATAAAAATTTGTGAATTAGTTAAAAATACAGATAAAGTGGTAATTTTTCGTTTAGAAAAAAAAGATATTGCTTTTAAAAATACAATTGTATCATCAAATGAATCAACTAATGATACAAATAATAATAATGTATATTATAATTGTATAAAAGATAAATTTTTTAAATTCAATAAATCTTATATAAAAACAATTGAAGAAATATCAAGTTTTGAAGAAAAATTAAATGAATCTTTAGAAAAAGTAAGGAAACAAATTAAAGATTTAAAAATTTATATTTTAAAAATTAATGAACAATTAAATTCTTATTATAATAATAATAGTTATGATAAATTAATTTCAATATTTGATGAAAATAAAACTCAAGGATTTACTGAAAAAGAATTAAAAGATTTGAATAAAAAAATTGAATCTCTTATTCAGAATTATAAATATTTAATAACACAAAATAATTTTCAAATTAATATTATTGATTATATAAATGAAAAAAAAGATTTTTTAAAATTAATAAAAATTAAATTGTATAAAATTACAAATGTAAATAAATATGAAGATATAATTAATTCATTAGAACATAATTTTAATGAATATTTTACAAATAATGTACCAAAGAATTTAAATGTAAATGATTTAGATACATTAGATAATAAATATTTACATTCATTTAATAAAGCATTTAATAGTTTTAATGAAAATAAACAAAATATTTCATTTCCTAAAATAAGAAGTTTTAATTCAAAACAAATTAATAAATTATTATTAGATACAGAAAAAATAAATGATGGAAAAAAAATAAAATTAGTTAAAAAAAATAAAAGTGATATGAATACACATTATAAAAATTTATCATTACCTTCTACAAATAGAAATAGTAAGAATTCAAATAATACAGAAAGTTTATTATTAAATAAATTACCAATTTTAGATAGTATTACAATTGATTCAACAATAAATTCAGATTCAAAAAAAACAAAATCTTTAAAGTATCAAATTAATAATTTAAATGATTTAAGTGATAATAATTCTAAATATAAATTAAATTCAAAAATTAAAGATTTAGAAAATTCAACGTTAAATTATGAAGTTAGGCCAAAAATAATGGAAAAAAATAATAAAAATATTAAATCTAGAAACTATCAAAAAATTGATAATATTAATAGTAAAACTATGACATCTGATTATTATAATTCTTATTATGAAAAAAAGAATAATACTAATTTTCCATCTTTATATGATTCTATAATTAAAAATAAAGAAAATGATATTGAAAATTTAAGTGAAAGAAATAATAAAAAAAATTATAAAAATTTATCTAACATTGATATTTCAATTATAAACAAAGAAAAAAATAATGAAAATGATTCTATTATTGATTTAAAACAAATGAAAAGTATTGAAAGAGAAAAAGATATTAAAAGTAAATTTAAACCAAAAAATATAGAAAATGAAATAGAAAAAAAAAATGATGATAATATTAATAATAAAAAGAAAGAAGAACCAAAATTAATTAAATCAAGAACAAATGATCCAAGTTTATTATTTAAACCACATTTAAGTATTAATGATGTACAAATGATATTATTAAGAAGAAAAACAGATGAAAAAGTACTAAAATTAACCAATTTTGCTGCAATTAAAAGTAATTTCAAAAAAAATGAATTAAATAATAAAGAAAATAATGAAAAAAAAGAATCTTTTAAAAAAATAAATTTAAATAGTGATGATGTGAATGATAAAGAAAAAAATATAGAAAAAGTTCTTGAAAAAAAGAAAGAAAAAGATAAAGAAAAAAAGAAAGAAAAAGAAAAAAAGAAAGATAAAAAAAAAGAAAAAAAGACTTTAAAAGAAGAAGAAAAATTAATAAATTCATTAAAAGATGAACAATTAATAAAAACATTATCAAAATTTTCATTAAAACCAGAATCAAGAAAAAAAGTAAAAGAAGAAGAGAAATTAATAAATGTTAACAGAAAAGAAAATAATAAAGAACAAATAGAAAAATTAACAAAAGATTTATTAGTATCTAAAGCAAAAGAAAGAATAAAAGTGAAAAATCATAGCAAAGAAAATAAAGATTCTATTATAATAATAAAAAAAAATAGTGAAGAAGATGAAGAAAAAAGTGAAGAAAAAAATGAAGAAATAAAAATTGATAATTCTCTAAATGAAAATATAAATGAAGATAATAATAAAAAAAAGAAAAAAAAACAAATTAACATATATGATTTTATTATTTAAAATATATAATCATATATATAGTTAAAATATATATAAATGTAAATGATTAAATATTGCTATTTTATTTTTCTAAAAATAATCTTATAAAAATTTAACATAAAATAATTTTTAAATAAAAAAAAAAGTAAAAAAAAAAATAATAAATTTTTATATTTAAAATAACCAATAAAAAAAAAAAATTTATTTTTATTTTTTCCCAGCTTTAACATGACTTTTTAAAGGTTGAACAGTTTTTTCAGTTTTACAATTTTCACAATAAATTTGAGTTAATCTAGTAGATTGATCTTTTCTAAGAATATTTTTAGGTGATTGATAATTTGGACATTGTACATAATCTCTAATATATCTTCTTAAAATAGTTTCAATATCTTTAGAATTAATTCTACTTTTAAGAAAAAATTGATTTTCTCCTCCAATAGTTCCATCAACACCTAATTCTCCAAGAACATATTGAAATAAATGATCTTGACTTCTATTTAAAACTTTAACAAAATCATCAAAATTAATCCAAGCACTTCTTGTTTTTCCTACTAAATTTACTATTGGTCTTGGCATTTTAAATGCTCCTCTATTTTCTATTGAACCTGAATCACGAATTTTTATCATTTTATATACTCTGTCTAATAGAAATTCATATGTGTAAAAATCATCTTTTAATAATGAATTTTCATTATCGTTTTCTATTTCTGATTTTTGTGTTTCTTCTGTTTTTTCTTCTTTGTTTTTTTTCTTTTTTATCATAATGTTACTTAAGTCTTCTTGTTCTTGATCTTTTTTTATTTCTGTTCTTTTCTTTTTTTTTACTTTTGAAAAGTCAATTAAAGGTAAAATTTCTTCCATTTTTTTTTTTTTTTTTGATATGTTAATTTAAAATAAATTATTTTTTTTAATTTTTATTTTATTTTTTTTTTTTAATATAATTTATTAGTCTTATAATTAAATTATATTGTATTTTTTATTATATACTCGAAAAATTGATTTTTTAAAGTAAAATTATAATCTGTGTTTTATATGCTTTAAATTTGAAAAATTTATTAATCTTCATCACTAAATAAAGATTGATTATTGTCTAATTCTATTTGTTTTTGAAAAATATTATTATCATCATATCCTTTATTAAGTATATTTAAATTATTATTATTTTTATCATCAAAATCAGTTTCTTCAGTTAATGTTTGTGTAATACCAAAAAATTTTTTTATCTTTTGATAAAATTCATTTATATTTGTTCCATTAAAAATAAATTTTTGCATATCTTCACAATCAATTGGAAATATACACTAAATAATTAAAAAAATATTTTACTTGTTTATTAGAACAGATTAAAATTTGATTTTTTTCATTAAGATATTTTAAAACTAAATTTGAACCACAAGAAGTACAATGAAAATTAGAAAAATCGATAGAATTTTCCATTTATTATTTAATGATAAAATATAAAAAAATAAAATAAAAAAAACAATTAATTTTATAAAAATTAATATTTAACCAATAAAATTTAAATTATTAAACTTAATAATACTTTAGAAATAAATTAAAGAAGAAAAATACAGAATTAAAAATTAAAAAAAAAATATGAAATTTCCTTTTATAAAAGGGATGACTTCAAATGATAATAAATTAATAAAAAAGCATTTAAATCCAAATGATATAATATCAAATAAAACTTCTTCATTAAGTCATTTTTTAACAACAAAAAAAGATAGTGGAACTCAATCTTATACATTAAATACTTTAGATATAAGTCAATCAAATGATACTCCAAATGGAATTTTAAATAAAAATTTTCCTGATAGTAAATTTAAACCAAATAATATTCTTTTTAAGAAAAATAATTCACAAAAAAAATCATTAGTTAGTGTTAAATTAAAAAAAAGAAGTTTAAAAGTTCGTTTTCCTAGTAATACTATTATTCAAATTAATGCTTTAAAAAATATAAATGATCATAAAACACTTTATGGATTATATCAATTAAGAATTAAAATATGTCATTTTAGTTTAGCTTTATTATCTTTACTTTCTATATATTGTTCAATTGTTGATAATGAACATTTTATTGAAAAATCTTTTTCCTATTTAGAAAAAAAATATAATTTTAAAATTGAAGAAATATTATTCAAAGACAATAAAGAGGATATATCATATTTTTATAAATTAATTGAAAAAAGAAAAATTTCAACAATTGAAAATGTATTTAGATGTATAAATGTAATATCAGCATTAATATCTTTTATAATAATAACTTTTAAATATTACTATAATATTGGCCTTTTAAAAATGGATAAAAAAATTTCTGAATATAATACATTTTATTCTTCTGGAATATTTCATTATTATGTAATAGAATGTATAATAAATTTAATTTCTTATCCACCAAAAATAAATAAAGTATTTGAAATGTCATCACATACAGTTAGATATTTATATAGTTTAAACAGTTTTTTTTTAATTCTTTCTTTTTTAAAAATGTATAATATATTTAGAATATTTTTAATGGCAAGTAAATATAGTTCAAAAATGAGTGAAGCAATATGTCAAACTTATAAAACTAATTATAATGTATTATTTATTCTAAGAGCAGAAATGAATTCAAGACCATTAATTTTTTTTATAATTGTTTTTATTGTTTTTATTATGATTACAAGTTTTTTATTAAGATCATTTGAAGTTTTTGGTTATGATATTATAAAAGGTTATTATGGTAGAAAAGGAATAAATGATTTAAGAAAAACAGTAAATAATTATTGGTTAAATATAATATCAATAACTAATATTGGTTTTGGTGATGAATTTCCAAGAACAAATTTAGGTAGAATTATAATATTTATTACTTCACTTTTTGGTATGTTTTTTTTAGGTTTTTTAATTGCAAATATAAGTGGTTCAAGTCAATTTAATGCAAAAGAAGGAAGAGCTTATTTAAAAATGAAAAAAATATTATCTAAAGAAAATATATATCATAAAAGTTCAGAAATGATTAAAGGACTTTTATTTCTTAGAAGAAATGCAATTAATATTAAACATAATTTAGGTGATAAAATAACTTTAATAAAAGAAAGTATGATATTACATGTTAAATTTCATAATGATTTAATGAATTTTAATGATGAATTATATGTTGCAAGATTTTATTCTATTCCAATGGTTAATCTTATTAAAAATATGGAAAATAAATTATATGATAATGTAAAAAATTTAACTATTCATTTAAATAAAATTGATGATATAAATAAAGATTTAATGAATATAGAAAGAGGTCAAAATAAATTATTAGAAAGTTTTAAAAAGATAAATTTATTACAAAGTAAAATAACTAAATATTTATTAGAAAAACATAATAATAATTTTTTAAGGAAAGATGAAATTATAAAAAAAGAAATAGAAAATGAAAAAAAAGAAAAAGATAAAGAAAATAAAGAAATAAAAAATATTGATTTATATACTTTATCAGTAATGAATACACCAGGAACTCATTATTCTAAAAAAGAAAAAACTTTGTTAGATTTTCATAGAATTAATGCTAAAAAAATATTTGGAATGAAAAAAAAAAATGAAACCCCTAGAATAAATATGAAAAAAACTATTAAAGTAAAATCAAAATTAAGACTTAAATTAGATGATAATATATTTAAAAATTTAAAGGATTTTGAAAAAAAAGAAATAATTAGAGTAAAATTTAATAATGCAACTTTAAAGAGAATATTTAAAAATTATAAATTTGATTTTATAAAAACTGTTAAGATTAAAAAAGTTAATTCTTTCAAAGAGAAAAAAACTAAAAATTTAAATACTTTTTTTCATTTAAATTTTAATGATTTAGCATGTGAAAGTGTAATAAAAAGAAATTTTAAACATTAAAACTTATATTTTTATATTATAAATAAATAAAAAAATTTTGATTTTATAATTAAATTTCAAGTTGTTAGTTTTTAGGTAATATAAATTTAATTTCTATAAAAAATATATAAAATATTAATAAAAAGAATTTAATAATAAATTAATATTTTTTTTTAATTTAATTTTTTCGATTTTTTTTATTTCAATTTTATTTATGTCTGAAAAAACAGATTTTTTAACTTTAAATTCAGAAACAAATTTACAAATATCTTCAAGTCAATTAAATCAAATTTCAAAAAATAAAAATAAAGTAATACTAATTGAAAAACCAACTCATCATAGAAAAAAAGAATATAATTTTGAAGTTCCAATAAGACAGAATGAAAATAAAATAGAAAGAAAAGATGCAAATGGAGAAATAATTAATCATAAAAATAAAAGAAAAGTAAAAGTTACTTTTAAAGATAAAATTAATCCTGAAAATGATTTAGTTGAAATTATTAACATTGAAAGTACTAAATCATATAATTATATTCCTTCTGAAAATGGTTATAACGATAGTTATAGTTTAAAGAAAAAAAATAAATGTTGTTGTTTAATTTACTAAAAAATAATTTTTAATTTGTTATAGTTAGTATAATTTATAATAATTATTTATATTTTAAAAAAATAATCTTCTTTTTATATTAAACTAATTATTATTAATTTAAAATAAAATAAAAATAAAAAATTTAATCCAACTTAAGAATAATAAAGTATTAAAACTTTTATTAAAAAAACACTAATTTTAATAAAATATATTTTAAAATGAAAAAGAGGAAGGATGATAGAGTCATGGAAAGTGTAGGTAAATCGTTTGATGTAGACGGAAAGTTTAGAGAAATCGAGGGGATTTTCGAAGTTTATAAAGAGGGCGGTCATAGAGGAGAGTATAAAGGAATGGCAATAAAGATTGTTAGTGGTCTTATTGACATTCTTAAAGAGATTAATCATGAGAGTCCTGATAAGAGTATCGTCGATAGGGTTTGTAAATTTATTGATGAGATCAGTGAAAAAAGACATGCTGTATGGGGCTTATCTAAGTTCGAAAGGGATGGCGAAATTTTGTTCTCGTTCTTAAATGAGCTGGCAGCTGATGAGAAGTTTGTCCCTCAGATAGATAGGATTTTTAGGTCGGGTATTGGAGACTATCCACTGGTAAATGAGTTGTCAAAGTTTTCCAGAACGGAGGATAAATTTAATGAGCTGTTCCAAAAGCTCCCTGAGTGGTATCAGAATAAATTGCTTGGTGAGACTATCAGTTACGAAGAGGGTGACAAAATTTATACATGCTCATTGATCGGCGGAACAGCACTGATGGGCTTCTAATCACGCCACAAGTTTTACAAATAATCTTCTTGGTCTCCAAATAAAAAGTCTTTAACTTTTTTTCCTATAAGAGTTTTTCCCATTGGAATATAGGAAAGAGAATACCAAATATAAGAAACAAATTGAATAAGAAAAGTTAATATAATTAAAAATTTAGGTAATCCAATAATTCCAAAAAAAAAACAACAAATAATACTTACAAATAATAAAATAGAAGCAATTATTCTTTTAGGATGAAAAATATTTTCCCTTTGTTTTCTATAATTCTTTAAAAATAAAGTTGTACTTAAAATAATAATATTTCCGAAAGTATACCATATAGCAAAAAATTTTTTTCCTCCTATTACTAAATTAAATAATTGTGATATTGAACCAATTATCATTATCATTCCTATTATACTACATAATAAAAAACCGATTAATCTAGTTTTTATACTTAAATTTGAACATATAGAATCATTATTTGAAACACCTGATATATTTTGAGCAAAATTTTTCATTTTATTAATAAAAAAATAATATTTTTTTTCAATTTTTTTTTTTGAGTGTTTTTTTTTGTTTAATTTTTTTTGTTGTTTTATTATTTTTTTATTTTATTTTAAATATATTTTATAATTTTTTAATTAAATAAATCATATAAAAATACAATACATAATATATTATGATATATATATTAAAAATTTGTTTTATATATTCTTTAATTAAATGGGTTTTAATAAACATATAAATGGAGAAAGAAAAAAATAAAAATTTGATAAATAATTATATAAAATATGAATCAAAAACAGCAAGATATTCTCCAATGGTAAAAAAAAAAGACAATATAATAAATGTAAATAAATCAAATGAAAAAGAAGATGAAAAAATAATATCAGAAAAATCAAATCAAAATATAATAAAAGGTAAAAATTCTATAATAAAAAAAAAATACCTTCAATCATTATTAAAATCATCAAGTACATCAAGATTAAATGATCCAATAAAAAACACATCTCCAATAAAATCATTAACAGAAAGAAATAATTCAAATAAAAATTCACCAAAGAAAAAAAATCCTTTTCAAAATAATTATATTCAATTTCAATCATCAATAAATAATATAAATCAATCAAAAAATAATATTAGAGATAGAATAAAAGTAGGAAAAAGATCAAATTCATATACAAAAACATCAAATAAACTTCATAAAGGATTAATGAAAAGTGAAACTAATATAATAAAGAATAAAAAAGATTTAAAAAATCATCCTTTTTTATCAAGATTATCATTAAAACCTTTAGAAACTGTACAAGAAAATATAGAAATTGAAGAAAATGAAGAATTTAGTGTTACTACTTCTGCCTCTAATACTCCTTTAAAAGATTATAAAAATTTTTCTTTTTTGAATAATTATAGTAATAATGTTAGTCATAGAATTTTAGATAAAAAAAAAATTATTAAAAAAAAATTTAATATTCCTCCTAAAATTATTATTAGAAATAATACTAATTTAAATAGTTTTGAAAATAAAAATATTTATCCTAAACTTAATCATTCTTTTGATTTATTTTCTAAAACTTTTGATTATTCATTTTTAAATAAAAGTGGAAGTTTTGATAATGAGATTTGTAATGATGATATGGTAGAATTAGTTAATATTGAAGATTTAATTATTATTGAAGAAAAATATAAAAATTTACAAACTTTTATTTTTCAAAATAATTGTAATTTAATTAATAAATCTTGTTTAGAATGGTGGAATTATTATTTTAGTTGTTCATTTAAAGGAAATTTAAGTCAATTTTTCATTGATAAAAAAGTAAAAAGTATAATAGAAGAATCAAATACTTTTTCTTTATTATCTATTTTAATATTATATGAATTTTCATATAAACCTGATTTATTAAGATTATGTTTAAAATTTTTTCAAGGATTATTATTATTAAATAATAAAAATTTCTTATTAATCTGTAACAATTTTTTATCTAAAATACAAAAAGAGTATTTAAATAGTATTTGGGTAGAAAAATTAAAATTAATAACACAAAAAGAAATAAACAATAAAGAATAT
>JAEEGL013822743.1_pt1 | contig 10650 bp, 5 predicted proteins | sample 9134231 | NCBI WGS metagenome assembly JAEEGL01 (sample SAMN16246548, study PRJNA631951) | gut metagenome | biome: gut microbiome; feature: rumen; material: fiber-attached | host: Bos | place: Iran: Karaj | collected 2018-10 | reverse complement strand
CTCCGCGACTGTCGGCGGGATCAACGGCGTCTCCGGGCGCGACTTCCAGTACGTGAAGCAGTACCTCAGGTGGGAGGACGGCGACGCCTCCGACCGCGAAGTCGAGATCCCGACGTATGCGGCCTGGTGGGACGGCGAGCCGCGGACCTTCCGCCTGAAGCTCTCCGTGCAGACGACGGGCGACTACGAAGGCTGCGTGACGCCGGCGCTGGCCGACGGCGGCAAGGTGATCGCGTCCATCGAGCCGAACGATGCGTTCTGCCCCGGCGCGGTCAAGGTGACCAAGGTGGAGACGGTGAGCTGCTGTTCGGTACGCGCCGACGAGCCGCTGACGGCGCCGCCGTGGTGGGGATACGCGGGCGACACCCTGCGGGTGACGGTGAGCCGCGTGGGCGGGAGTTTCGGGCGCGTGGTGGTGAAGGCGAAGACGCAGGGCTACCCCGGCGTGTCGGACCTTTCGGCCGTGCTGAACGAAGACCTCACGTACGTGAAGAGGTACCTCGATTGGGGGGACGGCGAAACGGAAGATCGGGTCGTGGAGATTCCGACCGCCCTCGTTGACGGTACGGACTATCCGCTTACGTTCCGCCTGAAGTTCACTGCGCAGACGACCGGCGACTACGCGGGCTGCGTGACCCCCGAACTTCCCGATCCCAAGGTGATCGTCAGTCTGTATCGGTAGACAATTGCGATAGGCGGGAATACTGATTTTTGGTATAATATCCCACATGACGGAAAATAGACGGATAGTGCTGAATATCGTGGCGACCTACTGCAGGGCGCTCTTCGCGTTCGCTTGTGGTGTGTTTGGGGGCAGATGGGCGTTGATGTCGCTTGGAGAGGTCGACTATGGACTTCACGGACTCGTCGGAGGGCTCACGGCGTTTATCGGTTTCTTGAATGGGGTCCTTGCCGCCGCCGTCGGAAGATTCTATGCGCTCTCGGTTGGACAGTCTCGGAAGGATCCGGCTGCGGGTCTGGAGGAGGCTCGACGCTGGTTCAGTCTGGCCCTTTTGATCCATACGTCGGTTCCGGCCATCCTGCTCGCGATCGGTTGGCCAATCGGCGAATGGGCGATTCGGAGTTTTCTCACGATTCCACCCGATAGGGTCAACGACTGCCTTTGGGTGTTCCGTTTTTGCTGTATCGGCTGTTTCGTCGGCATGGTCTCCGTCCCGTTCAACGCCTTTTACGGAGCCAAGCAGTACATTGCCGAATTGATGATCTATGGTTTCATCACGACCTCGTTGAACATTGGCGTTCTCTATTACATGGTCACCCATCCCAGGGAATGGCTCGTCCCGTATGCCGCGTGGCTTCTGGTCTTGGGGCTCGTTCCCTCGTTGATCATCACCGGGCGCGCGATGAAGATATTCCCGGAGTGCCGTTTCTCATTTGCCTATTGCCGGGATTGGAAGCGGTTCCGGCAGTTGTTCGCGTATGCGTTCTGGCAGCTCTTCGGATCGTTGTCCGTCTTGATGCGCGGGCAAGGTATCGCCATTCTGGTCAACAAGTATTTCGGGCCTTCCTTCAATGCGTCTCTCGCCATCGCCAGAAATGTGAACGGCAAGGCGAACGAACTTGGAGCATCGCTGCTCGGCGCTTTTGGGCCGGCCATCACCAACGCCTGGGGCGAGGGAAATTTCGATCGCGCGCGGAAACTCGCCTTGAACGTGTGCAAGTTCAGCGTGCTCGCGTCGTTCGTGTTCGCGTTGCCGTTGATGATCGAACTTCCGTATGCGATGCGCCTCTGGTTGAAAACTCCGCCGGAATGGGTTACGCCGCTTTGTTGCGCCGTCATGACGCAAATCATGATAAACCGGACGACAAAGGGGCATCTCGTGCTTATACAGGCAACGGGTCGCATCGGACTTTACGAATCTGTCGCGGCGGGACTCTGCCTGACGATGCTGCCGGTCGCCTGGTTGCTGATAGAGCTGGGCTTGGGACCTTGGGGGCTTTGCATCTCCTTTGTCGTGGTGACGGCGGCATACGCTTGGGTTCGTCCGTTCTTCGCATCGCGCCTCACAGGCTTGTCCGCGCGAGTCTGGCTGAAAAGGGTCTTTTTCCCGCTTGCCGTGCTGGCGGCCGTTACGTTGGGAGTCGGGCTCTTGTGCAGGGCTGTTCTGCACGAAGGCTTCTTTCGCCTGTGCGTCACTGTCTTTTTCTGCGAGGTCGTGCTCTTGCCGCTCGCCTGGGCAATTCTTTTCGATGCGGAGGACCGGACTTTCATCAGGCGCAAGATCTTTGGCGAACGTACGGCGCGTCGCATCCAAGGCGCATATCTTGCGCATGCGGCAGATCCTGCGCTCCGCGCCGAAGGGGAGACGGGGGGCACGGTTACGGCTTTGCTGCTGTATCTCCTGAAGACGGGCCGCATCGACGGGGCGATCGTCTCGCGATACAATCCGGCGACGCGTGCGTGCGAGGCCATTTACTCGGAATCGGCGGATGAAATCGCCTCTTGCGCAGGTTCGGTCTACTGCCAGACTCCCGTTGTAAAGGTTGCGCGAGAGCATGCGGATCGCCGTCTCGCCATTGTCGCCGTCGGTTGCCAGGCTCGCCTGCTGTCGCGGCTCAGGTCAGAAGGGAAACTGCATGCGGATACGGTCGTCGTCGGCCTCGTATGCAGCGGGACGTATCGCCCTGAATATGTTCCCGCGATCTGTACGGCCAACGGCATCGATCCGTCGGCGGTCACGGGTTTCAGGTGGAAGGACAAGCGCTTCGGCAAATGGCCGGGCAACACGATGATCAAGGATTCCTCGGGGTGGCATGATTTCCCGGGCGATGCGAGGAAGCGTCTCAAGGACGAATATCGGCTTCCCGCCTGTTTCAGTTGTACGGACTTGCTGAACGAGAACGCCGATTTCGCGGTCGGCGATCCTTGGGGGATGCCGGATCTTCCATACGAGGAAAAGCAGAAGGGGACGAATGTGCTCATCGTCCGGTCTTGCATGGGCGGCAAAATCCTTTCTGCTGCGGTCGCGGCTGGCGAACTGACCGTTAGGGCGATTGAACCGAGGCGGATCTTCGAGGGACAGAAGATACCTTATCATCCGGGTTTCTTCCGCCGAAAATTTGCCTCAGGAGGTACAGCATGAGGAAGATCTTGGCATACGGATTTCCGCTTGCCGGGAACTTCGGCGGTCCATCGGTGGTGCATGGCCTTCGCGAGGCTCTTCGCGAAGTCTGTCCGGAAGCTGAGTTCGTCTGCTGGGATCGTGGCGCCCTTGATCCGGTTGTCTGCAGGGAGATGGATTTCCCTGTCGGGCGCGACCCGTACTTTCGGCATCCTGTGAAACTGCTGCGCGACTACGTTGCGACGCAATGGTTTGGGATGACGCCGCGCGGGGAGGACAAACGCGCGTTCTGGCGGGACTTCAAGGAGTCGGACACGGTTGTCAACTGCTATGCGATCAGCTTCCACCACAAGAAGGACGATCGTGTCCATAGGTTTCCATTCTTTGCCGCGCTTCGTCGCGTGTTCGACTTCTACGGCATCAGCATGCTGGCGTGCCTGACCGGGCGGTTGTCGGTCAAGTCAACCTCGAGCTACGGGCCGATGTCCACGGACTACGAGAAGTGGCTGGCGAAATTGGCGGCTCGTCTGGCATTTGATCGCTTCATCGCACGCGAGGCTGAAAGCGCAGATGAGCTTGCGCGTGTCGCCTCTCTTGACAGGCCTGTTCCCGTGTCGCCGGATGTGGGCAATGTCATGCCGCTGGGAGGTGACGTTGATGTGGTTTCGGGCCGTGTAGGGATCGCGGTGAGTTTCCGCATAATCCGCGAATGGGAGGGCAAGGCCGAGGATTACGTTTCGTGCTTGGCGAAACTCGTTGCGTACGTGCGTGACGTGCATGGATGCTCGGTGCTTCTCGTTCCGAACCAGCTGACACGTTCCGATGGGCCGAATGACGCCGATGTCGCCCGCATGGTCATTGACGCGTTGCGCGACAGGACAGGCGTTGACGTGTTCGATGCGGCGGCGAGCGGTCCGCTGGCGCTGAAGCGCGCAATCGCCTCCTGCGAAGCGCTTGTGTCGAGCCGCTACCATGCGAGCGTGGCGGGGCTTTCCTCCGGCGTGCCGCAGCTGGTGATCGGCTGGCACCGCAAGTACGGTGAACTGATGGACCTGTACGGACAGGGGGAGTGGATGATGGCGACCGGGGAAGTCTCGGCGGACTCGCTCTGCGAACGGTTCGACTCCCTTTGGCGAAACAAGGCGGAGATTCGCACGAAGATACTCTTACGGCGTGGTGTCGTGTGTAAGATGGTAGTGGATGTGCTGCGCGAGGCATTGGAGAATGGACGGAAAAATGGATAGCCAGGGGAAGATAAGGACCTTAGGCCTCGTCTATGGCAACCTTGCGCTGGGCGGGATTCAGAAGGGAGCATCCTTCCAGATCCCGATGTTCAAGTCATGGGGCTTTCGCGTCGTGGTGCTGACCAACACGCCGGCGAGCGACAAGGACTACGCCGTACCGGGAATTGATGCGCGTGTTTGCGTGGGCGTCTATCCGTTCGACCATGCGAAGCGCGCAGACAACATTGAGAAGGCGGTACGGGAACACGGCATCGACCTTGTCATCCATCACGACGCCTATACCGAGCGCGAGCCGAAGGCTGACATCGAAGGTGCGGCACGGGCCGGCGTGCCCGTCGTCATCTTCTGGCATAGCGTGTTCTCGCATTTCTTTTTGCGCAAGTCCAGGCAACATGAAGCGCGCGGCGTGTTCGAGGCGTGCCGCAGGGCGGCGGCGATGATCACGCTCTCGAAGACAGATGAGGCATTCTTCAGGATGCTGGGAGTCCCGTCGCTGGCGATACCGTACTCGGATCCCGATGCAATGGAGGGAACTGCCCGACACGAGTTCTCGAAGCGAATCCTCTGGATGGGGCGCTTCGTGGAACTGAAACGACCGCTGATGGCTATCCGAATATTTGAACGGGTCCTCGCGAGGTGCCCGGATGCGGAGCTGTATGTGCTGGGCGAGGCAAAGCCAGATATGCTGGAATACGATCCGCGTCCGTATGTCGCCGCACGCCCGGCGCTCACGAGGGTCGTCCATTTCGAAGGCTTCCAGAAGGACGTGCGGCCTTATCTGGAGAAATGCGGCTTGGTGCGCGTCACGTCGCGCTTCGAGGGCTACAGCCATGCGATCGTGGAGATGAAGATGGCGGCGATGCCCGTCGTCGCGTTTGACATGCCGTACCTCGATACGCTCAGGCCCGGTTCCGGCGCGGCATGCGTTCCGCAGGAGGATGTCGAAGCCGCTGCGGAAGCGGTCATGTCCCTTTTGCGTGACCGCGCCGAGTACGGAAGGCAGAGCGAACTGGCGCGCAAGTCGTATTTTGAGATTGTATCTACCGACCAGCGGAAGTCGTATCGTAGGCTCTTCGACGCGGTGGAGAGCGGCATGTACGACGGCTTTCTTGCCATCGAGCCACATTTTGCCCATCTCGTGGTCGAGACGTTCATCGGCCATGCGGACATGGCGCTGAGGCTTGCCGACAGGATTGCGCGCGAGGAAACAGACCGCGCCGTGCGAGACGAGTGGACGCACGACCGTAGCTATAGGCTTGGGCGCATAATCACATGGCCGTACCGTATGGCAAAGCGTTTCTTAAGGAGATTGCGATGAGGCCAAGGAATTACAGCATGGACTTCATGCGTTTTATCTTTGCGCTGGGCATAGCGTCGCTGCATGCCTGTGGTGCCTTGTCGAGTGGTGATTACTTGAAGAACGCTCACGTGATAGTAGAGTGTTTCTTCATCATGAGCGGATTCTTCTTGTTCCGTACATTGTGTCAACATCCACACGATGATTTCGCCTCTTTCGTGAGAAAGAAGGTTGCAAGGCTCTGGCCAGTGCTGCTTTTCGTTGTCTTTGTGCTGTTTCTGTCTGGACGGTTGAGCTTCACACGCTTTTTCCTTGATTCTTTATTTCTCCAATGTGTCGGTTTCATTGGCGAGTATAAGGGTATCCACTGGTTCGTTTCGCCGCTCTTCTGGTCCTTGTTGTTCTACTTCGGCTTGGCGCGAGCGATCCGTGATGAAAGGAAAAGGTATCTGCTCGTGGCCGTCATCGTATACTGGGCGTACGTCCTTGTGCTGCGCGGCGGCGAAGGGGCATTCGGGCGAGGCTTCACGCATGGCTTGGTCTCAAGGGCATTTATGCGTGGAATCGCCGGTGTGGGGCTTGGCTACCTCTTGGGTGCATTGTGCGGCATATGGAGATGCAGCAGTAGATTCTGGGCAACCGTTGCAGAGTTGTTCTTTTTCGCTGTTTTGTTCGTCAATTTGTTCTATGTTCCACTTGCCTGTAGTACGCAGTTTGTCGTAGTGGTGTCGTTTGCGGCTCTTTTGGTGCTGCTGGATAGTGGGTGCGGGTTGTTGTCAAAGGCCTTGGGTTGGCGTTTCTTTGGTCCGCTTGGGCGATATTCGTATTCGATCTACATGGTTCAGCCTCTGTCTCTTTTGATTTTTGATGTTTTACGTTCGCGCAATCTTTTCGTGTCGCAGCCTGTCGGCTTCATGGCCGTCGAGTTAGTGGTTTTCATCGTGCTTTCTGGATTTGCCCTTTATCATCTTGTCGAGCGTCCTGGAGCGAAGCTTCTGGAAAGCAGGGAGGGGACATGACATGGAGCGAAACGGGAAAAAGACGAAAACGCTTGGACTTCTGTACGGCAATCTTTCCCTTGGCGGGATTCAGAGAGGGGCCTCGTTCCAGATCCCGATGTTCAAGGCCATGGGATACAGGATCGTGGTGCTTTCGGTACAGCCTCCGGCGGACTGCGAATACTCAATTCCGGAGATAGACGTTCGCGTCTGCATCGGCGCGCAAACCCCCGACCTGCGCGCGCAGAACGTGGAGACCGCCGCGCGCGAGCACAAGCTGGACCTGGTCGTGCATCATGCGGCATACGATGCCGCCATGCTCTCTGCGGACATCGAGGGGGCACGGCGGGCGGGCGTCCCCGTGGTGATATTCTGGCACAACGTCTTCTCGCACTTCTATCTGCGCAAGTCCCGCCAGCTCGAAGCCCAGGGGCTGTTCGACGCCTGCCGTGGCGCGGCGGCCATGATCACGCTGACGAAGACCGACGAGGCGTTTTTCAGGATGCTGGGCGTTCCCGCCCTCGCCATCCCCTATTCCGACCCCGACATGATGGCCGGGTTCGTCCGCCGCGAGAATCCCCGCCGCCTCCTCTGGATGAACAGGTTTATCGAGCAGAAGCGGCCGATTGACGCTGTTCGCATCTTCGAGAAGGTGCTTGCGCGGCATCCCGACTCCCAGATGTACATCCTCGGCGAATCAAAAGAAGCGCAGTACGCCGCCGATCCGCGCCCCTACGCCGCCGCACGTCCCGCGCTCGCGAAAGCCGTGCATTTCGAGGGCTTCCAGAAGGACGTACGGCCCTATCTGGAGAAGTGCGGCGTGGGGCTCATCACGTCCCGCTTCGAAGGATACAGCCATACGATCGTGGAGATGAAGATGGCGTCGATGCCGGTCGTCGCGTACGCGATGCCGTATCTCGACACGCTCAAGCCGGACTCCGGCGCAATCTGCGTTCCGCAGGAGGATATCGACGCGGCGGCGGACGCGATCATCCGCCTCTTCGACGATCCCGCCGAATTCAGGCGGCAGGGCGAGAAGGCGCGTGAATCGTACTTCGATATCGTATCCACTGATCAGGAGACTGCGTACGGACGGCTTTTCGCTGCAGTCGAAAGCGGCGGCATGGACGAGCTTCGCGAGATCGAGCCCGAGTACGCCCATTCCGTTGCCGAGACGTTCGTGCAGCATGCGGACTGGGCCCTGCGTCTCATGGACAGGACCGCCCGCGAGGAGACGGACCGTGCCATACGGGAGGAATGGGCGCATGACCGCAGCTATCGTCTGGGGCGTATCCTCACCTGGCCGTACCGGAAGTTGAAGCGCCTGTTGAAGAATGACTCGGCAAGAGGGCATGATGCGGCAATGCGAATTATGTTATAATATGTTGGCCTGGATTATGGAAGGAAGAAGTATAGGAATGTGTCTGTTCTGCGTGGCTGTGGTCATGCGAGCGGCGTTTGGCGTGTCGGCGTTAGTTGTCGAGACGGTAGTTGTCGAGACGGTAACGACATTTTCTTACGGGTCATATCAGTCGTTGGATGGCTGGACTTGGTCGTATATGGTTGAGGTCCCGAGGAAGACGGCGACCATATTGGGCGTCAACCCGGCGAGCACATCTTGGGTCGAACCGGCGAGGGACTCGTTGAACGTGCCGGAGAGCGTTCCGTACCGCGGCGAGAACGTCCTGGTGGGCGGCGCCTCGAGTGTGATGCTGGCGTCCTGCAACCGGGGGGCGATCCGGGCCGTGACGATACCATCGGGATTCTGCTGCATCGAGAGTCAGACATTTCGAGGCTGCACGGGACTGGAGCGTATTAGGCTTCCTCGCGGCATTGAGAGGATCGGATGGGAGGCGTTCTCTGGTTGTGCCGCTCTGGCGTCGCTTGAGTTGCCGTTTGGGTGCACGTCCATCGGTGGCGACGCATTCTGCGGTTGTGTTTCCCTGACGTCTCTGAAGATGCCGTACTGGTGCAACTCCATCGGGGCTGGCGCGTTTCGCGGCTGTACGGCTCTCTCGGACCTTGAGCTGAACGATGGACTTGAGAGCATCGGTGCACATGCGTTCTACGGATGCATTGCCTTGCGGGAGGTCAATGTTCCTCCTTCTGTGACGAACGTGGCATATGGCGCTTTTTGGGGATGCGAGAATGTCGAAAGCGCGATGCTTCCGTCGTGTCTGGAGGAGAGCAGCCTCGCACTTGTGTTCGGGGACGCGTGCGAGACGATCCGGTCGGTACGGTTGCACGATGGGTGGAAGAAGGTGAGCGGTTGCCTTTTCGAAGGCTGCCGAGAGCTTGGGGACGTAACGATCTCTGATACCGTGAAGACGGTCGATCGTCGCGCGTTCTGCGACTGTGTGCCGGAGGGCGGGGGGCTCTACGATGCGAGTTCCGTGCCTGGCCTTGTCCTTGTCGACGGATGGGTCGTCGAGATCTCCGATGCGCTCCGCGAAGAATGCGGAACTCCGGAGTCGTTTGCCGAATGTGTCAACGTACTGCTACGGGATTCGCGCGTCCGTGGTGTCGCCAGCGGATTGTTCGAGAACGAATACCGCCTTCATCATGTTTCGCTGCCGCCATGCGTGAAGTATGTTGGCGACCGCCTGTTCGCCGGTTGCCTCTCGCTGGAGCAGGTAGATGTCCCTGACGGTATCGAAGGAATCGGCGAGTCTGCATTCGAGTCGTGCATCTCCATGACCGACTTCCACATCCCGGATAGCGTAACGGAGGTCGGGAGAAATGCTTTTGCGGGATGCGAATTCACGGATGTGAGTTCGATTCCCGGGCTTGAACTTCTCGATGGATGGATACTGAAGGACATCGGCGTTTCGGCAATTCTTTCCCGAAACGGCGCGTTCGACGGCGAGTATGTGATATCCATGGAGCAAGGGATCCGCGGCATCGCCGACGGTGCGTTCGCCGGAACCCGGCACGACGGCGACAATGGGGAGCTGTCCGGACTCAGCGGAGTGGCAAGCCTGGTGATTGGTGAGGGGGTGACTGTCGTCGGCGCCGAAGCGTTCGCCTTTTGCGACGACTTGACGAACGTGTACATCTCGGCGTCTGTGGAGCGCATCGGCGAACATGCGTTCTTTGGGTGCAAGAAGTTGCGGCACGTTTATTTGCCTGACACGCTTGAGGGCAGGGTTCCGGAGTTCGCGTTCTGGAGCGGCGAGTCCAGCCCTGTCATTGAGTACTACGAGACGCCGCGCAAGGAATGCGAAATATGCTTCGATCCCAACTACGAAGGCGGATGCAAGTCCATCTTTCATGTCGGCAGGGACAGGCCCATTGGCCGTCCTGCAGTCCCTTCGCGCGACGGCTTTCTCTTCGCAGGATGGTTTACTCATCCGACAGATGGCGTGAGGGTGAACGAGAATACGCCTGCGACTGGAAACATGTCATGTTATGCGCATTGGTTGCCGATTGGGGAACTGACAATGGAGGCGGAAGAGACGATCGGCGGCGAAATGATGAAAGTGACCGTACGTCGTACCGGCGGAAACGTGGGGCGGATAGCGGTGAAGCTGAAGACGCAGGATGCCTCGGTCGTGAACGGCATCAACGGAAGGGCCGGAACGGACTTCGAGTACCTTAAGGAGTACCTTGTGTGGGAGGACGGCGACGCGGAGCCCAAGACGGTGTACATACAGACCTACGTGACGGACGCGACCGAAGCAACGACTCTGCGGTTGAAGCTTTCGGTGCAGACGACGGGCGACTACGCCGACTGTTTGACGCCGACATTGGCCGAGGGCGGCAAGGTGATCGCGTCCGTGACACCCGCCGAGAAGGGGACGCTGGTGTTCACGGCGCCCGATCCGATGTCGGTCCGCGCGGGCGATCCGCTGCGCGTGACGGTGAGCCGCGTGGGCGGGTCGGCGGGTTGCGTGGCGGTGAAGCTGAAGACGCAGGACTCCGCGACTGTCGGCGGGATCAACGGCGTCTCCGGGCGCGACTTCCAGTACGTGAAGCAGTACCTCAGGTGGGAGGACGGCGACGCCTCCGACCGCGAAGTCGAGATCCCG
>JAEEGL013723062.1_pt1 | contig 10650 bp, 7 predicted proteins | sample 9134231 | NCBI WGS metagenome assembly JAEEGL01 (sample SAMN16246548, study PRJNA631951) | gut metagenome | biome: gut microbiome; feature: rumen; material: fiber-attached | host: Bos | place: Iran: Karaj | collected 2018-10 | reverse complement strand
TTCCTCAGCAGGCTTCTGGGCCTCTTCTTCCTCAGCGGGCTTCTGGGCCTCTTCTTCCTCTGCGGGCTTCTGAGCCTCTTCTTCCTCAGCGGGCTTCTGGGCCTCTTCTTCCGCAGCGGGCTTCTGGGCCTCTTCTACCTCAGCGGGTTTCTGGGCCTCTTCTTCCTCAGCAGCCTTCTGAGCTTCTTCGCCATCGGGAGCGTCCTTTTTATCGGAAGCTTCTTCTTCCTGCTCAGCAGCAGTCTCGATGACGGTTTCCTCAACCGGCATTTCGGGAGCTTCTTCTTCCGCGAAAACCACAACAATGCTGGACATCAGCAGCGCGATGGTGATCAGGATCGAGAGCACTTTCTTGAACCGATTCTTCATGTCTTTTACCCCTTTTCAAGTCGTCCTGGTTCGTTTTTGCTTTCCGGATCCGCTTCCCTGTCGTTTTCGGTCATTTCCGGCCCCACGTTACATAAAAGTTACATTTGGGGAGTTTCGGAAGTTTCACGATACCGCATTTTGGGTATACGAATCCACTGAAATTCTATCATAAAAAAAAGCGGTTTGCAAGGGTTTGCCGAAAAATCTTTTCCCGGCCCCGTTTCAGTGCCCTGAAGTCCCCTCCGTCCCTTATAAACAACGGGTTCCGCATCGTCAGCATGCCATTACTTTCGCTTTTTTGCGCTTTTTTCATCATGTAACTCTTTTGTTACGATTCTGTGGATTTTGGACCGAAGTCTGGCTTTTTATGTCACCAAAAACAGCGCTTTTTGGTCCCTGTTTTTACCAGATTTGACTAAGTTGGTTTCGTTCATCTGAAACAGGATTATTCCTGTTCCCCTTAAAACTTCGATATATCGCCATTGGTATCGGTTTCAATCGTTTTCAGGCACAATATGTGCTTTTTCTGGCGTTTTTGCAACCATATTGTTGCATTTTATTGCGTAAATTTCGTTCAGGAAATAAATGTACGTACAAAAAAGCGTCCCACCGGAGCGGGATGCCTGATTCGCCTGGCGCGGCTTCATCTGATTTTTTTTATGTTTTTCCAAAGATTTTGCTATTGACAATATTTATCCGATCCCTGCCAACGCTGCCAGGCGGTGGCGGGCGCCGGCGAACTGTTCGTTCAGCGTCTCCGTATGGACGGTCCCCTGCTGATCGAATCCGGTCGCTTCAAAGGTAAATGTGTCCCGGTAGCCGGTCCGTCCGATAAACGCATAGAACCGGTCAAAATCGATATGCCCCTTTCCGGGAGGCAACACCCTCAGATCGTTCCAGTCCATGTAGCCGCCGCCGTAGTCGTTGACGTGGTAATGGCGGATATGACCGTCCCGCCAGAGCCATTCGTATTCCGGCGTATAAAGCTGCTCCAGCTGGCGGTGAAAATCCGCCATCTTCGTATCAAAGACGAAATGGATGTCCGGATAGCTTTTCTGCAGTTCAATCCAGTGGGAAAATGGATCTTTTCGGCAGACTACGTTCTCGATCAGCAGGTCCAGACCAAATTCCTGCGAAATACGGAGCAGTTCCGGATAAGCGGCCAGGTTGCTTTCGAAACGGGAGTCGGATATCAGTCCGTTCCAGAGATGAAACACCATCTTTTTCGCGCCGAGACGGGCCGCCAGCCCGCAGTTGATCCGGAACAGGCGGTAAGCCTCCTTCAGTTCCTCCTCCCCGCCGCGGCTGATATGCTCCGCCAGCGCTTTTTCGCAGTGCATCACGGGGATATTCAGACGGAGGGACGTCAGGTACTCCGTCAGCTCGCCGATGACAGGATACCAGGAATCGTACAGCATCAGCTCAAATCCGTCGCAGTCCAGCCGGGGGGCGAGTTTCTCCAGCAAACGATAATCCCGGCCGTTGGGGCGGCCGATCAGCGCTCCGGTGGAACATAGAATCTGCATTACTTTTTTCTCCTGTGTCAGCTTTCGGCGTTTGCGATTTGCTCTTTTATACAGAATCACCGGGAGTGCTGCTCCCGGTGATTCTGGTGGAATGCCTTTTTGTATCAGTCGAATAGTCCTTCGTCTTCACCCAGCTGCGTTTCTTCTTCCGCGGGCGTTTCAGGCGCGGTCTTCGGCGCGTCGAAGTACGCCAGCAGGATCGCCTGGGACCAGGTAACCTGCGCTGTGATGACGTAGTTCTGGAGATAATCGACCCAGAAATCAGAGTAGATGTTGGAGTAAACCGGGATCGTGGGCAGAACTTCGTTGTACCGGTCCTGGAATCTCATCCACTTTTCCACGTAGGTGAACAGGTCTCCGGGCTCCGTCTTCCGCATATCGACAGCCAGGTTGAAGAGTTCCTCGTCATCGGAATAGGTGTTGTTCCAGACCTGGTGGCCGACGGTATCGTCCGTACTGTAGGTAATGGACGGGTCAACGATCACGTGGAAGTTGGTGGCCAGGTAGATCATATCGGTCGTCCGGTCCGTCGCGCGGTAGTAGGAATAGAGCAGATCCTGCATCGGGGCGGGCACCAGGGACAGCTTGATGCCGACCCGGGCCAGGTTGTCCACGAAGCTTCCGCTCTCCGCGCCCACAGACAGCGCGTAGGCTGTGGCTTCTCCGGTTTCGGCTGCTGCCGCGGCGGCGGCCTCTCCTTCAGCCTCTTCCACCTGCGAAGCGGGAGCCAGCAGCATGAAATCTGCCATATGGTTGCCTTCGGGGTACATCATCTTCAGGTCCAGGGCGACCAGCTCGCCGTCCACTTCCTTGCAGCGGACGTCGTCCACGCCGGCCTGGTACGGTTCGCCGTTCCGGTTCAGGGTCCATCCGGCTTTGTCCAGCAGCTCGTTCGCCTTGTCCAGATCCACCGTGTAGTGGGTCAGCAGCGGCTCGTTCCAGATATCCCGGAGGCCCTGCCACATTTCCTTGAAGTAGTCGTATTCCGCCTGGGTCTTGGCATAGCGGAACCGCATTTTGCTCCGCATGTCTTCCAGCGACTCGTCGTCGAGGGGAAGAATCGGAGTGCCAATTTCGTCATGGGTCAGAATGATCGGGTCGTTCAGGCTTCCGAGGAGGATCATGTATTCCCACTGTTCCAGACCGTAGTAGCCGTCCACCGGCCAGCTCATGTTCTGGGCGCAGTACCGCTGTCTCAGGTCGTCCCGGTCCATGCACCAGGCGATAGCCTGGCGGACTTCCTGTTCGTGGACGGTGGGCCAGTCATAGGTAAAGGTCAGGAAAGCCAGGCCGATGCGCGGGTAGATCTGGCTCTGCAGATCGCTGGCCTGTCCCTTGGCCACGGTATCCCGGTAGGTGACTTTGTTGACCAGATGGATTTCATTGTTCTCCATCTGCTCGATCACCGTTTCGTTGTCCGCAACGGTGAACGCGATCTTTTCGATGGAAGGCACCACCAGTTCGATCGGCTTTCCGTCAGCATCCACCGCCGCGGTTCCGTCCGCGTTGATGTCCTCCACGACCTTGCCCCGGGAACGGGCGCTTTCCCATGCGTCATACAGGGCGCCGTCCGGCAGGTTGTTCACCATCCAGGCGCCTTTGAATTCGGGGTTGATCTCAAAATGACCTGTCACGCCGTCCCAGGACTTGATCACATAGGGACCGGAAACGACAGACGGGAACGTATTGTATCCGGTCTCCGGATCCAGGATCGTCTGCTTCAGCAGGTCCGCTGTATAGATCGTGTCCCCGGAATCGTCCGCGTTGACGATCTTGATGCCGACGGGGTTGCCGTCCGCGTCCTCGTAACCGCTGACAACCTTGCACCCGGGAGCGATCACGTCGATCGGATAGGGCACGGTCATCATCAGACCGATTTCGAAGAAATAGGGCAGGAATTCAGGATCCAGCCAGATCCGCAGCTGATAATCGCTCAGCACGGTCACGCCGGACAGATACGGGATATCCTCGGCGGGATCCAGCGTTTCCCCGGCAATCACCTTGCGGCGGGCGGCGATATAATCGTCATAGCCGGCCAGGTGTTCGGCGCGGTAAATCTTGCCGCCGATCTGTTCGATCTCGGGGCTCATCATGAGCAGGATGGAGAAAGCGTAATCCCAAGCGGTGATCGGTTCACCGTTGGAATACTTCAGGTTGTCCGCGATCACCAGGTCGTATTCCTTGTACTGGTTTCCTTCCGAGTCGGAACGATAACCGGCCTGTACCTGGCGGACAACGCTCGGGTCGAACACGTAGGTGCCCTGGTTCTGATCCCAGTTGACCAGGTTGTAACCGTGAATCAGCGCGCGGACGTCGATATCCGCGGTATCGTTGCCGAACATTTCCGGGAAGAAATCACCCTTGGTAATCGTGGGATGCGCGACCACCAGTTCGTCCGGCGCGACGAATTCCTCTTCCGTCTCCGCTGTTTCCTCGGCGAAGGCCGCCAGCGGCGTGCAGGACAGCAGGAGCGCTGCAGCCAGCAACACGCTCAGGAACTTTTTCAGCTTGTTCACAATAATCATACCCTTTCTTTATATGGTAATCTTTTTGAACATGGTGGGCATCCTTCGCTTCGCTCAGGATGAGAATCCGGTTGCCTGCAATTAATCGAAACAGTCGCCGACGTGGTTGATCATGACGTCCACGCCCAGCGCGGTCTTGTATTCTTCAATGATCTCGATTTCCCCTTCCGGGGCTTTGGGCTTCTTGGTTCCCTCCGGCGGTTCCGGAATCCGGGTGACCCGGTTGCGGAAGGTGGTCATGCTGCCTTCCGTCGATACGCTGTCCAGAACATAGCCGATGACTTCCTGCTCTGTCCAGGAGTAGGTCACGTCTTTTCCGTCGATCCGGGTGGGCAGGTTGTCGACCGTCATCGTCCAGCCGTTCTCCGGGCTGAGCACATACACCTTCCCGACGGGCAGCAGCGTTACAGCCAGGGAGGTCGGCCGGATCTCCAGGGCGTTGTTGTTGTCGTTCCATTCCTTCCGGACGCTCACGGAAGTGACTTCCGGCTGGTATGTATTGGTAATGTTGGTTCCGGCGACGGCGGCTGTATACCATGTCACCGAGTCTTCTCCCACGGTATAGACGATCTCCGTCCTGCCGTCCTCACGGCAGCGGGGTTTGGAGAAGAACGTACCCGTCCAGCCGCTCGCCTCGGTGAGTACCATGGAATCGACTTCCACACCGTCAGCGTACAGCCTGACAGTGATGGTTGCCGGACGGTTTTTGTCTTTATTGTAATCATCGTCCCAGGTCTTGGTGACCGGAATGTCGATCAGTTCGGGTTCCGGTTCCGGCGGCAGCGCGGGCGCATACCGGTTGACCAGCGTGGCTGTCGCGCCTTCCTTGCCGACCGTAATGCTCATGCCGGTAACGCTGTCGCTTTTCAGCGTATAGGCGCGGACCAGCGTTTCGGCATTGCGTTCGATCACGGAATAGGAACCGGGAGCCAGGCCGTCCAGCTCGTACTTCCCGCCGACGAAATCAGCATAGGTGATCGTCATGGGCATCCGGGAATCCGGGCCGTCAATCACGATGGACAGTTTGCCGACGCCGGCCATGGGATCCTCGTCCGGTTCGTCCTCAACGGGCTCACGGTAGGTATACCGGAAAGTCAGCAAAGCGGATTCACCGGCCTTGACATATGCGGCGTCTCCGACCTGGCTGGCGGAAGGATCCATCTCATAACCTTCCACAAGCGTGTCCGCGTTGTTTTCCTGCACCACATACGCGCCGGGCAGAACCTGGCCGAAATCGTACCTGCCGCCGGTAATCTGAGACAGCGTCAGGTTTACGGGCATCTTCGGGTCGGGACCGGAAATGGTCAGCTGCATCCCGCTGACGTCCGCGTCTTCCGGCGCATCCACGGAAACAACCAGGGAAAGTTCGCCGGTCAGGATGGTAAAGATCGCTTCCAGGTCTTCCGTGGAAACCGCGTATCCTTCCGGAGCGGCGGCGTCGACCGTATACTTGGCCGCTTCTTTCCCGCCGACCCGATATACAGGCACGTCGTCCCAGGATGCCGTCCATTTGTTCCCCTCGGAAACCGTGCGGGATGCGCCGAAAGGTTTCCCGTCGGCCAGCAGCCGCAGCTGTACGGATTCAGGCCGGATGCCGCCCGCGTTGTCACCGTCGTTCCAGCTGGCGCTGGCGGATACCGTCGTTTTCGCCACCTGATGGGTATAGGTCAGGATCGCTGAATCCTGGCTGGGCACAGGCTTGCCATAGCCCGCCACTTCCGGAGCGACAACCTGCGCGCCGGCCGGGGCGAGGACCTCAGCCGTCCAGTTATTCGCTTCACTCAGCACAACGCTGGCGCTTTCCCCGAACTTTACCTCCACGGAGGCGGGGCGCAGCGCGTCGTAGTTGTTCTCATCGTTCCATTCCACGCAGACAACACGGATCTCTTCCGCGTCTTCCGCGAGAGAAACGGTGGAAACGCACCCGAACGCCAATGCGAACACGCACAGCATCGTCAGGATTTGCCGCAGCCTTCTCTTCATCTTTCAGATTCTCCCTTCGGTCTTTTTCCGAAAAGTTTTCCCTTTCAGCCCGTTATCGTCAAAGGCTTCCGTCCGACAAAACGGACATATTTTTCCAGATGTAATTATAGAAGAATCGCATCTGAAAATCAAGCCAAAAAGAGCCGGAACGGTTACATTCCGGTCACTTTTCAAATAAAACAGGACAAATTTTCCGGCCCGAAACAATTGGTAACGGTTTCAGCCGGATTGTTTTTTTTCGGTATCCTCCGGGCCGCCTGCCGCCCGCGCCTCCAGCCAGCGGCGTTCGTTTTTCTCCCATGTGCGTTCCGAGATGATGTACCGCGGACGGCGTTTCGTTTCCAGGTAGGTTTTGCCGATATACTGCCCGATGACGCCCAGGCTGATCAGCTGGATGCCGCCCAGGAGGCAGACGATGCAGACCGTGGAGGCCCAGCCGGCCACGGTATTTCCGAGAATCACGCCGACGATTGCCCAGATCATGAACACGATGCCCAGCAGGCTGAAAATCACTCCGGCCCCGGTGATCAGCGTAACCGGTTTCACGGAAAGGCTGGTAATCCCGTTGAATGCCAGGGCGACCATCTTCCGGAGCGGATAATGGCTCTCCCCCGCCAGGCGGGCGGACCGTTCGTAGGACACGGTGGCGGACGGGAATCCCACCAGCGGCACCATGCCGCGCAGGAAAATGTTGACCTCCCCGAACTCCGCGAAGTGCTCCAGAACCCGGGCGGAAATCAGCCGGTAATCCGCATGGTTGAACACGACTTCCGTTCCCATGGATTTCAGCAGCCTGTAAAACCCCTCGGCAGTCGTGCGCTTGAACCATGTATCGGTATCGCGCCTGGAGCGGACGCCGTAGACGATCTCGTATCCCTCCAGATATTTATCCACCATCCCGTCCATGGCGCCGATATCGTCCTGGCCGTCGCAGTCAATGGAGATCGTGATGTCGCAGCGGTCTTTCGCTTCCATCAGCCCGGCCAGTACGGCATTCTGATGCCCGCGGTTCCGGCTCTGGCAGATCCCGATGTAATGCTCGTCTTCCCGGGACAGGCCGCGGATGATCTCCCATGTCCGGTCCCCGGAACCGTCGTTGACAAACAGCACCCGGCTGGACGCGCTGATCTTCCCGTCCGCCGCCAGCTGGTTCAGTTTTTTCAGGAACATCGGCGCCGTCATGGGCAGTACCTGTTCCTCGTTGTAGCAGGGTATCACAATCCACAGGATCGGCTTCGGCTCCATGTCGGTCCCCTTTCTTCGTCAATGAGTTCTTTCTTATTATATTCATTTCAGCCGTCTCTTTCAACCCGGCTTGATTCAGAGGGAGGATTGGGTGTATACTTTTCCGGAATTACCGGAAATCACCGGAACAGGAAGGAATGTCCATGTCCGAAGAGAAAAGGGCCCGGAAAAAAAGGTTCACGCGGACCAAGCGCCCCGGTATGAGCATCAGCCGCCTCATCGCTTTTGCTTTCCTGGGGATTATTCTGCTCGGCACGCTGCTGCTGAATCTGCCTGCCGCCTCGCGGGACAGGCATTCAGCCGGATTGCTGACTTCCCTGTTCACCGCGACGTCCGCCACCTGCGTAACCGGCCTGGTGCTCCGGGACACCTGGAGCCAGTGGAGCATTTTCGGCCAGGCGGTCATCCTGTGCATGATTGAAATCGGAGGCCTGGGTTTCATGTCCGCGGCTTCCCTGGCCTACCTGACGTTCCGCCGGCGGATCGGCATGCGGAAGCAGATGGTCATGGCGGAATCCATCGGCGCGTTCAGCATGAGCAACGTCGTGAGCCACCAGAAAAAGCTGCTGGTCCGGGCGTTTGCCGTGGAAGGCGCCGGGGCTGCCATCCTGACCCTGCGTTTTCTGGGGGAACCGGGTTTTTCCTTTCCGCAGGCGCTGAAGCTCGGCGTGTTTCATTCCGTATCCGCCTTCTGCAACGCAGGTTTTGATATCCTCGGTTTCCGGGCGCCCGGCTCCAGTCTCGCGCTGTACCATACCGATCCGGTGATATGCCTGACGCTCAGCGCGCTGGTGATTCTGGGCGGGCTGGGATTCCTGGTCTGGGACGACGTCCTGCGGGAAAAAAAACCGCGCCGCTGGACCGTCTATACCCGGCTGGTCCTGATCACCACAGGCGTCCTGCTGCTGGCCGGTATGGTCCTGACCTGCATCCTGGAGTGGAACAACCCCGCAACCCTCGGTCCGCTGCCCTTCGGGGAGAAGCTGCTGGCCGCTTTCTTCCAGTCCATGACCCTGCGCACCGCGGGCTTCGCCGGATTGGACCAGAGCGCTCTGACGCCCGCGGGGAAAGCGGTTTCGATCTTCCTGATGCTGATCGGCGGCTCCTCCGGATCCACGGCCGGCGGCCTGAAGACCGTAACCTTTGTGGTGCTGATCATGTTCCTGTGGAACCGGATGCGCGGCCGCTATACCGTCAGCGTTTTCCACCGGACGATTGCGGACGACCACGTGCTGAACGCCATCACGATCTTCGTCCTGATGGTATCCCTCAGCTTTATCGGCGCCACGGTGATCGCCGCCACGTCCCCGGTGGACTTTACGGACAGCCTTTACGAAGCGGTTTCCGCGATCGGAACGGTCGGGCTTTCCGCCAACGTCACGCCGAGGATGAGCCTGCCCGCCAGGCTGATGATCATGGTATATATGTATTTCGGCCGTGTCGGCGTGCTGACGCTGAGCGTCGGCTTCCTGAAGAAAAAGCCGGCCGGGGAGAAGTATAAATACGCGAACACCGATCTGCTGATCGGCTGACAGGAAAGGAGTACCTGCTTCATGAAATCCTACATTGTGATCGGCCTGGGCCGTTTCGGCGCCGAGATGGCCGTCAAGCTGTTCGACTGCGGCGAGGAAGTCCTGGCCATCGACACGAATGAGACGACCGTCGACAAAATCGCGGACCGGGTCACCCGGGCTGTCGCCGCAGACGCCCGGGACGTCGACGTCCTGCGGCGGCTCGGGGCGGGAAACTTCGACATGGGCATTGTGGCCGTCGGTTCCGATCTGGCCGCCTCCGCGCTGATCACCATGCACCTGAAAACCCTGGGCGTACCCTATATCATGTGCAAAGCCCACGACGACACCTACCGGGAGATCCTGGAAAGGCTGGGAGCGGACCGGGTCATCATCCCGGAGCGGGAAATGGCGGACAAGCTGTCGCTGGGCCTGACCTCCACCGGCGTCATGGAATATATCGAGCTTTCGGACGAGTTCGGCATCGTCGAAATGGAGCCCCCGGAAGCCTGGTACGGAAAATCAATCCGCCAGCTGGATCTCCGGAACCGTTACGGCCTGAACGTCATCGCGATGCGCAAGGGGGAAAACCTGGGTATCGTTCCGGATATCGACGCGCCGATCGACAGCGAGTACACGATGGTCATGCTGGGCAGCTACGACGTGATCAACCAGCTGAAGAAAACCTGATACGCGGGCACTGAAAAAGCGGAGCGCAAGGCTCCGCTTTTTCAGGCTGCCGACGGTTTTACTCCCCGTCTTCTTCCTCGTCCGCTTCTTCCTCCGCGCCGTCCGGCAGTTCGGGGAAAAGCTCCTTTCCGCATTCCGGGCAGACGGCGTCCTCGTCGAAATCAACGTCGTCCGCGTCGATCTGCACCATCTTGCCGCAGTGGGGACACTCGTACTCGATCAGGCTTCCTTCGAAGTCCTCATCCTCGTCCTCCGCCAGCTCCTCGTCGTCATCGTCGTACAGATCGGCTTCCAGATCCGCCAGATCCTCGTCGATGCTCTCCACGTAGTCGCTCAGCTCGCCCTGGGACTCAGCCAGCGCTTCAAAGGCGTCTCCCATGTCGCCCAGTACGTCAAGGATCTCCAGGATCAGGCGGTTGGCGTCCTTCTCGGTGTTCAGCTTCATGCCTTCCGCCAGGCCCTGCAGGTAACTGATTCTGTCTGTCAGTTTGCTCATCTTTTTACGCCCTCTTCAGATACTCGCCGGAGCGGGTGTCGATCTGGATTTTGTCGCCGGTGTTGATAAACAGCGGCACCTGCAGGCTGAAGCCGGTCTCCAGCGTGGCAGGCTTATAGGTGTTGGAAGCGGTATCGCCGGCAAAGCCGGGTTCGGTATCGGTTACCTCGAGCACGACGAAGTTCGGCGCTTCCACGGAGAAGGCGCTGCCCTTGAAGAAGCGGACGGTCACGTTGGTGCCTTCCTTCACGAAGGGGATGGCGTCCTCCACCTGGTCCTTGCTCAGCGGCAGCTGCTCATAGGTT
>JAEEGL013686488.1_pt1 | contig 10650 bp, 13 predicted proteins | sample 9134231 | NCBI WGS metagenome assembly JAEEGL01 (sample SAMN16246548, study PRJNA631951) | gut metagenome | biome: gut microbiome; feature: rumen; material: fiber-attached | host: Bos | place: Iran: Karaj | collected 2018-10 | reverse complement strand
CATTTTATAAGAGTATTATATCCGTAGTTCTCTAGCTGGTCTTTTGTGAGAGGCTTTCGCTTTTCGTTACAATATTCCCATTGTTTTAAGAGTCCAAAATCTTGTAAATAGTCTAAGTCTCTCTCCATAGGCTCTATAATTGCTTTATATGGGCTTTTCTGGAGTTTCTTTACTTCCTCATAGCTAGGAATATTTAATACATCGGCTAACAGGTCTTTTACGCTCACTAGGCCTCTATTAGCTTTTAAAAAGTTCATAGAGTACATTACAGAGAGCTTAAAGATAATAGCTAGAGCGTTAGGGTGTTCTCTTAGCTTTATGTTATAAACATTATCCGATATGTAAGTAATAAAGTTATTCTCTGTTAGGTAGTCTATAAAATCAGTATTGAGGATAAAATAAATATCTCCAGAGCGTTTTACTTCGCTCACTTCCTCCGCTGTTCCAGAGAATAAACTTAGAGAATAGTTTAATAGTTTTTTTTGAGCTGTAGAGTAATCTGTAAACTCAAAATGTACATTTTTAAGAGTTTCGTAATAAGCTCTTAAATCTTTTTTAGCATTTTTTCTATTAAATGGAGTATCTGGAATATTCTTAGAGGCTAGATAGTCCTCAAAATGTATAGCGATAGTTCTAGTATCTCGCTTAATTAAGCTGGCTCTAAATCGTTTATAGTCTATGCCATTGTTTACTTTTTTAGAGGGTACAGTCTTAGTATATTCTTTAAGACAATAAAACAGGAATAAAATAGAGTTTCCTAAGTGAGTAAGATTATTGTAGTTAGTAATCATTACTTTTAAATCGTCTTTAGTGAATAAAGAGCCCTCGTCTACATCTGGATAATATGTAAATCTAGCTTTAATCGCTTTAGCTGTTACAGGGAGCGTAACAAGTCCATTAGAGCCTTTAGCGTTTAAAAGAGGGCTGTAAGTATTTTTCTTTACAGGCTCTTTAGAGGGTGTAGGCTGTAAATCTATAAGCTCGTTTTTTTCTTTTTTGGTTAATTCCTCGTTAGTCATTATCTAAGCCCTCCTTAAATGTATTATCAATAAAAGCATTTAGAATTTTACTACTAGCTAATTGGCTAAAATCCTCTTTAGCTAGCTTTTTAAGTATCTCTGTAAACTCGGCTAGCTTTTCTTTATCTGGTCTAAATCTGTCTAAATCTAAAGGCTGGAAAGTTCCCTGTAGAATTGCTTTTTTATTGTGTAATGTCTTTTTATCTCCCTCCAGAGAGCTAAAGAGTTGATATAAGAGAGTATTGTAAGTGTTTATATAAAAATTAAAATCTGTCTTTACTGTTAGAGGGAGTAGATTTACTTTAAATAAATCGCTGTAGACTTCCAGGAGATTATTAAAAGTAAGAATATAATTAAGAGGATAATAAATCCCTGTTTCCTGGTATTCTCTACAGCTCTCGCTATTAAAATCCTCTGGTAAAAAGCTGTAGTTATCTCCATATTTAGTAAATAGCTCTATGTCTTTTTCTGTAGGAGGAGTAATAGCTAAACTTAGTCCAGCTCTGGCCTTTTCCTGTATTAAGAATTGAGAGGGAGTAGTAGCCTCTTTACTTAATATATAATCTCTCTGGAGCATATATTTATTTTTATCTAAATCGCTTAGCTCTCTAGGTGAGAATATTCCAGCCTTAATAAGCTCTAAGTTAGTAAATGTAGTCTTTAAGAGCGTTTTATCTGGCTTTTTGAAAACATCTAAAAACTCGCTTAAATCGGTTTTAGCTAGGTTATAGAGCTCTGGATAGTCTCTAATAAAGTCCTCTGGAGTAGTCTTAAAATTAAACGTTGTAAGAGCGTCTAGCTTGCTAAACTTGAGCTTTTCTTTTTTACAGGTAGCCTCTAGGCTCTTGCTATCCAGAATAGAGATAAAATCAGCTCCCTTATACTCGCTAATAGTTCTCTGTAAATTATCATACTTTTCTAATACCTGGATATAATCTTTAGGAGCTTTTAGCTTTTTTCTCTTAAATGGAGAGAGCCCTAGAGCTAATAGGCTAGTATTTCCCTCTGTAGAGATTATGTAATCTATAACGCTCTTAATATTGTTATCTGTTTTATACAGCTTAGAAAAGTTATCTAAGAGAGCCTGTAAAAAATCCTCCTGGCCTTTAAGCGTGTTTATCGTTGTTTTAGTGAGCTCCAGCTCTATATATTCGTCTTTATATCGGTCTAGTATGCTTAAAAAGTCTGGAGTTACAGCCTCTCTATATTCCTGGTAGAGCTCTATATTTCCTGTAATGTAAGTAAGAATAACGTTATAGGCTGTAGTCTTTTGGAGAGTGAGCTCCTTAAAAGACTGTTTTAGAATGTCCTCCAGGATTTTATCATTTAATGTTAGAGGCTGGCTTAAATACTCTATATAGCTATTCTCTCGCTCCTGTAAAATAGAGAGCTGTTTAGTAAGATAATTAAAACTATTAAAGAATTGCTGTTTTAGAGCTGTTACTTTATTGTACAGAAAAGAGAGAGCCTCTTTTAAGTTATAATAATCTTTATAGATTCCTTTTTGCTTTTGAGAGAGGGAATTAAGCATAGTAGCTATAGCGTTAGGGTCTAGGCCTGGCTTATCTATTTTTTTATTTATAAAGCTCATTATCTCGGCTTTTCCTACGTCTAAGCCATTCCAGCTATCTTGAGAGATAATGTCTTTAAGTGATTTATAATGAGCCATTAGTTAGCCTCCTCGCTGTTATCCTCTGGAGTTTCCTCTGTAGGCTCGTCTTTATATCCCATAAGTTTATTAAACTCGGCTAGCCTCTCCTCTGTTGTATACATTCTATCCTTATCCTCTATAACGATTCTAAGCTCGTTATCGCTCTCGCTTGAGCCTGTCTCTATCTCGGCTTTTCTTATCTTATCCAGGAGTAAGAGCTCTGTTTTTAGCTCGTAATCGGTGAGGCCTCCTCCTAAATCGAAAGAGTTTCTAAAGTCTCGCTGTTGCTCCAGGAGGTTTTTTAATTGCTCTATGTAGTTATCGTTAGCCTCTATGCTCCTACAGGCTGTAATAGGTATATATTCCTCCTGGAGAGCGTTAGAGTATTTTAGCTTTAGCTCTAACAGGTCTTTAGGAGAGAGAGCTGTAAAGTCTACAGCCTCTAGGGCTTTATCAATAGATTTAAGAGTTTTACCTAGATTCTTTATTCTAGCCTCTTTAGTCATTGAATAAGTGTTATAGAGTTTCTGTAAGTTATCGGCTCTAGCTTGAGCTATCTCGCTATTAAGCTCTTTAGAGAGTTTAATACAGGAGCTCTTAGATATAGAGAGCTGTTTAATAATCTGGCTGTAGCTCTTATTCTCGGCTCTTAAAATGACAAATTGCTCTTTAATCTCTACAGGTATCACTTTATAAAATCCTCCCTAAATTACTGTTTTTTAATGTCCGCTAATAGTAATTATGTGACATTCAAGCTAAAAAGCCTCTACGCTATCTCTACGCTAGGCCTCTCTATAAGTCTCTTTAAGCTCATCGGCCATTTTACTACATTCCTCTTGAGAGCCTGTAAATATAGGAGTGTAATAATAGGGCTGTTCAAACTCTAACAAGTAATGATAAGAATTAAAAAAGAATTGCTTACTATCGCATATATCATAAAGCCATTTACTAGGCTCGCTATGATTTTTCCATACAGATAGGATATAGTCTCCCATTATTCAGCCTCATTAAAATAATTATTTATTACATCTACAGAGCCCTCTAGCTCTCTACAATGTTTTAAGAGGAGCTTTAAGCTGTCTACTAACATCGCTTTAGGGCTGTCTCCTGTTATGCTCTGTTTATGAGTTCCATAGCTGGAGCTGTAAACTATATATTCTTTATCTCCCTCTACTTCTCTCTTGAGCTCTGTTTTTCTGTCGTTTAAGTAGCTCCCTAGAGCCTGTAAAATAGAATTGAGGCTATTAAAAATAATCTCTTTTCTCTCGCTCTCTGGAGGAAAGTTTTTTACAGCCTCTTGTAATTCTCTAAGAGCCTCTTTTTTCTCGGCCTCTGTCATTGTTTGATATTCCATTTATTAGCCCTCCTGGCTTATCTCTATAGGTGTAGTAGCCTCTGTAAAATATACAGCCTCTGTATTAAGCCCTCTCTCCTGTAGAATAGGTTTAGAGAGCTCTGTCTCTATCCAGCCCTCGTATAAAAAGTAATTCTCTTTATCCTTTAAGCTGTCTCTGTATTTGAGAGCCTCTTTATAAGTCTTAAAATCAGCTCTCCAGGTCTTTTTAGTTTTAGTATGCTTATAAACGCTTATAAAGCGTCTTATACTTCTCACTTAAAAGCCTCCTGTTAGAGTTGAGCTATTAAGCTGTTTATAAAATCATTCATAGTTCTATTAGAGGCTGTAGCTAGCTCTTTTAGCTTGCTGTAGTTCTCCTCTGTAAGTAATAAATGGAGCTGTTTACTCTTGAGCCCTCCTTTAGTTTTAGGCTCTATTTTCAAGTCCTCTATTTTAATATCCATAGCCTCTAGCCTCCCTTTAGAGTTTTACTTTTTCTAGTATCTGGTTTACTAAATCATTAAAGCTCAAGTTATACTTTTTTGCATAACTATCTAGCTTAGTAAAAGTTGATTCCTTTAATAAAAGAGTAGCTCTCCTCTTTTTAGGCTCTTTAGTCTCAATAACGATAGAGCTCTTAGGCTCTTTTTTTTCTCCAGGAGCTTTAGTAGCCTCTGGCTTTTTGGAGCTCTCTTTTTTAGGAGCTTTAGTCTCTCCTGTAATAGTTCCGATTAAGTCAAAATCTGTATTTATATCTGTAAAAGACTTAGCCATAGTTATTTAATCTCCTCTAATAGCTCATCAATAAAATTGTTATAGTCTTGAGTTACGTTAGCTTTAGGAGCATAAGAGAATAAATCTTGCTGTCTAGCGTGAGCCTCTCTCACTACTACAGCCTCTCTTATTGTGCTCTTAAATATCCTGGTATTAAACTCTGTAGCTTTTTGATTAAAGATAGTAAAAAAATCTTTACTTAAAATACTTCTATCGCTGTAGCGTGTAAGTAAGATTCCAGCTATTTTGAGTTTAGGGTTAAGGGCTGGAGTTTCGTCTCTGGCTGTAGTGAGCTTTTTTACTGTCTCGCTTATCTTGCTCAATCCCTGTAAAGAGTAAATATCGGCTTGAGCTGGAATAACTACAAAATCGCTAGCGATAAGAGAGCTAACAGTAAGAGTATTAAGAGCTGGAGGAGTATCAATAATTATAAAATCAAAATCACTAGCTAGAGGCTTGAGGGCTTTTTTTAATAAGAGAGTTCTCCCTGTAATAATCTCCAGCTGGTCTAGGATATTATCTATTACAGCTAGGGCTTGAGAGCTCTGTATTAAAAATCCTTTATCTACAGGCTGTATAGCGTCTTTAGCGTCTGTCTCTCCTGTTATTACTCCTAACATTGTTTTAGAGCTGTTAGCCTTGAGAGTGTAAGATAAATTAGCTTGAGGGTCTAAATCCAGAGCTAGAGCTTTATAGCCTCTGTCTGTAAGTCCAGCTAAGAGAGAGAGGGCTGTAGTAGTCTTAGACTCTCCTCCCTTATTATTCATAATTGTAATTATTTTCATTTTGTAGCCTCCCTTATGTATTACAAAATGTATGCTATTTTGTACGCTAAACTTATACATAAATTATATACATAAAATATGTATAAGTCTATGTTTTAATCGCTAAATATAAAATCTGTTATACGTTGCTCGCTGTTATTCTTAGCTCGCTCCAGAGCGTGAGAGTAAATTAAAGTAGTGTTTATATTGCTATGTCTTAAAAGCTGTTGAGTCTCCTCTACACTAGCTCCAGCTAAAAGATTAAGAGTAGCTGTAGTATGTCTTAAAGAGTGAGCTGTTAGCCTGTCGCTTATGAGCTCGGCCTCGTTTAAGTGATTTTTAGCTATTCTACTTACGCTCCTAGTAGTGAGCCTGGAGTTATTGTCTCTGTTAGAATTACTTGTAAAAAGAGGCTGTTTACCCTCTACAGAGCCTCTAGCTTTTAAGTAAGCTCCTATAGCCTCCTCTACAGGAGGAGTAATTTTTATATAGGCTGTCTTTTCTGTTTTTCCTTTACCCTGTATAAAGAGAGCTCTAAAGTCTCCTACTGTCCTCAAGTCCTCTACATTAGCTCTAACTATCTCGATAGTTCTCAAGCCTGTAGTAATCATAAGAATTAAAATAGCGTAATCTCTCAAGCCTCCTAGAGAGCTACAGTCTACAGAGTGTAAGAGTTTTTTTACTTGAGCTGTAGTGAGATAGTCTTTTTTAAAGCCCTCCTCTATCTTTTTGCTTTTAATGTTTTTTGTTACATCTGGATAAAAGCCCTCTAAATCAGTCCACTTAAAAAACTGTTTTACAGCCATTAAATAAGCGTTTACTGTTGTCGCTTTTCTGTCTTTAGAGAGCTCCTCTTTATAGGCTAGTATATCCTCTCTTTTAGGCTGGCTTATATTGTGAGCCTGTAGGTAGTGTGTAAACTGTCTTATAGCTCTGGTGTAGGTCTCTACTGTTTTGGGAGTAGCGTCTAGGTAATCTATCCAGCGATAGAAAAGCTCTTTATTTAAGTTTACGCTCTGGAGCTCGTTAGTCTTAATCAATTCTAAATCATTCATTTTCTAGCCTCCTGGCTACAGCCTTAAAACTATCCTACAAAATGTATGCTTAAATGTAATATATTTTATATGCTAAAATATCCTACATTTTGTAATATAATTATATACATAGTTTATGTATATGTAAAGCATATATTTTATAATACAGAGCTTTAAATCCTCACTACTTTTCTACTACTTTTCTACTTTTTTGCTACTCTCCTCTTAAATTAGCCCTCCAGAGTGTCTACAGTTAGCATAGAGAGGCTTTTATAGATTTTTTGATAAATTACTCATTTAGGCTATAGAGGCTCTGTAAAGGCTTGTATAAGCGTCTGGAGGCCTGTCTACATTTTGCTATTTTGTATACATCTAAGCTCTTGAGAGAGCTGTATTTAGAGAGGGCTGTAAACTTTTCTTTATCTTGCGTGTTATTTTTATTAAGTCCAGAGTATATCTTTTATCTTTTCTAGGAGCTCTGTAGGAGTTGATAATACAAAATTATTGAGCTCGTCTTTTCCGTATTTTGTGAGCTTTACTCGCTGTAATATGTCGCTCTGGAGCTGGTGTAGCTCTAGTGTTATTTTCTGTAAATGGTCTCTAGCGACTGTCGCTAATACATCGTTATAGAGCTCTGGAGTTATTCTCTCTGGCTCTCGCTCCTGTCGTTGCTCTTGTCTTAGTTCAAAATCCATTAAAAAGCCCTCATTTTCTCACGCTAGCTCACGCTAAAATTATTACTTATCCTTTACTATTCCTTTACATTCTAGCTCTAAATAAGCCTGTAGAAAATAAAAAAAGCTCCAGGAGGCTAGAGCTTATCTTTTCAATAGGTAACTGATTCAATGTATAAATAATGTCTTAATCGTCTTTATAGGGTAGGGAGCTATTAAAAGCCTCTCTAGTAGCTTGGTCTTTACTCTCCCTGTAGTATTTAATCTCTCTGGCCTGGATATTTTTAAGAGACTTCTCCAGGAATAAATAGAGCTCGTTATTAGCCTTAGAGCTCGCTAAATAGAGCTTGAGCTGTCTAGCCTGGTTTATCTCTCCCTCTGTAAAGGTCTCCTCTCGCTCCAGCTCCTCAAGTATATTAAAGGGCTTATTTTCTATCTCCTCTCTTTTTACAAAATCAGCCATTTACTACAGCCTCCTACTTAATTATATAAATATTGAGAGCGTTTAAAAATTGAGTTAGCCCTCTGTCTTTATAGTCTCTTTTCTGGCCTCTCTTAGAGAGAGACTTTTTAAAAATCAGTAATACGACTAAAATATTAGTTAGAGGAGGGCTTTATAATGTATAAGTCATTACTTAAAAGAGAGGGCTCTATAGAGCTCTATAAATGCTCTGGAGTAGGCTGTAGCTATTATTTAGTTACCTGTAAAGATAAAAGATTTATTAGGAGCTCGCTTAATATCGCTCAAGTTCTTTTTAATGAGTTAGTAAATAAAAAGAGCTAGCTCCAGCTTTACAGCTCGCTAGCTCTCCTGGTTGATAATACAGCCCTAGTAATGAATTGCTTTAGCGTCATTACATATGGGGTTATGTATTATCGCTTATCTATTTCTAGGCTCGATAAACTTATTAAACATAGGGAAAAATTCTAAATCTACTACTCCCTTATTTCCGTTACGATTCTTTAATATTACTAGCTGTATCTCTATAGCTCGCTTTTCTTTAGCTCTTGCGTTTATATCGGCTGTAATCTCGGCTACTCGCTCCTTATTCTTATCTTTAGAGCTTGCATTACTTGAGAGCTCGCTAAAGGCCTTATACTGTAGTCCTATTAAAACATCGCTAGAGTATTCAATAGCTCCAGATTCTTTAAAGCTAGCCATATTTACAGGAGCTGTATAATTGTCTCGATTAAATGAGCTAATACCTATTACAGCTGTATTAAAATCTCTTGAGATTCTTTTTAGCTCCATAACGTTATAATCTGTTATCTGTTTATCTGTACTAAATCGGCTCTCTGGAGCTGGCTGTAAGAGCTGGATATAGTCTATTAAAACTACAGGAGCTCGGCCTGTAATCTTTTGGTAGGCCTCGACTCGCTCTCTTATCTGTTTTACTCCTATATTTCCCATTCCCTCATAAATATAAACGTTAGGAGCTATATCCTTAAAGTAAAGCTCTGTAGCGTCTTTAATGAGCTGGAGCTCTCTCTCATTGTAAAGATTATATTTAGAGCCTGTTAGGATTCCTCTAGTAGTTTTAGCGTTAGTATTAGAGTTACTTCTCTCTATGTCTAGTATAGAGGTCTGTCTACTTATGCTCTTAGCTATGAGCTCTTTTTTACTCATCTCCAGAGAGAATATTAAAACATCTTTTTTCTCTAATTGTGCTATCTGGTCTGTTATCTGTAAGCATAGAGTAGTTTTACCTAGAGAGCTTATCGCTCCTACGATATAGAGCCCACTATAGAGCCCTCCGTCTAAGAGGCTATCCAGGCTCTTAAATCCTGTAGGAATAAAAGAGGCTGTTTTACTCTCCTCTATGCTTTTCTCAAAATCGGCTTTATAGCTTGCTACGCTGTCTCTCTTGAGCTTGAGTATAGCCTCCTGTCTCTCTGTCTCCTCCAGGTTTACAGCGTTATTTATTAAATCTCCTATAACTCCCTCAAAATAAAAATCGTTTTTCTGTAAGAGCTCGTTAGCGTCTTTACAGTCATTAAAGAGGCTCTGTATATCTGGAAAATAGAGCTTTAAGCCCTGTTTAGAGAGCTCCTCTTTTCTCGCTTTTAGCTTTTCTGTATTAGCTTTTCCTGTCTCGTCATTATCCAGAGCAATTATAAGAGGCTGTTTAATCTGGAGCTCAATAGCTTTATTTAATACAGTTTCTATAGCTTGGCCTCCTAGAGCTATAGCCTCTCCTCCAGCCTGTATAATGCTTAGAGCGTCTATCTCTCCCTCTGTAATAAAAATAGGCTTATCGCTGGCCTCCAGAGCCTTTATATTAAACTGTATAAACTCTCCTTTAGCTTTTCTGTATCTATTCTCTTTTGTACATTCGTTTATATTTCTAGCGTTATAAGAATTAGCTCCTGTAGGGAATATAAGAGCCTCTATCCCTTTTAGGCTAGGGCTGTATCTTAAATTAAATCTATCGGCTGTCTCTTTTTTTATACATCTGGATTCTAAATACTTGAGGGCTTTAGGGCTCTGGCTGGCTAAAATACTTTTCTCTAAAATAAGCCTCTCGGCCTCGCTCTCGGTGTTATTTTGGCTCTTTTCGGTCTGTTTTACAGCTTGAGAGCCTGTAGTAGAATTATACTCAATAGCTATGTTATACAGCTCTCCAGCTTTATTGAGCTGGTCTTTAAACTCTGTTAGCCCATAATCTAGGCCGATTAAATCGAAAATATCATATTTAGCATTACAGCTAAAACAATGACATTGTAAATTAGTCTTATCGTAGCTCATACTAGGGTTTTTATCGTTATTCTTATGAGCTCCAGAATTAAAACATCTAAAATTAGTTTTAGTGTTTACTCCTTTATGAGTAGCTAGATAGTCCTCTAGCTTTTCTTTTAATAGCTCTTTAGCCTCGTTAGCTTGCATTAGAGAGCCTCCTTTATAGAGTGAGTTTTTATTTTCTGTAATGAGTATAAGCTAGAGCCTCCTGTAAAATGGAGGCTACTAGCTCCTTATACGTTTTACTACGTTTTAAACGTATTAGAGGTTTAGGGCTCTCGCTTATATGGTAGAAAGTTGAAAAAAAAGAAAAAATCCGACTTAGGTCTACTCCTTTTCCGACTTAGGTCTACTCCTTTTCCGACTTAGGTCTACTCCTTTTCCGACTTAGGTCTACTCCTTTTCCGCTGGTTTATTGCGTTTAGCTCTGGCTTTTTTAGCCTCTTTTTTCTCCTCCAGGAGCTCAAGTCTTTTATCCTGGAGCTCTGTAGGATAATCGGCTAACTCATATTTAATGTAGCATTTTATAAGAGTATTATATCCGTAGTTCTCTAGCTGGTCTTTTGTGAGAGGCTTTCGCTTTTCGTTACAATATTCCCATTGTTTTAAGAGTCCAAAATCTTGTAAATAGTCTAAGTCTCTCTCCATAGGCTCTATAATT
>JAEEGL013618231.1_pt1 | contig 10650 bp, 4 predicted proteins | sample 9134231 | NCBI WGS metagenome assembly JAEEGL01 (sample SAMN16246548, study PRJNA631951) | gut metagenome | biome: gut microbiome; feature: rumen; material: fiber-attached | host: Bos | place: Iran: Karaj | collected 2018-10 | reverse complement strand
CTGTTCGCCGATGCTGCGAGCTAATCCATCGCCGTTGATCGTAACACTGACCGTACCGACATCGTCTCTTTCCTGCAGATCGCTGATCTTGAAATCCGTGCCATATTCAAGCGGTGTACCGCCCTTGGTCATGGTGACTGTCATTGCCTGTCCAATCTCATCCGCAGTATAAGCAGATCCCTTATACGGCATTTGGGGGATAGTGATCACAGCCTTGCTTAAGTCCTGATCCACGAAAAGATAAGTATCCTTCTTCTCTTTTCCTTCGTAGTTGCCCTTGCCATGAACGGTGACCTCAATCTCCGTTCCGGCCTTAATACAATATTCGGGAAGTACAGGATTTCCAACGCTGACTTCATGATCGACCCACGCATTGTTCTCCTTAATGAGTACACTTCCTTTAGCGTTTTCGCCGGATACTGTGCCATATCCAAATGACTTAAACTTAAATGTTGTTTGAGTCTTATCCGTCAGCGGATAATAATCGGTCCCTGATTTAAGTACATTACCCTGGGCATCCGTAAGTGTAAGCTTGGTCGTTGGGTACAAGCCCGTCTTATTAGCCTGAGCGGCCAGATCGGTTGCCGTAAGCTCGCCCAGATCACCTCTCAGAATCGTATAAGTCCTGGTCGTCTTGCCGCTGAATCGTCCCTTGAAGGTTATGGTCACGGTCGGTGCGTTGCTCTTATTCCCGCTCGCATCGTTATACTTGCCGGGCTTGGTGTTATTGGACCACGAGAGAGTGTAATCCTTACCGTTCTCAAGCGGAACCGCATTCCCGTTGTATGTATATGTGATCATCGGCTCTGCCTTGACGCCACCCTTAACGTAACCATATACGGGTATGGTATCAGATGCATTCCCCCACTCTCCCGATTCTCTTCCGTATAACAGACCGGATAACTCTGAATAATATTTTATCGTGAGCTTACCGTTATCCGTATTGGCATCGGTCAGGTCATTAGCCTGGATCTTAAATGTTTTGGTAACACTGCCGTAATACTTGCCCTTACCGGTAAATGTTACGCTTGCCGTTCCGGGCTCCGTATTATTCTTATAGGTTACGGTATAATCTATACCATTCTCGAGAGAATCAAGTATGTCCCCTGTCTTCTTATCTTTTACGGCAAGCTCAATCCCGTAATTGTCCGCCTTAACTCCTGCATCGGCCGGTCCTGCGACATCAAATGCCGCCCCGGTATACATGAAAGAATTTGTCTTGACCAGCGATGCCGTATAGAGAGTTTCTCCGTTCTTACCTGTAGTACCATCAAAATTCGCAGGGTAAGTTACCGCCGACATCGGGGTTCCTGTTATCTTGAATACGGCTTTCTTCTCACCTCGATATCCTGCAGTCCATTTACCGGATATCGTGACATTGACAGTGCCGATATCAAGGCTTTCACTCATTTCCGATATCGTGAAATCGGTGCCGTATGTAAGAGGTGTGCCGTTCTTACCAAATGATACCTTTGCAAGTGCTCCGATCTCATCAGCAGTATAAGCAGAACCCTTATAAACCTGATCCGGTATGGTCACCGTCGCCTTGCTCATATCCGAATTGCTGTTGATAAAATAGAAGCTTGCCGGCGTACTTGTCTTTCCTTCGTAATTGCCCTTGCCGTAAACAGTGACTTCTATTTCAGTGCCCGGCATGATGCAATATTCAGGGCACACGTTCTCACCAACCGTTACTTCCTGCTCGACCCATGCATTGCCCTCCTTGATGAGCACTTTACCCTTTGCGTTCCCTCCGGCTTTCGTACCATAATCAAATGACTTGAACTTAAACGCCGCAGGATGTTCCCTGTCATTTACTGCATAGAAATCAGTACCGGATTTAAGCACATTGCCCTGCGCGTCCTTAAGAACGAGCTTTGTAGTTAAGTACAGACCTGCCTTGTTATTCCGGAATACCACATCGCCGGCGGTAAGCTCTCCCAGCGTACCGGAAGTGATCGTGTATGTCCTGCTCGTCTTTCCCGTGAAGCGTCCTTTGAACGTGATGGTCACGGTCGGTGCTATGCTCTTGGTACCGTTTATCGCATTCCATGCGCCGGGCTTTGTGTTATTTGTCCATGCGAGGGTATAGTCGGTACCATTTACCAGATTAACGGAAGTATTGTTATATGTAAATTTGACCACAGGTTCCGGTTTGTTAGCGCCTTTTACATATGTATAAACCGGAGTGTTATCCTCTTCCACACCCCAAACTTTTGAATCATCAGGCCAACTTACTGTGATCTTACCGTTCACATCATTTTCATCAGCCGTATTGTTGGCCTGGATCGTGAATGTCTTAGTTACGCTTCCGTAATACCTGCCCTTACCGGTGAATGTTACACTTGCGGTTCCCGGCTCCGTATTCTTCTTATAAGTTACGGTATAATCTTTGCCATTTATAAGAGTGGCAAGTACGTCCCCGGTCTTCTTGTCTTTTAGCGTAAGCACGATACCGCAATTATCTGATTCCTCCCCTGCATCAGCAGGACCTGCTACATCAAATGCCAGCCCGGTATACATGAAGGTGTTTGTCTTAACCCAGGAATCAGTGTAAGAAGTAGAGCCGTTTTCACCGGTGGTAGCATCAAAATTTGCAGGATAAGTCACGGCTGACATAGAAGTACCTGTTATCTTGAACGTCTTCGTGACCGTACCGTAGCATCTGCCGAGGCCGGTATATACGACCGTCGCCGTGCCGCTATCGACATTGTTCATATATTCAACGGTATAATCAATATTCCTCTTAAGATCGATCCTGGTCGCATCCTTACCGGATCCGAACATATAATAGAGAGTATTGTCATAAGCAGTCTGCTTGATCGGTTTGCCGTCTGTATACTCTACCGTTGTTTTGAATACACCGTCGCTCTTTACGGATGACATACTGATACCGGCTATCTTGAATGTCTTTTTAACGGTTCCGCAGCACTTACCTATACCTGTATAGACCACAGTGGCCGTACCCATATCCTTATTGTCCGTATATGTTACAGTGTAATCAACGCCTTTCTTCAGATCTACGCGCTTGGTTCCGCTTCCGCTGCTTTCCATGTAGTAGAAATGATCATCATATTCCGTCTGAGTGATATCCCGGCCCGTGTACAGGAATGCGCTTACGAACCGGCCGTCATTTTTGACCTTGGAAATATCGGTGCCCGTGATCTTAAATGTCTTCGTAAGAGTCCCATAGCATCTTCCTATACCCGTATATACGACCGTAGCCGTACCTATCTTATCATTATCAAAATACTCGACCGTATAATCCCGATCCTTTTGCAGCTTAAGAGTCACTGCATTCTTACCGCTTCCATCCACATAATAGAAGCCTTCATCGTATGACTCAAGCTGCTTAGCGTAGCTCCCCAACACATCAGCTAATCTGATCTCGCTCTTAAATTTTCCGCTGTTTTTCACTGACGACATATTTATGCCGTTAATCTTAAATGTCGCGGTGCGGGAGCCTACATAGTCACCCTTACCTCTTATCGTGACTGTCGCGGTACCTATCTCCTTGTTACCGGCATATTCAAGTTCATAATCCTTACCGTATTCAAGAGGTGTGCCGTTTATCTTTATCACAAAAGAGAACGCATCATAAGATGTACCGTTCTTTACCACAGCCCTTGTAAGAGAGTTCGAATTTCCAAGCTGCGCATCCTCCAGGACAAAAGGCTTGCCCGAATACATCTGCGCCGGTATTGATGGAATGGCAGCCTTGGCGATCATGTGCTTGGATTCAGCGATCGTCTCGGTAAATACTTTCGTGCCGGTATAGTTTCCCTTGCCTGTCGCGGTCACACGGTATACGCCCGGATCACGCGGCACACACTCAACATAACTGCCGGGATTTGCCATGTCTTCTTTTTCATAAGCAAGTGTATAATCGGTTCCCTCCTTTAAGGTTACCTTCTTCGCGTTTATCACATATGTTACGGCAGTCTTGCCCTTCTGGTCCTGCTTGTTATATGCAATGACGATATCGGGCGCATCGGCCATAGCGATATCGAGCGCGGATATCGTAAAGGTCTCTGTCGCAGTTCCTGCGAAATTGCCTTTTCCTTTGACGATAACCGAAGGCGCTGCGCTTAAGGAAACCTCATTTTTGTCTGCAGCCTTCGTATTGTTCTTATAAGAAACCGTATAATCTTTGGACGTAAGGATCTGATCCCCGAAGTGGACAACCGGGACAGGCTTAATCGCAGATCCCGTAAATCTCTGCGCGGGGATATTCTCGATCCATATCGAATCCTCGAAATCGATGGCCTTAACATTAACCACGACTTTGCAAGGCTTATAATTCTTAACAAATTCAACATTCGCAGTGACAGTTGCCGCAGTACCGTCCGCCTTATCTGCTACGCTGAAATACAAAAGACCATTTTCAAGATCATTGGCCGGATCGTCTGTAAAGGTTATCAGGCCGCCGCCGTTATCCGTAATGGAAGCAGCTGAATAAACAGCCCCTTCGGGAAGCGCGGGAAGCGCAAACTCAACCAAAGAAGTGCTGCACCCGCTCCTTACCTCTGTGTTGACCGTCTTAAGAACTGCATTGTCTTTATCTGCCAGGTTCGGATAATCCGCCCTCTGTATCGATGCTTCAAGCTTTGCCGGTGCCGAATCAACGAAACCGGCAGTTCCTGTAACCTTGTAATATACATCATAATCACCCGCATCCGTCGCTGCAGGTACTGTGGAAGCATATGCCGATTCATCAGGGGCACCGGCTCCACGCTCTGTCAGCGCGTAACACATGACACCGTTTTGTGTTTCACCGGGTATGATAAGTTCCTGCGGTCTGCCGTTATATATGAGCCCGTCTACGGCCTCAGGGTCTGCCGATAAGGAAGCAGAGCTGACCAGTTCGGCTGTCAGATCCAGTCCGTAGGGAAGCTGCAGTCCCGGATTCGATGATATTGCCGTTTCATAGGAATGGAAAAAGACAAACATATCATTCCCTGAGCTTACCAGTGTTCCGATATCAGTGGGAACGCCTCTTCCGGTACCGGTAAGCCCCGTAAGCATATTATCGGTTTTACGTTCGGTACCGTTATATACGTACAGGTAATAGGGATCATGTTCATTATTGCCGTATACTGCCATCTTACCTGTCAGCTTAATGCGCTTACCTTCCGACGCGCTGACGATAAGTCCTCCTTCCGAGAACGCACTGTATGGATCATCCGCGCCGCCGTCATCGAATATCTTAAAAGAGCTTACACCTGCAGGGATCGTGGCGATAACGTTTTGATCTTCAATGCCGGACAATTCCATATAGTCACCGCCGGGCATATTGATATAGAGTCCGCCTTCTGCAGAGAGTTCATCTGTAAATGTCGCTTTCACGGTCACATCTTTCGGACACATGACAAACGATCCGGTATTGGCCGAATTGCCCAAATACCATTTTGCGCCCGAATACTCTATATTCTGTCCGTCTGCCGCTTCTATTGTAAGATCCTTGAGCAGATATCCCGCGGAAGGAGATACCGTAAATCCAACGACCGTTCCGACCTTTGCCGAGGTTAATGAATCATTACAGGTAACAGTTCCTCCTGTTGTTTCTTCTATATCCACCGAGTATTCCTGATCCGGATCTAATACCGATACTGTCAGATCCAGTTCATCGAAAATGCTTCCCTGGTAGTTACTCAGGTATAAATACATATTCCTGCCGGTGCTCCACAGATATGGCAGATGTAATATTCCGGATCCGTCAGTATCAGTTTTGGAATAGGACGCTATTCTTCTGTCTTTGTCCAATTTATCACTGTCATCTACACAGAATCCGGATCCGAGTTTCATGCTTCCCGTTATGATAAGATTCTTCCCCTCTGACGCTTTAAGCAGGATTGCCCGGTTGTCGGCAAATGCTCCGTTTGACCTGATCCTGAATGATGATACTTCAGAAGGTATGTTTATTTCGGATATACCTGCAGAAGAAAGCTTCATAACAAGGCCGCCTTCTGCGCTTACCGCATCGGTAAACACAGGTTTAACGGTCACATTTCCGTTTTGCATGATAAATGTCGCCGTATTTGATGCATCATACCACAGACCGCCTGATACGTTGACGACTCTGCCTTTATCGTCTTTTATATCAAGAGACATAAGACGGCAGCCGTCATCCGGATTGACCGTAAGAGTCACTGTCTCCCCAGCTGCCGCCTGTGTCTTATCAGCGGTTACACTGCCGCCGTTTGTGTTCTCTATACTTATTCCATGTTTCTCTGACCCAAGTACCGAAACAGTAAGGTCGAGACCGGCATATATACTTTCGTCACCAACAAGGCCGCTTTTGAAGCGAAGGGTGATATCACTTCCGGAGCTGATCACATTACCTATATCATAAGCGACATTATCAGTGAAAGACCTGAATTCTCCGATATTAGCGGCAGACGTTGAAGCGCCGTTAAATACATACAATGTTTCATTGTAACGGCATGTAGAAACACTTCCGCTCACCATCAGTTTAGAACCATCGGGTGCCGTACATATAAGATTGCCTTCACAGGCTGAATTATAATTCCCATCAGGTCCGCCGTGATCATATACCTTGAAAGAATCTACACCATCGGGAATATATATATGCAATTCACCTTTTTCGGGGATATTGACCGAAAGGCCGTCTTTGGCCGAATGCTTTTTATTCGTAAAAGAAGGCGTTACGGTAACCGCCCCGCCGGGCATGATAAACTCAGCCTTGCCGCTGTCACACCATCTGCCTCCCTCTACCGGGATAATATTACCTTTAGAATCCTTGACGGTTATTCCATCAAGGATATATCCCTTAGCAGGAACTGCAGTCAGTTTTACTGTCTGGCCTTCCGCTGCCTGATCGATGTCAGCCGATACAGCACCGCCGGCAGCGTTTTTGGTGGTTATATTGTATTTTTCATCAGTTAATAGAGTGACGGTAAAGTCCACACCTTCACAGGCATTTGATCCTAATAAAATATGTTTATATACAGAGAATTACCTGTGCTGATGATCTCAGGCAGGCTTACCCATTGAGTAGATGTTTTCATATCCAGTACTTTTTCGGCGTAGACGCTTTCGCCATCATACACCCTCAGATAAGAGCTGGATGTTCCTCCGATCTTACTTCTGCCGGATAAGCGTAATCGACAGCCTTCCGGCGCGATAAAAAGAAATTGGGATTCCGAGTCTCCACTGATATTGCCATCTTTTCCGCCGTCATCATAAGCCTTGAAAGATCTGACGCTCTTCGGTACTGTGATCTCTTTAATGTCGTTTTTCTTCATGTTGACATACAGTCCGCCTTCTGCTGTCAATATGTCTGTAAAGCGCGGGATGACTACAACATTTTTCTCCGGCATCGTAAATGAAGCCGTATTATTATCTGTCCAGGTTCCTCCCGTTACTTCAATCTCGTTTCCGTCTTCATCAACGACGGTCACGCCATTTGCCAAAAATCCCGCAGCAGGCGTAAGTGTAAGCGTAACAGTCGCATTTACGGGCGAAGAGCTTTTGTCAGATTCTGCTTTTCCGGCGGCAGTATTAACTATGTCGATTTTATATTCTGTTCCCGGGTTACCGACGGTATATTCTACCGGAAGATTTTCAATCTCAAGAGAGTCACAGGATTCCACGGCATCATCCGGAGCAGCATAATCAGGGACAAATTCCTGAGCATCCAAAGAATCATCGCTGTCCGGGATCTCATCGGCAAGCGTTACGGATTCCTCATCCGAAACTATCACATCATCGGTAACAGTCATCGCATATACCGTATCCGTCATCGAGCCGGCCATCATCATGATTGACAATCCGATCACCAGCATCCTTTTTAGAATGTTTATTGCGTTTTTCATGTTTCTGTTCCTCTCTCTGCAGCCTTCCATGACGGCACCTTGTGACTGCGCATGGTTTTATACGCAGAATCCGCCGGAGCGGGAAGTAAAGAAGCCCGCAGTAATATACCGCGGGCTTTGACTATAACTTATACTTATACCAGTTCGAGTACAACCTCCATGGCTGCATCACCCTTACGGGGACCGATCTTGATGATACGGGTATATCCGCCGTTGCGTCCCGCATACTTGGGAGCTATCTCATCAAACAGCTTGGCTGCCATGTCAACGTTCTTGGTTGCTTTCTTATAGCCGGCGCCTTTCTTATCAGGCTTCTCGGTTATAGGATATAAAACTTTGAGCATCTGGCGTCTTGCATGAAGTCTTGAAGGAAGATCCTTCTTGATCTCCTTGTTAACCGTATCGTATACGGTAACTTTCTTGCCGTCTACAACTTCCTTTACGCGCTTGCCGTCTTTGTCTTTTCTTGCTACCTTGGCTTCAACGGTAACGGTCTCGAAGTTGTCTTTTTCCTTAACTGCCAGAGCGATAAGTCCCTCTGCGATCTTCTGAACTTCCTTAGCCTTGGCTTCGGTTGTTACTATTCTTCCGTGATAAAGCAGGTTTGTAACCTGGTTACGAAGCAGAGCTTTTCTCTGGTCTGATGTTCTGCTTAACTTTCTGTACTTTGCCATTGTGTGGCTCCTTTCTGTATAGCGTGCATGCGCTCTTCGGGCTTACCATACACACAGAATCTTAACTACCTTAGATCTCGTCTCCGTCATTCTTAAGGCTGAGGCCCATGTCCTCAAGTTTCTTAAGAACTTCATCAAGCGATTTCTTACCCAGATTACGAACCTTCATCATATCTCCGGGAGTCTTGCTTATAAGGTCCTCAACAGTGTTGATGTTGGCACGCTTTAAGCAGTTGTAAGAACGAACCGAAAGTTCGAGTTCGTCGATACTCTGTGACAGGATCTTGTCATTACCTGCGCCTTCGCTGTCAGGTCTGATAACAGGGCCGCCGAGCTGGGCAACCTCAGATAAGTCAACGAAGAGTGACAGATGCTCGCTCAAGATCTTGGCTGCAAGACTTACAGCTTCATCGGGAGCAAGTGTTCCGTTGGTAACAACATCAAGCGTCAGCTTGTCATAATCGGTGATCTGGCCTACACGGGTGTTAACAACCGATACGTTAACTCTCTCAACAGGTGTGTAGATAGAGTCGATCGGGATAACGCCGATGGGCATATCGTCTGTCTTGTTACGATCGGCTGATACATAGCCTCTGCCCTTGGTGATGGTCAGTTCCATATAAAGTTTGGTCTTCTTGCCGCTGAGAGTGGCAATAACCTGGTTGGGATTAAGGATAACGATATCCTGGTCAACCTGAATGTCGGCACCGGTGACAACACCTTCACCTTCATATTCAATATAAACTGTCTTGGGCTCGTTTGATTCGGAATTGTTCTGAATAACCAAACCCTTAACATTCATTACGATCTCCGTAACATCCTCTTTTACTCCGGGGATGGACGAAAACTCATGTAACACGCCTTCTATCTTAACCTGGCTTACAGCTGCGCCGGGAAGAGATGAAAGCATAATACGACGAAGGGAATTACCAAGTGTATTGCCGTATCCTCTTTCCAGGGGTTCAACAACGAATCTGCCGAACTTCTTATCTTCCGATATCTCTTCAACAACGATATTCGGTCTTTCAAAATCAAACATTTAATACCCCTCCTTAACTCTATTTACTTAGAGTACAACTCGACTATAAGCATCTCGTTAACAGGTACATCGATCTGTTCTCTGGTAGGAAGAGATTTAACCGTTGCCTTAAGGCTCTCAAGATCTGTATCAAGCCATTCGGGATACAGTCTTCCGCCGGTAACCTCTACGATATCTTTATAGCGCTGTAAGGATTTGGATTTCTCTCTGATCTCGATAACATCGCCGGCTTTAACCTGGTATGAAGGGATGTTCACCATCTTACCGTTAACGGTAACATGCTTGTGGCCTACTACCTGTCTAGCCTCTCTTCTGGTACGTGCAAAGCCTGCACGGAAAACGATGTTGTCAAGTCTGGATTCAAGCATGACCATAAGGTTTTCACCGGTCATACCCTTCATACGGTCAGCCTTCTCATAGTAGTTACGGAAAGGCCTCTCAAGTACACCGTAGATGAATTTTGCTTTCTGCTTCTCTCTCAGCTGAAGTCCGTACTCGGAAACTTTTCTGCCGGAGCGTGTTGAATGTCTCTTGGATTTCTTGTCGTATCCCAGAAATGTAGGATCAAGATCGAGTGACCTGCATCTCTTAAGGACAGGTGTTTTGTCTACTGCCATTTTCTTTTCCTTTCTAAATGTTAATAATTAGTCGTTTACGGAAGTAAATCCGCCTTCGGCGTATTAACTTCAAGTGAATTCTCCTTCGTCGAATTTACGACCTTCATCCGACACAGTATACAAATTAGACGCGGCGCCTCTTGGGAGGACGGCATCCGTTGTGGGGAACAGGTGTAACATCGCAGATGCTCTCTACCTGCAAACCGTTTGCTGCAAGTGCTCTGATTGCTGCTTCACGTCCTGAACCCGGTCCCTTAACGAATACATCAACCTTTTTAAGGCCATGTACGGTTGCAGCCTTGGTAGCTGTCTCAGCTGCCATCTGTGCTGCATAGGGAGTAGATTTCCTTGAACCTCTGAAGCCCAGTCCGCCTGCGCTTGCCCAGGACAGTGCATTACCGGCATCATCAGTCAGAGTGACGATGGTGTTGTTAAAAGATGCCTGAATATGAGCCTGTCCATGTTCAACGTTTTTCTTGACACGT
>JAEEGL013408523.1_pt1 | contig 10650 bp, 9 predicted proteins | sample 9134231 | NCBI WGS metagenome assembly JAEEGL01 (sample SAMN16246548, study PRJNA631951) | gut metagenome | biome: gut microbiome; feature: rumen; material: fiber-attached | host: Bos | place: Iran: Karaj | collected 2018-10 | reverse complement strand
TGATCTTCTCGTCGGTAAGCGGATAGAGAGCTTTATCCATTGCAGGGCCCTCTACGGCAAACGCCGAGACGCAGCTTGTCAGCATCACAATCGCCAACAGCAGGGCAACGAGAGACTTTTTCATAGGGAAACCTCCTTTATTTATTTCGCCCTTAAAGGGCAAATGTACAAATGTTTATCCCTTCACAGAACCGATCATGACACCCTTGACAAAATATCGCTGAATGAAGGGGTAGATAACCAGCATGGGGATAGATGCCAGAACGCAGATGGCATACTTGATGGTTTCCGCCCTCATGGCGCGGCGCGCCATGTCCGACGCATCGCCGCCGTCCACCACCGAGAGGTCTGCATTCACCAGAATCTGTCTCAGGAACAGCTGCAGCGGCCATTTGTTCTTATCGCTCAGGTAAATCAGGGCGGTAAAATAACTGTTCCAGATGCCCACACCATAGTACAGGCCGATAACGCAGATAACCGGAATCGACAGCGGAAGAATGATGGAGATCAGGGTCCGCAGCGGGGAACATCCGTCAATTTCCGCCGCCTCCTGCAGTTCGAAAGGAATCGAGGACATAAAGAATGTCCGCATGATGATCATGTTATAGGTCGAAACACCGCCCACCAGGATCACCGCCCACCAGCTGTTGCTCAGACCCAGCGTTTTGGTCACAAGCAGGTAGGTCGGGATCAGGCCGCCGCCGAAAAACATCGGAATCGTACAGTACACCATGATGCCGTCACGGCCCCAAAGATCGCGTCTGGAGAGCGGGTATGCACAGAGAATGGTTAGGAACAGATAAACGGCAGTACCATAGATCAGGAGCTGGAAGGAGTTTCCGTATCCCTGCATCAGGTCACCGTTTTTGAAGCACTCCTTATAGTTTTCCAGTGTCACATTCACAGGAAAAACAATCACCTGTCCTCCGACAACCGCCTTGGCATCCGAGAAGGAAGCAATCACCACGAAATACAGAGGATAAATGATGGTCAGTGTCAGGAGCGCCAGAAGGACCACGACGATAATTTCAAATGCGATATCGCCTTTTGACTGTCGGGAATGAAACCTGCTTTTTTTGGAAGGCTGAATCTTCTTGATCATCTGATTTGACATTTCACTCGCCCCCCTTACCACAGCTGCACATCGCTGATTTTGCGGGAGATGCTGTTCACAATAACCAGCATGGCGCAGTTCACGATGGAGTTGAACAGACCGATGGCCGTCGACAGCTCAAACTGGTTGGAAGAAAGCAGGGATATACGGTAAACGTATGTGGAGATAACATCCGAAACTGCCATGTTCAGGTCATTCTGCATCAGGTATACTTTTTCAAAGCCGACCGAAAGAATGTGTCCTGAATTCAGGATCAGCATAATCACAACCGTCGGCATGATGGACGGCAGATTGATATACCACATGCACTGATAGCGGTTTGCGCCGTCGATGTAGGCGCTTTCATGCAGCTGGGGGTCCACACCGGCCAGTGCCGCAATATAGATGATGGAATCCCAGCCCATGTTCTGCCATACACCGGATCCTACATATAACCCCCGGAATACGGACGGAACCTGCATCCAGTTTTCCGCCTGTCCTCCCATAGCCTCAATGGCTTTGTTTACAAGACCAAAGTCACGGTTGGTAAAGCAGGTCATCATGCCCACCAGCACCACGGTGGAAAGAAAATGAGGGATATAGGTGATATTCTGCACGGCTTTCTGGAAATACTTGTTCCGTACCTCATTGAGCAGAAGAGCCAGCAGAATGGGAAGCGGGAATCCCAAAAGCAGGGACAGGAAGCTCAGATAAAAGGTATTGCCAATTGTTCTGGCAAAGTACGGCGACTGATAATACTTCAGAAACCACTTATACCAGGGATTCGCAAAGGAGCTTCCATACACGCCTTTCATGGCGCTGTATTTTTTGAAAGCCAGAATGACACCCGGCATGGGCATATAGCAGAAGATAAAATACCAAATAAGCGGGAGAAGAAGCATCACATAGAACTGCCAGTTTTTATTGATGCGCCGCTGCCGTATCCAGTGCATGACTCCTTTTTTCTTTCTGATGGAGGGATTGCTGCCCAGGCTACTCATATCCTCATCATCCTCCGTTCCCTGTCTGTACGCTCTGTCCCCTCTTCTGTTCGCTGTACATACCATACGGAACAACAGTTCATTCAAAACAGAAGCACTCTCTGCAGCGATTGTATCCGATTCAGTTTTCCAGCCATGGATCACATGCTCTTCATGAACCATCCCAAAAGGAATGCTTAAAAGCATCAAACACCAAACAGAACGCTCCGAAATTCAACAAATGTATCGCTTTTTGTTGGCATAATTTTAATTCTATTGTGTCAAATTGTCAACTCATATGATATTTTTTCTGTATAATATAAACAGAAGAGTGCACGGTGAACTGTATTCCGGATGACGGAACACCGGCAGCCCGTTCACTGTACCCACCAGGGTTTCCACGGAGTTGCACAGAAACAGAAGAAAAAGCAAGCATCAGGCAATCATCCTTCGGCTTGCTTTCCGTTCTCCGGTGTGTATCTGTCAACGGAGAAAACAGTGTCAATCAATACGGCGATCCTTCCGCCGCCCAGGGCCATTTCAGATTACAAACTGATCAAGATAACGTTTGGACAGGCACAGAGAATCCAGTATTTTCTCTCTGCTGCTTTCAAATGCCCTGTCTTCGACTTCAATACAGGCGAATCCCTCATATCCTATATCTGTCAGTGCTGATACATAACGTCCCCAGTCCACATCCCCCAGTCCCGGGATCTTGGGACTCATGTAGTCCAACGGATATGCCATGGTGCCGACCTCGGCAAGCTTGCCGGGGTACAATTTGATGTCCTTGAAATGAATATGGAACAGTTTGTCCCTGAATTCATAAATCGGCTGAATATAGTCCAGCATCTGCCAAACAAAATGTGAAGGATCAAAGTTCAGTCCAAAATTATCATACGGGAGGATTTCGAAGATCTTTCTCCAGATGGCAGGAGTCGTCATCAGGTTCTGTCCGCCCGGCCACTGGTCCGGCCCGAAAAGCATCGGACAGTTTTCAATGGCGACGCGCACACCCAGGGCCCTGGCCTCCTCAAGAATCGGCGGCCAGATTTCTTTGAGCAGTTCCAGGTTTTCTTCCACCGTTTTGTGCTGATCCCGGCCAATAAACGTGGTGACCAGATTAACGCCAAGCTTATGGCTGGCAGCGATGACCTTGCGCAGATGCGCAATGGCAGCAGCGCGCTTCTCCAGGTCCGCGTCCATAGGATTGGGATAATAGGCAAGAGAAGAGATGGCAACATTTTTCTGTTTGCAGGTATCCAGGATGTGACGGACATTTTCATCCGACATGTCCGTCACATCAATGTGGCTGACCCCTGCATACCGCCTTTCTGCTCCTCCTGAAGGCCAGCATGCCACTTCCACACAGCGGAATCCCATCCGGGACGCCACATCCATCATTTCATCAAAATTCCAGCCATCCAGGATGGATGTAATAAAGCCAAGAACCATAAAACACACCCTTTCCTTTTCCATATGTGGGCTGCAGGAACCGGACATATCTCTTTTTTCGGATTGATCGTATTTGCATTATATTACAATACAAATCAAAGGGCAAGCAGCAGAACCCGGCAGGAAAGCGGCAGTACGCTTTCCTGCCCTGCGCCGCAGTTCCTTCATTTTCAGTACAGCATTTTTCTGCAGTGCACGCTGTTGACAAGTGCTTCCATTGTTATATAATTTTTGTATCCATGATTTAGAAGCGAAATGAAACACATTCCCGGCTTTGCCGAGCAGCTGCAGGAAACCCTGTGCATTCGAATCCGATCCACGACTTCATTGATTCGACGGATACGTATATCAAAAGCAGCGTGCCTGTTTTCACCGCCTTCACGTCGGATTTCAGGACGTTGCTTTTTAGAAATTCATATCAATTTTCGAAGGAGGAAATCGAAATGAAAAAGGTTCTCTCTCTGGTTCTTGCCCTGATGCTGTGCCTGTGTGTTACCAGTGTTTTAGCAGAAGCACCTGTCAAAGTCGGTGTGCTCGTCCCCGCGGTGACACACGGCTGGGTCGGCGGCATCACCTATCAGGCAGATGCTTATGCCAAAGAGCTTGCGGCTGAAGGAAAGATTGAATATCACCTCACCACTTCCGGAAATGCCGAAGAAATGACAGCCCAGATTGATGATGCACTCCAGTGGGGCGCCCAGATTCTGGTCATTGCCCCTCAGTGGACCGGCATGGAAGTACCCGTGCAGGACGCCATCGATAAGGGTGCGGTCGTTGTCGCCTTTGATATGGATATCGACGCAGAAGGTATCCTGAAGGTTACCGGAGACAACGAATCCATGGGTGTTGCCGGTGCAAAGTTTATTGTCGACAAGACCGGCCCTGCCGCAACCGTCATCGCCCTGCCCGTCCCGACCAGCGGATCGGTTTCCGAACTGCGTATGGCTGGCTTCAACAAGACCATTGCTGAAATTGCGCCTGACCTAAAAGTGATTGAATATGCCACCAAGTTCACCCGTGAAGATGGTCTGAAGGATTTTGCTGATATTCTTGCTGCCAATCCCCAGATTGATGCTGTGTACAGTCTGGATGATGAAACCTCCATTGGCGTTCTGCAGGCCATCGCGGATGCAGGCCGCACCGATATCAAAGCCATTACCGGCGGCGGCGGATGCCAGGAATACTTCCAGCTGATTGCTGAAAACAAGGATATCGCCGTCAGTTCCTCTCTGTACAGCCCGCTGATGATCCGTGACTGCTTTGACGTGGCCCTGGCAAAGCTTTCCGGTGAAGAAGTAGCAGCGGTCACCGTTATCCCCTCCCAGATCGTGGATGCCTCCAATGTGGAAGAATACCTGGATCCCAGCAACACCATCTATTGATGCGGTTTGTTCTTTGAATAAGCAAAGGCCGTGGCTCACCCCACGGCCTTTGCTTGAATCAGGACAGGAAGCGGTAAGGATGTGAAGCCATGAACGTTTCGATGAAAGGGATTGTGAAATCCTTTGGGGCCAATGATGTGCTCCGTCAGGTGGATTTTTCCGTTCAGGGCGGAGAAATCTGTGCCCTGCTCGGTGAAAACGGTGCAGGAAAGTCCACACTGATGAATATCCTGGGAGGCGTACTTCAGCCTGACCGGGGAAGCATTGAACTGGATGGGCAGCCTGTTTCTTTCCATTCACCCGCCCAGTCCCTGAACTCCGGCATCGCATTCATTCATCAGGAACTGAATCTGATCAACGACCTGCCTGTCTATGAGAACATGTTCATCGGCCGCGAACTCAAAAGCCGCAGCGGCCTGATCAATCACAAAGACGAATTAAAGCAGACCCGGGAACTTTTCGAGCGCTTGGAGATCGATATCAATCCCATGGCGAAGGTCTCCGTTCTGGATGCAAGTTATAAGCAAATCGTGGAAATCGCCCGTGCATTGATGACGAACGCCTCCATTATCATCATGGATGAACCTACCACATCCCTCACCGACCCGGAGATCGAGCGCGTTTTTGACATCCTGCGCACACTGAAAAATCAAAATGTCGGGGTGGTTTTTATCTCGCACAAGCTGCGGGAAGTGATGGAAATCTGCGACACCTACGTTGTCCTCCGGGATGGTGTCGTGGTTTCAGGAGGTCTGGTCAGGGATACCACGATTCCCCGCATTTCCCGGGATATGGTGGGCCATGATGTACGGACAGAAGTCCTTGTGCAGAATACCGCTCCAGGAGAAGAAATCCTTCGTCTGGAAAACCTCACCCAGGAGCCCCACTACCGGAATGTGACCCTGAGCGTTCACGCAGACGAAGTGCTTGGCGTCACGGGACTGCTCGGGGATGGCCGCAGTGAAGTATTCCGCACAGTGTTCGGAGACTGCGGCAGGTATCATGGACAGATTTATTTCAATGGTAAACCGGTCCGAATGAAATCCACCCAGCAGGCCCTGAAGATGGGCGTAGCCTATATGCCGCGGAACCGCAAGGAGAACGCCATTATCAAAGATATGGATATTCTGGACAACGGTACCATCGTCACGCTCAGCGAAACCACCCGTCTGGGGCTGATCAGCAGAAAAAAGCAGACAGAAGAGTTCGAAGTGCAGCGGAAGAACCTGCAGATCAAGATGGGAAATCCCCATGACAGCATTGGCAGTCTGTCCGGCGGCAATCAGCAGAAGGTTGTCCTTGCCAAGTGGCTGATGACTCATCCCAGACTGCTGATCCTTGATAACCCCACACAGGGTGTGGACGTCGGTGCCAAAGAAGAAATATACGATATCATCCTGCAGCTGGCCGGGCATGGCGTAGCCGTCGTCGTACTGTCCAATGAAGCCCAGGAAATCATCCGCTTATGCAGCCGCGCACTGGTGATGTATCACGGAGACGTTCGCGCGGAAGTCAGCGGCGAAACGATGAACGAAGCAAATATCATGCGCCTGGCCACAGGCGGCTGATCAGGGAGGAAAGACCATGTCAGAAAATGCCTTTCAGAAAAACACCTCCAATTCACCTGGCAGCGGTTCCCGGTCTGGCAGGGAGAACGGCTTTTTGAAATGGTTTCTTGCCAAGTGGCAGGAAAACCCCGTGTATTCCACAGGTGCCGTCTTCATCATCATGGTGATCGTTCAGACTTTTGCGCTGGGATTCGATTATCCAAGTTTCGGAGACTGGTTTGCCGGCTGGAGCAAGAACTGGATTAATATTCTCCGCAACAATGCATCCGTGGGCATCGTTGCCCTGGGCATGGCCTTCGTCATCATTTCCGGGGGCATTGATCTTGCTGTCGGCTCCACGCTGGTTGCCGTCGGAGCCGTGATGATGGTGCTCATCAACAGCAACGCAGCGGGGCTCCTGACCAGTATCGGCATTACCGGTGTTCCGGCGTTCATGCTCGGTATTCTGGCAGCGCTCTGCATGGGCTGTTTCATTGGTTACATCAACGGCTTTCTGGTTGCCCGCAGCAAGATTCCCGCATTCATTGCCACTTTGGGCACCATGAAGATCTGCCGGAGTGTGACCCAGCAGTTCATGCAGACCGTTGGTGTGAAGGTCCCCAGGGAATTCACCGCTATCGCCAATACAAAGATCGGCGGCGAAATCATCCTGCCGATCATCTACTGGCTTTTGATCGCTGCCATTCTTGTTGTGGTGGCCCGCAAGACGCCGTTTGGCCGGCATGTGTATGCGATCGGCTCCAATGAGCGCGCTGCACGTCTGTCCGGCATCAATGTTGAGAAAGTCAAAACGCTCGTATACGTTCTCTCCGGTGTGATGGTCGCTGTCGCGGCGGTCGTCAACGTTGCCCGGATCGGCAGCATGGACTATGCGAATGCTGGTTCCGGATATGAGATGGACGCCATCGCTGCAGTCGTGGTTGGCGGCACCAGCATGAGCGGAGGCAAAGGCTCCATCGTAGGCACCGTGCTGGGCATGCTGATCATCGCCGTCATGAACAACCTGCTCAATCTGATCGGTGTTCCGCCTTTCCTGCGTGAAGCCTTTAAGGGACTGATTGTGATTGTTGCAGTTTTGCTCCAGAAGAAAGAAAAAACATCATAAAAGGAGGCAATAAAAAGATGATTCGTGTAGGAGTTGCCGGCTGCGGAAAGATTGCCCAGGTCAGGCATTTGCCCGAATTCCACGACCGTCCTGATGTCCGTATCCTGGGACTGTTCGATCTCAACCAGGAGCGTACTCGTGCCCTGGCCGAACAATATCACGCCAAAGCCTATACTTCCTATGAGGAAATGCTCTCCGACCCGGAACTGGATGCCATCAGTATCTGTTCTGCCAATGCAGCCCATGCAGAAATGGCGGTCTCCGCTCTGCAAGCGGGCAAGCATGTCCTGTGTGAGAAACCGATGGCAACCACGATCGAAGACTGTGAGCGCATGGTGCAGGCATCCCGTGAAACCGGCAAAGTACTGATGATCGGTCAGAACCAGCGGCTTGCCGCCGCCCACATGAAAGCCCGGGAACTGATCCAGAGCGGGGCAATCGGCCGTGTGATTACCTTTACCACCGCCTTCCGTCACGGCGGTCCGGAAACCTGGAGCATCGACCCCGGTGCGAACACCTGGTTCTTTGATAAATCCAGAGCGGTCATGGGTGCAATGGCCGATCTCGGCATTCACAAAACCGATCTGATTCAGTATCTGACCGGACAGAAAGTGGTGGAAGTGCAGGCGAGCCTGGCGACCCTGGATAAAACGTACGCGGATGGGACGCCCATCGGCGTGGATGACAACGCCATCTGCATCTATCGCATGGACGGCCATATACTGGGGACCATGACCGCTTCCTGGACCGATTATGCCGGAGAAGATAATTCCACGGTTCTGTTCGGCACGGAAGGTGTTCTGAGAATCTACGAAGATCCAGCCCACAGCCTTGTTCTCCAGAAACGGGGAGGCGGAATGGAAACCTTTGACGTAGACCAGATCCAGACCAATGATCAGCAGACAAAATCCGGTGTCATCGACATGTTTGTGGATCATCTGAACGATCCTGAAAAACCATATATTTCGGGTGAAAGCGTATTAACCGCCATGCGTGCGGTGTTTGCTGCCCTGGAATCTTCCGAAACGGGACGCAGCATCAGAATCAATGAATGAGGATGGCACTATGGAAAGGATTATTGCAATCAATTCAAACACATATCATGGCTATTCCATTGAAGAAGCCGTTCAGGGTATTGCAGATGCAGGGTTCCGTTACATCGAACTGACATGCACCCAGGGATGGACGGAGCATGTTTTTCCCGATCATCCCATGCGCCGCCTGATGCGTGTTCAGGATATGCTGAAGGATGCCCGACTGATCCCCTTTTCCATGAGCGGACATACCAATCTGACCGATCCGGAACGATTCGGGGATTTCATGGATAATATCCGCCTGGCAGATTTCTTCGGCTGCCGTTATATTGTATCCTCGATCGGCGAAGCCCATCTCAAGGACCGGCATACCGCGGGTGCAGATGAAACCGTCCGATGCATTGAACGGTTTGTACCGGAACTGGAGGCCCGTGATATGATGCTGGTTCTGGAAACCCACGGCAAGGATCACGGCACAGGCTGCATTCTTGCAAATCTTGTCCGGAAAGTGGCCAGCGAACGGGTGAAAATCAACTATGATACAGCCAACGTCATTTTCTACGGCCGCGTTGACCCTGTGACCGACCTTGCCGCATGTGTCCAGGATGTCGCCTATCTCCATATCAAGGATAAAGCAGGTCCTGATGATACCTGGGATTTTCCTGCTCCAGGCAAGGGGCGGGTGGATTTCAGCGGGATTTTCGATGTTCTCCGGCGTGCAGGCAATGAAAGCCCGTTTTCCGTGGAAATTGAATTCACACCGGACGGTCCCGGGAGCCTGGCAAACGTGAATCAGGCGGTCCGTGACAGTGCAGACTTCTTCCGGAAGCATGGCTTTTCCCTGTAAATCCGGTGTTCCGGCAAAGGAATCCCAAAGGAAAACACAGTCTTCCCGGTTTCTTCGATCGCATGAAATGATGCAGCAGAAACAGGCGCAATCCATTCTCTCCAAACGGATTGCGCCTGTTTTTCTTTCAAAATCCGGGGGGCTGCTCCAAGAAACAGAAAGATGGCTGCGGTCCGCGCAGGTCCTGCATTCAGAGGATCACGGCACCTCTGTCCCTCCCCCGTCTTCCTTTTTTCTGCTTCTTCGTCCGTGTTCCACGAAGCAGCTTGCCATTTTTGCAGATCCTGTTTTATTTCAATGCTTCGCTCAGTTTTCGCGGAATGCCGCGGGGACCCCGGACCGCAAAGATTCCATATTCTTTTCCCAGCACATCAAAGGTAAAACGGTCACGGGGATACCGTCTGAGAAGCCGGATCCGCATCACCCTGCGAACATGGACATCCCCCTTTTCAAGATAAAACGGAATATCGGTTTCGGTCACGAGACACTGATACAGAATGGCAGAAACCGGGGCAGCCACATACATGAATGCGGTATCCCCTTTTTTGATGCCGATTCCCTGTTTCCAGTCGATTTCCTCCGCCCGGTCAAAGGCTGCTTCAATATCATAATATTTCGGATTGGCAGGCACAATCCATTCTTTCGGTGCCCGCAGTTTTTTCCTTGTTGCACTCGAAGCAGTCGCCAGATAGCTTTCGTCCAGCAGATGGCAGACTTCTTCCAGAGGAACGGTACCGTCCAGCCGAATCGACAGCCAGTTTCCCCGCTTCATATAGTAACCTCTGGAAAAGCCCGGCTGCTGCACCAGCAAATCAACAAGCAGAGGATCTTTCAGCTTCAGATTCAGAAGATCCACTTCTTTTTCTTTTGGAACACCGAGCCTGTCTCCGGAAACTGCAGTCACAAAAGCAAACATTTTTTCATTGTCTTTATGTCGGTAGACCGTGTAATCCGGATATCGTACAAAAGGAAAATCCGGGTAAACGTTATATTTTTTCGCAATATATGCAGCAATCTCTTCTCTCAAGGCTGTTCTCTCCGTTCTCCTGTACATAAAGAGCATCCCATCTTCACGCACATCGGTCCACTCTGTTTTCGGGTTTTGCCGCGCTCCTGCAGCACCGGTCAGATTTTGGATCGCAATCAGGATTTTACTCCAGGCATTGTTTGCTGGTCAATAGAACAC
>JAEEGL013009670.1_pt1 | contig 10650 bp, 12 predicted proteins | sample 9134231 | NCBI WGS metagenome assembly JAEEGL01 (sample SAMN16246548, study PRJNA631951) | gut metagenome | biome: gut microbiome; feature: rumen; material: fiber-attached | host: Bos | place: Iran: Karaj | collected 2018-10 | reverse complement strand
ACGCTGAAGGTGGTCGGATTCAAGGATTCCAAGATCGGCCGGCTGCTGATCAGCCAGAACCTGTGGCTGACGGTGCTCGGCATCGCGATCGGCATCCCGGCCGGAATCGGCATCCTGCAGTACCTGCTGACGGCACTGGCTGCGGAGTATGAACTTAAACTGGTGCTGGGCGTTCCGACCTGGCTGGTCAGTATCCTGCTGACCTTTGGGGTTTCACTGGCAGTGGGCCTGATGGTGGCCCGGAAAAAACAGGCATATCGATATGGTTGCCGCACTGAAGACGGCAGAATGACAGGAGGGGATCCGGCGTGAGCGAAGCGGAAAAAAAGAAATCAGGCGGCGAAATCCTGGCGCAGGCTGCTTCGGAATATATTGAAACACACTATAAAGAGAAGTTTTCCCTACAGAAAATGGCCGGGGCACTGTTTGTGAACGGGAGCTACCTGCTGCGTGCGTTCCGGAAAAATACCGGATTCACTCCGCTGGCATACCATAACCATGTCCGCTGCCGGCAGGCCAGGGAACTGCTGGCAGATCCGGAGAAAAGCGTTTCCGAAATCGGGGAAGAAGTCGGCTTTGTTTCTTCAGCCCATTTTTCCCATGTGTTCAGGAAAACAGAAGGCTGCACGCCTACGGAATACAGGTTGCGGATCCGCTCCGCACCGCCTGTCGGCTGAGCCGGTCCGGAAAAACGGATGCATGGGAAACCTCCCATGCATCTTTTTCATAAGCCCGGAATATGGTATGATCCGAAGGAATACAGTGAAAACGATGCGCTGCAGCACATGGAACAGCACGCTGCAGCCGGGAAGGATATCATACGACATGCCAGGAATTTTCTTCATTTCCGGGCCCTGCGGGTGCGGGAAAACAACATTGGCCGACGCATATGCGAAGCATCTTGCCCGGCAGGGGCAAAAAACGGTTTATGTGATCCACGGGGACGATTTTCACCGGGGGTTTACCGAACCGGACAGCAAACCGGATTTTTTTCCGGAAGGCCGAGCTTCTGACCAGGTGCTGTGGGAAGATATCCTCCGGTTCAACTGGGACTGTATCATCGCGACGGCGGACAGGGCGCTCCGGCAGGATCTGGACGTCGTGATTGACTATGTCATTGAAGATGAACTTCCCCGCGTGCAGGCGCTGGCGGTGAAGTATCATGCGGTACTGTATTATATTGTGCTGACCGCGGACGCAGACGAGATTGAGAGACGTATCCGCCGCCGCGGCGATACTGACATGATTGCAAGGGCACTGTTCCTGAAGGAGAAGCTGGAAGGACTGCCGGAAAACCAGGGGCATCTGTATAACAATACCGGAAAAACTCCGGAAGAAGTGATCCGGGAAATTGTTCCGGCACAGTATATGGTTCAGCTGCCATGAAGCAGGCAGGTTCCGTATGGCTCATTCCCTGCTCCGCTTCAGGAGCCCGGTGAGGAACGAAGTCTTTTTCACGGTTTCCCAGGCTACGGAATACATGATATAGCCGGCAGCGGTGATCGTCTGCCGGAGCCTGTCTGTGTCAAGCGGTGATTCGGACAGGATCACGGTTTCTCCTTTTTTTCTGGATGAGGATACCTTTTTTACCGGGAACGCGGCGCGGACCGCATCGTTGATATGTGCCTCGCACATTCCGCATGTCATGCCGAATATACGGACAGTAGTTTTAATCATACTGATTCACTCCTGTAAAAAAAGAGGCGCGGGGCTTTCTTCCCGCACCTCCCGCAGATTATGGATGTTTATGGCAGGAACCGGACATCGGGCAGCAGCCGCAGCTGCCGCCGCAGGAGGATTTTCCCTCTTTTTTGTCCCTGCGCAGCCGGATGATGATTCCGGCAGACACAGCGACCAGCGCGAGACTGATCAGAATGGTTCCCGCATTCTCCGCAATTGTCTGCAGCATACGCTCACACCTTCCGGGTCAGTCTGGTCGCTTCCTGATACTTCCTGAAGAACAGCATCCAGACCATCACACCGAGGACTGCCAGCCCGGCAGCCAGGCCGATAATGCTGACATTGCCGGTAAACAATCCGCCGAACTGGTTGATCATCAGCGCAACCGCATAGGCGAAGCCGCACTGGTAGGCAATGGCGAACCAGGTCCATCCCGCGTTGTTCATTTCCCGACGGATCGCGCCGATGGCCGCAAAGCAGGGCGCGCACAGGAGATTGAAAACCAGGAAAGCAAAGGCAGAGACGCCTGTGAAAGCGGCGGCCATGTTGGCGTAGGCAGCGGTACCGCCGTAAAGGATTCCCATGGTTCCGACGATGTTTTCCTTGGCGATCAGACCTGTGAAGGAGGCGACCGTCGCCTGCCAGGTGCCGAATCCGAGCGGCGCGAAGATCCAGGCGATGGCATTGCCGACTTTGGCCAGGATGGACAGCTCGAGTTCTTCCTCCTCCAGGATCCGGAAGGTGCCGTCCACTGTGCCGAAGCGGCTCAGGAACCAGACCAGGATCGTGGAAAGAAGGATGATGGTACCGGCCTTTTTGATAAAGCTCCAGCCACGTTCCCACATGGAACGGAGCACGTTGCCCAGCGTGGGCCAGTGATAGGCGGGAAGCTCCATGACAAACGGCGCGGGTTCTCCGGCGAACCGGCGGGTTTTCTTGAGCATGATGCCGCTGACAATGATGGCAGCCATACCGATGAAGTACGCGCTGGTGGAGATCCAGGGAGAACCGCCGAAGATGGCTCCGGCGACCATAGAGATGAAGGGTATTTTCGCACCGCAGGGGATAAACGTCGTCGTCATAATGGTCATACGCCGGTCGCGTTCGTTTTCAATGGTTCGGGAGGCCATGATTCCCGGAACGCCGCAGCCCACGCCGATCAGCATGGGAATGAAGGATTTGCCGGACAGGCCGAATTTGCGGAAAATCCGGTCCAGCACGAAAGCGATACGCGCCATATATCCGCAGGCCTCCAGGAAAGCCAGAAGGAAGAACAGCACCAGCATCTGGGGCACAAAGCCCAATACCGAACCGACACCGGCCACGATGCCGTCCAGGATCAGCCCTTTGAGCCACGGCGCCGCGTTGGCAGCGTCCAGGCCACGCTCCACAAGCACGGGAATACCCGGCACCCATGTGCCGTAAGCAGCGGGATCCGGCGCGCCGATCTCCGGCTTGTAACCGTCTTCCGTGCTCAGGTATTCATCCACGGCAGCCTGCAGGTCCGGCCTGCCGGTGTCCGGATGTTCCTCTGTCTGCAGCGTTTCTTCATCCTGGGTGATATAGGTGACGGAAGCGTCCTCCGGCACTGCTTCCAGCAGTGCTTTCAGGGAATTCTCAGGATCCTCCTCATCGATTTCCACGCCGTATTCTTCCGCGAAAGCCTGGATGATTTCATCGGAATCGCCGTAGCGTTCCGCTGCTTCCTCATACCGGGCAGTGCCGTTGCCAAAGAGGTGGAAACCGTCTCCGAACAGCCCGTCGTTGGCCCAGTCTGTGGCAGGAGTGCCTACGGCCACCATGGAGATCCAGTAAACCGCAAACATGACCAGGGCAAAGATCGGCAGGCCCAGCCAGCGGTTGGTGACGACCCTGTCAATTTTATCGGAAGTGCTCAGGCTGCCTGCATTATGCTTCCGGTAACAGGATTTGATAACCTGGGCGATATATACATAGCGTTCATTGGTGATGATGCTTTCCGCATCATCGTCCAGTTCCTTCTCGGCGGCGGCGATGTCGGACTCAATGTGTTTCATGGTTTCCGGCGGGATATTGAGCTGTTCCAGCACTTTGTCATCCCGCTCGAACACCTTGATGGCGTACCAGCGTTGCTGTTCATCGGGCAGGCTGTGAACAGCTGCCTCCTCAATATGCGCCAGCGCATGTTCCACGGGGCCGGAGAAAGTGTGCTGCGGGACGGTTTTAGCTTCCTTTGCCGCCCGGATTGCCGCTTCCGCTGCCTCCATGACGCCGGTGCCCTTCAGCGCGGTGATCTCAACCACTTTGCAGCCCAGCTGACGGGCAAGATCCGCTGTATTCAGCTTGTCGCCGTTCTTTTTTACGATATCCATCATGTTGATGGCGACGACCACGGGAATTCCGAGCTCCACCAGCTGCGTGGTAAGATAAAGGTTGCGTTCCAGATTGGTGCCGTCGATGATGTTCAGGATCGCGTCCGGGCGTTCGTTGATCAGGTAATTCCGGGCGACAACTTCTTCCAGCGTATAGGGGGAAAGGCTGTAGATGCCCGGCAGGTCCGTAATCGTGACACCCTCATGCTTTTTCAGCTTGCCTTCCTTCTTTTCGACGGTCACGCCGGGCCAGTTGCCCACAAACTGGTTGGAACCGGTCAGTGCATTGAACAGGGTGGTTTTTCCGCTGTTGGGGTTGCCCGCCAGGGCGATTCGTAACTCCATGATATACCGCTCCTTTTGTCAGTGATTTCAATTAGAAGAAACTAACCTTACCGCAAAAAATTATTCCACTTCAATGCTTTCGGCATCTGCTTTGCGCAGGGACAGTTCATATCCGCGTACGGTGACTTCAATCGGATCCCCCAGGGGCGCCACCTTGCGCACGAAGATTTCCACGCCTCTGGTGATTCCCATGTCCATAATCCTGCGTTTTACCGCTCCTTCGCCGTGAATTTTGACCACTTTTGCCGTGCTTCCCACCGGAACCTCCCTCAGGTTGTTCATACTCCTCTGCTCCTTTCTCCTCAGATCATGATCTTCCTGGCCATTTCATCATTAATGGCCACGCGGGCTTCCTTGACCTTTACGATCACATTTCCGTCCAGCGCAGTGATCACTGTTACGGTGCCGCCCACTACGAATCCCAGGTTTTCCAGATGCTTCCTAACTTCCGGACTTCCGCCGATCTTCCGGATTACGGATTCCTCCCCGGGACCGGCATAGCTTAACGGAATCATCCTTTTCCCCCCCCATCCAAAGGAATCAATGGAATTCCAGTAAGTTAGCAAGAGCTAACATCGGAACACATTATAGTTATATGAATCTAACTTGTCAAGAAGGCATTTCAGATTTTTCTGCAAATGAATCCATGATATGTTTCATAAAACAGGAAAAGCTCCGGCGGCACATGTCCGGAACTCAACTGACAGGCGACCTGATCCGAAATCTGCGTTATTGAATCCGGCCGGTTTCCGGTTTACAATCAGGACGCAGCTGCAGATCAACCGAACGATTCAGGAGGAAAACTATGGAACTCGGGACAAAAATCAAACAGCTCCGTCTGAGGGCGGGACTGACACAGGAACAGCTGGCGGAAAAGCTCGGTATCGGCGCCCAGGCGGTATCCAAATGGGAGAACGCTGTTGCGATGCCGGATATTACGCTGCTTCCGCATCTGGCGGAAACCTTCGGCGTTACGATTGACGACCTGTTTGACCTGACCGCCGAACAGCGGATGAACCGTATTGAGAACCGGCTGGAGATCGGGGATGAACTGCCTCAGGAACTCTTCAGGGAATACGAAGATTATCTGAAAGCCCGGCTTGCCTCCGGCGAACACCGGAAACGTGCTACCAGCCTGGCGGCTTTCCTCTACTGGCACAGGATGAATTCCAGCGCCCGGGATGCCATACGTTTCGCAAAGGACTCGATCCGGATGAATCCCGGCGAAAAGGACTGCCAGTGGATCCTGTGCAAGGCGGAAGGACATGCCGTCTGGGACTGGAACCTGGCCAACCATACAAAAGCAATCAATTTCTACAGGGAACTGGTGGACGCCAACCCGGATGTGACGCTGCCATACAGCTATCTGCTTGACAACCTGATTGCCGACCACCGGGCGGATGAGGCGGAAGAGGTGCTCGGCAGGCTCTGCAAACTGAAAAACGCGAATCCGGTCACAACGCAGATCTACCGTGCCTATATCGCGCTTGCCCGCTTTGACGAACCGGCGGCGGACCGGATCATCGAGGACCTGGGAAAATCAAACGCCGGCGACAGCGCATACCTGTTTGAAGCCGCACAGTATTACGCCCGGAAATGTGATTACCGGAAAGCAATTTCCCTTTACGAGGAATCCTTCGCGAAGACGGCCCGCCGGCCGCGGTTCCAGGATGAGCTGCAGGGAATTGCGGATATCTATGAAATTATGGGAGAGCACGAACAGGCCGCGAAAACCTGGGACAGGATCATCGACCTGCTTGAGCGTGAATGGGGCCAGACGGAAGAAATGGAAATCGTGCATGCCCGGGAGGAGAAAAACCGGCTGCTTTCCAGAGTCGGGACCGGCAGCCGCAGCAGCGCGGTTCCCGAAAGCTGAGCGTTTCATGATCTCCGGTCAGCAAGAGGGCAATAACAGGACAGCGGACGGTCTTGACAAGGGTTTTCGTCCATGATATGCTTTGACCGTTAGAAAAAGCTAACCACTAAGCCGCGCATAAATCAAAGGAGCATCCGATGTACGCGGCTTTTAAAAGAAACAAAGGTTAGCAAAAACTAACAATAATGAAAGGACGGTAATCCCATGAAGCAGATTATGAAGAAACTGGTTCCGTTTATGCTGGCACTGGCGCTTATTGTCTCCTGCGGTGCCCTCGCAAAGGCAGAAACCGCGGATGACGCGGCGGAGGCCGCAGCCCTGCTGGAAGAAATCAAAGGCACCTATGAACCGCTGTTCCCTGTGATTACGGATGCACAGTATGACCAGATCTGGCTGGATCCCTGTATTGCCGCGCTGGGTGAGGAAGCGGCTCCCCAGATGGCGGAAATGCTGAAGACGGCTTGCAGCGGAACCATCTACGGGCAGGAGGCTGTCGACGTTTTCGGCGACGGCTCCAACGGGGCGCAGTTTGACTGTCTGTTCATCAACGGCGTTTCCACGATCACCTTTGACGGCAATGTGATCAGCGGAGCGGATGAGAACGGGAACCAGGTTTTCAGCCATGAATACGCCTATGCCGGAAAGCTTTCGCTGTCCGGACTGATGGAGGGCTACCTCTATGAAACGGCGGACGTGGACGCCGGCGAGTTCAGGTATTTCTACATGATGCCCGATACGCCCGCCACCACCTATCATCTTGAGTTCCGCTACGGAAGCAGTACGGAGGACCTGTCAAAATACAACGAGGGCCCCTATGCGTACTGGCTGGCTGCCGGATTCCCGGTGGACGCGGACGAGGAACTGATCAGCAGCGTGATTACCCTGTTCTGCGAAGAGAACCTGGCGGAAGAAGCGGAAGACGCCGCATAAATCATTACGATATCAAACGGGACAAGCCAACCCGAATGATATACCACCTTACCTCCAAAGGGGCGGGATGCCGAAGCGTACCGGCATCCCGTTTTCCTTCGGCGGCGTGTTGACTGACATTTCAGAATTTGATAAACTGTACCAGTTAGAACGTATTAACAAAATACAGCGTTCCGCCGGGGCGAAAGCCCGGACAAAGATCAGAACCCGCTGTGTTCATTTTTTACGGGGAAGGAGAATCCTGATGAATATATATGAATCGGCAGAAGATTATCTGGAGCAGATCCTGATGCTGCTGGAAAAGAAGGGGCATGCCCGCTCAATCGATATCGCCGCGGGACTGAATGTGTCCAAACCTTCCGTCAGCGTGGCCATGAAAAAGCTGAGGGAGAACGGATATATCAGCATGAGTTCCGATAATCTGATTTCCCTGACCGACAAAGGATATGCTATTGCCAGGAAGATCTATGACCGCCATCAGGCGCTGACCAAATACCTGACGCAGCTGGGGGTTCCTGAGGAAATCGCCAGGGAGGACGCCTGCAAAATTGAGCATGACCTTTCCGAGGAATCATTTGCGGCGATCTGCTCGCAGATCAGGTAAAGAACAGGCCTGAAGACAGGGGTTGAACAACGGGATGGAAAAGCTGCGGGGGCTGCCGGAAAAGACAGAACGTTTTATGAACCGGATCGGGATTCCGGGCGGATATATCCTGAAGGCGCGGAATCAGGCGGCAGCAGCGCTGCGCTGCAGCAAACCGGAAGACTATGATGAAGGGGCCGAAATCCTGATCCGTCAGCTGACGGAGGCAGTTGAAAGCCGCGAAAGCGGCCCGTGGAAACGCATACCGGAGGAGATCTGGCTGGCGACGATGCGGTGTTATCCTCGGTTTATCGGAGAACACCGCAGGTCGTACGGCCGGGACGGCTTCGACCGCGGGGCATGGACGGTCCGGCAGGCCGGCTGCAGGCTGTTCCGGATCGGCGAACTGGAATATGAATTGTATGAGAGAAACGGAAAGCAGGCTGTCAGCATCCACATTCCTTCCGACGCCCGGCTTGAAGCGGACCTGCTGAACGGATCCGTCCGGCAGGCAGGGACGTTTCTCTGTGAATTCTATCCGGAGTGGAAGAATCTTCCCATGATCTGCGAATCGTGGCTGCTGTCCCCCGCGCTGAAGGACATGCTGCCGCCGGAATCCAGAATCCGCCGGTTCCAGGACGCGTTTGATCTCACGGAAGAAGACCCGGAGGATACATCCGCCCTGGAATGGGTGTTTTTTATCGCGGAGGGACAGCGGGATTCGGTCCGGTACGAAGACCTGCCGGAAGATACGTCCCTGCAGCGGAAAATGAAAGCGGCGCTTCTTGCAGGAAAGAAACCCGGGAATGCCGGGGGAACGCTTGCAAGGGTCTTCCGGTAAAACCGGCAGTTCTGAAAGGAGACAAGGGCATGGAAAAACCTCTGCACCTGCTTGAAAAATTTGATCTTCCCGAAGGGGCGAAAACGGCGGCTCCCTTCGGAAACGGCCATATCAACAGCACTTTCCTGATCACGGTCGAAGGCATCGAGGAAAAATATATTCTGCAGCGCATCAACAGCTATGTGTTTGTCCGGCCGAAAGAGGTCATGGAGAACATGATCCATGTGACGGAATACCTGCAGAACAGAATCCGGGAGGAAGGCGGCGATCCGGACCGGGAAACGATTCGGTTGATCCGTTCCGTTTCCGGAGAACCCTGGGTGGAGGATGAGGAAGGCGAAATCTGGCGGGTCATGCTGTGCGTCCCGGACACGGAAAGCCCGCAGCTGCCGGATGATCCCGGCATCCTTGAGGAATGCGGGAAGGCTTTCGGCTGTTTCACCCGCCGCCTGAATGATTATCCGGCGGCTTCTCTGCATGAAACCATTCACGCGTTTCATGATACGCCGGCAAGGCTGCGCCAGCTGGAGGACGCGGCGTCCGCGGACGCCTGCGGCCGGCTGAAGGACGTGGCTGAGGAGATGACGTTCGCGAGGGAACGGGAAGCGGAAACGCATGTTCTGACGGATGCATACGCGGCCGGAAAGCTGCCGCTCCGGGTGACGCACAACGACACGAAGGTCAACAACGTGCTGCTGGACCGGGAAACCGGGAAGGCTGTCTGTGTTGTGGATCTGGATACGGTGATGCCGGGATTGCTGGCATATGACTTCGGCGACGCGATCCGGGTCGGCGCCTGCAGCGCGGAAGAAGACGAACGGGACCTGAGCATCATCCACCTGGAACTGCCGAAGGCCAGGGCTTTTGCCCGGGGGTTCCTGAAGGAACTGAAAGGCACCCTGTCCGAAGAGGAACTGCTGTCCCTGGAAGCGGGCGCCCGCCTGATGACCTTCGAGTGCGGAATACGTTTCCTGGCGGACTATCTGGACGGGGACAAGTATTTCAAAATCCACCGGCCCGGCCAGAATCTGGACCGGGCACGGGCGCAGTTCGCGCTGCTCGCGGATATGGAAAAGCATCAGAAGGAAATGGCGGATCTGCTGAAGGAACTGTATGCCGGGGGCTGATTGCCCTGCATTCAGAAGGGAACCGGGAAGATTATCTTCCCGGTTCCTTTATTCAAACCGCATGATTCCGAAATCCTGCGGCCGGTGGAAATCCGGCGTTTCGGAGGGAACGGGATTCCAGGACAGGTAATGCTCGTTTTCGGTGAGATCGCCGCATTTATAGACATTGGCCCGGAGGATGCCTGCGAAGGTGAAATCCGGCCAGAACAGGCGCAGGAAAGGAAGCGGGATCCTGTAAAACGCTTCCCAGCCGTCGGCTGTTCTCTCCGCCCGGATTTCAAAAAGCTGCTGCATGTCCTTCCGGTAAAGTGCGGTGCTGTCCCCGCGCCCGTGGCCGAAACCGATATAGAGGCAGGCATTGGGATTGATTTCAAAATTGAAGTATCTGTCTTCCCCTTCAGGCATAAAGAAAAATTCCAGACAGCTGTCTTGGCAGACCGGGGAGAGGGGAGCCGAGTATTCCGCGCGGATATGCTTTTCCGATGCGCGCAGACGGACATACAGATTCCGGGAATCATGGCAGAACTGGCCGGACGCCCGGATGCCGCAGTCCGGCTTCCAGAGGACCTGATCCACTTCCAGCAGCGGGACGGCATTCCAGTCCGGAGCACCGGCGACGGACCGGATCAGATAGCTTCTGATTGCTTCTTTCATTGATGAAAACCTCTTCTACAGGTATCTTCCGATACGGTTTTACGGTCTGTCCGGATTATACCATCGATCGGGCGGATTTGTCAGCCTGCGGAGGATTCATTTCTTTTCAAACGGGATTTTTCCAAGTATAATGAGAAAAAACTGTCCCGCAGCGACGGAAAAAGACTGAGCGCAATCAGATCATCATACTCCGGAGGAGAAGAAAATGAGCAGAATGAATGTTCGCACCCATGAAAAGCGTTTTCCTGTCGCGCCGGATCTTT
>JAEEGL011475767.1_pt1 | contig 10650 bp, 10 predicted proteins | sample 9134231 | NCBI WGS metagenome assembly JAEEGL01 (sample SAMN16246548, study PRJNA631951) | gut metagenome | biome: gut microbiome; feature: rumen; material: fiber-attached | host: Bos | place: Iran: Karaj | collected 2018-10 | reverse complement strand
GGTGCGCTCGGTGACGGTGACCAGCATGATATTCATGATACCGATGCCGCCCACAAGCAAAGAAACGGCCGCGATGGAGCCCAGCAGGATCGACAAAACGGACGTGATGTCACCCATGGCCTCCTCAATAATATCCAGCGAGGTCACGGCATATGCTTCGTCGTCCTCTTCAAACCGCGCCAGCAGGCGGCGGTCCAGGGCGGCCCTGGCATCATCGACGGTGACCCCGGCGGCGGGGGCGGCGCAGAAGGTCGTGACATCTGTATTCTGCGTATCGGTAAGCCTGGGCAGCGTTGTAAAGGGGACATAGCCGATCATGCTGCCCGCGGTGAACATGGCGGTCAGGGATTGGTCGTCATTTTCCAGGACGCCGACAACGGTGGCTTTCGATCCGTTGATGGAGATCTCCTCACCGATGCAGTCGACGTAGCCGATCAGTTCCTCCGCCGCAGTTTTATTGATGACGCAGACGCGGGTATGGTTATCCACATCCGTCATTTTTATAAACCGGCCCATTAACAGCTTCAGGCCCTCGATTTCATAGTAGGAACTGGTGGTGCCGTAGACGGTCATGCTGCCGTTTTCCGCGTCATGCTTGGCTGTGGCGTTGATGGTCGCGTAGGGCGCGATGGCGCCGATGGCAGGCTCGTCCTGAGCCCACTGAGACAGCGTGGCAGAATCCAGCGGCTGGCCCTTGTCGTCGGTCACGTTGACGGTCAGAAGGTCGGTGCCGAGGCTGCTGACAGCGTCGGTAACGGAGTCGGTGGCACTGTTGACAAGACTCACAAGCACCACAAGGGTCATCACGCCGATGACGATGCCAAGCATGGTCAGCGCGGCGCGCATTTTGTTGCCGGAGATGGACCGAAGGGCCATGCGGAACGCAGTGATCATAGCTGCACCTCCGATACTCTGCCGTCGAGGATGTGCAGGCTTCTGACGGCCTGCTTTGCCACGTCCGGATCATGGGTGATGAGGACGATGGTATTTCCCTGATCGTGCAGCTCATGAAAAATATCCATGATCTCCCGGCTGGTGTGTGAATCCAGGTTGCCCGTGGGCTCGTCCGCCAGAAGGAGCGAAGGCCGGGTGACGATGGCGCGTGCGATGGCGACGCGCTGCTGCTGACCGCCGGAGAGCTCCGTGGGAAGATGCTTTGCCCGCTTGGACAGGCCGACTCGCTCCAGCGCCTCCCGCGTCCGCGCGATCCGCTCGCCCCGGCGCACCCCCTGATAAATCAGCGGCAGTTCCACATTTTCCTCCGCAGTCAGCTTGGAAATCAGATTGAAATTCTGAAAAATGAAGCCGATCTTGCGGTTCCGGACCCGGGCAAGCTCGTTTTCGGAATAGTTGTCAATGGGGATCCCATCGAGGCAATAGATTCCCGCATCGGCGGTATCCAGGCAGCCGATGATGTTCATGAGGGTGGATTTACCGCTGCCGGAGGGGCCGATCACACTGACAAATTCATGGGGGTAAATATGCATCGTGGCATGGTCCAGCGCGCGCACCCGCTCATCGCCGATGGCGTAGACCTTGCTGACGTCTTTCAAATCGATCACGGCGCACCTCCTCAGCCAACGGACACATCGTAACCCTGACCGGAGTACTGACGCCATTCCGGACTGCCGACGTCCGCTGTGCCGGGATATTCGCCGTAATCGTACGATGCATCCCAGCCGGACCCGAAGCTGCCGAAGCCCCACGGGTCAAATTTCTCCCGCTCAGTGTAATATACCACGTCCCCGGCTTTCAGGCCGGAGGTGATCTCCACTTCATTTGCGTTTTTCAGTCCCGTGGTGACCTCCACCTTACCGCCGTACTCCCCTGCCTGGGGATCATAGCTGGTATAGACAAAGGCAGCGGCGCTGGTCTGATGCACTGCGTCCACGGGAATGATGATGGTATTGTCCACACCCTGGATGCGGATCTTCGCCTTGGCGCTCATGCCGGGCAGCATGCCCTTGGCCTTATCCAATACGATTTTTGCACGGTAGAGGGTCACGCCGGAAACGCTTTGGGCGCTCTGATCGATCTGCGTAACCGTGCCCTGAAAAGGATCGTCTCCGACGGGCGCAACGGTGAGCTCCGCGGTCTGTCCCTCCTGGAGGGACAGGATATCCGATTCGTCCACATTCACGGTCAGACACATCTGCCGATCGGTCGAAACGGAAACCAGGGGTTCGTCCGTTTCCTTTTCCAGCGGGATCACGGGCTGCGCCTGATCTTCCTCCTGCTCCTGAACAAAGCAGACCGTTCCGTCGATGGGCGAAAGCAGTGCGCCGTCGTGGGACAGTTTTAAGAGCTGCTGCAGCTCCTCCTCCTTTTCCTTCCGCTGCCGCAGGATGGATTCATAATTGGTGCTGTATTCCGTATCGGACAGAGTGATGACCTCCGTGGAATCGCTGACCCGGTCGCCGACGTCCACATTGATGCGTTTCACATTGCCGGCAAAGCCGGACACCCGCAGCGGATTGCGGATCTCCAAAACGCAGGAGGCAAGCGCATTCCCGTCCGCGTCAAGGATCGTTACCTTTTCTCCGTCATTCGCCTTGTCATCCTCCAGCGTGACGACGGCTTCGCCGTCATCCAGCGAATCCACCAGGCCGGGGTATTCGCTGCCGTCGTTGCGCTGGACTGTGACCGAATCGCCCGCCCGGAGCTGCCCTGCAGGGATCCTTCCCGTCAGCAGACCGTCGGTGGACAGCACCATCAGCGATCCGTTGGCATACATGCAGTCGGATACCGCATCACCCTCCGCGCAATAAATCCGCATCACGCGTCCGCTGACGCCGGCCTTGATTCCCTCGTCCACGGCGTCGTCCCCGGCCTCCGTCAGCTGCAGATCGAAGTCATCCAGCGCCTTCTGCGCCTGAGACATGGCGCTGAGCACGGTGCTCATGTCCAGCTCTGCAATGATGTCGCCCTTTTTCACCGGATCATTGACGCTGACCTTGATCTCCTCGACCTCCACGCCGTCGGGAACGCGAAGCTCCTCCGGGTCCAGATCTTCCAGAATGCCGGTGCCGGAAACGGTCGTGCTGATCGAGCCGGTACTGGCGGTATAGCTGAGCACATCCGAGGCGCCGGCGTTGAATTTCTCATCCACACGCCTGCGCAGCGAATGCACCGCCATGCCGATCAAAAGAAGGATCGCCAGGGTGATCCCGCCGGCGGTCAGCCAGATCCGCAGACGGCGGCGGCGCTTATTGCGCTGCAGCGCCGCGAAAAGCTGATCATCGACGTTCTGCGCCGTCTGTTTCTTGTTTTCCTGCATAGAGAATCTACCTTTCCTATTTCGCTGCCGTTATGATACATGATCTGCATCCGGGGTTTTTAAATAATATGTGAACAATCGGTTAAAATGCGGCGCGGAATAAAAAAGGAGAGCTGCCGGCAGCTCTCCTCTTGATTCGGAATCAAAGAACCTTTGCCAAAAAGCTTTGCAGGCGCGGGCTCTGCGGATGATCAAAGATCTCGCCGGGGGTGTTTTCCTCGACGATCTTGCCCTCATCCATAAAGATGACGCGGCTGCCCACCTCGCGGGCAAAGCCCATTTCGTGGGTGACGACCACCATCGTCATGCCGGTTTCGGCCAGATGGCGCATGACCTCCAGCACCTCGCCCACCATCTCCGGGTCAAGGGCCGAGGTGGGCTCGTCGAAGAGCATGACCTCAGGCTGCATGCACAGGGCGCGGACGATGGCCACACGCTGCTTCTGTCCGCCGGAGAGCTGATTGGGATAAACCTGCGCCTTGTCCGCCAGACCGACACGGTTCAAAAGATCCATGGCCCGCTGTTCCGCCTCCTGTCTGGAGAGCTTGAGCAGCTTCGTCGGACCGAGGGTCATATTGTTCAGCACCGTCATATGGGGAAACAGATTAAAGTGCTGGAACACCATGCCCATCTTCTGCCGATGCAGATTGATGTTGCACTTGGCGTCGGTGATATCCACACCCTCAAAGAGTATGGTTCCGTCCGTGGGATGTTCCAGAAGATTCAGGCACCGCAGGAAGGTGGATTTTCCGCTGCCGGAGGGACCGATCACAACGACGACCTCGCCCTTGCGGATCTCGTTGGAGACGCCGTCGAGGGCCTTGACCGTTCCGTCGCGGAAATGCTTTTTCAGATCCTTTACGGAAATCAGTACGTCAGTGGTCACTGGAACGAAGCCTCCTTTCCAGCCTGCCCACCAGCCAGGTGAAGAAAATGACAAGCACGAGATAAATGAGCGCCACGGCGATCAGCGGCATAAACGCGGAATAGGTACGGCCGCGGATGATGTCGCCGCCCTTGGTCAGATCCAGCACCGAAACGTAGCCTGCAACCGAGGTCTCCTTCAGAAGAACGATGAATTCGTTCGCCAGGGCCGGCAGGACGTTTTTAAAGGCCTGGGGGATGATGATATGCCGCATGGTCTGGGTATAATTCAGTCCCAAAGAACGGCCCGCCTCAAACTGGCCTGCGTCGATGGACATGATGCCGCCGCGGATGATCTCGGCGACGTAAGCGCCGGAGTTGATGCCGAACGCCAGCATGGCGATGCCGACGCCGTTGTTCGACGCGGCGAAAATGATGTAGTAAATGATCATGAGCTGCACAACCACAGGCGTGCCGCGGATGACCGTCAGATACAGCTTGCAGAAGCCGTTGGCCAGGCGGAGGAAAAACTTCCCCACGCCGGGACGCATATCGGCGCCGGTTTTATCCCAGGTGGAACGAACGATGGCGATAATCACGCCGATGATGATGCCGAGAACAACGGATGCAAAGGTGATTTTTAAGGTATTGGCAAGACCGTTGACCAGATATCTCCAGCGCTCATCGTCCACAAAGTTCAAAATAAACTGCGATTTTAAGCTTTCAAACATGAAGGTATCACATCCTTAATGGGAGTATGAAACTAAGGGCGGTATATGCCGCCCTTAGTAAATCATGCAGAATCATCCAATCAGCCGCCGATATACTTATCGATGATCTTGGCGACAGTGCCGTCAGCGATCAGCTCCTTGAGCGCTTCGTTGACCTTGGTCTGCAGCTCGGTGTTGCCCTTGGCAAAAGCAATGGCATAATCCTCTTCGGTGTAGGCCGTGGGAAGGATCTTCAGGCCGGGGTTGGCCTCGACAAAGGCCTTGGCGGGCTCATTATCGATGACAACGCAGTCCACCTTGCCGGTGACCAGCGCCTGCACGGCGTCGGCGCCCTTGTTGTAGCGCTGCACAGTGGCAAGACCAGGATCCTCAAGATCCCAGGTCATGTACAGGTCGCCGGTGGTGCTGGACTGCACACCGATGGTCAGGCCGCCGGCGGACAGGTCGTCCACGGACGTGATGGCAGAGTTCTCAGCAACAATGACGGCCTGCACGCCGGTGGCGTAGCTGTCAGAGAAGTCGACGCTCTGCTTGCGCTCATCGGTGACGGTCATGCCGGCCATGCCCATATCGATCTTGCCGGAGGTAATGGCGGGGATGATGGCGTCGAACGCCATGTCCTCGATCTTGAGCTCCATGCCCAGCTTGTCGGCGATGGCAGCGGCGATCTCGGCATCGATGCCGACGATCTTGTCGCCTTCGTAGTATTCATACGGGGGGAATTCGGCGTTCGTACCCATGGTCAGGGTGCCGCCGGACTTTTTGGCGCCGCAGCCGGCAAGAATGCCGGCGATCATAACGACCACGAGCAGCACAGCAATCAGCTTTTTCATAAATGATCTCTCCTTATTCCATATCAATGAGATGTGATCGGATCGATTTCAGATCCTCTCATTACATCCAGAATTATATCTCAAGTGATATTCAATGTCAATGGTTATTTATCCACAATATCCATATTATTCAGCATTATTGTTCCGTATAACGTGACAAGAACTGCCGTGTGCGCTCCTGCCGGGGATGTTCGATCACATCCACCGCTCTCCCCTGCTCCACGATCACGCCTTCATCCATGAAAATGACGCGGTCGGCCACGTCCCGGGCGAAGGCCATCTCATGGGTGACGATGATCATGGTGGTTTTCTGTTCGGCAAGGCCGCGGATGACCCGAAGGACCTCGCCGGTGAGCTCGGGATCCAGGGCGGATGTGGGCTCGTCAAAGCACAGGATGTCCGGCTCCATGGCCAGCGCCCGGGCAATGGCCACGCGCTGCTGCTGGCCGCCGGAGAGCTGATGCGGATACAGGTCCATCTTCTCCGCAAGACCCACGCGGGTGAGGATTTCCCTGGCTTTTTGCTCGATATCCGCGACAATCTGCTTCTTTTTCTGCTTATAATCCGGCCGCTCCTTAGCCAGGAGCTCCCCAGCCAGCATCACGTTTTTCAGCGCCGTATACTGGGGGAACAGATTGAAGGACTGGAACACCAGGCCGAAGTGCAGGCGCTTCTTGCGGATTTCGCTCTCCTTCTGTGTCTCCGGGTCCTTTGCGTCAAAGATGGTCTCGCCGTTGACAAGGATCTGGCCCTCGTCGGGCGTTTCCAGGAAGTTGATGCAGCGCAGCAGCGTGGTTTTACCGCTGCCGGACGAGCCGATAACGGCCACAGACTCGCCGCGCTCCAGGCTGAAATCGATCCCGCGCAGCACGTGGGTATTCGGCAAAAAGGTCTTATGTATATTCTTGATTTCCAAAACCGCCATGATGCCGCCTCCTTACACGCGGAAATAGTCCATCTTACGTTCCAGCCAGCCGAAGAACAGCGTCAGGATGCCGCAGAACACCAGATAGTACACGCCGGTATAGAACAGCGGCCAAATGAGGCCGTGGGATTTGATGTACGCCTGGGCATTCCAGATGATCTCATAACAGGCAATGATTCGGGCCAGAGAGGTATCCTTGACCAGGGTGATGATCTCGTTGGACATGGGCGGCACGATACGCTTGAATACCTGCAGCAGGATGACCTTAAAGAAGATCTGACTTTTGGTCATGCCCAAAACCTGCCCCGCCTCATACTGACCGCGGGGAATGGCTTCGATGCCGCCGCGATAAATGACGGAAAAATAGCAGGAATAGTTGATGACAAAAGCAACCAGAGTGGCGACGAACCGTCCGGAGGAGCCGCTGCCCCAGAAATTAGGCAGGTTGAGGATCAAACCGGGGCCGTAATAGATGACGATCAACTGCAGCATCAGGGGTGTGCCGCGGATGATCCAGACAATCACATCAATGACAGCCTTGAGGGGCTTGAACCGGCTCATGGAGCCCAGACCGAGCACCAGGCCGATGGGGAGCGAGAAGGCCAGCGTCAGCAGAAACAGCTTGATCGTCATCCAGAAGCCTTCCAGCAGCGAAAGGGTTACACTCCAAAACATTCGATTACCTCACTGAAATCAGCACTACCAAAACGGATAAGGCAGAGGACAGGGCCTCTGCCTTTTGTTTATCCGTTCAATTCCTCAGTCGCAGAGCACCAGCTCATACTTGTCGGCCAGGGCCTGCAGGCTGCCGTCGGCCTTCATCTCGTCGAGGAGCTTGTTGACCTTCTCAGGCAGATCGGAGCCCTTGCGGAAACCGATGCCGTACTCTTCCTTATCCAGATCCAGAACCTTGACAAGGTCGGAATAGCTCGTGCCCTCGCCGGTCATGGCGTTGGCCATGGTCAGGTCGATGATGCAGGCGTCGGCGCTGCCGGCTTCCACTTCCATCAGCGCGTTGGACTGGGCTGCCAGGGACGTGATATTGGCATACTCGCGGGCATTGGCTGCGCCTTCGCCAGCGCTGCCGGCTTCAACGGCAAAGCTCAGGTCGGCGATGCTCTCCTCGGTGGCGCCGGAGACGGCGGGATTGTCGCTCTTCATGACGACCACCTGGGCGTTGACCACGTAAGGCTTGGAGCAGTCCATGGAGCTCTTGACTTCGTCGGTCAGGGTCATGCCGTTCCAGACGCAGTCGATGGAGCCGTTGTTGAGCTCGAGGATCTTGTTGTCCCAGTCGATTTCGACGAATTCGCATTCCAGGCCCAGCTTGCCGAAAACGGCGCGGGCGAGCTCAGCGTCGAAGCCGGTCCATTCGCCGTTCTCCATGTAGTCCATGGGAGCAAAATCGGTGATGCCGACGATGACCTTTTTGTCCTCGGCGATCTTATCAAAATCCGAGGCTTCCTGCTGCGCTTCAGGCGCCGCAGCGGATTCGGAAGCTTCCTTCTTGGCGCAGCCGGAAAACGCACAGACGGCCAGCGCGATGACGAGAAGCAGGGCAATGATTCGTTTCATATCAATCTCTCCTTATTCGCTTTCGCGATATTCATTATGTTAGAAGTTTAACATATTAAAGAATTACTGTAAAGTAGTGATTTTTCACAAAAATATACAGGTATAATTAAATAAAACCGTGAATAAAATGCGCGTTAAAAATCTCCCGCCAGTCCGTCGGCGAGGCCGAGCAGCAAGATGCCGGCAAAGGCGATCAGAATACATACATATTGGATCTTCGGCAGCTTCTCCTTGAGGAAAACGCGCGACAGCAGCACGGAAACCATGCAGTAAGATGCAATCATGGGCGCCGCGACCACGGCGTTGCCGCCGATCACGTGGGCATAGGCGTACTGCCCGGCGGTCTCAAAGACGCCGGCGATCAGGCGGGCCCGGTTATGGGTCTCGAACCAGATCACCTTTTCTCCCCTGCGGCGGGAATCGATCAGAATATAGGCCAGCAGGATCAGACCGACGATCAGGAAAGTCAGCTCATAGGCGGTGTTGCCGACCTCTTCAATGGTGTCCTCTGTGACGTTCACCAGCCAGGTGGAGTCGATATCCAGGCAGGGATCGTCCAGGAATGTGCCCAGGGTATCGATGATGCAGTAGGCAATGGGGATCAGAAAGGCCACAAAGCCCACATGGTACTTGCGCTCGGACGCGGCAAGCTGGCTGTCCGCGTCGCGCTTGCGCTTTTCAAACACGCCCAGCCCGATGACGCCCAGGCAGCATGCCGCAATGCCGATCCATGTCAAGGCAGAGTCCGGGATCTCATGCAGAATAACAATGCCGAGAATGGCAGTGATGGCGCCGGAGCAGTTCTGCACCGGAGAGCTGATGGAAAGCTCCAGATAACGCAGGCCCAGATAGCCCACAGTCATGGACAGGATATACATGAACGAAACCGGCAGATACCGGTAGATGTTGCGCCAGTCGAAGCCGATATCTCCAAAGATCAGCGTGAAAGCGGCGTGCAGTCCAAAGCACAGGCCCACAAAGACGGAGGTCTTCAGATGACTGTAGCGGTCGCTTTCATTTGCGCCAAGCTTATAAAACAGATCTGCACCGCCCCATGCCAGGGTCGCGGCCAGTGCAATCCAAAACCAACTCATTTCGTATGCTCCTTCATCATTTCCGTTGTGACAATGCCGGCGTCCACGAGCTTCTGCAGGCTCATGAGGATGCCGAGTTTCGCGTGGTACCAGGTCAGACCGCCCTGGAAATAGATGCCGTAGGGCGGACGGATGGGGCCGTCAGCCGAGAGTTCAATGGAGCTGCCCTGTACAAACGCGCCCGCGGCCATGATGACCTCATCGTCGTAGCCGGGCATGGCCCAGGGCTCGGGATTGACGTAGCTGTCCACGGGGGCGGCGGCCTGGATGCCCTTGCAGAAGGCCACCATGGCCTCACGGGAACCAAGCTCCACAGCCTGGATAATATCGTGCCGCGGCTCCGAGGCGTCAGGCAGAACCCGGAAGCCCAGGCGTTCATAGACGTTCGCCGCAAAAATCGCGCCCTTGAGCGCGCCGGCAGTCACGGTCGGCGCCAGGAAAAAGCCCTGATACATCGCGGGCAGAATGCCCAGATTGGCGCCGACCTCCTGGCCGAGACCGGGCGCCGACAGCCGAAAGGCGCAGCGCTGCACGCACTCATTCGTGCCGCAGATATAGCCGCCGACGGGCGCCAGTCCGCCGCCGGGATTCTTGATCAGCGAACCCACGATCATGTCCGCACCGAAATCGCTGGGTTCAGTGGGCTCAACGAATTCGCCGTAGCAGTTATCCACCATCACGGTGACGCCGGGCTTGCACTTTTTGCAGAAGGCGATCAGCTCGCCGATCTGCGCCGTGGAAAAACTGGGCCGCATGGCATAGCCCTTGGAGCGCTGGATGGTGATAAGCTTCGTCTTCTCCCCGATGGCCTGTTCAATGGCAGGATAGTCGAAGCTGCCGTCCGGCAGCAGATCCACCTGCCGATAGCTGACGCCGTATTCCTTCAGCGAGCAGCGGGCGTCACGAATGCCGATGACCTCCTGAAGCGTGTCATAGGGCATCCCCACAGGGGAAAGCAGTTCGTCGCCGGGCAGCAGGTTGGCAGACAGGGCCACAGCCAGGGCGTGGGTGCCGCAGGTGATCTGCGGGCGCACCAGCGCCGCTTCGGTGTGGAAGGTATCGGCGTAGACACGTTCGAGCTTCTCGCGGCCGACGTCATTGTAGCCGTATCCGGTGGTGGCGGCGAAGCAGGCAGCATCGATCCGGTTCTTCTGCATGGCGGAGATCACCTTCATCTGGTTATACTCCGCGGTCTCGTCGATTTTTGCAAAACGTTCCCGAAGATCGTCGAGAATCTCCTCGCCGAATTCCAAAACAGTCTGCGAAACGCCGAGGGATTCAAACATAAGAATTCTATCCATAATTACACCTCCTTTTCATCCCAATGATAGTACAATACGGCTCGACTTCT
>JAEEGL011349268.1_pt1 | contig 10650 bp, 8 predicted proteins | sample 9134231 | NCBI WGS metagenome assembly JAEEGL01 (sample SAMN16246548, study PRJNA631951) | gut metagenome | biome: gut microbiome; feature: rumen; material: fiber-attached | host: Bos | place: Iran: Karaj | collected 2018-10 | reverse complement strand
TTCGTTCGTCAGACTGGCCGTCATCGTGATCTCCGACGTGGAGGTGTTGTACGACCATGTTCCTATGACGTGCCCCTGTGCACCCATTATGTTGCCTTCACCCGTGTCGGCGTACGAATCGTCCGCCGAGGCGCAGATGAATGCCGCACCCAATGCCAGCACGGCCAGCGTTGCCGCAAGTGCCAGCAGGCGCAGATCTCTCTTTCCTTTTCCCATCTCGCTCACTCTCTCTTCTCTTATACCAACGCGTCCGCCAGATAGCTCCTGGCCATCGCCTTCAGTCTGTCCGTGCCGATCGCACGGGGGATCACCCTGTAGCCGGGTGCGCTCATGAACAGCATCTCCGCGTCGCGTTCGGTGCTGTTCTTTACTCTGTTGTAGAAGCTCCAGTCGAGGTCTATCGTTATCACGGATACCCCGCTGGTACCGCCGTCCGTCCTGATGTCGGCGCCGTATTTGATGAGGAAGGAACCGTCCTCCCTCCTGACGGATGATTTCCTGGCCACGTACGCCCCGAACAGGACGTCGGCCTTGATCAGAAGTGCGAAGGGCAGAGGCGTTCCCGAGGAACCGCCCAGTCCCATCCCCTTGAGGAAGATGTTGCACCAGACCATGGGGCCCTCGTAATCGACCATGTTGCGGTCCATCACGCATCTGCTGAAGTCCCTGTCTATATCGTCCGATGAGGGTATCTCCTCCATTTCGGAGACCAGGGTTTTGAGGCCTTTCTTGTTGCGGCCGTCCTCGGTGCGTCTGATCAGCGCTTCCATGGTGCTCTTTATCAGACGGTTCTCGGGACGGTCCTGGGAGTAGGTCTCGTACTCCACGTATATCCTTTCCTTGTGGATGAAGTTCTGGCGGATGTGCTCGTTGAACATGATCCTGCCCTTGAACGACTTTTCGTTGCCCTCGACGCTGTGGTATTTCGACCTGAGTCCGCGTCTGATGAGGCTGTTGACAGTGTCTATGAAGATCTTGACGCAGAATTCGAAGAGATTGGCATAATCCTCCCTCTTCGTCTCCATCCCGAAGACGGAATAGAGCATCTCGATCAGTACCCTCCCGGGACCGGCATCGGTCTTGAGTCCGGGGATGTCGGGCAGTATGTTCAGGACGGAACCGTCGCGGAGGCTGACCTGACCGATGCAGTCCCTGGCCGAGAAGGTCATACCTCTCGGTGACTCAGACAGGGTGAAGTACCTGTCCTCCATCAGTGCCTGCATGGCCTCCACCTGGTTGGCCGATGTCTCGTCCAGCACGGTGGATCCGCTCTCGTCGACGGCGCCCTTCATCAATCCGCTCCTTTGTAGATATCTATGTAGTTCTGGGGATCCAGGAACACGTTGTAGTCGGTCTCTATGTCATACACATCGGGGAGGTTGAAGTTCAGCTGGAACCTGTTCCTCTTCCTCAGCTTGATGAACTTGCACTGTCTCGGATCCGATGCCTTTCCCAGCACCCAGCACATCTTCTCGTAGTCGTCGAAGAAGTAGTCCTGCAGCTGAGGGATGATCTTATTGATCATGCACTGCGCAAGGTCGTCGATGGTCTTGACGGGGATGAAATACGCATGACCCAGCATGTGCTCCCTGTCGTACAGGAGCTCGATCCTGTTGTTGATCGTGGCGAGCAGTCTGGAGATGTCGACGTCCATGATCCTCCTTCCCCTCAGCACGTTGGGGTCGGGCATCATCTCGACGAACTCGAACCTACGCCTGAGAGCCGCATCCAAGGCCGTCAGCGACTTGTCCGCCGTGTTCATCGTACCGAGGACGTACACGTTCGCCGGGACCGAGAACGGGACCTTCATCTGTGCCAGGAAGACCTCCAGACACTCGGGCATGCCCTTCCTCCTGGAGCTCTCCAGAAGGGTGATCAGCTCACCGAAGATACGGGAGATGTTACCACGGTTGATCTCATCTATGATGAACACGCAGTTGCCCGCGTCGGTGGGTACTCCGGTCGGCTGGGGCGATTCGGACGAAACGCAGAACTTGTAGAACGCACCGGGAGTTGGTGTGTATATGAGCGATCCGTCCTCAGTGACCTCCGGCCTGATTCCCTCTATGAAGTCGTCATAGCTCAGGGACTGATGGAAGGTCATGAACGCTATGCGTCCCAGCTTGGTGTACCTGTCGTACTTCTCCAGGTTGCCGTCATACCCGTCGGCTATGACGTCCTCCAGCGGCCTGTTCTCTATGATCGCCACAGCGTAATTGACCACGTTGTAGGTCTTACCGGTACCCGGAGGTCCGTAGAGCAGCAGGTTGTTAGAGATCTTCTCCATTTTTCACCACTTCAGAACGTCTCTTCGTCCTCGGTGGGATCGAAGATGATGTCGTCGAATCCCGTGCTGTTGAGCTTTTCGTCGAACTCCATGGAGGCGTTGACCGCACCCTCGGTGATCGATACCGACTTGGAGTTCTTGCCCTCGGCGACGGCCACATCGAACTCCGAGACGACCCTGATGGACTTCCCGATGTAGCCGAATGTGGTGGCGACGGTGAGCCTTCCAGCCTCCAGACCCTCGTCCCTGAAGCGCATCTTGTACACGCTGTATCCGGGGACGATCTTGGTGCACTTGGTGAGGATGACCTCCTTTCCGCCGCTGGCGTACTGCATGTCCACCTCGACAGTCTGGGGGTTGGCCCCGAAGAGGCTGTTGATGTACAGGTCGCCCGAGACCGCGTATCCATCGTCGTTCAGCTTGGAGATTCCCATCAGCCTGTTCTTGGTGTAGGGTCCGCCCACGGTCACCAATGTCTGGGTCTCGTTGGGGGCGTCGATCCTCCCGAGCCTGAGGAATATGAGAATAGCTGCGAAGAATCCCAGCACCCAGAGCACCACGAATATGATGAATGCCACTGTGTCCAGGGTCTTCAGGTTCATCGCCACCGCGAAGAGCATCAGCAGGAGGGCGCCCATCACTCCGACGATGTACATCCTGAGCTTCTTGGGCTCCTCCCTCATGTGCCTCACCGGAGTGCTGTCGCACTCGCTGGAGACGGTGGCCCCCTCCGCCTTGTAGACGGAGAGGGTGCTGTCATGTTCCTTCTTGAAGAAGAGGAGGCTGTCCCCGGGCTTGACGTTCAGGGACTTCATCACCCCTTCCTCCAGGACCACCTTGCGGTAGTCGTCGATCTTTGCCGATCCAATTATTCTAACCATTTTAACTCCCTTTCTCTGGTTTTTTTTTGAATTTCAATATCTCTTGTTCTGCAGCACCACGTAGGCGAAGCAAATTATCGCGATCATGATGGCCACCAGACCGATCATGAGCGTGGTAGGTTCGATGCCTTCCTCCGGGATCTCCTCGGGGAGGGCTCCGTAGACCGCCGACAGCTTCTTGCCGTCGTGATCCTCGGTTATCATCATCTCCATGTCCCTGTTCTCTGAGACGCAGGTGTTGCCCAGATACCATCCCGAGAACTCGAATCCCGATATCTCCGGAGCGGTGAACTTGACGGTCTTGCCTACGACGCGGGACATGGTCTCGGTGCTGAGGACGGTCGCCTCAGCAGGGGACGTGTTGAACAGGCTGGAATACGCAACGCGCTGTTCCGTGAGCGTTATCACTACCTCTGTATCCACATCCACCAGTCCGTGGAGGTTTATCGCCACCCTCCCTGCGAACGGTCCGTCCGCAACGAGTGTCCCGGTGACCGAGTACTGTTCGCCGTCCCCGATGAACTTGTACACGATGGGGTAGCCCTCAGGAACATCGAAGACCGCGGTCCCGGTGGCAGAGGTCTTGACCTCGGAGGAACCGCCGTCGTATGTCGCTCTGATGGTGGCGCTCGGGGTGACGTTGGAGGTGGTCGGTATGGACGAGGATCCGTCCGCGAACGTCACTATGGACAGCTTGACGATCCTGGCGACGGTGATCGTGTCACCCTCCAATGCGGGGATGAACAGTCCGGCGCTTCCGGTTATGGAAGCCGAGGAGACCTTGTTCTCCGGGTGTCCGTACACCGGGAACACGAGGGTCGTTCCGGTCGAGGTGCGCTGGATGAGAACGGTTGTACCAGCCACGGTCACCGTGAGCTGTATGTAGTCTCCCTCCGACAGGCCTTCGACCGTGTACGTCTTGATGACCTCCGGCACCGAACGCGCGTAGGGCACCGGCGTGACCTCGGAAGCCGTGATGGAGACGTTGGCATCGCCGGTCATCGTCGCCACAGTCATGTTCGAGGGGGAGAACGAGTATCCTTCTACCGGAAGTACGGTTATCTTCGAGTACATCCCAGCCTTCACGGTGTAGCGGAAGGTCGCGGGCGAAACGGATGTGTCCACCGTCGCGTTCCTGGTATACAGGCTCTCCACGTTCTGATAGATGCTGTAGCTGAGAGTAATCTCACTGGGGAACGTACCGGCGATGGTACCGCTGACGGTGTATGCCACGTCCGAGGACCTGATCTCCGTATCGGCCACGGCGGTACTGTCCAGAGCGACGGATCCCTTATGGGGGGCCACTATGTCCGGGAACGATGACGATCCTCCCGGAGGTACCTCCGACATCACGTCGAACGCGTACAGCGCGTTGGTCCCCGTGTAGTGGACGTAAAGGTATGCCTTCAGTTTCTCGGGGGCTATGCCGACGGGCGTCCACTGCGGGATGATGTATGCTATGATCGTCCTGCCGTCCTCTCCGGTCATCGTCGTCACCGGGAAGGCCTTTCCCTCGACGGAGATGCCGAATTCCGACTGGTGGTTGGTGGAGTACTCGTATCCGGTGGACCTCTCCACCTGGTAGTACCATTCGGCCGTCACACGGATGTCGCGCAGCGGGGCGCCGCCGTACGAATAGGCATCGAGTGCACCCCTGACGGTCACCTCTATGCAGGAATCCTCGCACCTGAGTGCGACCGTGGCCAGAGGGTTTGCGAGATCGGCGAAATCGTCACCGCGGCATACCAGCTGGGAACCGGGCTCGGCACGGCGTTTGAAGTTGAATGGATCTTCGGACGGCGATATGAAGTCCTCATCGAGATCGAATGTGTAATCCGAGGACTGCGCATACACGAACAGCGCATACCTCTGTGCCTCGGAAGGCGACGGGTCCTTGCATATGATATAGGCGTTTCCGTCCGCTCCCGTATGGGAGGTGATTATGTCCGTGGCCTTCTTCGTGAGCTCGTATTTGCCGGTCACGGGGTTCTGGTTCTCCATGTACCACTCGGCGAAGATGATGACGTCGCCGAGGGGATATGTTCCAGACCTGTCCGTGACGTTGACCAGGACGGTGCGCTCCTGTGAGAAGATGTCGGGAACGACGTAGTCCCCGTCCAGGTCCCCTGTGTTGTGGGGCGCGAAAGAGAAGTTGAAATCTGATTTTGTGACCGATGTCACCTTGATGGTCTCCCCGCGGACTGCAGGGATGGTGTAGAGTCCCGCCTGATTGGTGATCGCGGTGGAGATGACGCTGTCCGATCTGGTGTAATAGACTACGGCATCGGATATGCCTCTGCCGGACAGGTCCTTGACGTATCCGGTCACGTGTATCGCGCCGCCGTTGTAGTTCTCCGAATCCGTACCGACCGGTTCTCCGTCGCACTTCACATCCAGGGTGTATGTTCCCAGATTGCTACCGGGAACGAAGTCCGTACCCACCTGGAACTGCTTCACGTATCTGACGGAGTGGCAATCCATATCGTTCACGGTCATCGACATGGACATCTGCGTGGGCACGTACGCCACACCGCCCTTGTAGATCTTGTACGAGACGTTGCATGCCTCGTTGACCTTGAAGGACACCTGGACCACCAGATAACCGGCGCCGAACCTGCTCTCCAGGTCCGCCCTTATCTCCTCGACGGACATCTGGGGCACCAGCTCGCCGTAGGTCAGGTAGGACCCGTTGTACGAACTTCCGTAATCCGTGTTGTACCAATAATCGTCGGCATTCTTCGTGTATCTCGTGGCCGACATCGCGTCGGGGAGTGCGTCCCCGCGGTAGGCCATGGATGCATAGCTTTCCGACTCCGGAGAGAAGATGGTGATGACGGGGGTCTCGACCGAATCGGCATCCGATCCGTCAGAGACGATCACGAATGCCGCCAGTGCGACCATGCATGCGACAGCAGTTATCGTTACGAGAAAACCTTTCATCATATCCCTCAGAAGTATCCGGAAGCGGCCATCATCTGGTATATGTAGCTGAATCCCAGGAACAGCCCGGCGATGACCAGTGTGAGCGTGGCTGTGAGATTGAGGTTCCTGGCCGAGGAGATGGTGAAGTCCAGATCGCGGATCGAATCCATCTGCTCGTACGCGGACTCGTCCGTCGCGGTCTCACGTACGTGTCTCCAATACAGCGGAGAATACGTGTACGCGCGCATCACCCTCTGGAGTACCAGGTATGCGATCAGGCTGGTGATGCACATGAACGCTATCGAGATCATCCTGAGCAGGAAGATCGTGTTCTTTATCGAACCGGAGATCGACGACGAGAGATCCGCGACCAGCGATATCGAGAGGATCAGAGAAGCCATGGAGATCCCCAGGAGCGTAAGTGCATTCAGGTTGATCGATCTTATCTGCGATGCTATGACATCCATCAGTTCCTTGGAGATAGAGACTACCTCTTCATTGGAAGCCTCACTGAGGAACGAGTTGTATCTCTTTCCAAAAGTCGGAATACGCTTCCTGTTTGCCACAGCGTTCTTTAGTTATTAATTCTATTTAAAATATAAGTACTCGTCCAAGCAACATATACACAACTTCAGAACGAAAATCTGTACAAATCGAACAACGGTTCAATTCGCCCGTATGATAATTCTGCCTCATTTCAACGAACAGAGGCATTTTTAACAGAAAAAACGCCATATTCATAACGAACGAAGAGGGATGCAGATACCATGAGATACACGGAACTGAACGGAACGGGAATCAAAGTATCCCGGATATGTCTCGGAGGGATGTCCTTCGGGGACCCTTCGCCGGAATTCCACCAGTGGACCCTGGGGTACGAGGACACCAAAAAGATGATCTCGTATGCGCTGGAGGCGGGGATCAACTTCATCGACACCGCCAACGCATACTCGAAGGGGTCCAGCGAACGCTTCATCGGACGCGTACACGAACTCTCGGAGCGCTACGGCGTCCCGATGTCGCAGATCGCGCTTGCCTGGCACTTCTCCAAGGGAGTGACGGCTCCGATCGTCGGGGGATCCAAATTGTCCCACCTTCGGGACGCGATCGAGGCGGTGGACGTCAGCCTGAGTCCCGATGACGTCGCCTACCTTGAGGAACCCTACCGCCCTCATGAGGTGGTAGGGGCACTCCCGGAATGAACCGGGGGATACCGGGTCACGGACAGACCATCTTGAGCTTCTCGGGAGCGATCTCCACGCGGACCCCTTTGGTCTCGAAGAACTCACCGTCGAGGATGTACTTCTCCTCGCCGTCCAGCGGGGTGATCTCGACCCAGCTGACCCTCTCCACGGAAGCGTTGGGCTGCTTCTCCAGCTTTCCCTTGCTGAGGGACATCAGGTTCAGGAACTTCCTGATCGTGCCGGTGTAGCGGACGGTGATCATGTCGAACTTTCCGTCGTCATCCTCGGCCGGGGGATAGATGGGAAGTCCTCCGCCTGCGGTGGCGATGTTCTGAGCGGAGATGAACAGTCCCTTGACCTCCTTCTCTCCGGATTCGGTCTTGATGAGGTACCTGCGGCTCTTGGTGCTGGATACAGCCTTGAACAGGACGCCCCCGTAACCCTTGGCCGCATTGGCGGGGTCCTTGAACCTGCTGATGATGTTCACCACGAGGTTGAAGGTGACGAACTCCAGACCCTTCATCTCACCGTTGACGGTGAAGCAGTCGAAGGGACGGGTCTTGCCGGCCACGAGGATATCGACGAGCTGCTCGTCCGAGAGGTCATGGAGCTTTACCGATCTGGCTATGTCGTTTCCGGAACCGAGGGGAAGGATCATGAGCGCGGCATCGGTGCCGTACACTCCGTTCGCGACCTCGAATACCGTACCGTCCCCTCCGGCGGCGACGACGATCGAACAGGAGGAACTGAACTCCTTGGCGACGTCCGTTGCGTTCCCGGGGCCCGAAGTCTCCCTGTACTCGTACTCCGCTCCCTTCGAATCCAGAAGGCTCAGGATCGCCTTCATGCGGTCATTTGAATTCCCGCTGTTCGTAACGGGATTGTAAATGATTCCGATCATCCTAATCGGCTGAAGATTGTAACGGGGGATTTAACGATGGCGGTAACGGTTTTCCGTAGAACCGTTGTTTGGTCAACCGTTCGTTCGAAAATGCACGGAAACCCTCAGGGTCTTTGAACGGCATAGTCCCCTTTTTCGCCGAACGGACTCATGCTTATATATCGGGCATCGGTTAGAGCGGTCATGGAAAACACCCAGAGAACCCCTAAAGCAGGTTTCATGGGCAGCCCTACCGCACAGGTGCTGGGTCTTGTCACCGGATTCGCTGCGGCCTTCCTCATGCTGGCAGCCGGTCTGTACAGGAACGTCTGCCTCTTCGTGCTGGTCGGAGTCGTACTGTTCGTGATACCCAAGCTGTTCGGGGTGAGCAACATAAAGATCATGGCGCTGCTGGGAGCCGTCTTCATGGTCGCGACCACATTCGTTGGTGCCCTCGCGGTCACGGCCCCCATCCTCGAGAGCAATGACGAGAGTCAGATCACGGGGGACTTCAGCAGCGTGGCCGTCACCGAGAACGGTGACACATACGATGTGTCCGTGACGTACACCGGAGAGGCGACCGGAACGATGAGCCTGTACTACACCAAGGTCGGTACCACGTCGTTCAAGGTCATCATGCTCGGACAGGAGGACAGCTATGAGATGGCCGGGGCCGGGAACGTGTACACCTACACGGGCCTGCAGCTGGACTCCAGTGTCCTATACGAGATGCATTTCTCCAAATCGATAGACGACGAGGATTCGGATGATTCCGACCAGTTCTTCGTCTCGGCGAACGTATCCAAGACGGACATCAGGAACCATGCCATCAAGTGGAACGCGTACGTCTCCGGGATCGTCACGATAATGTTCTTCCTGATCCTGATCCTCACCACCTGGATGAGGCACAGCCTGGAGAAGACCAGGGAGAGGATGGAGGCGGAGGGACGCCTGTACCCCCAGGGATACGGACGCTGCAAGGAGTGCGGCATGCTCGTTCTCCCCGGCGAGACCGTCTGCAGGAAGTGCGGCGCATACATAGACATCCCCGACGAGATCAAGGAGAAGATGAAGCACAAGGTGGAATACATCGAATGCTCGGAGTGCGGTGCCGAGGTGCCCGCCGATGCAAGGAGATGCCCCAAGTGCGGAGCGAACTTCGACGAGGAGACCGAGGAGGTCCACGTCCAGGTATCCGAAGAGGAGCTCAGGGCGGAGGCCGAGACCAGAGCGGAGCCCGAAGGCGATTACTTCGAGTGTTCCGAATGCGGCGCCAAGGTTCCCGCCGATGCGAAGAAGTGCCCCAATTGCGGCGCCGAGTTCAACGAGGACGAATGATGTCCTCCCCGGGGGGATCCCCGGGCCTTCCAAACCATTTGTGCCAGCATTCATTAATTAAGTCCTTACCTTTAATCGCGCGTCAGCGAAAAGGAACGTTTAAGTCGTTGACGACCATGCAGTTATCGGATGCACTCAAACAACACTACTATCGACAATTTCGCGGACCTCGGTGTGAAAGAAGGGGCTCCGAAGAAATCCATCGCGCATAAGCTGGCCGAGAAGCAGCAGGAGATCTCGGTCACGGAATTCTTCGAGAAGAACAAACACATCCTCGGGTTCGACTCCAAAGCGAAGTCCCTGCTGATGGGGATCAAGGAAGCTGTGGACAACTCCCTCGACGCATGCGAGGAGGCCAACATCCTCCCGGACATATCCGTCAGGATCGACAGCCTCGGCGACGACGAGTTCAAGATCATCGAGGAGGACAACGGACCCGGTATCGTCCACAAGATGATGCCGAACGTTTTCGGACGTCTGCTCTTCGGTTCCAGGTTCCATGCCCTCAGACAGTCCAGGGGACAGCAGGGTATCGGAATATCCGCCACCATCATGTACGGTAACATCACCACCGGGAAACCTGCCCACGTGCAGTCGATGGTGGAGGGCGAGGTGGCCCGTCAGATGGACATCGTCATCGACACCAAGACCAACCGCCCCATAGTCACCAACGACAAACCCTTCGACTGGGAGGGTAAGGAGCACGGTACCTACATCGAGTACTGCATCGCCGGAAAGTACATGGGAGGCAAGCAGTCGGTGTTCGAATACCTGAAGAACACCGCCATCGTCAACCCCCACAGCAGGATCACGTTCACGGACCCTACGGGGAAGACCTTCGTCTTCGAGAGGGCCACCGACATAATGCCGGTGAAGTCCAAGGAGATCAAGCCCCACCCGGAGGGTATGGAGATAGGAGAGTTCCAGAAATACGCACAGAGATCGGCGCAGAAGACCGTCAGGGCCTTCCTCACCAACGATTTCTCCAGGGTCACCACCAGGGTCGCCGACGACATCCTCAGGAAAGCAGGCGTCAAAGGGGACACCAAGCCCTCCGCGCTTGACAGGGACCAGTGCAAGGAGATCGTCAAGGCCATCGGCACTACCAAGATCATGGCGCCTCCCACCGACTGTCTGTCGCCCATCGGGGACACCCTG
>JAEEGL010521607.1_pt1 | contig 10650 bp, 7 predicted proteins | sample 9134231 | NCBI WGS metagenome assembly JAEEGL01 (sample SAMN16246548, study PRJNA631951) | gut metagenome | biome: gut microbiome; feature: rumen; material: fiber-attached | host: Bos | place: Iran: Karaj | collected 2018-10 | reverse complement strand
ATCGCCTTCGCCGATGGGCAAAACCCATCTCAAGCCATAAGTTGTGGCCCGTAATCGCGCAGCAAGTGCGCGATTCGGCTGTGAATAGTAACCAAAAAATAACTGTCTGTCCCGTGGGCAGACAGCTATTTTTATCAATTACTTTGACCGGGGCTGACCGTCACCGGGCGGCTCCCGCGAAGCCACCGGTGTTATGGCGCCGACGGCTTCGTTTATGTTATTATATTACAGGTGTTTTTAAATTTCACCACCTTATATTGTGTATCAGATCATATCTGCGGAAGCTTCGCGATGCTCTTCTGAAGCATTTCGTCGGTGGGGATCTCGTCGGTCATCTCGTTGTTGTGGAACTTCTCATAGGCCACCAGGTCGAAGTAACCGGTGCCTGTAAGGCCGAAGAGGATGTTCTTTGCTTCGCCGGTCTCCTTGCACTTTAAAGCTTCGTCAATGGCAACGCGGATCGCATGGCTGCTCTCGGGAGCGGGAAGGATGCCCTCGGTGCGGGCAAACTGCTCTGCTGCTTCAAATACCGGAACCTGGCTTACGGAAACCGCCTCCATGTAACCGTCTGCGTAAAGCTGTGAAAGGATGGGGCTCATGCCGTGGTAGCGAAGGCCGCCTGCGTGGTTGGGCGAAGGAATAAAGTCGCTTCCCAGTGTATACATCTTGGCAAGGGGGCATACCATTCCGGTATCTGCGAAATCATAGGCAAATACTCCTCTTGTAAAGCTGGGGCAGCTTGCGGGCTCTACCGCGATGATGCGGTAATCCTTCTCGCCGCGGAGCTTTTCGCCCATGAAGGGAGCGATCAGGCCGCCGAGGTTCGATCCGCCGCCTGCGCAGCCGATGATCATATCCGGAACTATATCATATTTATCCAGGGCCGCCTTTGCCTCGAGACCGATCACGGACTGGTGCAGCAGTACCTGATTCAGCACGCTTCCCAGAACATAACGGTAGCCTTCGGTGGTGGTAGCAGCCTCTACCGCCTCGGATATTGCGCAGCCAAGGCTTCCGGTGGTGCCGGGATGCTCGGCGTTTATCTTGCGGCCGATGTTCGTATCCATGGAGGGCGAAGGGGTAACGCTGGCGCCGTAGGTGCGCATCACCTCACGTCTGAAGGGCTTCTGCTCGTAGGAAACCTTTACCATGTATACCTTACAGTCAAGACCCAGATAGGCGCAGGCCATGGAAAGGGCTGTGCCCCACTGTCCGGCTCCGGTCTCGGTGGTAGCGCCCTTAAGGCCCTGCTTCTTTGCGTAGTAGGCCTGGGCAATGGCGGAGTTTAACTTATGGCTGCCGCTGGTATTGTTGCCCTCAAACTTGTAATAGATGTGGGCCGGGGTGTCCAGGGCCTTCTCAAGGCAGTAGGCCCTTACCAGGGGCGAGGGACGGTACATCATATAGAAATCCCTGATCTCTTTGGGAATATCGATATAGGGGGTATCGTCATCCAGCTCCTGCTTGATGAGCTCGTCACAGAAGACGGGCCTTAAGTCTTCGTAGCCCATGGGCTGCTTGGTACCGGGGTTTAAGAAGGGCGCGGGCTTTTGCTTCATATCCGCCCTCACATTGTACCATTTTTCGGGTATCTCGTTCTCGTTCAGATAGATCTTGTAGGGTATCTTTTTCTCTTCGTTCATCTTAATCTCCTTTCCTGCGCTGATCTGCTTTTCAGATCGTGCGCTTAGTCCGCGCCGATTTAGTTTTTTAAAATCGTGCGCTTAGTCCGCGCCGATTTTTGCTTTTTAAAATCGTGCGCTTAGGTTCAAACTTCGGTTTGAACCGATTCGGTCCGCTTTTTGGAACGAATCATTTCCTCCGCGCCGATTTTTGCTTTTTAAAATCGTGCGCTTAGGTTCAAACTTCAGTTTGAACCGATTCGGTCCGCTTTTTGGACCGAATCATTACCTTAGCTCCGATATTTTTATGGGATCAGGCAAATAAAAAAACTCCCATCCCAACGTTTCTGCCGGGACAAGAGTATTACTCCTGCGGTGCCACCCTGCTTGGTATAAACTACCCACTCATGCGTACTAAGAAAGTCTTCCCTTCAGCCCTTTCGGCCGGATCAACTGCCTGCCATACGCGGATCTTTGATAACGGAGGATCTTCTCCGGCGCCCATACTGGAACGGGATACCCGTTTTCTTCTGTTTGCCCTCAGGAGTCCATTCACAACCGGCTTCTTACCGCCATTCCACCGCCGGCGGCTCTCTCTTAAGAAGTTTATGGAAGCTACTTACTCTCCTTCAACAGTTTAATTCATTAAAGCATGCCTTTTTTTGTTTGTCAACATTTTTTTTAAAAATGTTTAACTGTTCAGAACCAAGCGGATTCGTTCAGAAATGCCGGACGGATGCTTGCATCCGGTACAGCATTTTTGAACGGATCCATTTGGCGAGAGCCAAACAACGAGGAAAACCAAGGGTTTCCGAGTTTGGTTCTGAACAGTTATCATCTTACTTTTATCAACCAGCTTTTAATGAAATTATCATGCTTGTCATAAGCGGATATAGTTACGAGGCCTTCATACAGACCCTCGACAGTGATCTTTTTGCCTTCACAGTTACGAGCCGCAAGCTCATGAAAAACCATTATAACAAATCGTCGCAGAACCTCAATACTATCTGTGCTGATATCGCATACTTTCTTTTTCCTGTTACAAAAAATCTATATACAAAATCCGGTCAAGTTGTTACTATACAAGCACTTTTATATGAGGTATACTCATACAGAAGACCATTGTAATGTTTGAGTTTGCGGGGTGGTTGTTTTGCGCAGGAGTATCAACTATTACGGAAATGATAAGCGTCGTTACCAGGACTGCATAGATCTTATCCACAACACTAATTACAGGCATATCATCATATTAAATACATGGTTTCTCGTTCTTACGGTTATTTTTATGTTTCTTTCAAGGTTCAACCTGTTCGGGGTAAATAAGTTCAGCTTCAGGCTGTATCTTATCAGTGCCCTTGTTTCCCTGATCCTTGAGATAGTCCTGTTTGTGTTTAAGAATTTCGTTATCTCTTATGCTCAGATCTTTACGCATATAAATATATTTATTCTTATGGTGTTCAGCATATTCTCGTCCACCGCCCAGCCCTATCTTACCGCTACAATGTATCTGGTCCTGGTCGTCCTGGTGGCGGTGACCTATATTGATACCATGCTGAGCATGACGATCGTGCTGATCCTGTACAGCAGTATCTTCCTGTATACCTCATATGAAAAGAAGCCGGCATCCATTGCCCTGCTTGATATACGTAATGTCGCCGTGTATCTGTTTCTTGCCCTTATCCTCCATTTCACGTTTCAGAGGGCTAAGATGCAGGAATTTTATACTCTCCGGAAGAATATCGAGATACAGCGGAACCTGGAGATCCGTTCGAGCTTTGATACCCTTACCGAGCTGTTAAACAGAGCAAGGTTTTTCGGGATCGCCGATGAGGTTTTCAGGAATTACAATAATGATAATGAGTATATCGCGCTGTGCATGCTGGATCTGGACGAATTCAAGCAGATAAACGACAAGCTTGGCCACCAGATAGGCGACAAGGCAATACAGGTGACCGGGAGGATCGTCGCCGAAAGCCTTAAGCTTGATCTGCTTGAAAAATGGTCCTTTACGGAAAGGGCGGTCAAGCAGCCCATAAGCTTTGCCGGCAGACTCGGAGGCGATGAATTCATTTTTATCGTCAGGGGAATGAACAGTGACGCCGAGATAAAGGAGCTGCTCGAGGGGATCCTTAAAAAGCTTAACGCGGTGGTCATAGGCGAATTAAAGGGGATCCACGGTTCCATCGGCGTAACCAGGATAAAAAGCTCGGATATTGACGTGGACAGCGCGTACAACAGGGCTGATGAAGCTTTGTATATAAGCAAGAGAGAAGGAAAAAACAGGGTATCCTTCGGATAAGACAGCTATGCAGGAGGACTGTAAATGATAATAGTGGTTAAGGCGCTTGTATTATGCGGTATAATACTGATGGTCTATAATATCTTTCAGTGTTTTTCCTGTTTTTGTCTCCAGCAGGATGTGATACTGGAATTTTCCGGAAAACGGAAGCTTAAGCTTATGGGGGTATATGCCGCAAGTGTGCTCATTTGCGTTATTTATCTGATAGTCATGTTTGCCGGAAACGGAGGGCTGCTTGAGGGGCTTATCGTATTCATTACTTCCCTTTTCTTTACCTTTATTGTCAGCTGGATGTTTGATGTGATAGACGGGATAAAGCAGCGTACAAGGGATATTTCGGAGACCCTCATAGGAGTCATCGAGGCGGGGGATACCAATCTCGACGGCCATTCCCTTCATGTAATGTATATTTCGATGCTGATATACGATTCTCTGCCCTATGAGCTTCAGAAGGATATCAAGCCTGAAAACCTCCGGTACGCTTCTCTCCTTTTAGACCTTGGTAAGCTCGGGATCCCAAGCAGGGTATTGAATAAGCCCGGCAAGCTTGAGAGCGAAGAATGGGACATCATGAGAAGACATCCTGAGATAGGCGTTAAGGTGCTTAAGCAGATCCCTTCCTTTGAGCCAATATGTGACTGGATATTGTACCATCATGAGCGTGTGGACGGCGGCGGCTACTACCACCTTAAGGGAGATGAGATCCCGCTGGAGGCAAGGATAATTGCGGTGGCGGATACCTACTCCGCGATAGTCATGGTCCGTTCCTACAAACCGTCACGTTCCTACGACGATGCCCTCGCTGCGCTGAGGATAGCCTCCGGAACCCAGCTTGACAAGAAGATAGTGGATATCTTTGCTGAGATCCCGAGGGATAGGGTAGAGGGCTGTACAAGAGAGGTGAGGGATCGTATGGCCGCCTTCCTGGATGAGGATTTCAGGGATGATTAAAATCTGTCCGCAGGCTTTGATCTTGCCGTACCGAATACAACATTAAATTGACAGTTAAGGAGCTTTTTTAATGGAAACAGAAAAGAGCGTGGGTCTTGGACGTTATATTTCCAAAACGGAAGCGTGGGCGCTGTCTATCGGCTGTGCCGTAGGGTGGGGCGCCTTCGTGATGCCCGGAACCACTTTTCTGCCCCTTGCCGGGCCTGTCGGAACCGCTCTCGGGATGCTTGTCGGAGCGGCGGTAATGCTGATAATAGGCGTAAATTACCATTTCCTGATGAATAAATACCCGGATGCCGGAGGGACCCTGACCTACTCCATCCGGGCCTTCGGCTACGATCACGGTCTCTTAAGCGCCTGGTTTCTTATTCTTGTATATATTGCTATCATGTGGGCCAATGCCACCGCCATTGTTCTGATCGCCCGTAACCTTTTCGGAGAGGATTTTCAGTGGGGCTTTCAGTATAAGGTGGCGGGCTATGACATCTTTATGGGCGAGGTCATACTGACCCTGTTCACTATCGTGATCTTTGGCCTCATATGCATGCACAGCAAGCGCCTTGCTATCGTTATCCAGACCATTATGGCGATAATCCTGGTGGGAGGTGTTCTTTGCTGCGCCTACATGGTCCTCGTAAGGGGAGGCGGAACACAGCTCCTTAAGCCCGCCTTTTCGCCCCAGGAAATGGCTGTCCCGACCCAGGTACTGGAGATCGCCATGCTGTCGCCCTGGGCCTACGTAGGCTTTGAATCCATTTCCAATTCCACCCAGGGGTTTAAATTCTCTCCCAAAAAGTCCCTGCCCATCATGGCCGCTGCGCTGGTCGCAGGCGCTGCCTGTTACATACTGCTTGCCTTCATCGCTTCCTGCGCCCGCCCCGAGGGGGTGGAAAACTGGGTCGATTATGTGGGTAAGCTTGACAGTATGAGCGGGTACGCGTCCATACCTACGTTTTATACGGTCCATTCCTTTATGGGCAAGGCAGGGATAGTGATACTCGGGATAACGGTCACCGCAGGAATAGTGACCGGTCTTGTAGGCAATTATATCGCCGCCAGCCGTCTGATGTACGCGATGAGCGAGGAAGGGATCCTTCCGGATTGGTTCGGAAGGCTCAACAGTGACGGGAATCCCTCAAATGCCGTCTGTTTTCTGATGCTGATGTCGCTCCCGGTGCCCTTCGCGGGCAGAGCCGCCATCGGCTGGATCGTGGACGTCAACACCATCGGGGCGCTGATAGCCTATGCATATACCTCCGCGGCTGCCTTTAAGCTGTCAAAGGACAGCGGGAAAACGATAGTGCGGATAACCGGCATGATCGGGATGGTACTCTCTTTTCTGTCCTTCTATTATTTCATGGTGCCCAATGCCTGGCTTAATAATGCTCTTTCCACCGAGTCCTATCTGATACTCATAATCTGGAGCATTATCGGCCTGTACTTCTTCAGGCTTGTATACAGCAGGGATAAACATCACCGGTTCGGAAAGAGCTCCGCGGTCTGGCTGGTGCTTCTGTTCATCATCTTTTTCACCTCTATGCTGTGGCTTAGGGAGGCCGCTCAGGATTCCGCAAAGAGGGTGCTTAAGGATCTCAACAATTACAATACGGAAGAGCTTTCCGAGCATAACGTAGTCCTTAACGAAAAGGAGTCTCTGGAGTCTCAGAAATTTCTTGAGGAGAAGATGGAGGAGGTCAGCGGAGACATGGTGCGCAACAGCTGGATGCAGCTGTTGGTTATCTTCTCGGCGCTGGTCATCATGCTCAATATATACAAGGCCATGATGCATCGTGAGGGGCAGATAGAGATGCAGAAGATCAAGGCGGAGGAGGCCAGCCGCGCAAAGACTACCTTCCTCTCGAACATGAGCCATGATATCCGTACTCCGATGAACGCTATAATCGGTTACACGACTCTTGCAAAAAAAGAAAAGGACGTGCCGCCCGGGATCGAATCCTATCTTACGAAGATCGAGACCTCAGGCAGGCATCTTCTGACCCTTATCAATAATGTGCTGGATCTGAGCCGGATAGAAAACGGCAAGATGGACCTGGAGCCGGAAAGCATGAACATTGTCACGGCCTTTGATGAGATGAGGGATCTTTTTTCGGCCCAGATGGGGGCAAAGAGCATCAATTATAAGGTGGAACACCCGGGGGTGGTCCATAAAATGGTCATCTGTGACAGGAACTGCCTGGAACGGGTCCTTTTAAACCTGATAAGCAATTCCTGCAAATATACCCCGGACGGCGGCAGAGTGACTGTCACCCTTAAGGAGGATGAGGTCTCGGAGAAAGAGTCTCTCTATACCATCACCGTAAAGGATACGGGAATAGGCATGAGCCCGGAGTTTGCGGCTACTGTTTTTGATGAGTATTCCAGAGACAAGGCCGCGGCGTCCATACAGGGCACCGGTCTCGGAATGGCCATTACCAAGAGCATCATAGACCTGATGGGAGGCACCATTTCGGTCAAGAGCGAGGAAGGAAAGGGTTCGGAGTTTATCATAAACCTTAAGCTCGAGCTTTCGGATGAACCTGAGACTGCGCCGGAGGAGGCCGGGGATGAGGCTCTGCAATTTGATTTTTCAGGCATGCGGATCCTGCTTGTTGACGATAACATGGTCAATCGTGAGATTGCCGCCATGATACTCAAGGAGTACGGCTTTGAGCTTGATACCGCGGAGAACGGGAAGCTTGCCGTAGAGATGGTATCGGCCACCGCTCCCGGTTATTACTGTGCCGTGCTGATGGATGTCCAGATGCCGGTCATGGGCGGTTATGAGGCCACCAGGGCCATCAGGGCTCTCGATAACGAGGTGCGCGCCTCGATCCCGGTCATCGCCATGACCGCCAATGCCTTTACAGAGGATATAAATGAGGCGAAGGAGGCCGGGATGAACGCCCACATCGCCAAGCCCATCGATGTCACCCAGCTCATACAGACGTTGAGGGAGATACTTAAGTAAAACAGAGTAATTACGTTAGGAACGGTAAAACCCCTCGAGTTAGCGCCTCGAGGGGTTTCTGATTGTGATATGATATACATCACAATTTCCTTTTTTGCCTGTCATTAATATAGCCTGACTGTGTTGTTTCGTAAAATATAAAATGATCTGAGAATCAAAAGAGTTAGAAAAGGAAATGCAAATAGAAAAGGTCGAGGAAATGCAAGTTGACATAAATTGAACAAATATTTATAATAAGTACAGAAGTATGTTTAGATGAGGATAGGAGTATAGTGGATCATGTAAGATAACGTTGTTATCTGATGATGGATCCCGGGGTGCCAGGATGACGAGGAAGGTTGCGTTCAGGAAAAAAAGACAGAACAGACTCGGAATGCTCTTAGTCTCGATAGTGGTTGCGATGCTTCTTGTGGTCATCATGTTCAGCATGGTGAAGCTTAAGAAGAAGCAGAACGGCTACCTTGAACGGGAGGAAACTCTCAATGCGCTTATCGAGGAGGAAGAGGAGCGCGCTAAAAAGCTTGAGGAATATGAGGTATATACCAAAACCTCCAAGTACGTGGAAGAGGTTGCTAAGGAAAGGCTGGGTTTAGTATACGGGGACGAGATCATCTTCGAATCGGAGGATGGCAAATAGCATGAACACACTGGCCCGGTCGGTACTTAAATATATCAGGAAAAATGATCTTATAAGAGAAAACAGCAGGGTGATCACAGGCATATCGGGAGGGATCGATTCGGTATGTCTTTTTTATGTGCTTTCAGAGCTTAAGGAGGCTCTGGGCTTTGAGCTTTGCGCTGTCCACGTGGAGCACGGGATCAGGGGAGAGAGCTCTGAGCGGGATGAGGAGTTTGTAAGAGAGCTCTGTAAGCGGGAGGGGGCGGCCCTTAAGGTTTATCATGAGAAGGCTCTTGACTATGCTAAGGAGAATTCCCTGTCGGTTGAGGAAGCCGCGAGGTTGCTTCGGTACAGGGATTTTGAGGATGCCCTTCTGGAAATGAAGGCCGACAGGATCGCGCTTGCCCATCATAAAAACGATCAGGCTGAGACCTTTCTTTTCAATCTTATCAGGGGAAGCTCCTTAAAGGGGCTTACGGCCATGGCTCCCGTAAGGGACCGGATAATAAGGCCGCTTCTTGACTGTACCCGCAGGGAAATAGAGGAATACGCAGCCGTGAGAGGGCTTTCCTATGTGACGGATGAGACCAATCTCGACGAGACCTACTCCAGAAACAGGATAAGAAGGACTGTCATACCGGAGCTTGAGAAGGTGGGATCCATGACTGTTTCTCATATTTTCAGGGCCGCTGAGACCATAAGAGAGGCAGATCAGTTTATCAGTGATGTAGCGGATGAATTGTATACAAAATGTGTGACAATAAAGGTACAGGGCCCGGTATATACTGTAGATACAAAGATATTTGCGGATAATGCCCATATCCTTAAAAGCTATGTGATCAAGCGGATAATAAAGGAGCTTTGCGGGAAATGGAAGGATGTCTCCTCGGTCAATATCGAGGATATTCTTCTGCTTGCGGATAAGCAGAGCGGCAGAAGAGTGGCGCTGCCTTACGGGATCACGGCCTTAAGGAGCGGCGACTGTATTGTTATCGGCTCGGAAGAGGTGATCGAAGGCGGGGATACTGATAAGGAGGAAACGGTGTGGTTTCAGGTGATTCAGTACGAAGCTTCGATGGGTTTCTCCGAAAAAAACTATACTAAACTGATAGACTATGATAAAATAAGGTTCGGTCTGTGTATAAGGACAAGGCGGCAGGGTGACAGGATAGCCGTTGGCCCTGGGCTTTGCGAGCAGTCACTTAAGAAATTCTTCATCAATGAGAAGGTCCCTGTCAATGAAAGGGATAAGGTTCTGCTCGTGGCTGACGGATCTGATATAGTCTGGGTCATCGGAAAAAGGCTCAGCGAGAGGTACAAGCTTGACGGCGGCAGCAGGCGGGCCGTTATCATAAAGGCAACTGGAGGAGATCATAATGAGTGAGACTATAAGCGTTCTGATCAAGGAAGAGGATATCGACAAAAGGATAGCCGAGCTCGGCGAGCAGATAAGCCGGGACTATGAGGGGCGTTCGATACATCTTGTAAGCGTTCTGAGAGGTGGAGTTTTCTTTACCTGTGAGCTTGCAAAGAGGATAACGGTTCCCGTATCGATCGATTTCATGTCGGTTTCCAGCTACGGAATGGATACAAAATCCAGCGGCGTCGTAAAGGTTATAAAGGATCTGGACGATTCCATCGCGGATATGGACGTTCTCGTGGTAGAGGATATAGTGGATTCGGGAAGGACTCTTAAATACCTGCTCGACAACCTTAAGGCAAGGAGGCCGAAGAGCCTTCGCCTTTGTACGCTGCTCGACAAGCCTGACAGGCGGGTGGTGGATGTAGACGTGGATTATACGGGCTTTCAGATCGAGGACAAGTTCGTGGTGGGCTATGGGCTCGATTATGCCCAGAAGTACAGGAATCTGCCCTATATCGGGGTTGTGGAGCTGTCTTAGGTCGAATCGGTTCAAACTGAGGTTTGAACCTAAGCGCACGATTTTAAAAAAACAAAATCGGCGGAGTTAAGGAAATGATTCGGTCCAAAAAGCGGACCGAATCGGTTCAAACTAAAGTTTGAACCTAAGCGCACGATTTTTTTTAAAAAATCGGCGCAGTAGGGAGGTTATAAGTGGAAAGCAGGAACAGGGGCATCGGTTTTTATGTGCTGATCATCGCCATGTTTGTCTGCCTTTCTTTTGTATGGAAAGGCATGTGGACGGAAAAGCAGTCATATATGACCTATGCT
>JAEEGL017424791.1_pt1 | contig 10651 bp, 9 predicted proteins | sample 9134231 | NCBI WGS metagenome assembly JAEEGL01 (sample SAMN16246548, study PRJNA631951) | gut metagenome | biome: gut microbiome; feature: rumen; material: fiber-attached | host: Bos | place: Iran: Karaj | collected 2018-10 | reverse complement strand
AATGCGTCAACAAGTCGAAGGCAGCATCATGGTTGCCCTTCTCCTTCTGACAAATCGCCTCCAGAAAGAAATGGTCGTAGCGCCTTGCTGTGTCTTGCGCCCTGCAAATGGGAAATGAGAAATGAGGAATGAGAAATATAAATGAAGAAATGAGAAATGCCTTCATTCCTATCTTCTTACAATATAATATCGCCAATTCCATTTCTAATTTCTCATTTAGGGCATAGCCCGTCATTTTTAATTTCTCATTCCTCATTTCTCATTTCACACCAGTGTGTCCGTATCCGCCTGCACCACGCTCGGTTTCGTCAAGCACGTCGACGCTGATGAGCTCGCCCTGTTCACAACGGGCAATCACCATCTGGGCAATACGCTCACCATCATTGACGGTGAAGTCTTCCTGCGACAGGTTTACCAGCACCACACCAATCTCACCACGATAGTCGGCATCAATGGTTCCTGGCGTGTTCAGCACCGTCAGTCCATGCTTCAAAGCCAGTCCGCTCCGAGGACGCACCTGTGCCTCATAGCCCTCTGGCAGGGCGATATACAGACCCGTGGGTATCAGTCGGCGCTCCAGGGGACGCAACGTAATCGGTTCACTCAGATTGGCCCTCAAGTCCATGCCTGCACTCTGCGCTGTGGCGTAGGCTGGCAACTGCTGATGGCCGCGATTGACGACTTGTATCTTTACCATTTTTGTCACTGCTATTTATAATAATGTACGTAATAATCTGCAAAGGTACGAATAAGTGAGCAAAATACAAAATAAAACTGGTTTTTTCTTTTCTGTTTCATAGAAATTATATACCTATGTCGCAGATTTCACATACTCTACCCAAGGTCTACCCAAGGTCTACCCAAGGTGTAGCCAAGGTGTAGCCAAGGTCTACCCAAGGTGTAGCCAAGGTCAAAAGGCTGACATTACCTTGGGTAGGACCTGAGTACTGCTTGGATAGGGTATGGATAGAGTGAAGGAATAAGTGTTACCATCACTGATATTGAGGAGGCCATCACTGCCTACGCTGCCGACCGTCCGGCTTTAAAGAAGCAAGTCATTTTGTTTACACTTTCGTTGTTTGTTTGAAAATAATATTGTACCTTTGCACCCTATATGGAATGGACAAGACTAATTTCAAACAAGCGCTTGGGGCAGGAACATCGCCATACCGAGCGTCATGACGACCGTACAGAGTTCAAACGCGACTACGACCGTCTGATATTTTCGGCACCCTTCCGCCGACTGCAAAACAAGACACAGGTATTCCCGTTGCCTGGTTCCGTATTTGTTCATAACCGTCTGACACACTCGTTAGAGGTGTCCAGCGTTGGAATGTCTCTGGGTAACGACGTGTCACAACGCATCATCAACGAGAAACGGCCCGAGTTGCGAGGCACGATGTTCGAACAAATCGGACAGATTGTCTCTACCGCCTGTCTGGCGCACGACTTAGGCAATCCGCCTTTCGGTCACTCTGGCGAGAAAGCCATCCAAACCTTCTTCACAGAAGGTGCCGGCAAGGCGCTAAAAACGTCGGTTTCATCGGCATTCTGGGATGATATCACCCACTTTGAAGGTAATGCCAATGCCTTCCGCCTGTTGACCCATCAGTTTAAGGGTCGCCGTGCTGGTGGTTTCGTGATGACCTACTCGACGCTGGCCAGTATCGTCAAATATCCCTATGCTTCGTCCGTATCAGGAAAGAAAAAGAAGTTTGGCTTTTTCCAAAGCGAACAGGAATACTTCCAACGTATTGCCGATGAAATGGGCATTATTTGCAAGTCGGAGCCAGGAGAGCCCCTACGCTATGCCCGTCATCCGCTGGTATATCTCGTAGAGGCCGCCGATGACATCTGCTATGAGATTATGGACTTGGAGGATGCCCACAAACTGAAAATCATCAGCTATGCGGAGACAGAAGAACTGCTGTTGGGTTTCTTTGAAGACGATTTCAAACAGAAAATCCTGCAACGCATCCATGACGAGGAGCTGGAAGATCCCAACGAAAAGGTGGTGTATATGCGTGCCTGTGTCATCGGCAAGCTTGAGAACGAGTGTGTCAAGGCCTTCGTAGACCACGAGGGCGAGATCCTGAGCGGCACCTTCGAAGGTTCACTCATCGACCATATCAGTCAGATGCAGCACGATGCCTATATGCGCTGTGCCAAGCTGAGCGTACAGCGCATCTATCGCAGTCGCCCTGTGTTGGACGTAGAGTTGTCTGGTTATAAGATTATGGCAACGCTGATGGAACAGATGATAGAGGCTGTGATGCATCCTGAACGCTACTACTCACAACAGCTGATAGACCGCGTGTCGAGCCAGTATGACATCAATGCTGCCGATTTGGAGACACGTATCATGGCCGTTATCGACTATATTGCCGGTATGACCGACGTTTATGCCCTTGATGTCTACCAAAAGATTAATGGTATCTCATTGCCAATAGTATAGATTTGAGAATTGAGAGTTGAGAATTATGATGACCAATGCATCGGCCGTTCAACAATTGCAGCAGCACCGGCTTTTGTTGCAGCTGGAGTATAACACGGAAAAGGAAGCTTTCCGTCAGCAGACTGAGCAGAACGGTGTCGCACGAAGCGTAAAACGTGGCGATGCATGGTGGCCGGTCAAGACGGGGAAGAGCTACTATAACTCACTGAACCAGTTGGCTATCGAAGTGCACCGCACTGCCGACGAGGACATCGAGCATAACTTCGAGTTCGGCAGGCCGGTGATGTTTTTTACTAGTGACTCTAGAGATTCTAGAAGTTCTAGAGATTCTAGAGAGTCCGGCATCCGTTATTTCCGCTTTTCCGGCACCGTCAGCTATGTGGATGGCGACCGCATGGTCATTACCGTACCCGACGGTACGCCCCTCATCGATCTGCAGGGTGCTGAGAACCTGGGCGTACAGCTATCGTTCGACGAGACATCCTACCGTCTGATGATGGAGGCACTGGACAGAGCCATCAAAGGTAAAGGACGACTGGGCTATCTGCGCGACCTCTTTTACAGTCGCCAGAAGCCAGAAACCTTCATGTTTCCCGATATGCACTTCCCTTATCTCAATGCCACCCAAGAGAAAGCCGTCAACCAGGTGTTGCGTGCCAAGGATGTTGCGATTGTTCATGGTCCTCCTGGTACAGGCAAGACGACGACACTGGTGGAAGCCATCCGCGAGACGCTGATGCGCGAGAATCAGGTCTTGGTATGTGCCCAAAGTAATATGGCTGTCGACTGGATCAGCGAGAAACTGGTGGATCGCGGCATCAACGTATTGAGAATAGGCAATCCGACGCGTGTCAACGACAAGATGCTGTCGTTCACCTATGAGCGGCGCTTCGAGGGACATCCTGACTATCCGCAACTGTGGGCATTGCGAAAAGCCATCCGCGAACTGCGTGCCCACCGCAAGCGTGGCGACGAGAAGTATCACCAGAAGCTGGAGAGCCTGAAAAGCCGAGCCACCGAACTGGAGATACGCATCAACAACGAACTGTTTGGTGAGGCACGCGTGATTGCCTCCACGCTGGTGGGCTCTGCCAACCGATTGCTAGACGGTCAGAAGTTTGGCACACTATTCATCGACGAGGCAGCACAAGCCTTGGAGGCAGCCTGCTGGATACCCATGCGTCGCGTGAGTCGTGTCATTCTGGCTGGCGACCACTGTCAGCTGCCACCCACCGTCAAGAGCATTGCCGCCCTCAAGGCCGGATTGGGCAAGACGCTGATGGAACGCATCGTGGAGATGCATCCCGAAGCCGTCATCCTGCTGAAGATACAATACCGCATGAACGATGAAATCATGCGTTTTTCGAGCAACTACTTCTATCACGGAGAGGTAGAGAGTGCCCCTGAAGTGAAATATCGAAGCATTCTTGATCTCGATGTCCCTATGACATGGATAGACACTTCTGAGTTTGAACTACCAGAAGACAGTCAGATTAGTTTTAAGGAGGAGTTTGTTGGAGAGAGTTTCGGACGTGTCAACAAGGCTGAAGCCGAACTGACGCTGCTAGCCTTGCAGAACTACTTCAACAAGATTGGCAAGCAACGATTGCTGGATGAGCGTATCGACGTGGGCATCATCTCGCCCTATCGTGCACAAGTGCAACTGCTGCGCAGAATGCTGATGAAATGGGAATTTTTCAAGCCTTTCCGTCGTCAGATCAGCGTCAACACGGTAGATGGTTTCCAAGGTCAGGAACGTGACGTCATCGTCATTTCACTGGTCCGCAGTAATGATGAAGGACAGATTGGCTTTTTGCGCGATCTGCGTCGCATGAACGTCGCCATCACCCGTGCCCGCATGAAACTCATCATCCTAGGAGACCGCGAAACAATGACCCGTCACCCTTTCTATAGGCAACTATGGCAATATATTGAGGAATTGAGGAATTGAGAAGGTGAGAAGGTGAGGAATTGAGGAAATGAGGAAATGTGGAATTCTTTTTGAAAAAAAGTATGGCGTTGCAATGATAATTAATTTTTTTTTGTAATTTTGCACCGCCAAAGACGATAAACAATGAGTAACATTGACATCAAACGAGTTACCAGTCGCAAGGAACTGAAACAATTCGTACAGTTCCATTACGATCTTTACAGGGGCAACAATTGTGCCGTTCCCTTTCTTTTCTTTGATGAAATGGGGACTTTAAGCAAGGACAAGAACCCTTCTTTCGAGTGTTGTGATGCTGAATATTTCATGGCCTTCAAGGACGGAAAGATGGTGGGACGCGTGGCAGCCATCATCAATCGACGGGCTAACGAGCGCTGGGACCGTAAGCAGGTGCGCTTCGGATGGTTTGACTTTATCGACGACATGGAGGTGTCAGCGGCCTTGCTTAAAGCCGTTGAAGACTGGGGACGTCAGCAAGGCATGACAGAGCTTGCCGGTCCACTGGGATTTATAGATACCGACCGTGAAGGTATGCTGGTGGAAGGCTTTGACGAGTTGTCGACCCTGTATGTCAACTACAACTATCCGTATTATCCGCAGCACATGGAGCGTATCGGCGGCTTTGAGAAAGACAACGACTACGTTGAAATGAAAGTCAAAGTGCCTGAGGTGGTGCCCGGCAAATTCTCGAAGATTACTGAAATGGTACGTAAGCGCTATGGTTTGCGCGTCCATAAGTTTACCCGTCACGAACTGATTGAGGAAGAATACGGACGAAAAATCTTTGATTTGCTGAATGCCACCTATAAAGACCTGTACGGCTTCAGTCAGCTGTCAGACCGACAGATAAACAAGTTGGTGAACGACTACATTAAGATTGCCGACCTGAATCTGGTTACGGCCGTCTTTGACGGTGATAAAATAGTAGGATTTGGCATTACCTTCCCCTCTTTCTCAGAAGCCATGCAGAAGACACGTGACGGACGCTTGCTGCCCTTCGGCTGGTGGCACTTGCTGAAAATTCTGAAATGGCACCGTACAAAACTCGTCGACCTGTTACTCATCGGCGTGCTACCCGAATATCGTAGCAAGGGAGCCAATGCGCTGATCTTCGACGACCTGATCCGCTGGTTCCAGCGCTACCATTTTGATTGGGCCATCACAGGACCGCAGATGGAGACTAACGAGGGTGTGCTCTCACAATGGCAGTATCTGGAGGCAACCATCTACCGCCGCCACCGCTGCTATCGCAAATTACTTTAAGGCAAAGCGGCGTTCTATGGTTCCCGTATAGGTAACGATAGAGACACAAGCCGTATCAGGACGTTCCTGTGGCACGAGGATACTGACGTAATGACGATTTGTGAAATACTCAGGTGTCTCGTCCTGACTATGCAGGAAGCGATAATAGACCGTGCGGGTCTGGTCAGCATTGACAAGTATGGTATCCTGAGCAATACCGATACGATGAAGTCCCATGACATCATCAACATATCCTGACTTGAGCAACAGTCCCAGATTGATGTATTTCTTGCTTTTAGCCAGCCAGGCACTCTCGAGAGCAACAGGGTCTTGTGTCGGCATCTCATAGCGCCAATGCTCTTTTGGTATCATCGTGGGCACCGTCGAAAATCCCATAGCCTCTGCTTTGCCATTTTCCACCTTATTATAATATATAATAGCGCGATAAGTCGTGTCAGGCGTCTGTATCCATTGCGCTGTAGCTGGAGAAGTCAGCATATAACTGTCACCATCATCGGTCGTAAAAGAAACTGCCTGCTTCTTCGCATCCACTTGCACTTCGCCCATGTCAGTTAACATGAGGGAATACTTGCCCTGCCCCTTCTCATAGCTGTCAGTCTCACAGGCAGTCAACAGAGGCAGCCATAACATGGCCGCATACAGAACAGTTTTCTTCATTGCACGGATAGATAGTTACGTAAGGGGTTTGCATACATCGTCAACATACGCTCGCGTAAAAAGGCTTCGTCCTTGTTAGGGAGTTTAATCTTAGCCAGTTGTCCCTGCAGATACTGTTCAAATCGGTCTTTATCCTGCTGGGTATAGTGTTTACTATATGCCTGCGTGCCCTCCAACTCATCCAATGCAATATAGTTGCAAGGATAGAGACGGTAGCCACGATAGATTTCATGGTCCATCCGTTCAGCCAGTGCCTTGAACCATTCCGTTTTTGGGAGGTCAGTAAGTTCGTCAATCCATGTATTGATGGGTGCTGCACAATTGTAATGCACCCGTCCTTTATAGCCGAAGATACCCGTCTTCATATTATCAAGATCGTCCTGGCGCGACTTCTTGAAGTTCGGATTGTCACGCTTCTGCTGGAACTCTTGTGCCTTGAGATAGTCACAAGGGTCATACTCGTAGCTGATGGTCAGCGGTACGATGTTGAGCTCGCGGAGACTGTCGGCGTTCGTTCCTCCTTCCTCGTTCCTCCTTCCTCGTTCATACCCCATGGCCAGCATCTTAAGCACAGCATCCTGCGTATGGTCACTGGAATCCTTAGCCCTACCCTCGCGTTGGGCAATCCAAATATTCTCATGCTTCTGGGTGACAGCATAGTGGATGTAGCGACTCATCAACTGTGAGGCAGCCATCGTCTCGCGTAGCGACAGACCACGACGCACGGTGAAGGCCTTGTTCATGCGTACTAGCCGTTTAATCCAGGGATAAATGAGCAGGTTATCACCAATGCCTATCTCAACGGTGGTAGGATAGCCCGCATCCACCAACAACACATCAAGAAAGGCTGAGTCCAATACGATGTCGCGATGGTTGGACACGAAGGTGTATCTCAATTGAGAATTGAGAGTTCTCTCTTTGAGAGTGTGGCGTTGCGAGGAGAATTGAGAATTATGATTACCTTTAGTCGTAGAAGTGCCGCCTTGAGACATATCAGAATTCTCAGTTCTCAGGGCTGTATCATCAAAGGTGCAGCCATCGGTATGCTTACGGATAATCCACTTCACGACGGGTTTCATGAATCGCTTCTGGAAGTCCAGCGGTGTCTTGACACCAATGAACGCCAGTTTGAGCACTCCATTTCGTAGACTTTTAGGTAGCCAAGGAACAAAGCTCTTCAGAACTAAGGAGAACTGTCTGTCGTTCAACAGGTCGTTAAACGCCTGTTGCATCTCACCAGCCTCATACGGCCGTATCTCGTCAAACTCCTTGATATCGTAAGCCATTGCGGTAGCAAATTATTCACTTTTCACTAGGGCTCTGCCCGCTTTTAGAATTGGTTTTCTACAATATCTGTCAGTACATCCTTCATCTCCATACCTGCTGCACGCACTTGCTGAGGAATAAAGCTGGTTGGTGTCATACCTGGCGTCGTGTTCACCTCCAGCATGAAGATCTTACCTTCCTTCGAGATGATGTAGTCGATACGAATGATGCCATTACAATGCAGGATGTCGTAGATATGACTGGTAATCTCACGGACACGACGGGTGACGTCGTCCGACAGACGAGCCGGTGTAATCTCCTGAACCTGACCATTGTACTTGGCATCGTAGTCGAAGAACTCGTTCTGGGTCACCACCTCTGTAGCAGGCAATACCACCGACTTCTCCCTCGTCTTATAGACACCAATAGAAATCTCTGTACCCTCCAGGAACTGCTCGACCATAATCTCGTCGCTCTCCAACATGGCCTTACGGATGGCAGGAGCCAACTGGTCCTTGTTCTTGACCTTCGAGACACCAAACGAACTACCGTCGGCAGCAGGCTTTACGAAACAAGGCATACCGATGCGGCGCTCTATCTCGTCATCACTCACCAGCTGCTCGTAGCCCTGACGGATCAGCAGTGAGTCAGCCACAGCTACACCATAGCCACGCAGATACTGATTGAGTACGAACTTGTCGAACGTCATAGCCTCGACCAATACGCCACTAGTGGAATAAGGAATACCTATCAGGTCCAGATAACCCTGCAAGATACCATTCTCGCCAGGGGTACCATGAATGGTGATATAGGCATAATCAAACCATTTGGCCTTACCGTCTTCTACAAACGAGAAGTCGTTACGGTCAATACGTGCCGTGATACCGCCAGGCAGTTCGACATGCCAGTCTTGTCCCTTGATGTCGACAATATAGACGTTGTAACGTTCCTTGTCGAAGAAAGAATACAGTCCTTGTGCAGAGCGCAGCGATACGTCGTGCTCTGAAGAGTCGCCACCACAGACGATGGCAATGTTACGTTTTAGTTGTTTCATATTTTTTTATTTATTCGTTATTTCGTTATTACGTTATTACGGCATTACGAGTATAGTTCCGCCACTTGTCAATGAGCGCCGCCATGTCATCGGCCAACTCGCTGGTAAAATCCATCTGCTCATGGGTCACGGGATGCACAAAGCCCAAGGTCTTGGCATGCAGGGCCTGTCGCGAACAAAGCTTCAAGCAGTTCTGTATATAGGCCTTATAAGATGCCGTCCGTTCGCCTCGCAGGATTTCCATACCCCCATATCGCTCGTCGGCAAACAACGGATGACCGATGTGCTTCATGTGTGCACGAATCTGGTGGGTTCGCCCCGTTTCCAACCGACACTCCACCAGCGTGGTATAGCCGTAGCGCTCCAATACCCGATAGTGTGTGACGGCACTCTTGCCGACATCAGAGCCAGGAGGAAACACTGCCATACGCTGACGATCCTTGGGGTCACGTCCAATGTTACCCTCTATACGTCCCGTGTCCTCCGTAAAGTTACCCCACACCAAGGCCACATAGCTGCGATGCGTGTCATGATTGAAGAACTGGGCACCCAGCTCTGTCTTAGCCTCTGGCGTCTTCGCCACGACCAGCAGGCCACTGGTATCCTTGTCGATGCGGTGTACCAGACCCACGCTGGGGTCGTTAGGGTCGTAGGTCGGCAGGTTGCGTAGATGCCAGGCAATGGCATTGACCAGCGTGCCATGAAAGTTGCCAACGCCTGGATGTACCACCAAACCTGCCGGTTTGTTAACCACCATCAGTTGGTCGTCCTCGTAGACCACATCCAAAGGAATGTCCTCCGGTTCAATGGTCGTATCGTAGTGCGGACGATCCAGCATCAAGGTGATGACATCGCCCGGGCGTACCTTATAGTTACTCTTGACCGGCGTTCCATTAACCTGAATAAAACCGGCATCCGCAGCCTTCTGAATACGGTTGCGCGACGAGTGCTGCACGTGTTCGGACATATATTTGTCAATACGCACAGGCTCCTGTCCACGGTCTACCTCCATGCGCAGATGCTCATAGAGTTGTCCGTCGGCATCCGATGCAGCGTCTACACCGTCCAGCAGGTCAATATCATCCAGTTCGTCAGTCATCTCAATCCTATTCCGTCTTTTCTGCTACAGGTGGTTCCGTCACCTCCTCAAAATCGTCGATATCATCCCCATCCGCCATTTCTAACGAATAGTCATAACTGACATAGTCCACACTGTCAGACTCGTCGTAGGCACCACTGCCCACCATCAGCGTTAACGGAGAATCTATGGGCACGCGGTCGCCATTGGATATTCTGCGACCACGACACAGAATGCCATACACCCAGTCTTTCTCGCCTGTCACGCGCTGGGTAGGCATCAGACGGAAGCCCATCGCCGTCAACTTCGCCTCAGCCTCACGAAGACTGCTGTTATCGACGATGTCAGGGATGGCAAATGTAGGCGATGAGGGGGAATTCACGGTGACATAGATGGTATGGCCCTCCTTCACCTTATGACCGTGAGCGGGGACCTGGGCCAGAATACAATCGGCAGGCATGGTTTTGTTATAGCCAGAATCGCTGACCACCAGATTCAGTCCCTTCTCTTCCAGCAACAGATGAGCTTTCTGATAGCGCATGCCTTTCAACTCCGGCACTTCAATACCCTCGCCATGATGTGTGTAGAAATCCAGTCCGTAAGTCACGCCCAAGCATAGCAACACCACCACTACGACCATGGCCAGCAGGTTCAACAACAGGAAACGGCTGCACACTTTTTTAAAGAATTCCTTCGCGTCCATTTATATATAATATGTATTTGAGGAGCAAAAGTACAAAGAAATATTGAGACAACAAAAAAATTGGGTATATTTCTTAAAAAATACACCCAATTCTTATGCGTGACTGTTCACGATTACTTTCCGTGATGCTCGTCAGATACTGTTAACTTCTTACGGCCCTTAGCGCGGCGAGAAGCCAGTACGCGACGACCATTCTTTGTTGCCATGCGCTCGCGGAAACCATGCTT
>JAEEGL017281179.1_pt1 | contig 10651 bp, 6 predicted proteins | sample 9134231 | NCBI WGS metagenome assembly JAEEGL01 (sample SAMN16246548, study PRJNA631951) | gut metagenome | biome: gut microbiome; feature: rumen; material: fiber-attached | host: Bos | place: Iran: Karaj | collected 2018-10 | reverse complement strand
TCTATATCAACTGGTTATCTCCCAGTCAGCTGATAAAGTGTAACACCATGGGGGCAAAAAAGCAAGAGAAGAAAAGGTTAATTCGAAAACGCAGCGAAGAAGGATGACGAATATTGCCGGCCATAGCGCTATGGGGCGAAATAATGCAACGGAATAGCAACGGGGGTGACGTCGTGAAATCATGATGTCACCCCCCCTGCTGTCCTTCTACGCGGTTTCTGCCCCATAGCAATACTTCAGTAAAGCGATCAATAAACCAGGTACCATCAATAGCTGGTACTGTCAATAGTTTTGCGCAAATTTGTTCTTAAGCGCCTTGTCTCAGGTTTGCCGTTTCCGTTTAAAGCGGACGTTTATTTCCGCTTGGCAAAGGTGAAGGTCACTTCGATGGTCTTAATCCGGTTCATGCACTCCAGGCTGCGGTCGAGGGGGGTGGCGGAGATGCCGGTAAAATCGCCGTAGAGCACACGGGCAGTGGATTTTGTCACCTTTTTCATGTCCACCCACTCGTTGAACAGATTAGCACGGGTGCACTTTCCGTCATCGGAGCAGGTGTAGTTTCTGCCTTTCAGCCTGACCTGCTCGCCGTTGATCGAAACTTTCGTCACGTTGATGCACCAGCCCGGATAGAGTTGCTCCGCGTTGGAGATGCCCACGGCACAGAACGCGGTGTTCTCTGCAAAGCCTTTTTCAGTGCCGGTAAAGTCCAGCGCCACGGTATATACGCCTTCCCCGCCGATCAGTGCGTCAGTGGGCACGATGCCGGGAGAGATGGAATCCGGGGTGTACACATCGCCAACACTGTAGCTGAGGGACCAGGCGTCCTCGCTGAACATGATCCAGGCCATGCAGGTATCCTCCGTCACCTGGACGGCATCGCTTCGAAGCGATGCGGGTGCTGAGGCGATCGTTTCCTCAATGGCTCTGCGTCCGGCTGCGGCGATGTCGGCATAGTTCCTGCCTTCTTCGGAAGCCGCGTTCCGTCCGTCGTAGACCGATGCGATCTCCTCGTCTTTGATCTTCAGTTCGCGGCGGATAAAGAAGCCGCTGCAGTCCCACAGGCAGGAGGTGAAGTCCAGGGCGTCGCAGCAGTCCAGAAACGCCTTGTGGTACACCGCGGCATTGGCCTTCATGACACCGTCCGAGCCCGGCAGCGCGCCGTATTCGCCAATCACCACGCCGTAGCCTTGAGCCGTGAACTTGCTCATCTGGCTCAGGGTCCTGTACATGGCATCGAAATCGGACGCTTTGCCCCAGAGGGTCGCGCCGGAAGCGGTGGACGCCCCGCAGTAGCTCCAGGGATCGTAATAGTGCACAGAGACCATCAGCTTGTTTTCGGCCGTGTCAACAGGCATCCTGAAGCGGTTGTCAAAGGTGTCTTTGATGTTGGTGCCGTACCCCGCGATCAAAAGGAAGCGCTGGGCGTTGTTTCCGCCCGTAGCGCGCACCGTGTCCACAAAGGCCTGGTTGACTTGATTGGTCATGGCATAGCGCTCGCCGTCCGGCAGGTAGGAAGTAATGGAATCCCGGCAGTAGCACGGCGAGTTTTCGTCGAACCGGGCACCAAGCTCCTCATTGGCGCTTTCAAAGATCACATAGTCCGAATAGTCCCTGAAATACTCCGCGATCTGGCGCCACATGCCTTTGTACGCCTCCATGGCGAAGGCCGCCGTGTCCGCGTTTTCCGAGCCGAACATGCCCCACCAGCCGCCGTCCCAGTGGTCGTTGATGATGACGTACATGCCGGCGCCGCGGGCGTAATCCACGATCTCCCTCACCCGGGCCAGGTACGCTGTGTCCAGGGTGTAATCTTTCATCTCGAAGGGCATGGCGCTGGCGTTGGTCATCCAGGCCACGGGGATGCGGATGGTATCGAAGCCCGCCTGCTTCATGGCCAGAAGCATCTCAGGCGTGGTCACAGGCTGGCCCCAGGAGGTTTCGTACTGCGCAGGCGATGAAGCGTAATTGCCCCGGGTGCTGTCGCAGGCCTCCATGGTATTGCCAAGATTGATGCCGTTGCCCATGAGCCTGGTGGCCTCAATGGCCGTCAGCTGAGGGCGCACTGTGCCGTCGTCCGCCCTGTCTTCACTGGACAGCGCCGGGCCGGGCGTCAGAAGAAAAAGCACCATCAGGGCGCAAAGCAGTCGTTTCATAATTGTTCATCCTTTGCTGTATTCTGTAGAAGAGCCGCCGCGCAGTATGCTGTCTGTGCGGCGGCCTGGAATACATAATCAGTTTTGCATCGTCATGGCCACCAGTTCCTGCTGGGCAGCCCAGCACCTGGCGGCTTCTTTTTCGCACCAGTCCTTATAGGCGTCATAGCCCTTTGCCTTGCATTCGTTGATCATGGTGTTCAGATGGTAGTTGAATTCGCCGTCCGTTTTGGCGTAGATGCATCGCCAGCTGTAAGTCTTGACCGCGTCCATGATGCTCTTGGACCGGGCCTTCAGCTCAGAATCCATCACGCTGGCGGAATACGTGCCCCTGGACAGCATCACCTTGTAGGGATGGTTCTCCAGATACTCCTGCAGGGTGTCGCAGCCGCTCCAGCGGCACCAGTCCAGCTGGATGTCGGTAAGGCTTCCGTTCATCACGCTGACCCAGCCTTCCTTGTCCAGCGTTTCCACCTTGCGGCTGTCCGGATTCTGCTGGCTGGAAGTGAGGGTGGTATTGTTGATCTGCAGTGCGCCGTCGTTATACGTGCCGGATTGGGGATACGTTTTGCCGGTGCGGGGGCCGACTAGCACAGTACCGGTCATGTCGAACTTGGGGTCCTTGTTGGTCAGAAGGCCCAGCTCGGTAAAGCAGGTGCCGCCTTCCGCGTCGTAGTCCCAGGTCAGGCCCTTGGGGCCGTACCACATGGTCAGGCTGCCTTCAGGCGTAGCCAGATAGTCGATGATTGCCAGGCACAGCTCCGGATACTCCGCGTCCGCGCCTATGGACCACACGCGGTTGCCGCCGGCGGTGGAAAGGCCGTAGCAGATAGGCGTGGCTTCGTCGGGCACCATGGTGCCCATGAACCTGCCGGCCTCCATGTGGCCGGAAGTGTTGTAGGTGGAGGAACCGGCAAAGTTGAAGATGCTCCAGAAGGTGCCGCCGGCCTTCACTTTTTCGCTCATTTTGTCAAAGGTGTTGCTGGAGGAATCTGGGTCCAGCAGGCCTTCCCGGTACAGGGTGTTGAAGAAGCGCAGGCACTCGATGTACATGCCGTCCGGCTCCAGGCATCCCTGGAATTCGCCGGTCTCGGTGCTGATCAGACCCTGCTCAAATTCGTCCCAGCCGTAATACGCCGTGGCCAGGGATTTGACGTACATCACCATGTTGCCGTCCCAGTCCGGCCAGAGGGATACGGCATAGGTGGGGTTGCCGTTTTCGTCCGTGGGGCAGATCTCCTTCATCTGTCTGAAAAGGTCGATCATGCCATTCAAGTCCTTCACCTGGGGATAGCCCAGCTGCTTATACAGATCCCAGCGCAGGTCCCAGGTGTAGAAGAAGTTTTCGTGACTGCCGGCGTTCAGGGCCACGTTGTGGCCGAAGCCGTGGATCTTTCCGTCGCCGCTCTTGACGCGGTTGGCGTTTAAGGCCATCTGGTAGTTTTCCCAGATGTACGGCGCATAATCCTGCACCAGATCGTCTTCTTCCCAGTCCAGCAGCAGGCCCTGCCTCACGGCCTCCTGATACTGGTCTCCGTCAGCGCCCCACACCACGATGTCGCCCAGGTTCTTGCTCTCCATGCGGGTGGCGTAGGTTCCGTCGGAATCCGGGATGATGTTGATGCGCACGTTGAACATGTCCAAAAGCAGGTCGGCGCTCCAGTGGCCCTGGATGCCGCTGTAATTGGCCAGCTGGCTGTACACGTTGATGGTGATGGGGCCGCCGTCATAAACGCCGATCTCGTCGAGCTTGGCGTAGATATCGTCCTTTTCCGCATGCACGGTCGCAAAAGCGGTGAGCAGCAGAGCCAGCGTCAAAAGACAGGCAAGGTACCTTTTCATGGGAAGAACCTCCTTTGGCGTGATGGAATAAAAAAGGTTTGGCCGCATTTGTCTGAAGCGCAGGTGCGCGTCAGCCCTTGACGGCTCCCAGCATGATGCCCTTCACGAAGTAGCGCTGCATGAAGGGATACACCAGCAGGATGGGGATGATGCTCACCATGGATACGGTATACTGGATCACCCGCTGGTTGAGCATGTTCTGGGCGGCCTGCTCGCTGATGGCGCCGCCCTGGCTCATCATGGCCCCCAGGTTGCTGGAGGACGTGAGGTACACGTACAGGCGGTGCTGCAGGGTGTACAGCTCCGGCTTGTTGTTCATCAGCAGCAGGGAATCCTGGAACGAGTTCCAGTTGCCTACTGCGCCGAATATGGCAATGGTCGCCAGGATCGGCACGCTCAGGGGCAGGATGATCCTGCTCCACACCTTGAAGGTGGAGGCGCCATCGATCACGGCGCTTTCCTCCAGGGAAGACGGGATGGACTCGATGTAGGTCTTCACGAGTATGATGTTATAGGGGGCGACCAGGCCCGGGATGATGTAGGCCAGGAAGCTGTCCGTAAGGCCCAGCATCAGCATATTCATGTACCAGGGCACCAGGCCGGCATTGAAATACATGGTGACCACCAGGAAGCGGTACCAGAAGGAGCGCTTCCACATCTTCTGTTTGGTTACCAAGTATCCGGCCCAGGCGGAGGTGATCACCATAAGCGCGGTGCCGATAACTGTGCGCGCTACGGTGACGGCGACGCTGCTGCCCAGGTCCTGCACGTTCTTGAGGGCGATATAGTTTTGGATCTGCATGCCCAGCACCGCGTGGCCCTGGGCGTTTTTTACCTGCGGGAAGAAGTTGATCAGGCCGCTGGTCACCAGGTCGTTGTCGGATATGGTGTTGATCAGCAGGTAGTAGAACGGGAAGATGCAGATCAGGGTGAACAGGCAGAAAAACGCGATCACCGCCGTTTCAAACACCCGGTCCGAAGCGCTGCGCCGGATGTGAAGGGAAGAAGACTGCTTTTTGTTTTTCATTGCGTATCCCCCCTTCTATATGATGCTCTCGCCGCGTACGGCCTTCGATATGCCGTTTGCGGTGAACAAAAGAACGATGCCCACCAGGGACTTGGATATGCCCACCACCGTGCTCAGCGAGATCTGGTCGCTGCCGATGCCGATGTTGTACACGTACAGATCCAGCACCTCGATCATATCCTTGTTCATGGGGTTGGAGAATACCAGGTACTGCTCCATGCCGTTGCTGAGGATGCCGCCGATGCTCATCAGAAGCATCACCATGTACGTGGGCACCAGCCCGGGTATCGTGATGTGCCAGATGCAGCGGTAGCGGTTGGCGCCGTCCACTCTGGCTGCCTCGTACAGCTGCTGGTCGATGCCGGCGATGCCGGCGATGTACACGATGGCGCTCCACCCCACGCCCTTCCATGTGCCCCACAGAAGCATCTTCAGCCACGTATGGTCCGCGATCTGGAGGTAGTTTGTATCTGCACCCGATACATGCATCACATTGGTCAGAAAGCTGTTGATGAAGCCGTTGGTGGAGAAGATGCAGATGGCGATGGCGTACACCAAGACCCAGGAAATGAAATTGGGGATGGTGGTGAAGGTTTGCACGAAGCGTTGGAACCGGGTGCTCCTGACTTCTGCCAGAAGCACGGCGAAGGCGATGGGCAGCCAGGACGTGGCGATGCCAAGGCCGCTCATGATCAACGTGTTGCGCAGCACGCGCACCAGTTCCTTGGCGTTGGCGGGATCGGAGAACAGGAAGCGGAACCACTTGAACTTCACAAAGTTGTCCGCGCCGATGCTGCCGCCCGGTGTATAGTCGAAAAACGCGAATCTCCATCCCCATATGGGAAGATAGCAGAAAACGAAGGCCAGCAGGATCACCGGCAGCATCATCAGGAACAGGCGGTATTTTTCGTCCATCTCCATTTTTTCCGACGGATCGTTCACCTTCCCGTTCGACAGAAAAGCGATGAGCGCCGTGATGAACACCAGCCCCGCCAGCACGCAGAACACCTCAAAACCGCCGGGCAGGATCACCTGGATGGTATCCAGCTTGCCTGTTTCGGCGCCGTGCGCCAGCATATTGGCGTACGCCCGGTAGATCATAAACAGCCCGCCGCCCATCACAGGCGCACCGATCAGGGGCAGCAAAAGACCGCGGCGGCGCATCTTCCGGTTGCCAAGGCTCATGCAGGCGCCCACGCAGCAGGCGATCACGCCAAACATGATGATGCAGCAGGCGATCATCAGCAGCGTGATGTCAGAAGTGCGTATCCATTGGGAGCGCAGTATCCGTCCCATACGGTTGGTGATGGTGCCGTAGCTGACGCCGGTGGTGAACAGACTTGCCGACTCGTTGATCTTCTCGCTGATCCTACCGGGGTTCACCGGCGGAAAAAACAGGGCCATGCCGGAGATGAGCGCGGCACACCTGAAGACCCACAGCGGCAAAAGCCTGCTCCAGGGCGTTTTTTCCATGCCCGGCGCCCTGCGAACGCTTGCTTCCACGTGCATTTCCTCCCGATCGATCTTTGGGATCAAGGGACGGGTCCGGGTGGCCGGATCCCCGTCCGTTGAAAGAAAACCTGCGGGAGCACGCTTTGGCGCGCTCCCGGCTAACACGGCATTACCAGCCGCTTACGGTAAAGGTGATGGTGATGGTCTCGCCGGCTCCGGGCACAGTGTAACCGAAGTCTGCGCCGGTGCCGTACACGTTGATCACGTCGATGCGGGCGTAGGTGCCCTCGTCGATGTTCACGTTGGTGTATTCCTGAGTGGCCGCGTTTCCGATCTTGGTCTTTACACTGTCGATGGTCAGGTAGCCGTCGGCGATCAGCTTCGCGGGGATGTCGGTGGATACGTACAGCAGGTTGAATTCGCTGGTGGCGCCAAAGCCCCTCTCGCCGGTGGTGAGGCTCACGGTATACTCGCCGTTGCCGTTGATGGTCACATCGACGAAGCTACCGCCCAGATCGTCGGAGCCGTCCTCGGTGTCCGGGTTGTCCCAGCCGGTCAGGCGGTAGAAGTAGGGATGCGCTTCATCGTTCATGCCGTAAGTGTCGTTCCAAGCGTTGCGGAACACGTAGGTGTCCTTGCCCTGCACGCCGATGTAGGCATGGAAGCCGGCTTCCTTCAGGGCGTTGGCTTCGTCCTCGGTCATGGGCGCGTCGTCACCGCCGGCAACGGGCTTTCCGTAGATGAAGTCGAAGGTGACTTCCACAGACTTGACCGCGGCAAAGGCGTTCTGGTCCACGATGATGGCCGAGGCGCCTTCCATATCGCCGTCAGCACGGCGGGCGTCCGCGGGCACTTCGCCCACCCATTCGTTGTACAGGTTCTCGCGGGTGGTGATGCCGTCGTCGGAGGAGGTGTAGCCCTTGCCCAGTTCGATTGGCTCGCCGTTCACCTTCACTTCGGTGACGTTGATGAAATAGCCGTTGAAGGTCTTTTCACCGGTAACGATGCCGACTGCCGAGAACGCGAGACCCTGGGCTTCTTCGGCAAAGGTCAAGCCGATGGTGTAGGTGCCGGGGCCGGTGATCTCGGCGTTGACGGCAGCAATGCCTTCAGCCGCTTCGCCGCCCCAGTACTGGTGCGCCCAGCTGCTGTCGGCATACATCAGGTACGCCGTGTCGGTGACGGGCAGGAGGGAGAAATCGATCTCCACGGTCTTCACGGCTGCGAAGGCTTCCCTGTCCAGAATGACGGGGCTGGCGTCTTCCAGGGTGCCGTCAAAGGAACGGGCGTCTGCGGGCACTTCGCTCACCCACTCGTTATAGATGTTCATACGGGTGGTGATGCCGTCGTCTGAAGAGGTATAGCCTTTCTTGAGCTCTACGGGCTCGCCGTTCACACGCAGCTCATTGATCTTCAGGTACGCGCCCGGATAGGTCTTTTCACCGTTCACGATACCCAGCGCGGAAAAGGCCAAGCCCTGGGCTTCTTCGGCAAAAGCCAGGCCCACGGTGTAATCGCCGAAGCCGTCGATCACGGCGTTGGTCGCGGTCACGCCTTCGGGCGCTTCTCCGCCCCAGTACTGATTGGCCCAGGCGGCGTCCGCGTACATGATGTAGGCGGTGTCCACGCCGTACTGATGCAGCGCGAAGTCCACTTCCACGCTCTTCACGGCCTCAAACAGCGCTTTGTCCACGATCACGGGACTGGCGTCGTCGGTCTTGCCGTCAAAAGAACGGGCTTCGGCAGGCACTTCGTTCACCCACTCATTGTAGATGTTCATGCGGGTGGTGATGCCGTCGTCGGAAGAGGTATAGCCCTTTTCAAAGCTGATCTCCTCTCCGTTGACGCGGATGGCTTTGATCTCGATGGTGTAGCCGGGCAGCTTCGTTTCGCCGTCGGTGATACCCACGGCCGTGAAAGCCAGGCCCTGAGCCTCCGCGGCAAAGGCAAGGCCTACGGTGTATTCGCCCGCGCCGGTGACGGTGGCGTTGGTGGCGGTCACGCCTTCGGGTGCTTCGCCGCCCCAGTACTGGTTCGCCCAGGCGGCGTCCGCATACATCAGATACGCTTCAGGCGCCGCGGCTTCTTCCGCAGTTACGGGCACCATGCCCAGCAGGCACATAGCCAGGCACAGTACGGCAGCCAAGGTTTTTTTCATGTTGTTTCCCCCTTACATGTTTTTGAATTCCCTTTATCGTTTCTGCCGTCCGGCAGAAAAGCTCTTTACGCCTGAGCAAACGGTGCGGGTCCCAGGGTCTCGCCCTCGATCAGCTCGCCGCCCACGGTAATGATGCGCTTCTGGTGAATCCCGGGATTTTCGATGGCTTCATGCAGAAGGGCAGCTGCCTCATTCGCCACGCCTGCCACGTTCTGCCGGTAGGTCGCCAGCCGGGGGCGGCACATCTGGGTCATGCGGATGCCGTCATAGCCTACCAGGCTCACCTGCCCGGGGACTTTGAAACCCATCTCTTCCAGCGTTCTTAATGCGCCCAGGCAGCTGAAATCGTCGGGACAGATGATACATGTGGGCAGCTGTTCGTTTGAGCCTTCTTCGCCCATCAGCGCCCTTACCTGCTGCGCGCACACGTCGGGAGCATGGAACTGCCCCTGCCGCACACAGTGCGCCGGCACCCGGAGTCCCATTTCCGCGCAGGCTTTGTAGAATCCGGCCATCCTCTCCCTGGTCACCATACAGTCTTCGCCCTGAATCAGTGCCACCCGCCGGTGGCCTTTTTCCCATACCGCGCGCATGATCTGCTCCAGGCTGCCCCGGTTGTCGCTCATCACGCAGTCGCAGCCCTCGTACGCGTGGTCGATCATCACGGTGGGGATGTCGCTGACGGCCAGATGCATCACGTCCGCGGAATTGAAATCCGCCTGCACCACGATCACGCCGTCCAGGTTGCGCCTCCGCGCCCGGTCGAGATAATCGCCCTCTTCGCTGTTGGAATAGCGCCTGACGAAGGTCATGTCGTAGCCCAGGTCTTCCGCGGCAAAGCGCAGTTCGTTGAGCAGGAGACTGAAATACTCGTGATCCATCCTGTCTTCATACAGGATGCCGATATTATGGGAACGGCTCGTCTTCAGCGTGCGGGCTGCGGCGTTCGGATAATACCCCATGGCTTTCGCTTTTTGCAGGATCAAGGCGGTGCTCTTTTTATCTGAAGCCGTCACCCCGTTCAGGGCGCGGGAAACCGTAGCGGCGGAAACTCCGCAAGCTTCGGCGATATCCTTCAGCGTAACCATGCCGCCACCTCCCGCAGACCGGTTCATGCGAAAACATTATGCAATCGTTTGCATTTACATTATAAACAGAACTTCAGTGCTTGTCAATCCCCATATTCCAGATAAATACCCTATTCCGCACATACGTATCATCCGGCTATTATAATAATCATCTCATACATCCAGGCAATTCGGTTTACGTATATTGCAAACGTTTAACTCCAGAATGAATTCCAGCCGCGCGATATTTTGGAGCATTTTCCTCAACGGCAATGATTGATGGATGAAGAAATGGCAGGAGGACACGAAGTTCACGGGTGAGTATTTCAAAAAGATTCCGAAGCGATGATTCAAACACACCTGTCCGCTAAAAGCCTGCACCTGTTTTCGAACCGTCAGAAAAGGAAGAAGCGATAACCGAAATGAATGGTTACGCTGTATTGCCTGCAGGAAGAAAACGTTTTGTATATACCGATCTGTCGATGGACACGTTGACTGAGGACCTTTCAACGGCAGTCATTATACCGCAGTAGCAACTTCGTTCGACTGAAATTGCGTATACCCCAGATGGAGTTCAGGGTGATTTTGGGGCTCAAACGATCTCTTGGAACTAAAAAGTCACAACTTACGTTGAAGAAGAAATGGACATGGACCTGCCGCCTCAAGCATAATTTCATCATGGAGCATTTCTGAAGAAAACCATCAAAACAATACGAAAATGGCTAATTTCGCTTGATTATTGCCCCAAAACGAATAAAAACTCACTCATTTTCATGAGTGAGAATCTTGAGTTTCAGTGCGCAATCAACCGTGCAGACACCCTTTTTTCTGGGGCGTAAGTATGGAACCCTTGTCCTACCAACTGTGACGTCATGATTTCATGACAGGGTGCAGCTGGCATTCATCTATGATGGATACCAGCTGCACGAAATTTGAACCCAAAAACGCACCG
>JAEEGL016855465.1_pt1 | contig 10651 bp, 8 predicted proteins | sample 9134231 | NCBI WGS metagenome assembly JAEEGL01 (sample SAMN16246548, study PRJNA631951) | gut metagenome | biome: gut microbiome; feature: rumen; material: fiber-attached | host: Bos | place: Iran: Karaj | collected 2018-10 | reverse complement strand
TCGTCCACCCGCTGGATGGGCAGGGCGCCGAAGGCGTTCTGCGGGACGGTAATGCCGGTACGGCCGAGGGTGATTTGTTTCATGGGATACCTCCTTATGGGTGGATCGCGGCGCGGCTGCGCCGGATGGGGAGAAACGAAAATGGTCACGGGTGGACGGGACGGAACTGACGGTCCTCGAGGAGCTCCAGGATCGGCACGCCGAAACGGTCCGCCAGGGCTCTGGCTCTGGCCTCGTATTCATCGTTCCGCACGGCGTCGGGGCTGTGGGCGTCGGCGCCGAGGACGGCGGTGCAGCCCTCCTCCCCGGCGATCCGCCAGAAGGCGGGATTCGGGTACTGCTTGCCCTCCTGCATCCCCAGAAGGTTGATCTCCAGGGGGATCTCCAGATCCCGGGCGCGGCGGCAAAGGGCGCGGATATGGCGGTCGTAGACAGCCCCGTCGCCGACGAAGTTGATGATGTCAGGGTGGGCGAAATAGGTGAACAGGCCGGTCTCCATGGCCTCGGTGGTCTGGCGGCAGTATTGGATGAGATCCGCCTCCTCCGCCGTCGGGCGGCCGGTCCAGGGGCCGTCCAGCTCGTTGCGCAGGGCGTGCTGGCCGAGGATCAGATAGCTCACGGGGTAGTCCCGCAGAAAGCTGACGAGGTCCCCGAAAAACCGTGGATAGAACTCGCATTCCAGGCCGATGCGCAGACGGATCCGGTCCGCGTATTCCTTCTGCAGGGCCTGCAGCACGGCGCAGTAGTCCCCCAGCTGCTCCGGCAGCATGCGGATGCGGGAGCGGTATTCGCCGTCAAAGAGATAGGGCGAGTGGTCGGAAAAGCCCAGCTCTGCGTAGCCGGCACGGATCGCCTGCTCGACGTACTCCCGTTCGGAGCCGTCGGCGTGGCTGCAGCGCGGGGTGTGGGTGTGATAATTTGCCAGCATGGGATCCTCCGTTATCTGTGGACAGGCTTCATGCGCAGACGGAAGCACAGGGGCTCCAGGGGCAGCATGTATTCCGGCGCGGGGCGGGCGCCCCAGCTGTCGTCGCCGGCGACGCCCATCTGGGCGAGGTGGGCCCGGACGACGGTGGAGGTGACGGGGGGCAGCTCGTAGACGTGGCCGGCGGATTCCAGCTCCGCCGCCGTCCAGGGCAGGACGGAGAGCTCGAAGCCCTCTCCCTCCAGGCGGATGCCGGCGCCTTCTTCATCCGTGACCTCCGCCCAGTGGACGCCGGTGCGGGCACCGCACTCCTGGGGCTTGAGATAGCGGGACAGGTTCTCCCCTGCCCGATATTCCCAGATCCCGGGCCGGACGCCGCTGCGGCGGTCGCTGTAGTTCTCGTCCGGGCCGAGGCCCAGATAACGCACCCGGTCGAACCGGGGATCCATGCGGAACGTCAGGCCGAAGACCGGCATGGGCCGTCCCACAGGCGTGGGATCCGCCCGCAGCTCCAGCTCCAGCTCGCCACCGTCGTAGACCCGGTAGAGAAGGTCGCAGGAGATCGCCGGGGTCGTGCCGAGGTGATAGCGAAGCAGGACCTCGAGGCAGTTTTGCCCGGGGGTCATGGAGACGGGCTCGGCCTTCTGATAGAGGTCCGCCAGCTTCCACTGGCCCAGCTCCATGGGGAGGTTGGCGCCTCGGTCGTTGTCCGTCGGGGCTCGCCAGAAGCAGGGGCGGACAGGGCTCTGCAGCAGCTCCTTCTCCCCTGTCCTGCAGGAGATCAGCGAAGCCATGACGCCGGAGAAGAGATACTCGCCGCCGTCGAAGCGAACGCCGAGGTTCATGCCGCCCTGTACCAGATCCGGGAAGCCGGTGCGGTCGGGCCGGGGCAGGCTGCCGAGCTCACAGGACGCAAAAGCGACCTCGTGACCGGCCTTTGCCCAGGGCGTATCCTTTTTCAGCGTAAAGGACACGGTGACGGCGCAGAGGGTATCCGGCGCCTCCGGCCACAGAGGCAGAGGATAGACGCCCTCTCCCTCCGGGGGGACGTCGGTCTCGATCCTCTGCTCGGCGATCTGCACGCCCTCCCGCAGCAGGCGGACGGTGCAGTCGAAGGCGGAGGAGGGGGTGAACAGGTAACGGTTGCGCACCGTGAGCATGCCGTCTTTGACCGTCAGCCTCAGACCCTGGTAGAGGGCCTTGACCTCCGCCATCTTCGGCGAGGGGGAGCGGTCGTCTGCGTAAACGATGCCGTCTCCGCTGAAGTTGCCGTCGTGGGGCCGGTCGTCGAAGTCGCCGCCGTAGCCCAGGACACGGCGGCCGTCGGGCAGCTCGTGCCAGAGAGCCTGATCGATATAGTCCCAGATGAAGCCGCCCTGGTAGGCCGGGACCTCCTCGGACAGGGAAATATATCGCTCCATATTGCCGAAGGAGTTGCCCATGGCGTGGCCGTACTCACAGGAGAGGGCGGGACGGGAGCTGTCCTTGGCAAGGGCCTCGCGGATCTGCTCCGCGGGCCAGTACATATTGCTGAAAATATCCGATGTCGCCCGATAGCCCGGATCGTGGATCACGCTCTCATAGTGGATGGGCCGGGTGTCGACCCTGCGGAGATAGTTGCTGGCGGCCAGCAGGTTGTCGCCGGAATAGGACTCGTTGCCCACGGACCAGATGAGGACCGAGGGGTGATTCTTGTCCCGCTCGAACATCGCCTCGGCCCGGGCCAGGACAGCCTCGCGGTAGTCCGGGCGGCTGCCGGGGACGTGCTGCTCCGGGGAAACGCTGCCCAGCTGCATCATCAGCCAGGAGCCGTGGGATTCCACGTTCATCTCGTCGATGAGATAGATGCCCAAGCGGTCACACATCCGGTAGAGGAAGGAGCGGTTGGGATAGTGGCAGGTGCGAATGGCGTTGATGTTGTTTCGCTTCATGGTGAGAAGATCCTGCAGGGTTTCCTCCTCGGTGACGGCTCTGCCGCGGTCGGCAGAGAACTCGTGCCGATTCACGCCCCGGAAGAGGATGCGCTTGCCGTTGAGGAGCATGAGGCCGTTCTCGATCCCGAAGCGGCGGAAGCCCACGGGTTGAGTGACCGTCTCCGTCAGTCTGCCTTCAGCGTCTCTGATCTGCAGATACAGCTCATAGAGGAAGGGATCCTCCGCGCTCCAAAGACGGGGGGAACGGACGGGCAGCTCCACGGAAGCGGAGGTCGAAGGCTCCGACCCGGCGCGGCAGACCTCGGCACCGTCCCTGCGCAGGACGGCGTCGATCTCCACGGGTGCAGAGGCCTTTACGCAAAGCCGCAGAACGCCTTCGGAAAAGTCGTCGGAAAGCTCCGTGGTGAGGCGCAGATCCTCCGCATGGGCCCGGGGGACGGCGATCAGCGACACGGGACGGAAGATGCCGCCGAAGCGGAAGAAGTCCTGGTCCTCCATCCAGGAGGCAGTGGTGAACTGGAACACCCGGACGGCCAGGAGGTTTTCCCCTTCTTTTAGCAGGTCCGTGACGTCGAACTCCGTGGTGGTGTAGCCGTCCTCGGAGTAGCCCACGTAGTCCCCGTTGAGCCACACCGCGATCCCGCTCTCATAGCCCTCGAAGCGGAGGATCGCACGACGGCCGCGAAAGAACTCTCCGGGGATGAAGCGGCGCAGATAGCTGCCCGTGGGGTTGAAGGCCCGGGGCGCCTCGCCGGGGGCGACGGCTTCATGGCCGTCCCAGGGATACTGGACGTTGTTGTAGGCGGGATGACCGTATCCGTGGAGCTGCCAGTGCGCCGGGACCGGAATGGTCTTCCAGGCGGAGGCGTCGAACCCAGGGGCATAAAAGCCCGCGGGGGCCTCGTCCACGGAGGGAGCATAGCTGAACAGCCAGTCGCCGTTCAGGCTCTGCACGGGGTCTTCCCTGCCCTCCAGCAGCCATTGGTGATCGGAATGTGCCGGCAGACGGTTCTCCTGAAAGAACTCCGGTCTTCGGGTTTTTTCATAGTCAAAGTTATTCATAGTACGCCTCACTGTCTGTATAGTGCAAAGGCCGCCGGATCGGGGCGGCCTTTGATTTTACGCAGGATGCTTCAGCTTTATCTGTGCACTCGCGGACGTTTCGTTTTCCTGCCTCCGGAGGAGAAATCGCCGAGATCAAGCCCGTCAAGAACCTCCCCCTCGGAGAGGAGGAAGACCACCACGATCGTGATCAACACAAAGGCGCCGAAGCCCGCAAAGGAGGACTGCCGAAGTGCGCCGCGCTCGGGATGCCCCGTCAATCGCACCATGGGGATCAGAAAAACCGCGCCAAGCAGGGAGGCAAAGCACGCAAAGACCCAAAACGGGGCATTTGAGCCGAAGCTATATATCAAGGATGACAGAGCGCAGAGAGCAGCGAGGATCGCAGCCAGGCGTTTCCTTTTGGAGAGCAGTAGGAGCAGAACGCAGCTGAGCAGCAGCGCACAGGCTGCGGGAATCACGCCGGGAAGATTTGTCTGGGCAGATGCGACCAGGTGCTTGTGAATATACAGGGCGGAAAGGGAGAACCCGTCTCCGCAGCCGTTGAGGAACAGAGAAAGCAAGTACCAGGCTGCGTGACGTTTCCCGGCACGATGGCAAAAAATCGAAAGGATCATCATTGCGACGCCAAGGATCACGCCCCACCAATACCAGCCGGAAAACAGCCTGGTCCCCAGCTCCAGAGTCGGAAGCATCACCAGCAAAACCGCTACCGCAAGCGGCAGGCACACGAGCGCTCCGGGGAGCTTTTTCGATTCGATCTCTGGTCCGTTCATTCGTTTTCTCTCCTCTCTCTGAAAACCGGACGGGCAGAGCTGCAGCCCCGTCCGTCCGGCGCTTTCTACTTTATGATCGCGATCAGCACAACAGTCGTGAGGATCACGGCCAGGATCACGAAGGCCCATTTGACGAAACGACTGATGCGGCGGCGGGCACGGGCGGAGGATTCCGGGTCCACGTATCTGTCCGAATCGTACGCTCTGTGATAAGTGGAAAGATAGACCGGATAGAAGAAGGACGGGCCGTGGTACGAGCGGGTGCGCCGGACCCCGGAACTGCCCGAGGGGACGGACACGGAGGACCTGCTGCCGGAACCGCCGCTCTTCGAAGAGCTGCTCCGGCTCCGGGATTTGCTGCGGTTATTGTCGGAGCTGCTTCCGAGACCCTGGGTCATCAGGACGATCGCGGCGACGGCCAGAAGGATCAGATAGATCGTAAAGCTGACCAGAGCCATGGTGCGGTGGATCGAACGCTCGGGATCCCCGGAGGTCCAGAGAAGAGCGCCGAAGGAACCCAGACAGACGGCGGCGCAGACACAGAGGACGACGGGCATCGCGCTGCCTTTGACCGCGTAGCTAAGGAATCCGAAGACCATCATTCCTGCAAAGACGAGGATACCGCCCCAGGAAACAAGGGTGCGGGAACCCTCCTCCGTACGGGGATAGAGCAGGCAGAACAGGACCAGCGCGCCCACTGCGGGAAGCAGGCCCAGGGCCAGATCCTTTACCTGGGGCTGTGCGTCCAGATAGTCCAGCAGAAGATACAGGCCGACGCCGATGCCGAAATGATTGATCAGCGTGCAGAGGACCATCCAGCGGTCGTCCTTCTTGGCGACGAACCAGAACACGACGGAGGCGATCAGACTCGCGGCAACGAGGGCGCCATATCCGGGAAGCTCCAGCCGATTCAGCCAGCGAAGCATGATCAGCGCGGTGAGCACGGTCATGCTGACGGTGCTGGCGCCGAGGAACAGGGCTGTTTTCACGTCGTCCTGCCACTTGAGCTGAAGCTCGACCGTTTCCTCCGGAGAACGGTAATTATTCTCCGCCATAGGTTTTGATCTCCGGGTCGAAGCTGGGCATCAGCTGCAGCTTAAAGAGGTTGCGCTTGTGCAGGCGGTCGATGCGCTCCTTGGCCACGGGATCGTCGATCTCGCCGGTGCGGATATAGCGGTCCAGGACGGCGTAGGTGAAGCCTAGGTTGTCCTCGTCGGTCTTGCCGCAGAGGCCGTCGATGGGGACCTTGTCCACCAGGACGTCGGGCAGGCCGAGGTAGCGGCCCACCTGCTTGACCTCGTCCACGGTCAGATGGGACATGGGGCTGAAGTCGCCGGCGGCGTCGCCGTAGCGGGTGGAGTAGCCGACCCAGTCCTCAGAGAGGTTGCAGGTGTTCACGACGCGGCCGTTCAGACTCTGGCTGACGGCGTAGACCGTGGCCATGCGGATACGGGGCGGGAGGTTCACGATGCTCTGGTTGGAGAGCTCCAGCTCCTGGGGGATCGCGCTCTTAACGCCTTCCACCGCAGCGTGAATATTGACCACATAGCGGCGAATACCCAGGTGATCACAAAGCAGATACGCCATATCAATATCGTGCTGCTCTCCGTTGGGCATCAGAACACCGACTACCCGGTCCTTGCCCAGGGCCTCGACGCAGAGGGCGGCGGCCACGGAGCTGTCCTTGCCGCCGGACACGCCCAGAACGGCGTTGCAGCCGGGGCCGTTGACCTCGAAGAAGTCACGGATCCACTGCACGCAGGCTTCGGTTACTTTTTGAACGTCAAACATTGGTGTTTCTCCTTTTTTCTCACGAAGTTCGATCTGGCAGGACGCCATGGTGTGAAGGGCGGCATCGTGCAGCTCCGGCGTGACGCCGGCGCAGCAGGCGGGATCCACCGCCACGGTCTTCTCATGGAAGTTGGCCTTCAGGATCAGGGCGTTGGAGGCCACGCAGATGTCGGTGCAAAGGCCGATGAGCTCCACGTCGAAGTCCTCCTCCCCTGCCCGGTCCCGGATCAGCTGGGGCAGGAGCAGGGAGCCGAAGGTGGGCTTCTCCACGGGGACATAGCCGTGCTCGTCCAGAGCGGCGCGGATCTCGGGATCCAGCTCCCAGCCCGGCGTGCCCTTGATGCAGTGCTCCACCGGGAGCTTTCTGCCCTCGGAGGTGGAGAGGTAATCGGGGCCGTGGGTATCCAGGGTGGCGAAGATCTCGCCGTCAAAGCCGCGGATCTTGTCCACGGCGAAGGGCTTGACGGCCACAGCCTCGGCGGTGCCGAGGGCGCCGTCGATAAAGTCCTTCTGCATATCAACGACTACAAGAAAGTGTTTCATGTTGTTTCCTCCGACAGACAGGCTCGCAGGTGCGCAAATCGCACCCGCCGCAGGCGCAGGGCGCTCCCCGCGCAGAGGGTCAGACAGGTATCGCCGAGGTCAAGGTGACGGAAGGTGAAGCCGTACTGCTGCCAGGGCCGCTTTTTCGGGCGGAAGGCCGTGGATTGCAGATCGTACAGATAACCCACACCCAGGGCCTTGCCCCAGGCCTCCTTACAGGTCCAGACGGCGGCAAAGCGCCGGTCCCGTTCGTCCGGGGTCTCCCCTGCTTCCACCCAGGCGCGCTCTGGTTCGGAGAGGACGCGGTAGACGGGGGGAGCTGCGCTGATACGGGGGGCCACCTCATCCGTCGCCAGTGTGCGCACTGGCGACACCTTCCCCTCAAGGGGAAGGCTTTGGGGCGCGGACGGCAGAGTGCCGTCCCTACAGGGGGCTGCATCATCCGACGCGGCGGCCAGAGGTCTGACCGCCCTGCGGAGAGAGCGGACCTCCTGGACGTCGACGCCGACGGGGGTGCCGTCCAGGGAGCAGGCCACGGCGGTTTTGCAGTGGGAGAGGTTGAAGCAGATGTCCGGCCGGTCCGGGAAGAAGGGTTTCCCCTTCTCCCCGGTTTCGATCCGGGGAAGGTCGGTCAGTCCGTATTCCTCCCGCAGGGCGTGGCGGAGCAGGAGCTCCGCCAGAACGGAGCGGACCATGGCGGGCTCGTTCGTCATGGAGAGGATCCGGTCCCGGCGTTCGTGGGAGAGCTTCGGAAGGAAGTGAACAAGGTCTGAAAAGGCGATTTGATCCACGTTCCCGATCAGCCAGAGCATTTCAATATCACCTCTTCAGCGGACGATGATCGGCGCACACCGACGCCGCTGCGAAGCGGACGGGAGCGTCGTAGGGAGGCATCCCCGGATGCCTCCGCCGCCGGAACGGCGGCGTCATTGCCGGCGGCAATGACAGGAGCGATGTGGGCATCGCTCCCTACGGGGGAACGGGTCGGGAGGTCGACGGCGCTACAGGTTCTCTTCGAGCCAGGACTGCATTTCGTCGCGGCCCTCGGGGGACATGGGGAAGGTCTTTTCTCCCTCGACGTCGCTGAGCTCGTAGCTGAGGGGGCCGTGCCAGTACTCCGCCTTGACGGAGCTGGCGGCGTGGTCCACCTCCTTGGGATTCGCCATCACGACGCTGGGCGTGATCTTGTAACGGAAGGCGCCGCAGGAGCCGGTGAAGACGTTGCCGTTCTCAAAGTGGTGGAAAACCGGAAGCCAGACGGCGCTCATTCGGCCATCAGCTCCTCCATCTCATCCAGCAGCTCGCCGAAGAGGGCCAGGGCCTGGTTGACGGGATCGGGGGTGGACATATCCACGCCGGCGCCCTTGAGCAGGTCGATGGGATCCTTGCTGCAGCCGCCGGAGAGGAAGCCTATGTAGTCCTTGACTGCCTTCTCGCCTTCCCTCAGGATGCGGCGGGACAGGGCGATGGCGGCGGAGTAACCGGTGGCGTACTGGAAGACGTAGTAGTTGTAGTAGAAGTGGGGTATGCGCTCCCACTCGTAGGCGATCTCGTCGTCCACGACGATGTCCTCGCCGAAGTAGAGCTCGTTCAGCTTCTTGTACTCCTCGCACATCCGCTCCGCGGTGAGGGCGACGCCCTGCTGGTTCAGCTGGCCGAGGATGAGCTCGAACTCGGCAAACATGGTCTGGCGGTAGAGGGTGGTGCGGAACTGCTCAAGGAAGTGGTTGATGAGGTAGGCGCGCTCCTTCTTATCGGTGGTCCTGCCCAGCAGGTACTCCATCAGCAGGGCCTCGTTGCAGGTGGAGGCCACCTCGGCCACGAAGATCACGTAGTCGGCGTCGATGGGGTTCTGGTACTTGTTGGAGTGGTAGGAGTGCAGGGCGTGGCCCATCTCATGGGTCAGGGTGAACTGGCTGTCCAGGGTGCCGGTGTAGTTCAAAAGGACGTAGGGATGGACGAAGGCGCCGGCGGAGTAGGCGCCGCTGCGCTTGCCGACGTTCTGATAGACGTCGATCCAGCGGTTGTCAAAGCCCTCCTTGAGAATCTTGCGGTAGTCCTCGCCCATGGGCGCCAGGGAGTCGTAGACGGTCTGCTTAGCCTGCTCAAAGGGGATCTTCACGTCCGCGCCGGGGACCAGCGGGGTGTAGAGGTCGTAGAAATGGAGCTCGTCCACGCCCAGCAACTTCTTGCGCAGGCGGACGTAGCGGTGCATCTTGTCGAAGTTCTGATGGACGGCCTCGATGAGGTTGTGGTAGACCTCCACGGGGACGTTGGTGTTGTCCAGAGAGGCCTCCAGAGCAGAGGCGTATTTCCGGGCGTTGGCGTTGAACTGAAGGGCTTTGACCTGGGAGTTCAGAGCGGCGGCCACGGTGTTCTTGAAGGATGCCCAGGTGTCGTAGGTGTTCTTGAAGGCGGACTTGCGCAGCTCGCGGTCGTCGGACTCCATGTAGGAGATATAGGTGCCCTGACTCAGAGGATGTTTGTTTCCGTCCTTGTCCACGGCGTCGGGGAAGGTCAGATCGGCGTCGGCGAACTTGGAGTAGATGTCGTCGGGAGACTGCATCATCTCACCGGCCATGGCCAGGATCTTCTCTTCGTCGGGACTGAGGACGTGGGCGGCGTGGCGGCGGATATCATAAATGTAGCGGCGATAGCGCTCCAGACCGGGCTCCTCGCGATAGAAGCGCTCCAGATCCTCCTCGGAGATGGCCATGAGCTCGGGGGTCGCGAAGGCGGTGGCGGAGGCGAAGCCCACGTAGGTGGACATGGCCATGCCGTTCATCTCCTGGTATTTGGCGACGCGGGTATCCTCGTCGTTGCGGCGGGAGGAGTAGTTCCAGATGTTGCTCAGAAGGACCTCCGCCTCCTCCTGCTTGGTCACGTAGGCCAGCAGGGTCTTGGCGTCTCGGCCGAGCTTGCCGGCAAAGCCCGCCATCTCGGCGGCCAGAGCCTTGAATTTCTCCACGTCTTCCTTCCAGGCATCGTCGGTGGGATACATGTCCTCCACGGCCCAACGGTCCTTCTCGGGGATCTCACTGCGCTCTAAGATTTTCTTGATTTCTGCCATGTTCGTTACCTTTCCTTTCTGGTCAATGACTTCTGTATGATGATAATAGATCACAAATTAAGGCGCCAGCTTCTCGCGGCCGAGACGGAAGGCCACGGAGCGCTTGAGGTAGTCGAGGTACTCGTCGTCGCGGCACATGGCCTTGCCCGGGGTGTCGGAGAGCTTGGCCACGGGGCGGCCGTTGACGTACTGCAGTTTGATGACGATGTTGAGGGCCTCCTCGCTGGTGTCGTTGGAGCAGAAGGTACCGATGCCGAAGGACACCTTGGCGCGGTCCTTGAAGTGGTCGTACAGCGCCTGGGCGCGGTCGAAGTTCAGGCTGTCGGAGAAGAGCAGGAGCTTGGTCTTGGGATCGGCGCCGTAGCTCTCGTAGTGCTTGATCATCTTCTCGCCCCACTCGTAGGGATCGCCGCTGTCGTGCCGGACGCCGCTGAAGTTGTTGACCATGGCGCGGTTGAAGTCCAGAAGGAAGAGATCGGTGGTGAGGGTGTCGGTGAGGGCGGTACCGTTGTCGCCGCGGTACTCGTCGTACCAGTCCTCCAGGGCGTAG